>Ga0302156_10000218_pt1 | contig 55820 bp, 39 predicted proteins | sample I_Bog_N3_2_FD_193503 | JGI IMG/M metagenome (GOLD analysis project Ga0302156, IMG submission 193503) | Peat permafrost microbial communities from Stordalen Mire near Abisko, Sweden - I_Bog_N3_2 | ecosystem: Environmental > Terrestrial > Soil > Wetlands > Peat | place: Sweden: Abisko, Stordalen... | reverse complement strand
TTTTGAACGGGCACGACTTCAGTCGTGCCGAAAACGGCATAAAGCGAGTTGGGCTTTAGCCCCTGAGGGATGGAGAATCCTGGTTTGACGACTACTGGATGAATTACGGGAAAATCGTTGTCAAGAATGAGAAAAGCGAAACCAGGAAGATTTCCCGGTTCGTGGATTTCGTCAGCTACAGGCAAGGCGATGTCTCCTTGGTCGTTCCAATGAGCAATGAAGAAGTTGTGGCGGAGGCATGAAAGTGAATGTGCCCCCCATCAAATCCCAAGGAATCAAAACCAAACTTGTGCCTTGGGTCAAGAGCGTCGTTCCGCGCAATTTCTCCGGCGTTTGGGTTGAGCCGTTCATGGGCACCGGAGCGGTTGCCTTTAATATCGCCCCTGCAAACGCGCTTCTCTGCGACTCAAATCCGCACCTCGTGAATTTCTATTCCTCCCTTGCTCGCGGGGAAATCACTTCTGAATCGGTAGGAACTTACCTTGTCGAGGAAGGCAGAAAGCTCCTTGAAAAGGGCGAAGATCATTACTACGACATCAGAGACCGATTTAACCGGCACCACAGCCCTCTGGATTTCCTGTTCCTGAATAGGGCAGGATTCAACGGGATGATTCGCTTCAATCGTAAGGGAGAATTTAACATCCCGTTCTGCAAGAAGCCTCAGCGCTTTGCACAGGCTTATGTCACGAAGATAGTCAATCAGGTCAGTTGCGTCGAGAAGCTTCTCGGCACCAGAAACTTTGTCTTCAAGTGTCAGGACTTTTCTGCAACGATCAAAGAGGCAGCCTCGGGAGACGTGGTCTATTGCGACCCGCCGTACATCGACCGCCACGTCGATTACTTTAGCGGCTGGACTCAAATCCAGGAAGTTGCCCTGTTCGAGGCCTTGTCTAATTTCGAAGGTAAATTTGTCTTATCCACATGGCACCATAACGACTTCCGGAAGAATCACTACGTTGAAACGCTATGGGGAAGGTTCACTGTCCTGACAAAAGAGCACTTCTACCACGTTGGCGGAAGAGAAGATAACAGAAATCCTGTCATTGAAGCGTTGGTTGTGAATTTCCAATGTGATTCGGCAGAAATCGCTGCCCGGAAACCCGAACAGCTAATGCTGATTGCGTCCTGACCAGCCAGCGAACCCGACCGGCAGCGCTCGTGAATTAGAAGCCTGAGCGCAGATGGGCGCAAAGGCGAACTGGTTTACGGGCGCTTTGGGCGCAATAGAATCGTTACCTAAAATCCCGCCTCACTCCTTCCTATCTCAATTCATGTAATCTGTAGCTGTTCCCGAGTCAGCGCGTTCTGGTCCACGCTGTTCTGTTCGATGGAATGAACGCAGGAAACCGGCCAGCCTGTACAACCGCCTACCAAGGACCCTTTCCAGATTCGAAAGGGAGGGATCATGTCCAATCTCAAAAGCTCCGGCCTCTCTGACAATTCCATTGGCGCACTCGCCTACTTCACACCCGTCCCGGCGTTCTTCTTTCTGGCCATTCGGCGTTACAACAAAAGGCCCTATGTGCGATTCCACTCCTGGCAGTCCCTCGTATTCAGCGCTTTTGTATTCCTCTTCGCGTTCATCCTGACCTTTGTGCTGCCGCTTTCCGCGTCCCTCGGACCTCGTTTCCTCCTGGGAATACAGTGTCTGGTCGCGCTAATCTGGGTTGCCATTTTCCTCGCATGGCTCTGGTGCGTGCTCAGCGCATTGAATGGCAAGCGATGCAGGCTCCCGATTATTGGCGACTGGGCCGATGAGCAGGCCTACAGGTAAGGGGGGCGCGCCAGCGGGTGAAGTTGGCCAGCGACTAACCGGAAGTAATTTTCTCGTGTCTTAGCGTTCCCACTCTTGCACAGCGTGGTGCACCAAAGTACTTCCTCACATCCAATTGCATCGCTACAATGCTAGCCTTAAGCTGAAGCATCTTCTGCCGCGCACTCTGACGAGATGCCCTCGAGGCTTGAATCGCTTGGCAATCTATCCCCCACAGCGTTTGGAACCGCAGCCGCTTGCCCGTCCCCGTCGGCAGCAGATGCAGATGGTTCCTCCGCGTAACCGGCGTAAACTCGCCGGCCGGGTGACCCTTGTCATGCTGCTCACGCTGGCGGTGATCACCGGCTCGCTGGCTGGGCTGACCCTGGTCTATTCCGTCGATCTGCCTCAAATCAATGATCTTGAGCGCTACCGGCCCTCGACCACCACCGAACTCTACGACGTGAAGGGGCGCGTGATCGGCTCGTTTGCGCTGGAACGGCGCGAGGTGATTGACTACAACAGCTTTGCGCCCGTCCTGCGGCAGGCGGTCATCTCCATTGAAGACAAGAGCTTTGAGTCGCACTGGGGCATCAATGTAATCCGCGTGGCGGGGGCGGCGTGGCACGACATCCGCAGCCATGGCCGTGCCCAGGGCGCTTCCACGCTGACCATGCAACTGGCCCGCAACCTGTTTCTCTCCTCGGAGCGCACTTCTACGCGCAAGATTCAAGAGGCGTACCTGGCCATACAGATTGAGCGGGCGTTTACCAAGGAACAGATTTTTACGCTCTACGGGAACCAGATTTACCTGGGCAGCGGGATGTATGGATTCGAGGCTGCTTCGGAGTATTACTTCTCAAAACACGCCAGGGATTTGAACCTGACAGAAGCGGCGCTGCTGGCCGGGTTGCCCAAGGGGCCTGTGGCATTCTCGCCGCTGCTTTACCCTGAAAAGGCTATTCGCAGGCGCAACCTGGTGCTTTTCGAGATGGAAGAGGACAAAGCCATCACGCATCGGCAGGCCGAGCAGGCGCGGAATGCCCCGCTGGGCTTGAACATCGCGCAGCCGGAGGGTTCGGTAGCGCCGTGGTTTCAGGAGGAAGTGCGGCAGGAACTTGAAAAGCGCTTTGGCTCCGAGCAGGTACACGAGGCCGGGCTGAAAGTGCAAACCACGCTGGACCTGGATTTGCAGCAGACCGCGAACCACGCCGTGGAAGACGGCCTGGCCACCTACGAGCGGCGCAAGGGTTGGACAGGGAAGCTCGAAAACGTTGTGGACAAAGGGATTGCACTGGAGGAGTACAAGCATCCCGACTGGGCGGTGAAGAGCAAGCCGGGGGACTACGTTCATGCCTTGGTGACCAGCGACCTGCCGATGGAGATCGAGGCGAAGGTCGGCGGCGAGGATATTGTGCTGCTGCAGGACGACTGGAAATGGACCGGGGAGCGCTCAGGCAGCCAACTGGTCAGGCCGGGGGACATTATCTATGTTCATTTGTCCGACGCGATGGAGGGCCGGCAGAGGCGCGCGACGCTGGAACAGGATTCGGGGGCCGAGGGGTCGCTGATGGCGATGGACAACACCACGGGCGACATTCTGGCCATGGTGGGTGGGCGCGACTATACGCTGTCGCAGTTCAACCGGGCCACGCAGGCGGAGCGCCAGACCGGTTCTAGCTTCAAGCCTTATGTGTATACGGCGGCGATCGAGGCAGGCGCCAAGCCGGGCGACATGATTGTGGACGGGCCGGTGAGCTTTGGCGGATATACGCCGCACAATTACGAGAACGACTACAAGGGCGCGATGACGCTGACGAGCGCGTTTGCCGAGTCGCGGAATATTCCGGCGTTGAAGCTGGCGGCGCGGGTGGGGATTCACAAGGTGATCGAGGTGACGCACCGGTTTGGGGTGACGTCGAATATTCCGGCTTATCTGCCGATTGCGATTGGCGCGGTGGAAATCACGCTTGAGGAGCAGGTTGCCTCTTATTCTGTATTCCCCAACGATGGGATTCGCGTGGCGCCGCGGACGATTCGCAAGGTTTCAAATGCGGACGGGGTTACGCTGTGGGAAGATGCGCCGGCGGTCAATGACGTCATTGACCAGCAGACGGCGCGCACCATGATGACCCTGCTGCGGGCGGTGACGAGCTTTGGAACGGGGGCGGCTGCGTCGCAGTTGAAACATCCGCTGGGGGGAAAGACGGGCACGACCAGCGACTATACAGACGCCTGGTTTATCGGCTTTTCGCCATCGATCACCTGCGGGGTTTGGGTGGGGTATGACAGCCGGCAGTCGCTGGGGGATAAGGAGACTGGGGCCAAGGCGGCGTTGCCGATCTGGATGGCGGTGATGAAGGCCGCAATCGTGGGGAAGGATTCGGAACAGTTCCTGTCTGACACGAAGGATAGCCAGACCCTGGAGGCTGCCGCGCAGACGCCGGCCAAGCCGGGGACGGCGAGCGCTGCGCCAGCCGTGCCGATTGCAAAGGCAGTTGCTAAGCCTGTGAATGCGGGTGCTTTGGTGAGGGCGGCGGCGATGGGGCCGGTTGCTGCGCCGGGCGCGAAGACTCCTGGACTGGCGGCGGTGAATGGGGCGGCGGGTAAGCCGGCTTTGAATACGGCGCCGGTCAAACCGAAGGTGAAGCCCGCAGGTATGCCGCAAGCGGCGCCGGCCAAGCCGTTGGCATCCGCTGTCAAGGCTGCATTCGCTTCGCACTGAAGCTGGCGGTAGTGGTGGGTATTTCACATGCCGGGCAATAGCTTGCGGTATAACTTCAGAGATGAATTCACCGAACTTGTGCGGTCGGCTAATTTGGGCGTCGCTTCTTGCTTATTCGCTTTCGTGCTCATTGCTGGCGAGGGCAACTGAGAGTGCGCCAATTGCCACGACCGTTTGCGCAATCACTCAGCGGCCAGGATCTTTTCAGCGCAAGCTTGTGTCTTTCCCCGCTCAATTCATCAGCGACACGATCGAGCATTCTGCTCTCATTGACCCTTGGTGCAAACGTGGGATTGGGCCCTACATTCCCGACTCAGCAATAGGTGCAAAAGAATTCGACAAGGCACTCTACAATACCGGATTCTTTGGGATGCGGGACAAGACTATTACGGCAACATGGGTGGGGAGAGTCACTTGGCACCCAAAGCAAATTCCAAGGCTCGATATCGTGGTCAGTGAAATAAGAGACTTGAAAGTCGATTTCGTCTCCCCGCCACCTGATATGCCGCCGCCTGATGTTCATCTTCCGAACCCGCCGCTGCCCGTGTGGCCACCCAAGCAGGCGACTTTTGAATAACCTTGAGCTGTGAAGGCATCGAGACAACGACGTCCCTCAGGGGCTAAAGCCCATTTATGTTGTTCGCTTTACGGCACGACTGAAGTCGTGCCCTTTCAAAGCGAAACTTCTCGAAAGCTTTACGGCACGGCTGAAGCCGTGCCCTTTCAAAGCGAAAATCCTCGAAACCCAATTCAGGCGAGCTTGTACCCTGCGCGGTATGGGCGGGTCATCAGCTTGCTGGCTTCGGGGTCGTTGAGGATCTTCTCCTGCTTTACGTCCCAGTGGATTTTACGGCCCACCATCATGCTGATCAGGCCCAGGTGGCCGGGGATCAGGGAGTGATGCGCTGTCTCCACCGGAGCGATGGTGGGCTTGCGGGATTTTACGCAGTCGAGGAAGTTGCGGCGGTGCTCGGACGACTCGTACAGCTTGACCTTGCGGAGGTTCTCGGGCAGCGACTCGGGCTTGACCCAGTCGGGGTTGGAGGCGTCGAAGCCGCTGCGGTCGACCCATACCCAGCCGTCGGTGCCGATCCACTTGGTGCCCATGGCAATCGCCGGAGACCCGCCCGCGATGGTCACTTTCACGTCGACCGGATAGCCGGTGACTTCCTTGCGGTAGGTACACTCGACATCGTATTTGAGCGCGGCGTTCCAAACGGCTGTGCTGGGCGGGAACTCGCCGTGGCCTTCGACTTCAGAGGGGCCAGTGAGGTCGAACCCGAGGCCCCAGTGGGCGATATCGCCATGGTGGCCGAGCCAGTCAAGCAACTGGCCGCCGCCGGTGTTGTAGTTCCAGCGCCAGTTCTGGTAGACGCGAGCGTCGATGTAGGGTTCCATCTCGGACGGGCCGATCCAGGTATCGTAATCCAACTCGGCAGGGGGCTGAGTGACGGCCAGATCCCATGCCGGAGTTCCGGGCAGAATCTGCGACGGATTGGTGATCTTGTCGGGCAGCGATGAGAGCTTCTGCAGGAGCGCGGGCACGGTGTTGGGGAAATCGTGCGGTGCGCCGGGCAGGCCGACCTCAACATGCGTGACGGTGCCGATGAGGCCATTGCGGACAATCTCCGCCGCCTTGTGAAAGCTGGGCAGCGATCTCTGCCAACTGCCTGTTTGCCAGATTATTTTGTTGTTCTGTACCGCGCGAACGATGGCCTGCTGCTCGGCGATGGTCTTGGCCAGGGGCTTTTCGCCGTAAATGTCCTTCTTGCGCGCGGCGGCTTCAGTGGCGACGATGGCGTGCCAGTGGTCGGGGACGGCGATCATGATGGCGTCGATGTCGTCGCGTGCGATCAATTCGCGGTAGTCGTGATAGGCCTTGCAGTCGGTGTTGCCGTATTTGGTGTTGACGGTGTCAACAGCGGCCTGGAGGTGGGCGGTGTGGATGTCGCAGGCGGCTACGACCTGGCAGTCGTCCTGGGCAAGGAAGGCTTTGGTGTTGGCGGGGCCCATCATGCCCCAGCCGATCACACCGACGGTGATGCGGTTGGATGCGGAGGGACGGCCCCAGACGGCGCGTGGGAGCATGGCGGCGGCTCCAGCAACCTTGAGAAAATCACGACGGTTCAATGGGAGTCTGGTGGAGCTGGATGACGGGTTTTTCATGATCTTCTCCAAGGTTCTGTGGCTGGCGCGCCGCGTTCAAATCAATCCCACGGCGCATTTCATCGCCCGATTCAACACCAGCCTTTATATCAGAAGCCATTCGAACGCGTGCGATTGGACGTACAATCGAGATGCTGGGTCCAAAGAGGAAGTTTGCTCTCAGCGCGACGCGGATGTTGCACGCGAGGAGCAGTTGACATGGACTTTTCGAATAAAGCATGGCCCAGTTGGATTCCGCATTTGCTTTGGATACGGCATGAGTGCCCGATGTGCCATTCGCTTAAATTCAAGCAGGCCGAGTTGCGGACGATCGACGGTTGGCTCGAGATGTTTGCATTGCGGCCGGTGCGGTGCATGTTCTGCTGGCGACGGTATTACTGGTTCGCCCTGCATAGCGCTGTTGCGGAGTGAGGACTTGAAGAGCGTCCCTCCGGGCCTAAACAGGCTTCCGGCCCAAGCCGCGCCAGTGGCAACGGAACAAGCTAGAGGCTAGAAGCTGGGAGCTTCCCTTCCGTTCAAAAACGACTGCAGAATCAGCGTTGCAGCTACCTGGTCTACTACGCGGCGGTGCCGCTGCCGGGCGTGGCCTGCTTCATAGAGAATCTGGTGGGCTTCGCGGGTGGTCAGTCGCTCGTCCCACAGGTGGATGGGCAATCCGCTCAATTCTCCCAACTGAACTGCAAAAGCCTGCGTCTTGGCCGCCTGGGGGCTCGGGTCGCCGGATAGATGCACCGGGTTTCCGACGACGATGCCCACAACGCCAAACCGCCGCGCCAGCCGTGCCAGGGAGCGGAGGTCTTCGCGAGGACTGCGTTTCCTCTCCAGCGTCAAAACCGGCTGAGCCGTCAGGCCCAGTTCGTCCGACACAGCCACCCCGATGCGGCGGTTGCCTACGTCGAGGCCGAGATAGCGGGGTTGGGTTTCCAGTGCATCGCTCCCTGAAGTATTTTAAAGTCCGGAGCCATCCCAAAGCCCGGCGCAGCGGAAGGAAATCCCAACCTGAGCCGATTCCCGCCCGATACAATCAAAGGTAGAGAATCCTCACGGGGAAGTTACGCGTCTTAAACATATGAAGGGTTGACAGTCATAGAATGGCAGGCCGCAAACGCAAGAGCAGAAAGAAGAAAAAGTCGAGCGTGGCTGGAATCGTGCTGGCGGCTTTTCTTTTGGCGCTTGGTGTGGCCGCAGCTGCGGCCTGGGCAGTTGTGACGCCATTCGGGCCTGCGACCGAGACTTTTATCGAAGTGGCGCCTGGATCGTCCACGGCCCGCATTGGCCAGCTGTTGGAGGCTTCTGGTGTAGTTCGCAGCCGGTACGCTTTTGAAGCTGTACGCTTGTGGAGACGCGGAACGCTCCGCGCCGGGGAGTACCGTTTTGACCATCCAGCTCCGGCGGCTGAAGTCTACGCGCGGATTGTGCGTGGCGATGTTTTTACGAGGACGGTGACCATTCCGGAAGGCTCAAATTTGTTTGACGTGGCTGAACGGCTGGAGCAGGCCGGCTTTGGGGCGCGGCAGGAATTCCTGACTGCGGCGGCCCAGCAGACCAAGCTGGTGGCCGATCTGGACCCCGGCGCCAAGAGCCTTGAGGGCTATCTCTTTCCCGACACCTATCACCTGGCGCGGAAGGCAACCGCGGAGCAAATTTGCGCCACCATGGTTCGTCGCTTTCGGGCCATCGCCGGGCAACTGGGGTTGAAGGAAAATGTGCATGACGTCGTTACCGTTGCTTCACTGGTGGAACGCGAATCCGCCGTGGATGGAGAGCGGCCACTTGTGGCCAGCGTCTTTGACAATCGCCTGGCCAAGGGCATGCCGCTCATGACCGACCCGGCCGTGATCTACGGCCTGGAGTTGGAAGGCCGCTGGCGGGGCGACATCTACAAGAGCGATTTGAAGCGCGACACCGCCTACAACACCTATCTGCACAAAGGACTGCCGCCGGGACCCATCGCCAACCCGGGCGCACGGTCGCTGCACGCGGCCATGGAGCCGGCAAAGACGGACTATCTTTACTTTGTTGCCGCAGGGGCTAATCCGCAGGGGCATTCGCTGTTCTCAGCTACCTTGGACGAGCAGAACCATAACGTGGCCGGCTACCGCCATGCCGTGAAGAAGGCGGGTGGGCGATGAAAGCAGGCTGTCGCCTTGCCTCGCTGGGAGCTCTGTGTGTTCCTCTTCTGCTGACGGGTTGCTCGCTCTTTCCCACCACCCGCAAACTGCCCATCCCAAAGGCACCCGCCCTTACGCAATATGCCACCCCGGAAGAATTGGTTGACCGGATCAATCAGCGCTGGGCAGCGATCAATACGTTGACGGCCAAGGTTGAGTTTCGCGCCAGCGTGTCCAAGAGCAAGGAAGGAGTCGCTACGGACTATCCCTCCGTCGAGGGACATATTCTGATGCGCAAGGCTGAAGATCTCCGGGTAGTTGGTCAGATGATCGGAGTGCGTGTCTTCGACATGGCCAGCGACGGCAAATGCTTCACCCTGTCCATTCCGCACAATGAGAAAGTCATCAAGGGCTGCGGCCCCGCGAAAACAAAATCGAAGAACACGTGGGAGAACCTGAGGCCGGGATTCTTTTTCGACGCCATGCTGGTACGGGGGCTGGACAAGGACGATTTGTACTCCGTCGTGATGGAGTCGGAGACGCTGGAAGATGCAGCGCGGAAACATCTGTTCAGCGTTCCGGAATACGTGCTTAGCATCAGCCGCCGCAAACCGGGCACCCAGGAGTTAAAGCCGGTGCGCGTGGTCACCTTCAGGCGCGATACTCTGCTGCCGTATCAACAGGACCTCTATGACATCGACGGCAACCTGGAGACCGAGGTTATCTACGGAGCCTACCAGGATTTCGATGGCAGCCAATACCCGTCGGCTGTAACCATCAAGCGCCCCCTGGAGGAGATTGAAATCTACCTCACGGTCGAACACGTGACGGAAAATCAAAAACTTGAAGACGATCAGTTCATAGTGCCGATCCCCGAGGGATCCAAGGTCCAGACGCAGGAATAGCGATGCCGCAAGCCGGTCCGACGCCTGCGGCCCTCTGGCCATGTGTGCTAAAAAGGGTGGTTGCGTTCCCCGCGTTCGCGCAAGAAAGGACACTTCATGGATCGCAGAACTTTTCTCGGCACCGCGTCCGCCGCCGTCTTCGCAGGCTCGCTTCGCCCCTTGGCAACGCTCGCCGCCAACGCTCCAGCTCCGCTCAAGCCAATGGACGTGGGCCTGCTCGTCAGCCCGTTTGGCGCTCCAGAGGCCACTTTCCGCCGGGTTCACGATATGGGCTTCGACAACTGCTTTCTTTCGCTCGACGGCTATATCAACGGCTTCACGGCGGAGATTGCGAACCAGTTTGGCGAATTGATGGCCAGGTATTCGCTGGTTGCGACCACGGTGGAAGTGGTTGGACCGCCACCGCTGGAATGGAACTTTCTGCGCGGGCCTTCGACCATTGGGCTGGTGCTTCCGGCTACACGCGCGGCGCGGATCGACGCGCTGCGGCAGGTCTCGGACTTTGCGAAATTGCTGGGCATACCGCAGGTGCAGACGCACTGCGGCTTCATTCCTGAAGACCCAGCCGATCCGCTTTATCCGGGGGCGGTCGATGCCATCCGCACGGTCGCGCAACACTGCCAGAGCAATGGACAGTACTTCCTGATGGAGACCGGGCAGGAGACGCCCACTACCATGTCGCGGACGATTCGCGATGTGGCAATGCCGAACCTGGCGGTGGGACTGGACACGGCGAACCTGATTCTCTATGGCAAGGCTAATCCGGTGGACGCGGTCGACATCATTGGGACGCATGTGCGCAGTGTCCATGCCAAGGACGGGTGCTGGCCTACCGATCCGAGCAAACTGGGCGAAGAGGTGCTGATCGGCAAGGGGCTGGTCGACTTCAAGCAGGTCTTCACCAAGCTGCACCGGCTTGGCTATACGGGCGCTATCACCATCGAGCGCGAAACCTCTGGCCCGCAGCAGATCGAGGATGTGCGGCAGGAGAAGATATATCTGGAGAAGATACTGCGGGACGTTCTGAGTTGACGGCGAGCGCGCTAATCAAGAGTTGAGGTTTCCCGCCCTTGCGATAGAACAAAATCGCAAGAACGGGGCACGGAGCTGTCGAGAGCCGAAAAGCGGGTCCATTCGACTCCCTGCGCTGCGCTGCGGTCGCTCAGGATGACAGATTTTTTGTGGCCGGACTTAAGAGCTAGGACTCGATGAAGAGAGACAACATGGATCGTCGTGAACTTATTCAGACTGGAACGTTGGCGGCGGCGGCTCTGACTGTGCTCAAGCCGCTGACGGCTTTCGGCTATGGGGCCAACTCCGCTGTGCGGCATGGGCTGCTGGGATGCGGGAATCGCGGAAGCTCCGTAGCCGCATCGTTTTCGAAGAATACTACCGCCCAGGTTGTAGCAATCGCGGACCTCTTTCCCGACAACCTGGCGGCGGGACGGAGTCGCTTCGACAAGATCAATGCCGATCTTGGGCGCGCGGCGATCGACGGCAAGCTGCTGTTTCACGGGCCCCATGCATTCGAGCAACTGGCCGCATCGCCGGACGTGGACCTGATTCAGATTTCCACGCCTCCGTTTTTTCATGTCGAGCATCTGGAAGCGGCGGTGGCTTCAGGCAAGCACGTCTATTGCGAGAAGCCGGTGGGGATCGACATTCACCAGGCGAAACATGCGTTGGAGATTGCCCAACGCGTCAAGTCAACACAGAGCGTCGATGTGGGATTCCAATGCCGCAATGCGCCGCCGCTGGCTGCGGTTGCGGAGCGTATCAAGGCTGGCGCACTGGGAAAGATTGCCGTGGTGGCGGGCATCTATTACGCGCCAGCATCGACGGAAAAGAATCGGCCCGGTGCTTCGGCCGACGAGTATCGGTTGAGGAACTGGCTGTGGGACCGGGCGCTGTCCGGCGACATTCTGGTGGAGCAGAACATTCACATCATCGATCTGTGCAACTGGATGCTGGGGGCTCATCCGGTGAAGGCTATGGCTTCGGGTGGACGCAATATCCTGACGCATTTTGGCGATTGCTGGGATAACTACCAGGTGGACTTTACTTATCCGGGCGACGTTCATTTTTCGTTTACGTCGACACAATTTGGGGTTGATGGCATGTTCGATGCTGGGCTGCGGCTGTTCGGCGACAATGGGTCGGCTAATGTGCCCTATTCGGGGGCGGTGCAGATTACCGGTAAAGAGGCCTGGGCTTGGCAGGACTCGACTGGGACGGCTGCCGGGACGGGTTCAGGGATGAAGTTTGCTGCCAATGGCGCGTTCAGCGACAACCTGGCGTTTGCGGATCGGGACAAGGAGCGGACGTTTATTGACAGCATCACCTCAGGGAACCTCCATAACCAGATTGCTGCTGGGGTGGAGACCGCGCTGAGCTGCATGCTGGGGCGGATGGCGGGGCTCACGGGGCGCGAAGTTACCTGGGATGAGCTGCTCACCCAAGGGGAGACTTATCAGCTGGGGTTTGGCATGGAGCAGTTTGGGTGAGGTGGGCGTTTATCGATTTCTCGGCTGCGTTCGCATCGAGTTACCTAAATCTTCCGCCGAGCGTTTGTTTTTTCAGCAAGTGATTGATTTATTGGTAGTTGGCTCGTTCCCGGCTATTGCTCATTTAATTAACTGCAAAGGTTACTAAAGATGATAGGGGAGGGGGGGCTATGTAGCAGATTTTTGCCGGCTCAAGATTCTGACTTTATCGAGGCCATCGGCAGATTCTTTGGCGTTTTGCGATTCATTTTTGGCCTACCCCCTTTTGGTCGCATTTCAATTGTGCGCCAATGAGATGAAATGATCTGCAATTGCGGCAAGAATTCCCTCAGGGGCTAAAGAGGCTGCAAAAAAAAGGGTTGCAGCGGGAAAGCTGCCACGAGTGCGTCCCTCAGGGGCTGAAGCCCACGTCGTTCTAAGCCACTTGTGGCACGACTAAAGTCGTGCCCTTTCAAAGCATTGAGCCTATTTGCTGGAATGGAAGATGGGGCTGAGGTTGGCGGTGCCGGTGCCTGAGGCGTACCAGGCTGCCCAGTAGTAGGGATGGCGGTAGCGGGGATCGCGCACCAGCGATCGGCGTGCAGCAGTGAGGGCCTGCGGAACGGTGAGGCCTTTGGAGAGACCGCTGTAGAAGGCGTCCATCATGGGGACGGCCGAGCCGGAATCTATTTGCCAGCGGGTGGCCAGCACGTCTGGTACGCCAAGCGAAGCCAGAGTCGCCACTATATCGCCCATGCCGTGATTCCAGACGGCTTCCTTTTTTCCGCTTGAACAGGCTGAAAAGACGGCGAGGCGGGCCGCGCGCGGGGGATACTTGCGCAACATTTGGCTATCGAGCCAGGGAGTGTCCTGAGCGGGGCTGGACGTCTTCAGCGGAGCCAGAAGCAGGCGCGTGCCGCCGGCTTGCCTGGCCGCATGTCCTGCAAAATGAATAGCCGCGGCTGTGGCAAGATGTGCGGCAACCTGCGGTTCAGTAGCTTGATCGCCGAGCAACAGGCTGGGATCGTTGTCGAAGCGGGCGACGGCGCGGGCTTCCTGCAACACCTCGGGCAGAACCTGGTTTTCACCCGAAGCGACCGACGCGCCGACAACCAGGGCCTTGCCGGCCGCTATCGCTCCAGAGGGTGCGGGCCGTTCAAGCAGCAGAGACGGGGACTCTTCGAGACTTGACTGTAATCCGAGGGCTCCGGCGGACGTTGAAACGGAGGGCCAGGGTAGATTGCCAAGGAGCGGGTCGGGCTCAAGCAGGAGATGTTCGCCGGAAGGGGTGTTGGCGGAGAGCAACGATTCTTCAGCTATCGGATCAATGAGCAGTTCTCCGACGCGGCGGGATGCGCGGTCGACGACGTCCATCGGCGATTCGGGTGAATTTACGGCCCACTCGAGCCGGTCTGCCGCGGCCACCAGGTCCTCTTTACGAACTGGAGATTGAGTCCACACAACACCTTTCGCGGTGGCGCGGAATAGCAGCAGACGGTCGGGCAAAACGATCTGGCCAATCAGCCGATCGAAGCCGGGGCGCTTGAGTGCTGTGGCTACTTTTGACTGAAGGCAATCGAGGCCATTGTCGGGACAGGCTGCGACGGGAATGCCCAGAATGCGAAGCCTGTAGCGCTCCCAAAGAGCGAGTACCTGGTCGCCGGGGCGTCCTTGCGCAAGCCATACACCGGCCAGCACCGCGTAGAGGTCGCGATTCTGCTCGGCATGGACGATGCTTTCGGCTCCGCCCTTGGCGCCTAGGCGTTCCTGCTCAAGAAGCGCATCGCGCAGCAGCACTTCGGCCGCATTGGGATGGCCTTGCTCAAGCGCAAGTTGTCCACGCGCTACGGCGTAGTTGCGGAGATAGATCGCGTTCTTCTCGCCGGCCATGTGGGAGTAGGCGGAATCCAGCAGCTTTCCCGCCTCTTCCGGCTGACGGCGTTCAAGGTAGACGCTGGCCAGGGCGGTCTCTACTTCGGCCAGGATGGCTTGAACGGATTTGCCGCCGCCGTTGGCTGCCAACTCGCTTTGCGCCGTGGCCATGGCCTGCTGGGCCTCAGGAATGGACCCGGCGCGAATGGCTGCGGCTGCCAGATTGAGCTGGGCGGTGGGAAGCAGTTGGCGGTTCTCGGTTAGCTCCAGGGCTCCAACGTGCTCGCGTTGGAGGAGAAGCGCGAGGCGCGAGCGGGGCGTGGATTGCTCCACCTGCTCCAACCCGCTGAGCGTGCCGGAGAGCCGCAGCGCCGGATAGTCCCCCGCGTAAAACTGCCGGATGGTGGCAAGGTAGTCTCGCCACGCGGCCTCTGCGTCGCCGGAGTCCACGGCCGCGCCGCCGCGCATGTTTCTGACCCGAAGCTCAACCAGCGCGTAGTGTCGATCGTGCGCCAGATTCTCCGCGCGCAGGAACGACGGATTGTTTTCCGCATCCGATCCGGGCGTTGGGTCGCAATAGGCATCGAGTGCCTGAGTCTGGGACTGAATCCAGGCAAATTCAGCATTGCCGGCCAGCAGGGAGTGAGCTGCCGAGTGGCAGCCGGCATAATTCGCTGTGGCCTGAAGGGCATCGGCGCGCTCGACTTCGGCCCGTTGCTCACCGGCTGGGTTGTGCAGGGCATGAAAAAGCTGGCTGGCTTTCTGTGCGTTCTCAGCGGCGGACAAGTAGTCGCCATGAACCTCGGCATCGATGGACTGCGCGAGCGTATGGGCAGCCTGAAGGAAATGGGGATCGGTTGAGGAAGAATCAGGTTGGGGGGATTTTGGAGCAAGAAGCTGGGTGAGCCAGGGGTCTTGATGGTTTCGTTCGAGTGAGGCGGAGAGGGAGTAGAGCAGGGTGCGGGCAGACTGGCAGTTTTCAGAGCATGGCGATCCGCGCGACTGGGCGGCAGTAGGCTGGGCTGGAATTTGTGGAAAGGCTGCGTCCAGGATGCGGGGAAGCAGTGTTGTGGAGAGTTCTTCGTCGATTGAGGCCAGCGTTGCGGGGTCCGCGGCAAGGGAGCGCATGGCCTGCGGCGTGGCCAAGTGCTGCTGCATACGGGAACTGTGCGACTTCAGCTCGTTCAGTTTCTGTTCAAGGGCCTGGAGCCGGCGGCGGCCTTCCGTCAGCCAGCGGGGGTCGCGCTCGAAGCGCAGATAACGGTTCCAGGTCTCCACCGCGTTCATGATCTGGCCGCGATCTTCCATCACCACGGCTTCATTGAACAGGACAACCGTGTCGCCGGGAGCCAGTTCGTCGGCGCGGCGCAGGAGGTCGAGCGCAGTGGCGCGGTCGTTTTCGCTGCCCGTCGCCTCTCCGCGCTGGAAATAGGCGGAGGCATCGTCGAGCAGCAGGCTTGCGGTTACGGAGCCGGCGGCAACGAGGCGGTCGAGAATATCGACGGCTGGATCGAATTTCTCCTCGATAATGTCGGAGCGGGCTTCAAGTTGAAGCCAATGGGCGTCCTCGGGTGCTGCTTCAAGTCGATGCTCGATAGCGGCCCGGGCCTCGAGAAGCTTGGAGGACTCGCGTCCCGTGGAGCCGCCGCGCAGATGGGTCCCCGGAGTAATCTCGGCGAAACCGGAACCCGGCATGCGCAGGTCGAAGATGCGGGAGTGTGTATAGGCCTCGGCGAGCAGCCGCTCGGGGTCGTTGGATTGACGCCACCAGGTGGTAAGCCCGAAAACGATCAGCAGGGAGGCGGCCAAGCCCGCGCCCATCCACAGGTAGAACTGGGATGTTTTGTTGCGGGCCCCGGCACGAGCGGTTCGAGCAAGTTCCGCGGCCAGGGGCCGTTGGCCCTCGACGGATGCGGTGCGCAGGCCGGCGAGCATTGCGCTCTCTTCTGGAGAAATATCCGCTTGCAAAATGCGCAGCCGGCCGGCACAGAGGTTGCACCCGGCCATATGGGTGAGCAATGCATCGACTCTCTCGATATCCGCTGGACGGACATCCCCACCAAGAAGGAAGGCCCACTCGCCCGGCTCGGGACAGGGCCCTGCGGCGGCGTCCGGTGGGGCACTCTTATCGTGGTCGATTGGATTGGGGAGCGGCGCATCGCCGCGGGACGATCGCCCAAGGATCAGTTGCTCCAAAGCACCGGCTAATCGATCTCCAGTATTTTCCGGAGGATTTGGTGAAACGGGACCCGGTTTGAAATCACTATTCATGTCTGCACTCTATTTAACGGGTTGGCGGAAGATTTTCATTTCACAAAACGTTTCAGGAATTTCAAGGAACTACACGATTCGGATACAAATGGCTGGCTGCAGATCCCTCAGGGGCTAAAGCCCACGTTTATTTTCAGCTACTTGCGGCACGCGACCCAGAGGGTGTCCCGGTCATGTCCTAGGAAGAAACAAAAAACGCAAGTTCAGCAAAACAAAGGATGAGTTCAGCGATCCCACCCATCGGACAAAAATACGCCCGATGGATGGGGCACAGTTTCATCCACCGTGGGCCGGCGACGCCGGTGGGGAACTAAAAAGAAACTACTTTCCGTGGATGGTGTAAGTTGTTGATTCCACGAGAAAAACTATTTTGGGGCGAATTTCGGTCCGTCCCTACGGGACGGAGGTCCTTTGTTCAACGCCAACCCAGGACTGCGCTGCGCTTGTCCTGGGCTATTTTCGCTTTCTCCCTCCGGGAGAATGGGTGCCGGCTGTTTCATCCATCGGGGTCGGCGAAGAGGGCGGACGACTGCTACAAAACCTTAGCGAATGCAATCGGTATCCAGAGCGGTGAATCAATCAGAGGTTCCTTAACCGGACTGCGGTTGAGGGCCCGGCTTTCTGGCGCTGACTTCGTCCCGAAGCCACATTGTGACGCGCCGGAGCGCGCTTTCGACGCCTTTTGCGGTGAGTCCGACGGCGGATAGGCGGGCAATCTCCTCGGCGGTGTACCCTTGGCGGTAATAGAGCCAGAAGAGAGCCCGGTCGCGCTCGGCTATAGTCTCTGGCGCCGAGCGAAGCTTCTGGTCGAGTTGGGCGAGCAGTGCGGATTGCTGCATCTGCGCCGTTGGAAGCGGTCCATCCAACGACATTTGGGCATCGTCGTCCATCAGCGGCATGGTTACCACTTTGCCACCCCTCTTCGTGGAATAAATGCGGCGAAAATAATCGTTGGCAACCGAAGCTGCAACAATGCGCAGCAGACCCAGGAAGGAATCTTCCCCGCGCGGCTCGAAAGTGCGAAGAATGCGCCGCTCCTGCTCGCAGAGCTTGAGGAACACTTCCTGCACAATATCGTCCACCGTTGCAGGCGATGGGTCGCTGACCCACATACGGCTGATACGCAGCGCAACTATGGAGGCGAGGGGCACGCAGCGGCGCACAAAATCCGCCCATTCCGCAGCATTGGCGGAGTGGGCGCAGGCTTTCGCCAGATCGTTCACCGGGGTGGGTGACTCGTTCATCGCGCGGGACACCAGTTTACCGCACACATGCGGCAATAGTTATTTGTTTACAAATACAAGATAACTCACCGGTAACGTGGGGACGGGGAGAGGATCTACTCCCTGTGCTAACATCCCGCCAAGCACTAAAAAGCCAGTCGCGAGGAGTCCGGAATGCAAACCGACCTGCGCCCCATGTCTTTGGGCGAAATCCTGGACCGCACAGCCCAGCTCTATCGCACCAATTTTGTGCTCTTCGTTGGTATCGCCGCTGTCTATGCCGGGGTCCTGCTGGTGCTGAACCTGGTGCAACTCGGGGCTGGGGAGCTGTTTATTCACCTGCACATGACCAAACAACTGCCCTGGGTGACGCTGAGCTTCCTGCTGGTCATGATTCCCCTGATCTTTATTGGGGCTGGCGCGGCGGTGGCCGCAAATAATCGAGCGGTGGCCTGGGTCAACCTTGGTCAACCGGCCACAATTCGCGGCGCTTATCTCAGCATTATGCCTCGCCTGGGCCGGTATCTGTGGCTGATGACGATCGTCGGATTCATCATCTACATTCCGTTTGTCATCCTGATCATTGCCTTTTGTATTTTCCTTTGGGTCTATGCGCGCCCCAAGGGGCTTTTCTCTCAGGGGGCCGTCAACACCGATCCACAGGCCGCCATCGTCGTCGGCATCGTCTTTGTGGGCTTCTTTATCCTCTGGTTGGCGGCATTCGTCTATGCAATTTGGATGGGATTGCGCTATTCGCTGGCCGTGCCCGCGGCGGTAGTCGAAGACCTGCCGGCCCGCAAGGCCATGCGCCGCAGCATTGAATTGAGCATGGGTTCGCGCGGACGGATCTTCGTTCTCGGCCTGTTGATCGCCGTTATCCAACTCGGACTGGTTGCGATCACGCAGGTCTTCTTTATTGTGGCTGCGTTTGCCGCGGTCAAGAGACACGGGCAGCCGTCGGCGTGGTTGCAGATGGGGCAGCAGATTGTGGGGTTCTTTACCAACAGCTTCATCGGGCCTATGTATGCCACCGGGTTGACCCTCTTCTACTACGACCAGCGCGTGCGCAAGGAGGGCTTCGACATTGAATGGATGATGGAGGCCGCGGGGATGAATGCGCACGTGCTTGCTGCGGAAGGCGAGGCTGCTGCAACACAGCACGAGCCGGAGGGGGATGGGCTGGAGCCCTGGCCGGAGCTTGAACCGGCCACGGTAGCGGAGCCGGATGCTCCTGCGGAGACGGATGCGGCGGCCGGAACCTCACAGGCGCCTGAGCCAGCGCCCGCGGACGAATCCGGTCCAACCCATCCTCCTCCTGAAAGCCCCCATGGATGAGCCTCTCCACCCTTCGAGCCTGAGCGAGATTCTCGACCGCACCGCGCAGATCTATCGCAAGAGCTTCCTCGTCTTTCTCGGCATCGCGATCATTCCTACGGCGGCGCTGCTTGTGCTTGGGGGCGGAGTGATTCTGGCCCTGGTGCGGCTGGGATCTGCCGGAAGTGGCGCAACAGGCTTAATGGTGGCCGGCGTGATGGCCGTGGGATTGCTCGGACTGCTGGCGATTCCCATACTCGCTGGAATTACCGCTTTGGCGATGGCCGCCATGAACCACGCCGCGTCGCGTGCCTTCCTGGGCCAGGGGATCACCATTCGCGATGCTTACAAGGCTGTCTGGAAGCGCGGATGGCGCTACTTAGGGCTTTTTGTATTTCAAATCGTTGTGGTCTGGGCGATTCCCATCGCCGTGTGGTTTGGCCTCACTGTTTTCTCCGCGGTCCTGATTTCCCTGGCCGTCGCCGCGGGTGTGGACCCCAGTGGCGGCGGACTCATTGTGTTGGCTGGATTTCTCGCCGTATGCGGCCTTGTTGCTTACGGCTGCTGGATGTCGATCCGCCTCTCGCTTGCGTTCCCCGCAACGGTCGTCGAACAGATTGGCGTTTGGGATGCGCTGAAGCGGAGTTCTTCGCTCACGCAGGGGTCGAAGGGGCGCATTTTTCTGCTCTACCTGCTGGGCGCGGCTCTCAACTGGATCCTCTCCTTCGCCTTCACGATTCCGCTGTTGTTCGTCATGTCCCTGGTGCCCTCGGCCAACAGCCCGCAGCACGCGGAGACGGCCGGGACGATTCTGCTGGTTGTCGTATACGGAGGGGCCTTTGCGGTGCAGGCATTCACGCGGCCCGTCTACGGAATTGCACTGGTGCTCTTCTACTACGATCAGCGCATTCGGCAGGAAGCATTCGATATCGAGTGGATGATGCTGAAGGCGGGGTTGGTGGTTCCGGCGCATCCGCAGCCAGAGGCGCAACCGTGGCTGACGGCTCTTCCAGAGACGAGCAACGTAGAGATGAGCAATCCGCCAACTGCGGAAGGCGGCGCGCCCGAACTGCCGATTCCGGAGCATTTGCACGACGGAGACGGTGCCGCGGAATGAACTTTTCTTTTCGAGGCATACCCAGGATTTCGCCGCGCTTTATCCTGGGCTATTATCGTGTCCCCCTCCGGGGGTGATCTGCGCAGCCGGACCAGCGAGCCATGTACGCAAAGCCGCATTTCATCTATGATCTCGGCAACCTTCTTTTCATCCGATTCACCGGCGGAAAAAGCCAATTCAGCATTGGGAGAAAGAGCATGAGCGATTCCAACTTTACCCTTCCGCCTTATCCGCCGGCCAGCGTGGTTCCCGGCTTTGGCTTCCCCATGACATTCGGCCAGATTCTCGATCGCATATTCAAGCTCTTGCGCAACCACTTTTGGCCGTTCGCGGTGATCGGCATGGCCCCCTTCGCCGTGCTGCTGGCGTTCTATGCGGTGTTCTTTGGAGGGCTGTATCTTGCCGGCGTTTTCCAGCAGCCGCCAGCGCAGCCAAGCCTCGCCGCCATGCTGTGGATCGTCTTTCCCTTGGGACTGCTTTTCATTCCAATCATGCTCGCGATCTACGGTCTCTACTATGGCGCCGCAAATTATGCCGCGGTGCAAGCCGACCATGGATTCAAGGTCACGGCAGGAGAAGCTTTTCGCCATGGCTGGAGCAAGCTGGGACGCTATGTGTGGCTGATGCTGCTGCGCGGCCTGATCATCGGCATCCCCATCTTCGTTTGCGCATTCGCCGTCGCGATTGGAGCGGGCCTGCTGAGCCTGATCTCGAAGGGCAATGAAAATCCCGCGGCACTCTTCCTCCTGATCCCGCTGGGTATCCTGCTTTACCTTGGCGCCATTGTTTATGCCATCATCATGAGCCTGCGGCTTTCGCTTGCATTTCCAGCCTGCGTCAACGAGGGTCTCACGGCCAGCCAGGCAATCAAGCGGAGCGGCGTGTTGACGCGAGGCGCCAAGGGACGGATCTTCCTTGTGCTGCTCATCGTTTACGCCATCAGCTACGCGTTCGTGATGGTCCTTTATGCGATGGGACTTTTCTTCTTTGCGATCGGCGCGCTCGTTTTCGCGGGGCACTTCAATCCGGCCTCTCCATTGACGATTGTTCTGGCCGTGCTCGCCGGCGTCGTGTTGATCGCGGTGGTGCTGGTCTGGACCGCAACGCTGATGGCTGCGTACTCTACCTCATTTGCGGTGTTCTATCGCGACCAATGCCTGCGCAAGGATGGTCCGCCGCCAATGCCGGTGCATATCAGCGAACATGCTTGAGGTATTCTTTTCGTCAAAGAGGCTAGTGTGGTGAATCTGAAGTTCGTTGCATCTCTCTGAAGCTGGGTCTCTGGCCATAAAGCGCCCCAAAAGCAGGTCCTTCGACTCCGCTGAAGTACGCTCCGCTCAAGGATGACAGGTTTGTTTTTGGTATGAAGTTTGGGCTCAGGTCACTATAGTTCCTATTCGATATGTGTGAGATCGGGAAGATTGCTTGACTGCGCCGTTGCGGCCCATGAGTTCGGGCAAGATTTTGGATCGGACTTTTCAGATTTATCGGTCGCGGTTTCTCGTATTTGCGGGGATCGCCGCCGTGCCGATGCCGGCAGTGGGCTGCACCTCGCGAATGCAATGCGCAAATTGTATGGGCTGGCCGTCTTTGTCCTGGTTACGGCGGATTACGCATTGGCCGGTCCCCTCTATCCCATCGCAGTGACCCTCTTCTACTATGATCAGCGAATACGGCATGAAGGCTACGACATCGAGAGGATGATGGAGACTGCGGGACTCAACACGGCTGCGACACTGGTTGCTGAAGCCGAGCCGGTGGCAGAGGCTGGGGTGGGGGAGGGACAGCCTTGAGAATGCGGACGGCGATAGAGGCTGCGGGAAAAGGCCTTGTTTCGGGCGAAGCGCCCGAAGAGCATGCCTCAGGGGCTAAACAGGCTGCGGAAAAAGGGATGGTTTCGGACGATATCCCCCAAGAACATCCCTCAGCGTCTAAAGCCGATGTTGATTCTATGCCACTTACGGCACGACTAAAGTCATGCCCTTTCAAAACATTGAATCTTTCGGCAACCGAAAAAGCCTACCCCAATTTTCAGATGTTTGCGGCACGACTGAGGTCGCGCCCTTTCAAAGCAGTCGGAAAAACTCCAGATGGATCGGGTTTTTCCGCAGGGTGGATAGCTGGAGTTGCGCTGGCGGCTTGTTTTGCCGTTGCGCAGGCGCGCGGCGTTGCACAGGGGGTCGCTGCTCCATCTGCTTCTACCGCGGTGTCGCCGAACAAGCCGCACGATGCCTCGCTGGACGACTACCGCGCGCACCTGCGCTCGCTCGCTGCCGTGGTCGAGATCTGCGCCAAGGCTCGGGACGTGAAGACTTGCGACCCGGCCCAGGTTGGCGCGGACGACGAAGTTCCGCTCACATCGGCTGCGAATGCTGAAAAGCGCCTGGTCCGCTACGGCTGGCTGCGCGTGCTGGTTTCCAAAGCGCGGGACAAGGACGCTCCGCCACCAAAGACGAAACCTGCCGTCACAAAGGGCTCTGAGACGTGGGAGAACGTGCGGCCTGTGCCGCCGACGACTACCCAGCTTCTAAAGGACGCGCAGACTCGCCTGTCCCGCGACCTGGCGCAGGCCGATGCCTCAGCGGCGCCTGCCGCAGACCATAGCCAGGAACGAAATGCGATGAAGCAGGTGCTCTCCGGCCGCGAATACCGCGATCTGGAAGAGCCCACCGCCAAGGATTCAGCTTTCGAGAAGGTGGGCAACTGGCTCAACCACGTGCTGGAAAGCGCTTTGAAAGCCAGCGCGCGGGCGCCGTGGCTGGGCCGCGTGCTGGTGTGGGGATTCGTGGTGGTCGTCTGCCTGGGACTGGTGTGGGGACTGCTGCAACTGGAGCGGCGGTGGCGCCTCCGGCTGGTTCCGCAGGACCATGGGCCGCCAGCCGGTACAGCCTCCGCCATCCACTGGCAACTTTGGCTTGAAGACGCTCGCCGCGCCGCCGCGGCCGGCCAGTGGCGCGAAGCGATTCACTTCCTTTATTGGGCTGCGATTTCGCGGCTGGAGTCCAAACGGCTGTGGCCTGCCGACCGGGCGCGTACGCCTCGCGAGTATCTCGCGCTGGTGGCCGCGGACGATCCGCGCCAGCCGGGACTGGCCACGCTGACGGGGAGCTTTGAGCGGGTCTGGTACGGTGGACGGGCCGCCGGCGAGGGCGATTACCGGAAGGCGGAGCAGATTGCCTCGGCGCTGATCTCTGGCACGGGGGCTGCGCGTCTGAGGGCGGAGGGAGGCGCGCCGCAATGAAGTTTCTCTCCTCGCTCGACTCCAAAGATCGGCGCCTGGTTTTCTGGTGCCTGAGCATTGCTACCGGCCTTGCGGTGCTGATTGGCTGGCTGATGCCGGGCGCGAACAACAATACCAATCCGCTGCCGTCGAGTTATCTGGCTGGACAGCATGGCGCTCGCGCGGCTTATGAAACGCTGCTTCGCTCCAACTACCCGGTCGAGCGGTGGGAGCGGCCGCTGGCCGAACTGGCCGCCACCGCGGGTCCGGAAACAGTCGTGATTTTTGCGCAGCCCTTGACCAACCAAGCAAGCGACCTGAAGGCGGTGCGGCAGATTGTCGAACGAGGCGGGCGCGTGCTCTCCACCGGCTTCTGGGGCGGATTCATCTTGCCCGGCGAGGCCAGCGACACGCCCGACACCTTCACTTTCGCCGCATGCAAACTTGAACCCGAGGGCCTTGACCCGCTGTCCTCCGCCGGTGAAGTCTGGATGGTTCCCCAGGCCAAATGGCAATTGGGCAATCCCGCTTTTCGCGTCGACTACAGTTGCGCCGGCCAGCCCGCCGTCGTCGAGTACGACTGGGGCAAAGGACACGTGGTGTGGTGGGCCAGCTCGACGCCGCTTGAAAACGGCTCGCTGGCGCGCGCGCACGATCTCGACCTGCTGCTCAATTCACTGGGTCCGCGCGAGGGCCACCACTTCTATTGGGACGAATCGCTGCATGGAGAGATCCGTTCCACGTTCAGCTATGCCTCCGGGCCGGCGTGGACTATGCTCTGGATTGGCATGATTGTGCTGGCGCTTCTGGTGGTGCTCAGCTTCAGCCGCCGCAGTGGGCCGGTGCGCGAACTGCCGGCTGCTGTTCGAGCCACGCCGATCGAGTTTCTTGAGGCGCTGGGCTCGCTTTACCGGAGTGCAGGTGCATCCTCGACCGCGGTGGCCATTGCATTAGAGCGGTTCCGGCGGCATGTTCTACGGCTGTGTGGACTGCGCGGCAAACAGATGCCGGTGGCCGAGCTGGCAGCCGTCCTCCGCCGCCGCTTTCCGCAGACCGGCGAAACCCTTGAGGCCGATCTGGCCGCCTGCGAAGAGGCCGCCTGGGGAGAGACCGTCACTGCGCGCGATGCTCTTGTGCTGATCCAGAAGCTCAACGCGCACGAGGAAAGATTGAGAGCCGCTGCAAAACCGAAAAACATTCATTCCATTCAGCAGGAAAGGGCTTCATGAACGAGGAAAACAGTCAGAACGCAAATCAGGATGCGACGCAGCAGCCGGTCGAGTCGGCGATGCAGGAGCCGGACGCAAAGGGGACCGGGCTGAACGCGACCAACCAGCTGATCGGGCATGCGCGCCAGGAGTTGGGACGCGTGATCGCCGGACAGTCGGAGGTGATTGAAGAGGTTTTGATCGCCGTGCTCTGCCAGGGCCATGCGCTGCTCGAAGGCGTGCCCGGCATCGCCAAGACACTCATTGTGAAGGCTCTGGGACGGCTGCTTGGGGTTGGGTTCCAGAGGGTGCAGGCTACGCCGGACCTGATGCCGGCGGACATCCTTGGGACGACTGTTTTGCGGCCGGGTTCTGACAGCTTTACCTTCCACGCCGGTCCGGTCTTCACGGATCTTCTGCTCGTTGACGAGATCAACCGCATGCCTCCCCGCACCCAGGCTGCTCTGCTTGAGTGCATGGAAGAGCGCCAGGTGACGAGCGATGGAGTGCGGCGGCCGCTGCCTGGGTGGTTCACCGTGTTCGCCACGCAGAATCCGGTGGATTTCGAGGGCACCTATCCCCTCCCTGAAGCGCAGTTGGACCGCTTCCTGCTGAAGATTCGCGTTGCCTACCCGTCCGAGCAGGAAGAGCTGCAGATCCTGGAGCGGCACCATGCGGGGTCGGGCGCGGGATTGCTGGAAGATGCGTCGATCGCACCGATTCCGGCGGGGCTGCTGGCGGCGGCAATCTCCGAGGTTCGGTCGATTCGCATTGAGCCAGAGCTTTACACGTACATTTTGTCGCTGACGCGGCGCACGCGCGAGTGGCCTACGCTGCTGCTGGGGGCAAGCCCACGGGCGGCGCTGAGCCTGATGCGCGTGGGGCAGGCGTCGGCGGCTTTCGATGGCCGGGACTACCTGGTTCCCGACGATGTGAAGCGGGCGGTACTCCCGGTGCTGCGGCATCGCGTGATGCTGAAGCCGGAGGCGGAATTGGAGGGGTTCGATGCCGATCGCGTGTTGACGGACGTGATCGCGGGGGTGCCGGTGCCGAGACAATGAGATGAAAAGGTGGTATAAAGGTGGTATGAATAGGGGTATCACTAAGACAAAGACATCGATCACACTCTCGGTTTCTCTGCTTGTCCAAATCGATAAGCTGATCGGCGAGCGCGCCTCCCGCTCGGCTTTTATCGAGAAAGTGCTGCAGGACCATCTGCGAGATGAGGCCCGCCGCACCATTCAAGAGCGCGATCTTCAAATCCTCAACGAAAACGCGGACTACTTCAACCGCGAAATGGAAGACGTGCTTCGCTATCGAGCCCCAATCACGTATGAATCGGAAGAGTGAGAAGAGATGCGTCGAGGCGACCTTTATCGAGTGCATCAGCCGCCAGGAGATCCGAAGAAGTACCGGTCGTTTGCCATCGCAAGCCGTCAATCTGAGATCGATTCGCGGTTTTCAACCGTGATTTGCGCGCCAATATTCACAAACGGACACGGCGGTGCAACGCAAGTGAGCATCGGTATTGACGAAGGAATGAAGCATGAGTGCTGGATCTGGTGCGATGGTCTAACAAGCATTCCAAAGTCAGCACTAACGCAATATGTAGGATCTCTGTCCCGGCCCAAGTTGACCGAATTCAATCGGGCCTTGGCATTTGCAATCGATTTGGTTTGAACCCCTCCATTGATGATCTCGCCCAGCCTCCATCCCGCTCCGTGCCATGCGCCGTTTGAGCCGCGGAGCAAATGGGCGTTTGGGCTTACGGCGCGGACGATTGTCCTGCTGCTGGTCGGCTTTCTCGGCCTGATTCCGGGATTCTGGGATTCGCGCATGGCTTACTCCATGCCGGCGTGGGATGTGCTGGTGCTCCTGTTCGCCTTCCTGGACGGGCTGCGACTGCCTGCCCCACGCGACCTGGCCGCTGTTCGCACCTGGTCCAATGCACCGGCGCTGGACTCGGAAACGGAGATCGAGCTTACCATTGAAAACCACGGCAGCTTGATCGTCGAGTGCCGCCTGCTGGACGATCTGCCGGCGGCCCTGGTGGTCAACCCCGCCACGCACCTGCTGACCGCCTTCCCACGCGTCCCCGCCAGCGTGCGTTACCGCGTCGAACCGCAGGAGCGCGGCGACTGGCTCACGGGGTGGCTCTATCTTCGGTACCGTTCGGGACTGGGGCTGGCGGAGCGCTGGGCGCGGGCTCCGCTTACGCAGACGGTTCGCGTCTATCCCGCGCTGAGGACTGGCGAGGAGCAGCAGATGTTTCTTTCCCGCAGCCGCCAGATCGACCTGCAACTACGCCAGGCGCGCCTGCGCGGGCTGGGGCGCGATTTTGAAAGCCTCCGCGAATACCGCGAGGGCGACGACCTGCGCGACATCTGCTGGACGGCCACAGCGCGCCGTGGCGGCCTCATCACCCGCCAGTACCAGACGGAGCGGAGCCAGGCTGTGTGGATTGTGCTCGATTGCGGACGCCTGATGCGCTCGCGCGTCGCTATCCCCAGGGCCGCGCAGGAAGTTTCCGGATTGAAGGGTACGGGCTTTAGCCCGTACATTGAACCAGCTCAACGAACTGCGGCTTTAGTACGCTCTCCTCACTCCAAGCTCGACTACGCTTGCACAACTGCCGTCGCGCTGGCGCAGTTGGCTCTCTTCTCGGGGGACCGCGTAGGGTTGCTGGCTTATGGCCAAGGCATTCAGCAGCGTTTGCTGCCTGGACGCGGGGCGGCGCACCTGCGTCAGTTGATCGAGTGCCTGGCGCTGGTGAAGGCTGAGAGTGGCGAGGCTGACCACTTGCGAGCTACCGCCGCGCTCAATCGCCTGCAGCCGCGGCGGTCACTGATTTTGTGGGTTACGGACCTGGCGGAAACTGCAATGCGGCCGGAGGTCATCGACGGCGCGGTGCAACTGCTACGGCGGCATGTGCTGTTGTTTGTGGCGATGGCGCAGCCGGAGGTGGAATCGATTGCACAGGCTCGGCCTAAGAATGTGGACGAGATGTTTCGCGCCGCCGCCGCACAGGAGATGGCGGGGCGGCGGGAGTTGCTGCTGGCACGGCTGCACGAGCATGGGGCGCTGACGCTGGACCTTAATCCCGAGGCGCTGACTTCGTCGGTACTGAACCAATACTTGGCGGTCAAGGAACGGGCGATGGTTTAGGTTCGTGGTTTCCCGCCCTTGCGACCGAAAAAAGTCGCAAGAACGGGGCACGGAGCATTTGCGGCGCACCCAAGAATGAAAAACAAGAGACGCGAAGGTAACTCAATTGTGCCGCGATTTGGGCATAGGTGTGGGCGAAAAGTGCTATAGAGATTCGCATCGCTCCCCGTTAGCATCGGTTCCAATCGAGGAATGGGATGCAGAGCAGTGATCGCGCATTGAGAGGCACGGCCGCTACACCCGAATTATGGGGCGCGGTTTACATGATGCTGTTTTTTGCAGTTCTGTCCCGCGCGCTGCACGCATGGGCGCGATTCAACGGCACAACCTTCGAATGGGTTCAGATGATAACGGTCAGCATTAATATTCTGATCTGCCCGGCGCTGCTGTGGATGGGAATCGCCTTTCGGTCGTTGCTGAAAAACGAATTGCGCAAAAACCTGCTCAGCACGAGGACATACAAGATTTGTAACTTCTGGATTCCACAGATATTGATTCTGGCTTACATAACTATGGTGCTGTAGGAGCGGGAAACACACCCACGTTCTAGAATGGCTTTCCCATACGCGCGATCATTCGGACCTGCGCGCCGGTTAGCGGCTCGGGCATCTGGGTCACCCAGTCGGCAGTGCGGAGCTAGCACCCCGGATGGGGGTTCTTGAACACAACCTCGATCGGCAGCCAGTCCGACAGGCGCTTCGTGGCTAATTCGGCATCTGTGGCTTGGTTGCTGAGCGACGACCGGGCAATCGCCACGGATATCTTTACTTTCCCCTTGACGCAGTAAGCGCCGAGAAACTTCGACAGCTCCTTATCCGCGGCATCGATGTAGTCCGCGGGAAGAGTGCCCTCCGTGCCGGAGATATCGACCGGGGCCATAACCATCTGGTTTGCAATCGGCCCATTTTTCTTAACTCCCGAAGCGTCGAATCGCACCACCAGGGTGGCTCTTCTCTCCACCGCGTCAGGATTGGCCGTGTAGTTGATGGCCGGAATGGTGACGCCCGCCGGGTTCGGTTTTGCTGCCTGCGTGGCAAACGCGATGTGGTACGGGGCTCCCTGCCATTTGGGCTTGACGGGAACGTTGGAAGCCTTGTCCCCCTGGTTTCCGCACCCCGCCAAAAGCGCCAATCCACCGATCGCCAACATGATGCCTGCTCTCAAGTCATCCTCCTCGTTCCAACCGAACGACGTGCCAGAATACCACTCCTGCGCCTCACTGGAATGTGATCGCGAGGAGTTGTCGCCGCCGAGTTCGAAAACCGGTCAAATGAATAGCAATCTTGCCCGGCGAGCGTCTACGGGTGGGCACACATGCAGATGTGGAGGAGAAGCGCCCCCGCAGGGGCTTCTAAAGCCCACGTTGCTTTTGTGGCGTTTGCGGCATGACTGAAGTCGTGCCCTAGAAGGAAACAGGGTTGCGATTGGGTTGAATTTTGAATAGTTGGAACGCGAGAACGGCGCGGATTGTTCGAGTGAATTCAGCGAGTTAGCGTCCGCTTCGCGGACATAGCAAGTTAGCGAGTCAGCGGTGGCATTGCCAGGCAAACGTTTCATCCCCCCATGGGTCGGCGAAGCCGGTGGAGGGCTGATACAAAGCGAGAGTGTATCCGCCTCTTTAAGGCGTATGCCCGAGCAAGAGTGATCTTCATCCCAGTCAATTTTCTCGATCGCAGCGGCTGAATGCGATGTTCCCCTGATTCCGGGAGGGTTGGCGGCCATTCGAAAGCTGACTCAGTGAAAAAATTAATCGGAAAATCAGCCACGAAACCCAAAACTGGGGTACTATTTAAAAACCTGCCGGATCTCGGCCACGGAGGGCACACATGTTCATGCCTGTCGCCGTACGACCTACCCGCTGAACATTGCCTCGGGCCGATTGATCCCTGCCGCCCTCAAGCGGCTTCCCGAGGATGCTCAAACCCCGGGTACCAGCACTGCACAATCCGGTATCGGGCCTCGGAAGCCCCGAAAAGCAGGTCCTTCGACTCCGCTGAAGTACGCTTCGCTCAGGATGACAGGACTATTTTCGATAGGAACTTCCGAGATAGGACACTGGATGATCTGGACGATCTGAGTCGTCTGGTCCGATCGCAGCGTGACACCCTCGGCTATGCGTTTCGTTTTGCGAAAGCATCGTGGAGTTCCTCATGTCCGTTCTTGAATTCATTCCGCCGCAGCCGGCTGACGGCAGCGAACGCGGCCTCTCGTCCAACGCCCGTAGCTTATGGTCTTCAGTGCGCGAAGCCTTGCGCGGCTCGCATCAGGATTACACCAAAGGGAATTTGAACCGCGCCATTCTGCTGCTCGCCATTCCCATGGTGCTGGAGATGGTGCTGGAATCGCTGTTCGCGGTCGTCGATGTGTTCTTTGTGGGGCGGCTGGGCGCGAATGCCGTGGCCACGGTGGGCATTACCGAGTCGATGCTGGCGCTGGTCATGGCGATCGGGCTAGGCGTCTCCATGTCCACAGGCGCCATGGTGGCGCGGCGCATCGGCGAGAAAGACCCGGAGGATGCGGCCATCGCAGGAGTCCAGTCCATCGCGCTGGGGCTGCTGATTTCGCTGGGAATCGGCATTCCCGCCGGGATCTTTGCGCCGCAACTGCTGCAACTGATGGGAGCTTCGCCGGAAATCGTCGCCAGCGGCTCGGGGTATGCGCGCGTGGCGCTGGGCGGCTGCGGGGCCATCGTCATGCTGTTTTTGAACAACGCGATCTTCCGCGGCGCGGGCGATGCGGCGATTGCTATGCGGCTGCTGTGGGTGTCGAACATCATCAACCTGATCCTCGATCCATGCCTGATCTTCGGGCTCGGGCCGTTTCCGCATATGGGCGTGACCGGAGCGGCGCTGGCTACCTTTACAGGGCGAAGCATTGGGGTGCTTTACCAGTTTTACCGGCTGCTGAAGGGCACCGAGCGCATCCACGTGCTGGCGCGCCACTTGCGCCTGAACGTTGGGGTCATGATTCGTTTGCTTCGCGTCTCATTCACCGGCATTCTGCAGTTTGCCATAGCCAACGCAAGCTGGATTGGCCTGGTGCGGATCATCTCGATGTTTGGTTCGGCGGCGGTGGCGGGATATACCGTTTCGATTCGGATTGTGGTCTTTTTCATTCTGCCGGCGTGGGGGCTGAGCAATGCGGCGGCTACGCTGGTGGGGCAGAACCTGGGGGCCGGGCATCCGGAACGGGCACGGCAGGCGGTGTGGAGGACGGGGCTCTACAACATGGCTTTCCTGGGGATTGTCGGCATTTTCTTCATTGTGTTTGCTACGCCGATTGTCCGGCTTTTCGTGAACGACCCGGCTGTGGTTCCGATTGCCGCGATGGCGCTGCGCACCATCAGCTGCGGGAACATCGGCTATGCATACGGGATGGTGATGCTGCAGGCCTTCAACGGCGCGGGGGATACGCTGACCCCGACAATCGTCAACTTTTTCGGCTTCTGGGTGCTGGAGCTGCCGCTGGCATGGGGTCTGTCCGTTGGGTTGCATTTGCGATCGGAGGGGGCGTTCCTCTCGATCGTGATTGCGGAGTGCGCGATTGCAGGGGCGAGTATTCTGCTGTTCCGGAGGGGACGGTGGATGCGGCAGAGAATCTAGGGTGGTGAATATGAGGTTCGTTGCATTTCTCTGAAACGGAATCTCAGGCCATGAAGTGCCCCGAAAAGCAGGTCCTTCGACTCCGCTGAAGTACGCTCCGCTCAGCGACAGGTCTTTTTTGAGATGAACTTTGGATACATGACAGGAGGGTCTGGGTGCGGGTTTGTGGTTGAGCGGCCACCTCTGCCAGTTTTTGGATCGATCCTGGAATCCTGCCGGCGGTCTGTCTCATCTGAGAGAATAGATGCTAGTGATTCGAAAGCTCCATTCTGGCCCCCGGCGGGCGATCCGGCCGGTAACTCTGGCGGCCCTGGGTCTGGCTTTGGCGGCTGCGCCCCTGGGCGCGCAGGGACCCAATCCCTCTTCCGCGACCAATCCCTTCTTCGGGAGCGTTACCCTCCATGCCGCTACGGATGACACCCTCAAGCTCTCCCTCGATGACGCCATCGGACTGGGACTCAAGAATAACCTGGGCCTCAAAGAGGCCGAGAGCGGCGAGAAGATCCTCCAAGGGGAAAAGAAAATCGCCCTGCAGGAGTTTCTGCCGACGGTGATTCTGTCTGGATCTACCGGCGTCTACCAGCACAACCTGGCGGCGCTGGGCTTTGGGCCGGGGATTATCGGCGCGTTCAGTGCGCTGTTTCCGGGCGGAAAGATGCCCGCGGGCCTCTCATTCATCACGCGCGACGACCTGACCCAGGGACAGATTCAGGTCAGCGAGATGCTTTTTTCGGGCCCCGTGATCGCCGCCTACAAAGGCGCGGGCGCGGCGGAACAAGCGGCCCACTTCGCCAAGATGTCGGCCCGCGGCGAGGTGGTGCAGCAGGTGGCCACGGCCTATCTCCACGCCATTGCCGCCGTCAGCGAAGTGGACAACGCCAAGGCCCTTGAAGCAGAAGACCAGGTGCTTCTGAACCAGGTTCATGCCGCCCATGAGGCCGGAACCGTCGCTAATCTGGATGAACTGCGCGCACGTGTCCAGTTGCAGGCGCAGCAGCAGTCGCGCATTCTGGCTGAAAACGCGGTTGAAAAGGACCTGATCCTGCTGAAGCGGGAGATTGGGGTGGCGCCGGGACAGAAGATCGCGCTCACCGATCCGGCACCGTATAGCGAACTGGCCGCCGAGACTCCGGAAGAGGTTCGCGCGATTGCCTATAAGAGCCGGCAGGACTACCAGAATCTGCAGAATCAAGCAGTGGAATATAAGGCGATTCACAGTGCCTATCGCAGCCAGCGGCTTCCTACGCTGAGCTTCGGCGGCTACTACGGCGTGAGCACGGTTACCGGGGTCAATACACACGGAAACTTTGTGGCCCAGGGGACGTTGAGCGTGCCGCTCTTCCGCGAAGCCAAGTTGCGCGGAGACATCGACACAGCGCAGGCGCAGATGGACGCAGTGAATGCTCAGCTTGCCGATTTGCGCGGGCACATCGACCAGCAGGTTCGGTCGGCGCTGCTTGACGTTGGCGCAGCAGCGCAACTGATTCAGGTGGCGCGGTCCAATGTCGATCTGGCCACGCGGGCGCTGTCGGACGAGACGGATCGCGTGAATGCGGGCGTGGACGATAACCTGCCGCTGGTTACGGCGCAAGCTACGTTGGCCTCGGCGCAGAGCAACCTGGTGGAGAGCTTGTACCGGTACAACGTGGCCAAACTGGCGTTGGCGCGGGCCGCCGGGGTGCTGGAGACGCAGTATCGGGAGTATTTGGGGCGGTAAGCGGCGTTCACCAATCCGATTGACATTCAAAACAAGTGAATAAACCAGTCCGGCAAAGTCCACTTCATTCTTTTCGAGTAACTTAGAGGAGAGGGGGACGCATGCGCACGGGGAAAAAGCTGCACATCAAGTATTACGTGGAAGCGGACCCGGCGGCGCTGGCTCGCCGGGCGGCGCAGTACTTCCTTGAAATGGCAAGCGAGGCGGTGCAGGCGCAGGGGCGAGCGCGGATTGCAATCAGTGGCGGGTCGACTCCGAAGGCCACCTTTGCGCTGCTGGCCGATCGAAATGAGCCTTGGCGAAACCACATGCCGTGGGACAACCTGGAACTCTACTGGGTGGACGAGCGCTGCGTGCCCCCGGAGGATGCCGACAGCAATTATCGCATGACGCGGGAGGCGCTGCTCGAACGGGCGCCGCTTCGGCCGGAGCAGATTCACCGCATCGAGGGCGAGCTGGAGCCTGAAGCCGCCGCTGCCCGTTACGAGTCCGAACTGCGCAACAGCTTTCGCCTGGAAGGCGCTGAGAGTCCGCGCTTTGACCTCGTCCAGCTTGGCATGGGACCCGATGGGCATACGGCCTCGCTCTTTCCCCACACAGAGGCGATTCAGGAACTTAGCCGCCTGGCTGTCGCCAATCACGCGCCGGGACAGAAACAAAGCTGGCGCGTGACGCTGACCTGGTCCGTCATCAACCACGCCAAGTCTGTCTTTTTCCTGATTGCCGGGGCGGATAAGGCTGCCGTTTTGAACGAAGTCTTAACCGGCCCGCGCGACCCTGGGCGGCTGCCGAGCCAACTGATATGGCCGTCAAGCGGTATACTTACCCTGATTCTGGATAAAGCTGCTGCTGCGCTCTTGCCCGCGACTGACGGGGAAGGCTGTGGTTTTTTGGAGAGAGAAAGATGATTCTGGCGGGAGATGTGGGCGGCACCAAGGTCGACCTGGCGCTGTATGAGTTTATCAACGGCAAGCTGCAATATACACGGGACAAGGTCTACAAAGCCAAGGATTACCCTGGCCTCGAAGTGATCGTCAAGGAATTTCTGGGCGCGGAAAAGGTAACCGCGGCATGTTTTGGCGTTCCCGGCCCGGTGCGCGACGGACGCCTGAGACTGACCAACCTGCCATGGACCCTCGACAGCCGCGAACTCTCAGCCGGCCTCGATGTACAGCACGTCTTCCTGATCAACGACCTTGAGGCCAATGGCTACGGTGTCGCCGAGCTCTCACACGACCAGATTTACACCCTGTCAGAAGGTGATGCCAGCCAGATTGGCAACCGCGCACTTATCGCTGCTGGAACGGGACTGGGCCAGGGGCTGCTGATCTGGAACGGGCGCACGCACACTCCCTATCCTTCAGAGGGCGGTCATGTGGACTATGCGCCGCGCAATGAAGACGAGATCGACCTGCTGCGCTTTCTCAAGCAGAAGTACAACGGACGCGTGAGCTATGAACGCGTGGTTGCCGGCATGGGGCTCACAAGCATCTACGAGTTTCTGCGCGAAGTGCGCGGGATGGAAGAGCCGGCGTGGCTGACTGAACGCTTCGCCAAGGCCCATGACCCGAACTCCGTCATCACGGAAATGGCCCTGTCGGCGAAGAGCGAAATCTGCGAGAAAGCGCTGGATATGTTCGTCTCAGCGTATGGCGCCGAGGCGGGCAACCTGGCGCTCAAGGTGCTCTCTGTTGGCGGGCTCTACGTGGGCGGCGGCATCGCTCCGCGCATCCTGGAGAAGCTGAAGGACGGCACGTTCATGAAGGCATTCACGGACAAGGGGCGGCTGAGCCAGTTGCTTGTCAATATGCCTGTGCGGATTATCCTGGAGAGCCGGGCGGCGCTGCTGGGAGCTGCGGCGTATGCCGAGGCACGCGCTGCGGAGCTGAGCGGTGTTTCGGCACGGGCGGCTTCGGTGAAGTCGTAAATCCATCGTCGCTCTAAAAGTGAGGGGCCAGCCGCGATCCGGCTGGCCTTCTCCTTTTTGTCCAGCGGCGAGAGGCTTGTTTGGCCTTGCGCAGTGGGCGTGGGCCTGTGAGAATTGGGCGAATCGGTTTTTGATTCTGAGGTTCATTTGTAGATTGGTGAGCTTGTGGTTCGCTGCATCTCATTGACAGAGCATTCGCGAAATGAGTTTCACGAGAAGCAGGTCCTTCGACTCGGCTGAAGTGCGCGTCGCTCCCTATGAACGGGGCTGGTTTAGGGTTGAGGTTTCCCGCCCTTGCGATAGAAAAAAATCGCAAGAACGGGGCACGGAGCTATTGTTGCGAATCGAGCACGGGGTTCATTGCAAACTTAGCTCGCTGGAAGCGGGTCGGGATGCTCAGGATGACAGGTTTTTTTGTGGTTCGAATTTGAGACTCAGAACCCAGAGGAAAACAACATGAAGTGGATGCATTCGCTGCTCTTTTTGCCTGCGGTATTTTCGGCCCTTTCCATCACACACGCACAGACGCTGTCGCCGGATGTTGTGGCGCAGGTGGACAAGGTGTTTGAGAAGTGGAACAGGGCGGACTCGCCGGGATGTGCGCTGGGGATCTACAAAGATGGGCAGATCGTCTACAAGCACGGCTATGGCATGGCCAATCTGAACGATGACGTCACCATTACGCCTGCCACTGTTTTCCATGTGGCTTCCATGTCGAAGCAGTTTACTGCGGCCTCCATTCTGCTGCTGGCTCAGCAGGGCAAGCTCTCGCTCGACGACGATGTGCACAAATACATTCCTGAGTTGCCGGACTTCGGCGAGCGCATCACCATTCGCCACATGATGCACCACACCAGCGGCCTGCGCGATCAATGGGCGCTGCTCGAACTGGCGGGCTGGCGCTATTCGCAGGACCTTATCACCGACGAAGATGTCATGTCCGTGCTGGTCCATCAGAAAGCGCTCAACTTCAAGCCCGGCGAAAAGTTCATGTACTCCAACACCGGCTTCACCCTGCTGGCCGTCATTGTGAAACGCGTGAGCGGCATGTCGCTGCGCGAATTCACGACGAAGAACATTTTCGAACCGCTTGGCATGACGCATACCCACTTTCGCGACGACCACGAGGAGATCGTCAAGCACGACGCGCTGGGCTACGAGCAGGCCGGCAAGGACAACCCCTTCCGCATGAGCCTCACCAACTTCGATACCGCCGGGGCCACCAGCCTGCACACCACGGTCGAGGACCTTCAGCTATGGGATGAGAATTTCTACAACCCCAAGGTTGGCGGGCCGGCCCTCATTCAGCAGATGCTCCAGCGCGGCAAGCTGAACAGCGGGGAGCTGCAGGATTACGCCTCAGGCCTCACCATCGGCACGTATAAAGGCTTACCGACCGTGGACCACAACGGCGGAGACGCCGGCTACCGCTCCGACCTGACGCGCTTTCCCAGCCAGCATTTCTCCGCATCCGTCCTGTGCAACTTCGCGGACACGAACCCCTCCGCACTGGTCCGCCAGGTCGCGGACATCGTTCTCGCCAAGGACATCAAGGAACCTGCGCCGGCCGCTGCGAAGGGGCCCGCGAAGGACGTTCCAGTGCCGCCTCTGACTGCGGAACAGAGGACCGCCATCGCCGGGAACTACTGGAATGGAGAGGACGAATTCGCAAAAGTTGCGATCAAGGATGGCAAGCTTCTGCTCGATGTGAACCGCGACGACTTCCATGAACTGAAGCAGTTTGCCCCCGCACACTTTCACGTTGCCGACGAATCTTGGGGAGACCAGATCGACCTCCATTTCATCGCTGCCGAGGGAGGAAAGCCGCGCCGCATGGAGGAGGCCTTCGATGAAGATAAGCCGAAGAGATTTGAGGAGGTGAGCCTTGCGCAACTCACTCCCGCTGAACTATCGGAATATGCGGGCGCCTATGTAAGCGAGGAGATCGATCCTGTCTACCGCATGGTTGTCGAGAACGGGACGGTGATTCTGACACGGTTGAAGCACAATCCAGATGTTCTTAGACCTGCGGCGCGCGATGTTTTTGTTGCCGACCTCGGCAAGATAAGATTTACGCGCGACGCCAACCAGCATATCAACGGCTTCGTTCTCGACGCGGACCGCATCAAGAACCTCGCCTTTGCAAAAAAGGCGAATTGAGGGCCTGCGGAATTCAGATAGGCTAGTCTGGAGCACATGGCCTTCGCACACTCCATCGGAAACACGCGCTACACGTTTGCGGATCTGCGCGATCTGCTGGCGAAGGCTACGCCTTTGCGCAGCGGCGATGTGCTCGCGGGTGTGGCCGCGGAATCGGCTGAGCAGCGCGTGGCGGCTCAATATGCTCTGGCCGATTTGGCGCTCGCGCGCTTTTGCGAAGAGGCGGTTGTGCCTTATGAAGATGACGAGGTCACGCGGCTGATTGTGGATTCACACGATACGGAGGCTTTCGCGTCTGTGGGCTCGTTTACCGTGGGTGAGTTGCGAAATTGGTTGCTGTCGGACGAAGCAACACCGGAACGAATCGCCGCTCTCGGTCCTGGGCTGACGCCGGAGATGGCTGCCGCCGTCAGCAAGCTGATGCGCGTGCAGGACCTGATTGCCGCCGCCGCGAAGATCCGTGTGGTTACGCGCTTCCGGACGACCGTTGGACTTGCGGGGCGCATCAGTGCTCGCTTGCAACCCAATCACCCAACTGACTCGCCGGTTGGAATTGCCGCCGCTATCATCGATGGCTTGCTGCTCGGGTCGGGCGATGCGGTGATCGGCATTAACCCGGCGGGCGACAACGTGGAGGTTACTGGCCGCCTGCTGCGCATGATCGATGCATTGCGGGAGCGGTTCCAGATCCCCGTGCAGAGCTGCGTGCTGGCCCACGTCACTACGCAGATCGAAGCGCTCAATGCAGGGGCGCCCGTTGATTTGATCTTCCAGTCCATTGCAGGGACGGAGGCTGCCAACCGCAGCTTTGGGGTGGATCTCGCACTGCTGAACGAGGCGCACCACGCAGGACAGGCGCTTCGTCGCGGGGCGGTCTGCGCGAATGGACGAATAGGCGACAACATCATGTACTTTGAGACAGGCCAGGGCTCCGCGCTCTCAGCGAACGCACATCATGGCGTGGATCAGCAGACGCTGGAGGCGCGCGCGTACGGTGTGGCGCGACATTTTCAACCTATGCTGGTGAATACGGTGGTGGGCTTCATTGGCCCTGAGTATCTCTACGACGGCAAGCAGATTGCACGGGCCGGCCTGGAAGACCACTTCTGCGGCAAGTTGCTCGGACTGCCGATGGGCTGCGACGTTTGCTATACGAACCACGCCGAGGCCGACCAGGACGACATGGACACGCTGCTCACCCTGCTGGGCGCGGCGGGAGTGAATTACATCATGGGTGTGCCGGGCGCGGACGATGTAATGCTCAACTACCAGAGCACCAGTTTTCACGACGCGCTCTATTTGCGCCGCGTTCTCGGATTGAGGCCGGCTCCGGAGTTTGAGGCATGGCTTCAAGGCGACAGCTTCCAACGACTGGCGCTTGAGGCCGACCATCCCGAGAGGCTGCTTACGCCATGAGTGACTGGGTGCATCCCGATGGTGTAATGGTTCCGTCGCTGGCCGCGCGACTGCGAGCGCTTACGCCAGCCCGGGTGGGACTTGCGCGCACCGGGGTGAGCCTGGAGACTGGCGAGTTGCTCGACTTCCAGCGCTGCCACGCACAGGCCCGCGATGCGGTTCACAGCCGGCTTGAGGCGGCGGCAATAGCCGCTGCGCTTGCTGAGATTTCTGGAACAGAGGTCCTTCGGCTCCATTCCGCCGCGACCGATCGCGCCACGTATCTGCAGCGGCCCGATCTGGGGCGCAAACTCGATGATTCTAGTCGGCGCCTGCTCGCCGGCTGCGAAGTACATGCCGACCCCGGCAGCACGCAACAGGGATCATGCAGCCTGGCTTTGATCGTCGCGGATGGACTTTCGGCCCTGGCTGTCGAGCGGCACGTTGGCCCGTTGCTCACTGAGTTGATTCCGCGGCTGGATGGCTGGTTTTTGACGCCGTTATGCGTTGTGGAACAGGGCCGCGTGGCCATTGGGGACGAGATTGGCGTGGCCCTTGGAGCGCAAATCTCTGTGGTCTTGATTGGCGAGCGACCGGGCTTGAGTTCGCCCGATTCTCTGGGCGCCTACATCACTTGGCAGCCGCGGCCTGGGCGCACCGATGCCGAGCGCAATTGCATTTCCAATATTCGCGCGGAAGGGCTGAGCTATACGCAGGCCGCTGCCCAACTGGGCTACTATCTGACTGAGGCGCGACGCAGGCAACTGACCGGCGTGGCGCCGAAGGATGAAGCTCATAGGCTGAAAGAGGGTTGAGTAGGGATGAGGCGTTGGATTCAGCGCGTGGCGATTGTCCTGGTTGCGGGCTTTGTGGCGACGTACCTGGGCGATTGGGCCATTTACAAGCTGCGCGGATCGCCTACCTCTACCGTCTCAGTGAGCAGGTTCCTGACCGTGCCCCTCAAGGGCAACAAGATTGAGTACGACTACGTTGGCACGGCAGACGTTCCCTGTTCCATATCGCTGTTTCCCCAGGCGGGACAGAGTCCTTGCTGGCGCCTGCGGCGCAATCCAAACCAGACGACGACCCTATGAGAGTTTTCCGGCTGGGAATCACCCACGCTGTTCGCCGATCACACCAATAAGTGATGTAAAGCACGTCGTGCAGCCTCAGAGAACGGCTAGCATCATGCAGTCTCTCGGAGTTTCGCGCCTCAATGTATAGCCGCACCCAAAACGAAAACGGCAGCTATAACACCAGATGCCTCGACTGCTTCTTCACCATCGCCTCCAGCATCGAGTCGGAGGAAGAGCTGAACCGCCTTGAACAACGGCACATCTGCCCGGAGATGGTGTTGGCGGAACTGCTGGCTCATGAAAAATGCCACTGCGCTAAACCCCAGGTGAATTAAGACCGTCTCGGTTCGCGTTAATCAATGGTTGTTGCGCGCTCATCGGCTGCGGCAAGGCCGATTCATTGCTGCGGCGCCGTTGCTTTTGGCGCCTGCTCCTGTGCGGGCCGGGCGTGGGAGCCGTTCATCTTCTCAAGCAGTGCATCGTCGGTGGCCTTGTGCAGGATGGCGGCCTTGTCGAATTCGGCCTTTGCCTCCTCCTTTTTCCCCATTTCCCGGTAAAGCCGGCCCAGCCGCCAATGCACATTCGTGTCGTCGGGAGCAATTTTGGCGGCCAAAATCAGTTCGCGCAATGCGTCCTCTTTGCGCCCGGTGTCGCTATAGACGATTCCCAGGTCCATGTGAGCCAGTGAAAGGCCGGCGTTCATTTTCGCGACTTTTTCCAGCAGTGGCCTCGCGGCCTCTGGCTGGCCCATCTGCATTTCAGCATCGGCCTGATAGAGCATCGCCTCCACATTCATCGGATCGTTGGCAATCTCGGCCTCAAATTCGCTGACTGCTTCCTCGTACTGCCTTTGGGTCCACAACAAATAGCCCAAGCCAAAATGGACGTTAGGCTCCTTGGGATTGGCCTTGACCGCGTTGCGGAACTGCTGGGTGGCGCCGATCTTGTCTTTCAATTCATCCAGTGCCTCGCCGGCGAGCATGTCGGCCTCGGCTGACTCCGCGTTCAGAGTCAGTATCTCGCGATATGTATCCATAACGCATTGATATTGCTTGGACCAAAGACAACTGTGTGCCAGGCTCAGATGCAATCCGAGGTTCTGCGGGTCGCGTGCGACAGCCTGTTTCAAATAGGGTGTGGCTTCAGCGTATTCACCCAAGCCATAATGTGCCATCCCGAGAAGGATTGTCAGCCGTTGCACCTCCGGTGAGGAGGTGGGCTCGCTCTTGAGTACTCGTTCGAAGGTCTGAACGGCATCCTTCATCTCGCCGGCTTTGAAGAGAGCGAGGCCAAGATTCAACCGTAAACCGGGAAACGCAGGATTCAGCGCTAGAGCCCTGCGGTAAAGCGGCACGGCCTCCTTGAAGTGTTCCTGGCGCGCTTCCAGGAGGCCCAGGTGAGCATACGCCTCGGCGGAGGAAGGATGAGTTTTCAGCAGTGCGCGCCATGCCAACTCAGCTTCGGGGAACTTGCCTTGCTGCTCCAGGGTAGCGGCCGTCTCGCGCGTTGCGCCTGAATCCGCCGTTGTCTGGGCCACTGTCTGGGCCCTGCATAACTGCGCCAACAGCAGCGCCAGAACAAGCGTATGAGCTGCAAGCCTGCTCAGCAGGCTCTTTGAAGATAGAAACTGCAACTCACCCATCCTGCATCGTCCTCGAAAGCTCAGTCCATCTTCTCAGCTTGCACCCACCGTGAGTTGCATCTTCTGCTTCACGCTTTGTGCCAGCTTCTCAATCTCGTCGGCCTTGCGGATCACTCCCAGCGAAAGCGTGTCCTTGTCGGTCTTGTCCACTTCGGCCTTCAGTTCCGTGGCCAGTTTCAGCAGCTTCGCGCTTTCAGCGGCGATTTGCTTTTTGCGCTCGGCATTCGCCGCCTCGAAGCTCTGCTTCTTGTCTTGCTGGCCGTTGATGTCGTTTTGCGTATTGGCATCGGGCGCACGGATGATCTCCGGCGAATATTTGGGATACTGTACTTGCGGGAGTCCCTCGCCGGCGACTTGGGCGATGGCGATCACTGCGATGCCCGCAAACACGCTGATCCATCGCGCCCGCCGGGGGCGCAGGCTCTCGGTTGCGTAAAGGTGAGATTTCATGGGTTTGACCTCCCTCATTTTTCGTGGGTTGTAGCAGAAATGCCGCTCGGCCTCCCGGCCGGAGGTGTGCTGGCGTCCCTGACTTCCCTGCGCACAGTCTAGAGCATTTTCCGAAATCGTGTAGTGCCGAAGTTTGTTGGTTTCCCACCCTCGCGCCAGGAAAAAGGCGCAAGGATGGGGCACGGAAGTCTGTAGGAAAGCGAGATTGCTCAAAGCAAACCGCGGCCAAACGAGAAGAGGGCGCGGCAGGGTTTGCCTGCCGCGCCCCGGTTGATGGTTGCGGTTAGAAAATGAACTTGGCGCCAAGCTCGAAGGTTCTCGGGTCCTGCGCGCTGTTCACGAAACCGAAGTCGGCATTCTGAGGATTGGTGTCAGACAAGCCATTGAACTGCGTGTGGTTGAATGTGTTGAAGCTGTCGGCACGGAACTCGAAATGAGCAGCCTCGCCGAAGGCAAACGACTTGTACACCGCGGTGCTGAAGTTGGTGCGGCCTGCGCCAACGACGGCGTCCTTGCCCATGTTGCCGAAGCCCAGGTTCGGGCCGCCGAGCCAGCTTGCTACAGGCTTCGAGAAGCCTGCATTGCTCACGTACTGATAGCCTGAGACTGTGCCAACGGTGGTCTTTCCCTTGGTGTAGTGCGGCTTACCGGTCAGGTCGGGACGGATCGAGTAGTCGCCGCCCAAACCAACCGTATCACCGTAGGTGCCCGAGGGAGCGACATTGCCGAACCAGGGCAAGCCGGTCTCGGAAACCACCGTGCCGGAGATTTCCCAGCCGCCCAGGACGGTCCTCGTCAGGCCATCGGCATGATTGAAGAACGGGACCTTGTACTCGTAATTGCCGCTAAAGACCTGGCGGCGATCCAGGATGCCGGACCCCTTGTCGTACTTCAGGTTCCAGGGATTCCGTGTGGGGTTGTTGTTGTCCACGTCTACGCTGCCCGGTGTGGAATCGATCTGGTGAGCGTAAGTGTAATCCAGCTCGAAGCTGAGGCCGTGCTTATTCTGCTGACGGAGACCTGCCTGGAAGCTGTTGTAGGTGCCGGTTTGCGGAGTCGATTGCAGTCTGATGTTGCCAAAACCCGGATAGGTTTTGTCGATCAAAGAGTCAACCGTCCCGAGCGAACCGCCCGCAGCCGCCTGACGCGTTGCGAACGGAGTGCTGAGCGGGAAATTGTTGATCGGCAGCCAAACGTTCTGGTGCCAGTCCAAATTGCCCACATACTGCGTGATCATGATCAGCGAAGGAACGATTTCATGCTGCACGCCCAGGCTGAACTGCGCCACTGCCGGATCGGGATAATACGTGTTCAGCGAGTTGAAGCCTTGCGTGAAGGTCGGCGCAGAAGCCGCCGCGCCAGCCTGCCAATTGAAGCTGGTGTTGGTGAATTCCACGTTGGTGGGAGCAGGTTGGCTGATGAACGGAGGCGATCCAGCAGCATCGTAGATGTCGTTGCCCTGGATGCGCTCGTAGAAGGTACCAAAGCCGCCACGGACCACGGTCTTGCCGTTGCCCGAAACGTCATAGGAGAAACCAACCCTGGGCATGATGGTCTTGTAGTCGTTCTTGACCAGTGCGGTCGGAACGCCTCCCTGACCGGCAATACCGACGCCGTTCATATAGAACGTGCCGATCGAGTTGGTAACCAGACCGGGAGCCCCCGTCGCGAATGAGCCGTCCGAGTTGAAACTGGCTGCCGTGGTAATCCCCGGCTGGTACAGTGCCGGATAGAAATTGGAAACCTGGTTATTGCGCTCCCAGGTATGCGGCATCAGGTCATAGCGGAAGCCGTACTGGATGCTCAAACGAGGGTTCACGTGCCAGTTGTCTTCGGCATAGGCCGAAGTCGTACTGTTTACATAGTGATTGATGGGATTCGCATTCGCCTGACTGAATTGCGTGGACAGACCGAGCAGGAAGTCCAAATACGAATCGCCCGTGAGCTGGCCAGTTGGCCCGGCAGCGGTGTTCGCGGTTGCTGTGTTCCAGCCATCGCCGAAGGTGTAGTCTCCCTCAGAATCCTTGCCGATGACCTGGTTCTTGGTGTAACGGTTGTACCCGCCGCCGAACTTCATCTGATGTTTGCCCTTCGTCCAGGACAGGCCAAATACCTCGGCAAAATCCTCGGCGCCGTTCGTCCAGGGATCGTTTCCAGGGCCCCATGTGGTGCCGACCGTGTTCCATTTGATATCCGGCAGGCGATTGCCTACGTCGTTGGTCAGCGGGAAGTAGGTTCCAGTACTCCAGCCCGAGGGCTTCACAAAGCTGGCGCCACCCGCCGCAACCGGAATGATCGCGATCTTGTTGCCGTTGTAGTTGAATGCAGCTTCGAGCAGCACCGTTGGCGTCAACGTGCCGGTCAGCTTGACGATCGCAGCGTACGCCGGGTTGCTGAAGTTGGAACCGACGGTCGGATAGTTGTCGCCCTGCCACTCAGGGGTGGCTTCGACGGTGTCCATCGCGTCATGGATGTAGTGACCAAGGACCTGCCATTTGTCGTTGAAGTTGTGATCGATACGGAAGAGATCTTCACGCACGGTAACAGGCAGGTGGCCGCCGCTCGGAGTGTAAGTACCGTCCGCGTTGGTCGACGCCGGAAGATTCTTGGTGGTGTTGAAGAGCAGGGCGTTGGCATCCAGCAGGTTGCCTGGAATCGTGTTGCCTGGGAAAGGTTGACCCATCGTCAAGCCATCGGCCGCGAACTTTGCTACCAGAGCCGGATCGGCGACTGTGGGCACGATGACCGCTGTTGCGGGGTTGTAGGTCGGGATTGTGTAGTTGAATGTCGACGCCGATGTAACTTCATCCGATCCGGGCAGAGTCTTGATCGAGTTGGTCGAGACGCCTGTGACCTCTCTGCGCCACTCTTCGTTATAGAAGAAGAAGGTCTTCTTCCTGTCCGAATTGTAGACGTGAGGGATGAACACCGGACCACCGATATTGGCACCGAAGATGTTATAGCGAAGCTCGGACTTCTTGGCGTCCTGTCCGTGATTGTTGTCGGTCCAGGCGTGCGAATCCAGCGCGTCGTTGCGGTCGAACTCCCACGCTCCGCCGTGGAACTTCTTGGTGCCGCTCTTGATGGACATGGTGATGGTACCGCCGGAGGCGATACCGTAATCGGGCGGATAGTTGCTGGCCAGGACCTGGAATTCGCCCAGCGAGTCCTGTGAGGGCATGACCGACATTTTGCCGCCGGAACCGCGATCGTATGCTTCTGCGCCGTCGATCATCCAGACGTTGTGCGCCTGGTTGAGGCCGTTGAAGCTGATGGAGTAGTTGGCAGTCACGGAGAACGGACTCTCCATGTCGGGCAGGTTGCCGCTGACGCCAAGTCCCAATGCCGCCAGGCCGATGACGTTGCGGCCGTTGGTAGGCAGCTCGGTGATCTGCTGTTCGTTGATGAGTGTACTCACTACGTTGGAGTCACCCTGAACTGCCAGGGCATCGGCCTCGACCGTCACTGTCTGCGTTTCTACGCCGACAGTGAGCTTGACGTCGACGCGGAAATTCCTGGAAATGTCGACGACGACGCCTTTCTGCTCGTAGCTTTCAAATCCCTTGGCCGTTACCTTGAGGTTGTAGTTGGCGGCGTTCAAACCGGCAATGTCGTACAAGCCGGTACCGTCGCTGACGATGGATTTCGTTACGCCTGTGGCCGGATCTGTGAGCGTGATCTTTGCTCCCGCAACGACCGCTCCCGTCTGGTCTGTAACGATGCCGGTGACCTCAGAGTTGGCCTGCGCAAATGCTCCCGCGCACGCCAGAATGAGGAACAACGGCAACAGGAAAAACCTGTATCTCGCTTGTTTCATGTGACCTTCCTTTTCAAAGTTGTTGCTGGTGGTTGGTTCATCGGTCGCTTTTCCATCGTTTCGGAATGAAGCCGTCACAATGGATCCGGGCTCAAGGACAGACCGGTGATCGTCGCACTTCGCCCGATAGTCTTGTCTCTTCGCCATCGGACTGCACCATCCCAAACACACCGATACCCTCTCAGCGCCTTCCGTTTTCACGGACTGCCGCGAAGGCTCATGACGTTCTGGAACAGTTTTGCTCAAATACACCGATTTACCTGATGGCCCGTTTTTGCGGCCGAGCCATTTAGTGCGTGCGGATTGAGAATTGTCAAGAAGAAAATCCATTTACTAAACAATCTCCCCATCCAATCGACCCGTCTTTTTCAGCTCCCCGATTGATTTTTCCGGGGTTGCCGCCGGCATTCTTGTGCCGGCACGCGGGATTAGGTCTTCGTACACTTACCTGCCGGAGTGTTCTTCAACGGTACCGGCAATCCGTCGGCTCCGGATCGTCTGCCAGGCTACAAATGCTCCTGAACGGACTTGCAAATCGATCCTTTTCCTCCGTGGTTTGGAAGATGAAAAGCACCATTCTCCATTTTTTGGAATCTGTGCGCTCAAACGTTTTAGCAGAGTGAGCACAAGAGACCTACCACTGAGCCGGGAGACATTTAATGCCTCCAACGGAACGGTTGTCAAGCCCAACTTTCGATTGATTCATTCGGAAATTGCAAAAGTTGCGGACAGTAAAGCAATTTACCTGCGGAAAGGTAAGATAGAACTTGAGTTACTGGCAGGATACTGTCTCGGCAACCTGGCTAGCCTGAGGACCTCACGGTGGCCAACTTGCCGCTTAGCGGGAGCCTTCCGGAACAAACCGCTCAAATCCGGTCATTTTACCGACACCGATTTTTCCGGAGTGCGCCATCAATCCCGCAAATGGGGGAAAGCTGCCTATTGAACTATCATTTCTATTGCATTCTGGCCTGGTCTCTTAATTGCCGCGCCGTGGCCTCCAGAAATGTCTCCACACTGAATCCCGCAGGCACCTCCAAGCCGGACTTGGCCTGGATCGCCGCTCCAATCCGGAGGGCCAGCGCCTGCCGCGTCTCCATGCTCATGTCCAGACGACGCGAAAAGAAGCCTTCCAGCACCTCCAGGTCGGCGGATGTGAGTTTGGCGATACCGGTGGCAGGCAGGGTGAGAGCTGTATGGGGCTCCGGGATCGGGGCGTTCGCGCTAAATAGCTGCGCGGTGAAGGTGCGAGACCCGGAATCGCCCCATAAAGGAGTCTCGGGGTCGCGGTCGCGCACTACCAGGGTACCCGCGGCCAGGTCGCCTAACCGTTGGTGCTGTCGCGTCACAAACATGGTGATCACGCCCACCGCATAAAAGAAAGGAAGCTGGTCAACGTAGCGCACAAGGTTGCGCGCCATGGACTCAAGCAAGCCGATGGAGCGGCCGGAGCGCTGTATGACGCGAATCCTGGCCACGCGCTTGCCGGGAGTGCGGCCATTCCAGAAAGCTTCAAAAAGCGTGAAATAGCCCCAGTTGAAGAGAAAGACCAGAAAAATGAGGATCGCCTCAGCCCATTGCGCGGACTTCGGTTTGAACGCGTCCAAAGCGGGCAAAACCAGGATTGCAACAATAATCAGGACCACGAGGCCCGCGCCCCAGATCAGGTAATCGACCAGCAACGCGATGAAACGGCTGCCGATGCCGGCCAGCGGCATTTCAATGGCCACCAGTTCTGGGGTATCGATGCTAAGCTGGTCGGAACTCAGGTCCTGCCTCAAGTCCATGGCTCAAATCCTCTCCAACCAGTGGATCGCGAAGCGCCGGCCCCACTGGGACCGGCTGGCAACCCTTTTGGCTCAATCCGACGCGAGCGGCCTCGGCCAGCTTTCCCGCGCCGAGTTGCAGGAGATGGCCCTGCTCTACCGCCAGGTCGCCGCCGACCTCTCGGTGCTGCGGCAGGACTCCACTGCCCGCACCTATACGGTCCACGTGAATCAATTGCTGGCTCGGGCTCACCATATCATCTATTCCGGCCGGAAGACGAATCTGCGCACACTGTTCTTATTTCTGCGCGACGAGTATCCGGCTGTCTTCCAGCGCCAGATCGGCTTTGTCCTCGCATCGCTGGCGGTGTCGGTCGCGTTCGGCATTCTCGGAGCGGTGCTCACCATCGCGCGGCCGGAGTTCATGCGCCACTTCGTTGGTCCGGACATGATCGCCACCATGGAGCGGCATCAGATGTGGACGGAGTCGATCGTCAGCGTGGCTCCCAAGGAGACCAGCCACATCATGACCAACAACCTGTCGGTGTGCTTCGCCAGCTTCGCCGGCGGAATCACCTTCGGGCTATTTACTTTCTACTCCCTCTTCGTGAACGGCATGATGTTGGGGGTGGTCGGGGCGGCCTGCCATCAATATGGTATGTCGCTGGCGCTTTGGAGCTTCGTTGCAGGTCACGGATCGCTGGAGCTGCCCTCCATCATCCTCTCCGGCGCGGCGGGTTTTCGTCTCGGCTATGCGATGTTGTTTCCGGGAACGCTGCGTTGGAAGGATTCCGTGGCACAGGGAGGATTGGAGGCTACGCGTCTGGTGTCGGGGATTATTCCCCTGCTGGTGATAGCGGGATGCTTGGAAGGGTTTTTCTCGCCGTCGCAGGCGCCGGTCTGGCTTAAATTCACGGTCGGCGGGATGCTGTTTACGCTGCTGAATCTGTGGCTGTTCCGGCCGGTAAAGAAGGCTGCGCAAGCGGGCTGAGGCACCAGGATTTGTTGCCAAATACCGACTTATTCGTGCTAATCCGAGACACAGCAATCCTTATATAGAATGGAGAAACTGGGTATCCAATTCACTCAGGTAGCCCTATAGGTTGTGGTTCGCACTTGAGAGCACGGCAAACTATTGATTCTGGACGTAATGCACTAACGGAATTGCAGGCAGGGAAGGAATAACCCCTCAGGGGCTGAAGCCCACATTGATATTGCAGCACTTGTGGCACGACTGAAGTCACGCCCTAGGAAGAAACAAAAAACGCAAGTTCAGCAAAACAAAGGATGAGTTCAGCGATCCCACCCATCGGACAAAAAGACGTACGATGGATGGGGCACAGTTTCATCCACCGTGGGTCGGCGACGCCGGTGGGGAACTCATAAGAAACAGGTTTGCGATTGAGTTGGATTTTGAATAGTTGGAACGCGAGGACGGCGCGGATTGTTCGAGTCAATTCAGCGAGTTAGCGTCCGCTTCGCGGACATAGCGAGTCAGCGGTGGCATTACTGGGAGAAATTTTCGTCCCCCGTGGGTCGGCGAAGCCGGTGGACGACTGTTACAAAGCTCTGCGATTCGCCGGTTCAAAACCACAATAGGTTGGGCCTGCCTGAGTCAAATGGATACCCAGTAAAGAGAGTTGGGAATTGACACCCGGCAATTCCGCGTAAGAACCCAGAAATCAAAGGATCGATTGAAAGAACTTTGGCGTTTCCTGATGCCATCTTTATTTCGGTTTGCGGCGCTCATGCTATTATTCATGCAATTCCCCAGAACAATCTAAGGAGCACGGCCTCATGAAAAGCCGCTCAATCGCTTTTTCAGGCGCGATTGCCCTCCTGTTCGCTTTGATAGCGAACGTCTACGTCCCTGTTGCCGGGGCGCAGACCTTTCGGGGAAGCATCCAGGGCACCGTCACAGATAGCACCGGAGCGGCTTTAGCCGGGGCCCAGGTAAAGGTTTTCAGCACATCCATTGGCTTGTCGCGCACCGTGACGGCCAATGACCGGGGTGAGTATGTGGCCTCGGAACTTCCCCTCGGCACCTATAGCGTCACGGTCGAGAAGCAGGGCTTCCGCACCACTACGCTGACGCAGATTCCGGTGAGCGTGGGGTCGCCGACGCGTGCCGACGCCAGGCTTGCCACCGGAGCGGTCGAGGAAGTGGTGGAGGTGAACGCCGATGTGCCGCTGGTGGAAACCGGCTCCAACACCACCGGCGGTACCATCGAAGCCTCCGAGGCCTCCGAGCTACCGGTAAACGGACGCGACTTTACCAAGCTCCTGGAACTGGTTCCAGGCTCAACCAGCGATCCCGTGGGATCCACCGAATCGGCCGGCTCGTACGGACTTTTCAGCCTGAACGGCAATCGTGGACGCTCCAACAACTACCTGCTCGACGGCACAGACATGAACGATGGCTACCGCAACCTGCCGTCGATCAACCAGGCCGGCGTTTGGGGTTGTCCGTCGACCATTCTTCCTGTCGACGCCCTGGCCGAAATTCCCGTCACGGGCAGCCCAGAGGCAGAGTTTGGCCGCAGTTCCGGCGCGACCGTCAACATCGTGACCAAGAGCGGCACAAATCGCATCCACGGCAGCGCATTTGAATACTTCCGCAACGGAGCGTTGAGCGCGCGCAACTACTTCAACACCGCTGCACAGCCCAAAAACTCGTTCACCAACCATCAGTTTGGCGGTTCGGTTGCCGGCCCAATCGTGAAGGACATGTCGTTTTGGTTCCTTGCCTATGAGGGGCAGAGAGAGAACGGCGGCTTGCCCCAGTTGGGCACTGTGCCCGCCCGGACAGACATCGACGCCTATACAGCCGGCGGCGGAGCCATCAATCCGGTGATACAAAGCCTGCTGGACAGCAACCCGTGGGGGGCATTGCCAACCACGGGCGGTAGCGAGACCTTCACTACACCGTTCAACAACAATAGCGATAATGTAATCGCCAAGGCCGATCAGCATCTCCATCTGTTCAGCGCCGGCGACCTGTTGACCGGGCGCTATTACTACAGCCACGGCCTGCAGAGCTTTCCGTTGGGCATGCTCTATACGGGCTCGAGTGCGCCGGGGTACAACACCTCAACGCCGACGCACGTGAATATTGTTTCGCTGTCCTATACTTCCGTTCCAAAGTCGAACCTGATCTTCGAAATTCGCGGCGGTTACAACCGCTTTCTACAGCAATTCATTCCCCAGGACACCGGCCTCAATCCAAACGATGCCTTTGGCCTCGACACACTTCCTCCCGGTTTCACAACGCGCGACCTGGGACTGCCGACCATCGACGTTGCCGCATATAGCCCGATCGGCGCAACGGCCAGCGATTCGCGCGGCCGCATCGATACCAACTATCAGCTCTTCGGAAACGTTTCGCTCACCAAAGGCATGCACAGTTTCAAGGCCGGGTACGAGTGGCGGCGCACATTTATCAACAGCTTTATCGACTCCGGTCACCGCGGCAAGCTTGTCTTTGGCACCCTCGACGATTTTCTGTCGGGCACTATCGATGGCGGCAGCTCAGCCGACGGGGACGGCACGCGCTACTCGTACCAGAACGGCAGCGGGGCCTACTTGCTCGATTCCTGGCGCATGAGCAATCGGATCACAGTCAATTATGGATTGCGTTGGGATTACTTCGGCGTGATCGGCGCTCAGAACAATGCATTCAGCATCTTCGCAGCAAAAACCGGCGGACTTGAAACAGTAGGAACCGCCGGCGGCCCCGCGTCGCTCTATCCGAAGGACTGGACAAACTTCGCGCCGCGCCTCAGCGTGGCCGACGATCTGATGGGCAACGGCAAACTGGTCATAAGAGCCGGTGCCGGCATTTACTACGATGGCCCGTCGCAGGACTTTTTTGTGGGCAACCAGGCATACAATACCAATGCGGGAGAGGCCGGGCCGGCATTCAATGGCATCGGCTTCGCATCGCCGGTGGGCACTACGATCTCCGCGGGCACACCGGTCTTTGGCGACTACACACCGAGCAGCATATTCACCGTTGACCAGAAACTGGTCACGCCGCGGTATGGCTCTTACAACCTCAACATTGAGTCGCAGGTCGCAAAGAAGATCGCAGCCCAGATCGGATACGTTGGATCGCAAGGACGTCACCTCTTCCACTTCCGCGATCTCAATCAGTTCAACAATGTTGCAGGCAGCACGGACAGTTGTGGAAATGGCCAGACGATCGGCTATGGTGAGCAATGTTTCCCGGCTTATTCTGTTGGTTCGTACGTAGACATCCCTCTTTATTACATCAACCAGATCGAGACAAGCGCGTTTTCAAACTACAATTCCTTGCAAGCGACGTTGAAGGTACAAAACTGGCGCGGCGTGACGTCCACGCTGAACTACACCTGGGCGCACTCGATTGACGACGCCAGCGATGGACTCGACTTCGTTCCGAACGCATCCCAGCCCGACAACAGCTTCAATCCCGCCGCCGATCGCTCCAGTTCCAACTTCGACGTGCGCAGCCGCCTGCAGTGGTACTGGACCTACAATCTTCCCAAGTCCGATAAAGCTAAGCGGATCGCCAACGGCTGGGCGCTCGACGGCATGTTCAACTTTGCCACCGGCCAACCCTACACCGTCAGCTATTTATTTGAAGGCGATTACAACGGCAGCGGTGAATACTTTGGGCGGCCCGACATCATTGGCAATCCGCACTCCGGCGCCAGCGGCACCAACCTTCTCAATATGGCCGCATTCGCCGCGCCATGTACAGTGGACACCGACCCGGCCAGCGCAACCTACGGAAACTGCATCAACGGACATCCAGGCAGCGAGGGCCGCAATGCCTTCAATGCACCGAAGTACACGAATTTCGATTTCTCGCTGACCAAAACCTCGCACCTCACCGAAACGGTGACCATGGAACTCCGCTGCGATTTCTTCAACATCTTCAATCACCCGAATTTCAGCAACCCGCTGTTGCCGGGATTTGGCGTCGACATCTTCGGTAACAGCCATACTGCGGGAAATCGTTTAGTGGCAGGCGCCGATCCGAGCACCAATGGACCGCAGTTTCTTGGGACAACGGCAACACCGGATGTGGGCAGCGGCAACCCGTACCTGGGTGGCGGCGGTCCGCGCGGCGCACAGTTGGCCGTTCACTTCACTTTTTAGAAGCGAGATCCATACAGAATTTCTCGTCCACTTCGCCGTGGAAGACCGTGGCGAACGCGCCCGCAACTATACCTTCACGAAGATTTTTTTGCGGTACATGATCCACACGGGGATGAAGCAGTAGGCTAACGTCAAAAATGAAAAGGCGAAGGCGGACCAGCCGGGGGTGGGCATGTGGATGAATACATGGTCGGCTAGCCACGCGGGGAGATCGGTTGGCTTGCCGTTGGATGTGAAGCGGATGCGCTCCAGGATGCCGGGAACGATCTCGCTGAACATGTAAGCGGTGATGGCGTTGGAGCCGAATACTAGCCATGGATAGACTAACCACTTACTCTGGCCACGGCCCCAGCCCCACACGTCCATTACCCAGTAAGACAGAGTTAGTACAGTGAGCGACCAGCCGGCGGCTACTAATACAAAAGAACTGGTCCAGAGGTTCTTGTTGAGCGGGAACGAAAGCGACCAGAGATAGCCGAGGGCCAGACAGGATATGGCTGCGGCTGCTAGTCCTAATGCTGTGGACTTAGCGGCGCGCTGGCCGCGGAGCCAGAGACCGGTGAGCAGGCCGAGGAGAGCCGTGCCGATTGCAGGAAGATCGGAGAGCAGGCCCTCAGGATCGCGAACATTATGCAGGTCGGGGCCAGACCAATCCAGATAAAGATGGTGCGGCATCAGCAGGCGGTCTAGCCACGAGACCAGGTTGAAGTGCTGATCCATGAAGGGAATGTCGCGGCCGGGCATGCCTGCTCCGGGGACGGGAACGAAGCGAAGGAGCACCCAATAGCCGACGATGGCGACGATGGCCGCGACGATCTTGGTGCTGACGCGCTGGTCCCATATGTAAAACAAGCCGACGACGAGATAGCAGACGGCGATGCGCTGAAGGACTCCGTAGACGCGGAAATGTTCGAGCGGGAAGAACGGGAAGCCGTTGACAAAAAGGCCGAGCGCAAAGATGATGACAGCCCGCTGCACAGTGTGCCGGGCGAGTTGGGCGCGCGTTGCTCCGCGCTTGATGCGGGCATGAAAAGCGAACACGATGGATGCGCCGACGACAAATACAAATGTGGGGAAAACCAGGTCGGTGGGGGTCAGGCCGTTCCATTGCGCGTGGTTCATGAAGCCCCAGGAGCCGGAGCCGCCGTTGTTGTTCACCATGATCATGAAGGCGATGGTGATGCCGCGGAGCACGTCGAGCGAGAGCAGCCGCTGGACGGGCGTGGAGTTGGATGCCGGATTTACGATGGTGACGGGACGCTGGGTGGTGGTTGATTGCGGCATGCCCATTACCCTACGCGCTTGGGGGGTGATTCGCCAAGAGGGATTTGTGCGGGGGTGTGGGTGCGGTGGGGGCGTCTGTCATTCTGCCCCCTTGCGCTGTTACACTCCCCCTTCAAGGGAAAATGATTTAAATCCAGTTGCGCCGTTTTTGGAGGCACCGAATGCCAGACTTTCAGCCTTTTGTTTCGCCCGACGAGAACCGGCCTGAATTCACCTTTCGCGCCATTCTGCTGGGGTGCATTTTCGGCATTATTTTCGGAGCGGTCACGGTTTACGTGGGACTGCGCGCGGGGCTTACGGTGGCTGCGTCGATACCGATCGCGGTGCTGTCGATCAGCATTTTGCGGGCATTTGGACGGGCTTCGATTCTGGAAAATAATATTGTCCAGACGACCGGTAATGCGGGGCAATCGATCGCCGCGGGAGTGATCTTCACCCTCCCGGCGTTGATTTTTCTGGGGTTCGATCTGGAGTATTCGCGCATCTTCCTGCTTGCGCTTATCGGCGGATGGCTGGGCGTGCTGTTCATGATTCCGCTGCGGCGGCAGCTCATTGTCGAAGAACACGAAAATCTGAAATACCCGGAAGGCACTGCCTGCGCCGACGTTCTGATCGCTGGAGAACGAGGCGGCTCTCTGGCCAGCCGCGTCTTTCTCGGCCTCGGTCTGGGCGCGCTCTACACCTTCTTTCAGAATGAGAATCTGTTCAAGGCGTGGCCGGGAACGCCGGAGTTTCAGCCCGACTTCGGCCCGCAGCATATCCTCAAAGGCGCATCCATCAAGGCAGACGCTACGCCGGAGTATCTGGGCGTGGGCTACATCATCGGGCCCCGCATCGCCGGAGTCATCTTTGCAGGTGGCGTCTTCTCGTGGCTGGTGCTCATGCCGCTGATTTATTTCTTCGGCAAGGAGCTGGGGCATCCGGTCTATCCGGGGACGATTCCGATTGCGCAGATGGGACCGAGCCAGCTTTGGTCCACCTATATTCGACCCATGGGCGCCGGAGCCGTGGCTGCGGCGGGGCTTATCACGCTTATCAAGACGCTGCCGACGATTGTTGGCGCACTGGCATCGGGATTCAAGAACCTCAAGCCCGGCGCTGCCGCAGCCAAGGCCAAACCCAAACGAACGGATGATGACCTCTCGATGGGCGTGGTGGTCGTTGGCTCTATCCTCATTGTCGCCTGCATGTTCTTCTTCCTTCAATTCAAGCCGGTCCCTGGAGCTTATGTAGGCTGGGCCGCCAATCTTGCCGCGTCGCTGCTGGTGGTGGTGTTTGGATTCTTGTTTGTCACGGTCAGCTCGCGCATTGTGGGGCTGATTGGAAGCTCCGCCAACCCCATCTCCGGCATGACCATCGCCACGCTGATGGCCACCTCCGCAATCTTTCTCGTCAAGGGCTGGACCAGCCCCGCGTTTGGAGCATTGGCCATCACCATCGGCGGCGTCGTGTGCATCGCGGCCGCCAATGCAGGAGATACCTCGCAGGACCTGAAAACCGGCTACATCGTCGGCTCCACCCCCCGCCTCCAGCAGATCGCACTCATGATCGGCGTGGTTGTTTCCACCGTCGCCATTGGACTGACCCTCAACCTGATGAACACCGGCCTGCAGGAGTTTCACGCCGCCGCGCAGCCCTGGGACATCAACGCCAACCATCCCGGAGTCGCCGTACAAAACGACGCGCAGCGGCTGCCTGAATCGATTCGCGTGCTGGCGACGGATAAGTCGTCGACCATCCATCACAAAGGCGAATACACGATTCTCAACGCGCTCGGCTCGGCTGAACTCGCGGATGGAAAATACCTCTACTCGCCCACGAGCCACCAGATCGAGGTGCAGTGGATACAGGGTATCGGCAGCGAGAAAGCCGCCGCGCCGCAAGCCCGCCTCATGGCCACGGTGATCAACGGAATCCTCAGCCGCAAGTTGCCCTGGGGCCTGGTGCTGCTGGGAGTCTTCCTGGTCATCGCCGTTGAGCTGTTGGGCATTCGCTCGTTGTCGTTCGCCGTCGGAGCCTATCTCTCCATCGGCACAACCCTGGCAATTTTTGTCGGGGGCATGGTCCGCTGGTTTGTCGACGAAGCATTGAAGAAAGCCGGCGGTGACGCAGCCGACTCCGACAGCGAAATCTCCCCCGGCTCCCTTTTTGCCTCCGGACTCATCGCAGCCGGCGGCATAGTTGGCTTAGTAGGTGTAGCTCTGAAAGGTTACGAATCCACCTTCGACAAAGGCGACCTACTTAACTTCCCGCATACTTTTTTGGATAACAACTATGTTAGTGTGGCGGCCTTCGCCTCGCTGGCATTC
>Ga0302156_10000215_pt1 | contig 56036 bp, 52 predicted proteins | sample I_Bog_N3_2_FD_193503 | JGI IMG/M metagenome (GOLD analysis project Ga0302156, IMG submission 193503) | Peat permafrost microbial communities from Stordalen Mire near Abisko, Sweden - I_Bog_N3_2 | ecosystem: Environmental > Terrestrial > Soil > Wetlands > Peat | place: Sweden: Abisko, Stordalen... | reverse complement strand
GGTGTCGCCTCCTGGTACGTGAAGTGCCGAGAACCTCTGTGCCGCCGGCCCACGGTTTGGACGCTTTGGACGAAACCCTTGACCTCATTGCGTCGCGGGACCTTTCGGTTTGGCAGCGTCGGGATCAAGACGAGCTCGAGATGGCTGCCGCAACGAGCCTTTACAGCTCGGAGGATGTGGAGCGTCTGCTGGCAAGCTGTCCTTCAGTGGAAGGGCAGTTGGCCAGCAGAAAAGTCCCGTGGTACCTGAGTTGGCTCGAATCGAGGCCACGTGCGATTGGGATGGGAACTTGCTCCAGAATTTGTCGACTCAGTTTTTTCACGTCGTAGGTCGCTCCTAATTAATAGCCAGCCCACGCTGATAAATCTAAAAAAATCGAATGATAACTAATAAAACTAACAAACTCTAATCAACGAATCGGAATTAGTGTTTCGCGCGTGACTCGTGTTCGGCTTCGAATTCAGTTCCAGTCAGGCTGCAGACTCATCGGCAACGTTGGCTAAATCGATGATTCGTTCAAGGTTTTGATTTACAATCGTGCGGACCCGCCCAGAAGGCAACCTATTGGTCCACCGCCTGACTTCAGTGACGCTGAAGGAGTCGGGAAGTTCGACTTCCGGCAAGGTGACCTTCCCCCCGCGTGAGCTAAGGACGGTGACCGTGTCAACGAGAGCTTTTTCTGGAGTCGCTGTTCCTGACCTGAAGACAGATTCCCCTTCATAGCCGCCAAAGACTTCGGGCTGCAAGTGGTGAATCATGACCGTGCCCAATGTTGTCACCACCCGCTTTGGCCTACCAAGCGATACCACGTGCATCGCTCGGGGGATTTGTTCAATCATGCCGTGCTTAAAGAGAGCGCTGTACATGGAAGCGTAACTTGGGTATGGACGAGTTAGTACGGGCACGACTTCAAGAATGTCCGGCATTACGGCGCCGACCGACCAGATTCCGCTCCTTACCTCTCGCACCAATTCAGCAGTACCGATACGCGACAGCGTCTTGGACGCCGATGACAAAGAGACTTGCCATAGCGCAGCCGCTTCAGAGGTCGTTATTACCTTCTTGCCAAAGCGTTCGAGTGCCGCAAGTGCTTCAGTGGACTTCATGTCGACACTTCCTCTGACCGATTACCTATCTCAATAAGCGAGGAGCCGACAGAATCGCGCATCAGAATCCACGTCTCCTCGTTTTGGTAGAGCGATGCGACATCATCATCGAGAAAGGGCAGCACTTCGGAACAAAAACTTTGATACGCCACTTCTTGCGCCCGAGCAGCAGCGTCAAGCGCATATGTACTTTCGAGAGACGGCGAACCCGCAACGCGATGGAGCCGTAAGAGCAGTTCCAGATCGAATACGTCGCGGGCTTTGGTCTCACTTCGAAGAGCGAGAGCTGCGATCTTCTGTTCTAGTGCTGCGGTTTGTCCGTAATGCGAAAGCGAGATTGAACTCACTCCGTAAGTATTCAAGACCACTTCCGGAATTACCTCAAAACGTCGGTCTTTATCTGGTTCATTCCGTCCGGAGAACTCAATTTTGGTTCGAACCAAGTCTTTCTTGAGTTCACTTCGAGAAAGAGCAACTTTCCACTTTCTCGTCGTCGCCGTTTGCTTGGGTTTCGTCACTTCAGCAATTTCCAGATCTTGACGCCGAAGCAGAGCGGCAAGTGCGCCGCCGCTCAGGACTTTGTCAACGGTCTCACCAACGCTCCAATCAGGCTTAGTGAAGAAGTCAAAATCAATGTCATTTGAATACCGGTCGCTTTGAAAGAAGTATCTCAGATTCGCACCACCATTGAGAACAAACCAGTTCGAGGCGTTAACTGTCAAAGCCTGTACGAAGAGCAGGTGAAATATCTCAATTACTTGCGCATCGGATCTAGTTTTCATGTAGTCAACGTTACACTATATTGCCTTATATGTCAATAATCTGCACCGCTACATAGTCAAAAGGCCACGATTAACTGGGACTGCTGTTCAGCCGTTGTGTTCCCCACTTGCGACCAGGGCTACCACCAGCGCTGCTCTTGTGCACTGCGACTAGCTCATTCAATCGCCCTTGTCCGGTCGTGTTCCAGTTCGTCAGTGCAGTCGAGGTCATTCTCTTCAGATGATAAGAGAATGGGCTCAGCGCTCACGTACTCGGGGTGACGTAGCTCAGCTTGCTGATTCTAGAATGGCTTACGAGAATGCTCGCTGAACTTGGAAATCTTCCACGACATTTGTCGCCTAGTTCTATTGATAACCCTCGTTTGTGAGAATCGTGGGTCCGCTCACAGAGCCATGGTGTCGGGCCATGGCGCGACGGTCTCGCATCCGAACTCCTCGGGAGCAACGTCACGCACGGTCTGGCAGAACTGCCAGCGATGCCCTACAAGGTCCTCCACCGTGAAGTCGCGCTCGCCGTACTCACGGTCAGTCGGCGGTTCCAACACGCGAGCGTCGCGGGTGCAAATCCGCTCGAACATAGCATCGACATCCTCGACTCGCACCCTGATTGTAAGAGTCACTGAGCCAAGGCTCGGTGACTCCTGATTGCCGCTACTGTCGGCGACGATCATCGCTCCATCGTTGCCGATGCTCAGTTGCGCCCGATGGCTCTCGCCGATCCGAGTTCGTTCGACAAAGCCAAACGTCGTTGTCAGCCACGCCACCGCTTCCCGAACGTCGGGGTAGTCAAGAATCGGAACCACCGTGGCTGGTGGAACGGCTCTATTGCGCTTTATCATGTCATTTCTCCAAACGGACGGGGATCTTTCCCCCGACTGATTATCCCATAGCCCCTCACCACGAGGTCCATTTCCAGGCTGATGGAAGAGGCGTAAACGCTCGTTTGCGAGAACGATCACCAACTCTAAGTAGGCGACGGTCCGAGCGTCTCCCGAGAGGCTTTGACTACTTCGTGGGGATCACTCTCGGCCATCTTCTTACTCGGACGCGTTGACGATCATCTTTTCCAGTATTTCCTGGGAGTATCAGTGCTGGGTGGACGGAAGTATTCATTTCGCTGGGTAACACTTCATTCCCGAGTCGAGCTCATAACCCGAAGGTCGCAAGTTCAAATCTTGCCCCCGCCACGAAGAGAAGTACAGATCAAAGCCGGTGCGAAGGCACCGGCTTTTCTGCTTTAGAGAGCACCGTCGTGACAGATCGACCCAGCGTGACTTCGATGTGGACCGCTTGATCAGCGTGGAGATTGGCGAACCGTATGGAGATGGTCGCGTTGCGCGGATGCCCAGGCTAAGCACCGAACGCATTCAGAATTGACAGACTGTTAGGTACCTGACAAACTAGTTAGGTGCCTAACAGTAATGCCCTGGACCTCGAAGCCGCCGGATCCTGGGCCAAGAGATACTTTTTTGCGAGCCGGGCTTTCATGGAGTCTGTCCTTCGTCCCTACGATCTTGGGGCCACCCAGTGGTACGTCCTCTATCTGCTTGCGAGCGACGGGCCGATAAACCAGCGAGAGTTGACGCGTACGCTCGAAGTTAAGCGAGCGACACTCAGTGCAGTGATCAGTGCACTCGTGCGCAAGGGACTCGTCGAACAGATGTCCGACCCCGACGATCAACGTCAAAAGGTGCTGCAACTTACGACCGCTGGCCGGAACTTGTGGGCGACGCTTCCCGAACCCATTGGGCTTATCACCGCAGTCGCCTTTGATGGCGTTGACGACGCAGAGATTGCGTTAATGAATCGATTGCTACGCGACGCTACACAACGGCTCCATGACTACAAGGAAGAGAAGAACTCGATATGACAATTCTGGTAACTGGCGGTACGGGTCTCGTTGGATCGCGACTCTTGAGGCGATTCGTCAAAGCCGGTATTGATTGTCGTGGACTTGTGCGGTCCGGCAAGGAGCTTCCGGCTGGAGTTACGGCAGTCGAAGGAGACATGCTCAGCCCCGACTCGTTGATGGCGGCGGTTGAAGGCGTGACGACAGTCATTCATCTCGCCGCACTGTTTCGCACAGGTGATGACACCGAAATATGGAGAGTTAATCTTGACGGTACTCGTAACCTGATCAACGCGGTTAAGGAACACGCCTCCGATGTTCGCTTTCTGATGGCGAGCACCTCTAATGTCTACGATCCGGATATTTCGCATCCTGGGCGTGAGGATGACCAAGTCACTCCGACGCTTGCATATCCTGCAAGCAAAATCGAAGCGGAGAACGAACTTCGCAAAAGCGGACTCAATTGGAGCATCCTGAGGCTCCCATTTGTCTATGGCGACAAAGACGGACACTTGGAGTCAGTTCCAGAGATGCTCGCCGGTATGGGGTGGCACCCCGCACAGAAGTTAAGCATGCTTCACCACGCAGATATAGCCACGGCATTTGAACTCGCGCTGACAGGAGCCATGGATGGTCTTGTTGTAAATATCGCCGATGAGGCACCGCTCACCATCTACGAAATCGCACAGATCGTTGGCTCTACGTACGAGTCATCTTCAGAACCGCTTACGAATCCATGGAAGGGCCATATGGACATATCGCTTGCTCGTAGCCTTGGCTTCCAGCCAATGGTGTCGACCGTCTACCAAGCGATTCGCGAGGGCAGGCTCTAATCAATTCTAGCTTGGTCGCAATATGGTCACAGACCAGTTGACGCCAATAGTCTCAGTGATCGGCGATCAAGAGTTCCAAAAACGTGGCGGGGGAGTGAACCGGTATGCGATCGGCAAGATCGAGAAGATGCTGATCGCCGGAGACGACGACGGATCGTGTCGTCGTCGCCAGCGCGATGAGGTAGTCGTCGTCAGGATCCGACGAGTGGACGGGGAGTGAAAGGTCAGGGTCGTCAACGATCTGGCCCTGATGCTTGAGGAGTTCGATGAACTGCTGAGACTCAGTTTCACTAATTCTTGAACGAAGCTTCGGGTAATCGAATACTCGGATTAGTTCTGCCAGCAAGAGTGGCGATGCGATGAGTTCGTAGTCTCCGTCGAGCCATGCCCGAAGCACTTTTGCTGGCGTACCCGACGGAGCCAAAAGCGCCGAGACGATGACGTTTGGATCGAGGACTGCGCGCAACTCAGCGCGGACTCCGACGAGAGCGATGCTGCGCTTCGACAGCGAGTGTCATCGCCTCGTCCTCGTTCATTGTCCCGTGTGCCCAAATCTGATCGAGTAAATCGAGTCCGAGGTCGCGTCGCAGGGCCTCTTCGATGACTTGACTCTCACCTTTTCCGGTTCGGGCCGCGCGTACTTTCACCGCTCGTAGGACCTCGTCATCGACGGTTAGCGTTGTTCTAGTCTTTGCCATAAATACATTTTAGCATCATGATGGCACAGTCAGCCACTATAGGGCCATGATCACAGTTTGGTCACAGACTGAGTGGACTCAGACGGATTTGACGTAGCCATGCAGGAGCGAGAGCCCATATAAGTCCTACGAGACGGACTCCGTGACACGGGCTAGAACGAACCGGACCGAACTCATAACCCGAAGGTCGCAAGTTCAAATCTTGCCCCCGCCACCATTAAGAAGTACGGATCAGAACCGGTGCGAGAGCACCGGTTCTTAGGGCTCATCGGATTTTAGCGGGGTATGTCGTCACGAAGAGCCCGTGCGATGCGGATATGGGTAACGGCTGGCGAACAGACGCGTTCGATACAGCGGTACTTATTAGCGCTTGGGCTGAGATCGTCGAAGAGTCGTTCGCCGCTACCGAGTAAGACAGGCACTATCGCAAGATGCATCTCGTCGATGAGCGAAGCACGAAGGTACTGCCTGATGGTGGCCGCCCCGCCTCCGACAAGAACATCGCGGTCACCCGCTGCTTCGAAGGCTGCGCTGAGAGCCGCTTCAATCCCACCGTCCATGAAGTAGAAAGTTGTTCCCCCCTCCATTTCAATCGGAGGATGCGGGTGGTGAGTGAGCACGAAGACCTCGTGATGAAAGGGAGGATCCTCTCCCCACCAGCCTCTCCACTCGCTCCTGTCCCACGGGCCACGGATCGGGCCAAACATGTTCCGACCCATGATGGTGGCGCCAACACCAGATTCCCGTTCCGAGAAAAAGTCGTCGTCGAGCCCCTCGCTGCCACCTTCTGCGCCGATCATCTGACTGAAGCTGCGGGTGGCGAAGATCCATTGGTGGAGCTGCATACCCCCAATCCCGAGCGGATTGTCGACGTCTTGGTGGGGCCCTGCGCCGTAACCGTCGAGCGAGATCGAGTAGTTGCGCACGAGCAATCTCGACATTGAGTCCTCCCTTTTGATTGTTCTCATTATGACTGAGTTCGATCTCTTCAGAGCCAATCGGCTTCGAGTGCTCGCTGTCGTCAGGCGAATGACCCCGCAGAAATCCGATGAGCCCTTAGAGGGGCGGTGATGGTTTCGTCGTAGTTCATTGCGAAGTAAGTAGTTGCGCGAGCTGACCTTCGATCGTTGAGACCATCTCATCCGGGACGCCCTCGGTTTCGTCGCGAGACGCGGCAATAGCAGCGGGTGCCCCCTCTAAGAGGTCGAGGATGATTGTCGTCGCACGTTCTGCAGACATTCCCCATTTGAGCGACTCATTGGCGATGCGCTCCACCGTCATTCGATTCGTTCGGCGGATGTTATCGATGTACATCGCCAATTGGTCGTCGCCGTAGTACAGCGTGCACACGAGGTCGTAGAGGGGCGTCAGCGTCAGCGTTCCGTCTTCTGTGTGCAACAGCGAGAAGTTCTTGGCGTGTGCGTCTCCATTGCCGATGAGCGCGTTGACAGTGACCGCTTTAAGAAGTCGCTCCAACGAGTCCGGCGCAGCAACGTCTCTCAAGATGCCAGCGATGCGCAAAAGCGACGGTCCCCCGTCCTCTTCGTACTTTGTCTCCGGCGCCACGGCGGTTGCCTGGCAGAAGTCTTCCTGGTGAATGCGATGTACGGTGCCGTTGGTTGCAACAACTCGGTCGTAACGCTCGACAACTATGAGCTTGCGCCCACCGATTTTCGTTGTTTCGACCGATGCAACATTCAGCCCGAGATGCTTAGCGACGCGCATACAGAACGCCTCGTTCTCGACGGTGTCGGGGAACGTCGCGATCTCCGGCTTGAGAATATGTGTCGATGGCGTCCCGTCGACTGGTCGTCCCCAGGAGCCGTCTGGCATGCGAGTCAGGACCAACTTTTCTTGCATGCCCGCCAGGGAGATTCGTACCCGCCCACCAACGCCGAGCGGGGCGTTCTTGAGATCTCTGACGAGAGCTGCGATTTCGTCCGGACTGAGCGGCTCCGCGGTGGTCGTGGTTGGTGCTGGAGGCGCCGGATCGTCAGCTGGCTGGATCACAACCGCGCCAGCGCAATCCCTCCCAAGGGCGCGGATCAACCCGTAGGTGTCGCGCTCAGGGATGTGGACGTCTCGGGCGATTGAAGTACGTGATTCGCCTTCGGGTAGTAAGCCGTCCAGGAATGGGCGAACGATCCCTTGCGTGTATCGGCGTGAGCTGACGGGTAACGAAAGCGACAAGAGCGGGGTGCCCAACGGGTACCTCCTCAGTGCCTCTTCCGTGTATGTCAATCGAAGCCGGTCTCGCTCGCGGTCGATGACGGCCACTCGCTCGCCATAGAGCCAGACAGCGAGCTCGTCAGCCACTACCAATCCGCCTTGTCCAGCGTCATGCGAACTCCGAGTTGGCGCAACACTCCGAATAGCCGTTTCACTTGCTCGGTTTCCTTGCCGCTTTCCATCTCGGACAGGTAACTACGCTGGATCCCTGCCTTCTCAGCCAGCTGGGCTTGGGTCAGCCCGGCCTCTGTCCGGTAGTGACGGACGGCATCGCCCAGGGATGCGGGCGTATAAATCCGGAAAGGGCCCCGGGTTGGTTTGGGTTGGTGTTCTGTCGGCATAATCCGACATTGTAGCAAAGATGGGATATCCCGACAAGTAGCCAATGTTGGAATATCCCTACATCTTTGCTATATCAGGATATTCTGACATGGCAGATCTGGAGGAGGGCCCCAACAACCTGGGCGAGGACGGAAGCCCGAACGGCTCTCCGTTCGTTCGGCTGGAGGCTGTGGAAGGGCCCCGTTTAGTCATCGCAGGGCTGTCAAAGCCGTTTGCACAAGTTCGGCTCTGCTATTTGACCTCTTGATTGAGTCGACTTTGGTTCTTATTATGTGACCCAAGGTCCACCGCTGGATTCGGAAATTGCAGGTCTTACCTGCTTCCTTATGGGTGCAGTTCTACGTCACCCGTGCTCAATAATGACGTTGGCAACGAACTAGGAGGCAATAGTGCCTCTGATCAGCCTAATTGACCCTATATTACAATTTGATGATGGGGTAGCGACCCCGCCGAATACCTTCGGCCCTCGTCGGGGTCGCTACCATCACACGGTCGAACGTGTGAGAACTTTCTTTACGTATTCAAGGTTGTTGACGTCGTGAGAAGGCTCTGCTACGTTCTCACCCAAGAGCAGTTAAACGAATGGCGGTAGCATGCAACGTTTGATTAGACTGGGGGGGGGGACTGCTCCTAGCTAGTGCGCTCAGCCTGGCTGCAGTGGCCCTACCAGCAGGTGCGGCCACCAAAGCAACTGCGACGCATACTTCTAGTGCAACAATTTTTGCTTCTGAAGTTGCGAGTCTGCAGGGTAAGACCATGGCGCTCTCCAACGGAGCGACGTGCATGGTGAGTTCTACGACCTGCACGGTGGTGTCGAGTGGCACCAGTGGAATAGCCGAGGGAACACCTCTGGTTGTTGCTGCAAATCAGGGAGGCGTGCAGCCGCATCTTTTGTTACAAGCGATTTTCTTTGGTGAAGGAGCCGGAGGCCTTGCCGAATCAATTCTCTTTATTGTCTTATTTTGGTAGGTGACGTCGTGCCCCGAATTCTTTCCAAAATCAAGGTCACAAGTTATTTGTTGAGTTTCGCTGGCATTGTCTGGCTTTTGGTTGACAACAGCAAGGTTATTGGTGTTGTGACGGTCGTGTTTGTCTGCATTGCGGCAGGACTTTCGATCATCAGTATCCCTTTTGGTGTCCGAGAAAAGAGAGCAAAGATTCACCATGGGTGAATCGCGGCAAATGTTGATTCGCATCATCGGTGTTGTTGCAGTCTTGACGTTTATAGCCGGTTTGGTTTTGGCTGCTACGGCATTCACTGATTACAAGTGGGTGATTCTTGCCCTATTTTGTTTCGGTTTTGTTCTGCTGCTCTACGGGAATATCTCAGTGCGACGTCGTCACTAGGACTTCTTCGATTTCATGAAGTTCAATGTCATGACCACGATCGGTGAATCCAGCCTTGCTTAGTGAGGCTGGATTCGCGACGTGGCAAGCGGACCAAATGCGTCAATATTGTTCAAGAGTTTTGAGTTGAACAACGGGAAAAAGGAAAATGAACCCAATTCAATCGATTACAACCTGCTTGAAGAAGTACGTCGCGTTCTCTGGGCGGGCGTCTCGCAGCGAGTACTGGTACTTCGCGCTCTTCTACTATGTGCTCCTGCTGGTGGCCGCGCTTACCCACAACGTGGCGTTCCGCGACTTAGTCGAGTTGGCTTTGTTCTTGCCTTTCCTGGCGGCCGGCGTTCGTCGTCTGCAGGACACCAACCGCTCGGGCTGAGGGTGATCTGTCCGATTGTGAACCTTGTCTTCTTCTGTTTGCCCACTCGTGAGCCTTCAAACCTTTCGTTATCCTGAATCGATCGTTCACCGCGTTGCTCGTTACTCACGCTAGGGATTGAATTGTGATCAGCGTCGAGGACGTGACCAAGTACTACGGCGAGACCATGGCCGTTGACCACCTGAGTTTCCAGGCAAAACCTGGTCTGGTGACGGGGTTCCTCGGCCCGAACGGATCTGGTAAGTCAACGACCATGCGGGTAATCCTGGACCTGGACCAGGCGAACTCGGGACGGGCAACGATCAACGGCGCCCACTACCGCGATCTGCGCTTTCCCCTTCGCGAGGTGGGGGCTCTGCTCGACGCAAATGCGGTCAGTCCCAAGTTCACTGCGCGTACCCACCTGCGAGCCCTCGCCGCTTCGAACCAGATTCCGTTGTCTCGTGTTGACGAGATGCTGGAATTCACTGGCATCACCTCGATTGCAACCAAGAAGATCGCCGACTACTCCTTGGGAATGCGTCAGCGTCTCGGTATCGCCGCTGCGCTGCTCGGCGATCCGGGGGTCGTGCTCTTTGATGAACCGGTCAATGGACTTGACCCCGAGGGCATCCGCTGGTTCCGTGGTTGTTTGCGTTCAATGGCCGACGAGGGACGCACAGTCCTGATCAGTTTGCACCTCATCAATGAGTTGGCCCAGTGCGCCGACGAGGTGGTGGTCATCGGCAAAGGATGACTCATTACGCAGAGTCCGCTCGACCAGCTCGGCATGACCAACGAGACGGTCACTGTCAAGTGTTCGGACCAAGAGCTGTTGACCGAAGCGTTGAGCCACACCGACGCCCAGATCCTTCATGCTGACCAGAATGGACTCACAGTGGCTAAGTTGAGCGCCGAAGAGGTCGGACGCGTGGCTTTTGACGAAGGGTTGATCGTCTTCGAACTGGGGACGAATCGTGGGACCCTCGAAGATACGTTCTTCGAGTTGACCGAAGGGGCGGTTGAGTTCGTGGGGACGACTGATGATTTGCATACTTCAGTGAATGGAGACGGCCCGATAGGCCCATCGGCCATCCTCTTACACGGACACGTTGACAATCATCTTTCCCAGTATTTCCTCGGACATTTGTGCCAGGCTGACGGATGAATTCGTTTACGCTGGGGTACTGCTTCGTTCCCAAGTTGGGCTCATAACTCGAAGGTCGCAAGTTCAAATCTTGCCCCCGCCACCAAGTTCAAATGAGCCCCTTTCTCAAGGAAGGGGCCCATTTGCATTCTGTTTGTTTTCATTGACTACGAACAAGGACGCCACGTCAAGTCCGGATTGCCCTACTTGCCTTCTCGCGGCACTGGCATATCACGTCGTAGCCCGAAGGTCAGTGTGGGTATCGTCGCCCAGGTCGGTACCCAGGTCCTCGCGCTAGCGTGTCCCTGGGCGGCGAGCGCAGTCCGTCGCCTGGAGGTCTTCGTGCGGCTCTTTCCGCGTTTACTCGTGCTGGTCCTGGTTGCGAGCGTCGCGCCCGTTTGCTCGGTCTCGGTCCTCGCGAGTACCGCCGCCGTCGCTTCGTGCACACCAGGCGGGGCGACTTTGACGGCGACGCCGAGCCAGGCGAACTATGCCCCAGGCAACTTGGTGCGCGTCACTATTTCGTTGCATAATCGCGCCCGGGTGGCCTGTTCGTACGTGACGGGTCCCACCTCACCGAATTTTGTCCTCAAGAACTCGTCGGGTACCACCGTGTGGGGTTCGTGCTGGTTCGGCGGCGGTCCCGCTCCTTGCGCCTTCTACCTGGTCCAACGCGTCCTCGCTCCTGGAGCGACGTATCGCGATCGTTTGACGTGGGATCAGCGCACCGGTCATCCCGATCTCGCCGTGCCCTTCGGGCTATATCGATTCAACGTGACGATGTCCGGTCTCGCTGTGCACGCCGCGACGGCGTTTCGGGTGGAGGCTTCCTAGTAGCGAGTTACTCCTTTGCGTCACGGTTCTTGTCGCAGGCGCAACCGGGGGCGGTCCACATTCTCGTGTTCGAGGTTTCTGACGCCTCCCGGCCGACTGGGTGTGGCGCCGCGATGGAGCGTGATGAGCCGACCGGGACTTGACTAGAAGTTGATGTTGTCGCGCTCGGCGGCGTTGACGGCGGGCGTGGTTGCCGCTCGCCACAGGTCGAAGTAGTTCTTGAAGGTGATGTCCTCAGTGACGTAGCCGGCGCGTTGCAGTTCGCGGTGGTAGGCGGGAAGATTGTGCCACGGCACGCCCATGTCGACGTGGTGGGCGAGGTGCCAACCGGTGTTGTAGGGCACGAACCAAAATCGAGCTATCCAGGTCTGTCGCACGTTGTGGGTCGTGAGGCGGCGATCCTTGCTCTTGCCCATGCCGCCGTGCTCGGCGATCGCGCGCAGTCGATTGAGCACGCGCCACTGGGTCATCCACGGCAACCACCAGAACGCGAGATACGACCACCAGGCCCCGGTGAGCAGCCAGAACAGGGCGAACAGCACCACCTGCACGCCAAGGATCGAGCAAGCGATCCGCCGACTCGTAGGTTTGAACGCGGCGCCCAAAAGTGCGACGAAGTTCTTGTAGCCCGAGATGCCCACGGCGTCACGCAGAAGTCGACGCCGCAGGTCGCGTCGTTCGCACGGGTAGCCGCGATAGAAGGAAATGTCGGGTTCGTCGGGTCCGAATTCCTCGCGGTGGTGGGCGAAGTGACTGCGTCGATAGACCGAGATAGGAATGAACGCGGGGTACGCGACGACCCAGGTCCCGATGAAGTCGTTTACTTTCTTCTTGGCGAACAACAATCGATGCGCGCTCTCGTGCATGAGGATCGCGAAGCGGGCGTGCATTGGACCCATGAGCAAGAACGCGGCGACGGCCGCCACGAAGCCCCAGTGCACGCCGCCGTAGGCCAGGAGTGCTGTCCAGAACCAGACCATGAAGACCGCGCGAGCGTTGCGCCAGTTGTCGATGTGACGAAACGACGCCCGCAGCTCAGGGATCGCTACACCGTTGGGCAGTAGACGCTCGGTCGGCAAGACGTCGTTGAGCTCGTTCGCGGTGGGCACGAGGGCGATGCTCATAGGAGAAGTATTACTCGTTGGCACCGACGAAGGGCAACTCCTTGAAGGAAACTGGGCGCTCGACGCGTACCCTCAACACCTTCGCACGAGAACAGGAACCGCAAGGGGCTTCAATTGGTCGCCGAACGTCTGGTTCGCCCGTCGACTAGGGCGGTACATTGAGGTGAGCCCAAGGAGGCATGTATGGCGCGTAATCCCTACGATGACTTACCGCGACTCGCTTCGTTCGAACTCACGTCGACCGATTTCGTCGACGGTGGTGCGTTCGCGTCACCCCAACTGAGTGGCCTGATGGGACTGGACGGTTCTGACACCTCGCCGGAACTCTCGTGGCGGGGATTTCCCGAAGCGACGAAGAGCTTTGTCGTGACCGTCTATGACCCGGACGCGCCCACGGCCTCGGGATTCTGGCATTGGGCCGTGCTCGATCTACCGGCAACGACGACGAACCTGGCCTCGGGCGCAGGCGCGGAAGGTGGCGCGGGTCTACCGAGCGGTGCCGTCCAATTGGCGAACGACGCCGGCTTGCATCGCTTCGTCGGTGCGGCACCTCCGCGGGGACACGGCGTCCACCATTACTTCGTCGCCGTACACGCCCTTGGTGTCGAGAGTCTGGGGTTACCCTTGACGGCGACCCCCGCCTACCTGGGTTTTAATCTGTTCAGCCAAGCCATCGCGAGGGCCGTCATCGTCGCGACCCACGAGCAGCCCTAACAACCTCGGGGAACCTCGTGGTGGCGAAATGTTCCACCAGTGCGATGAACCGTCGTTGGAACCGCTGCAGACGTACGCTCGATTCCGAAGGTTGGGCTGAGCGAAGAAACCGCGTCGGGGTCAATGGCGCGACAGCACTGCCGCGCCCGCCTTGGCGCCCGCTACGACCATCGCGACGTCACCTTCGACGAACTCTTGGGTGAGTCCGAGATGGCCGTGCAACAGACGGTGGTACGCGGGGCCGAAGAGCATGTCAATCACGAGATTGGCGTCCGAGTCGCTCGGTATCTCGCCTCGGGCAATAGCGTGCACCACGATCTGACGATGCTGGGCTCGAACGACTTCGAGGAAATTCTCGCGCCACGCAAAGCCCATCTCGGGGTCGAGTTGGACCTCGGCGATGAGACTGGCGAGGGAACGGCCCGTCGACGTGCCGTTGACCGTGGTGACCCACGCGCTCAGGGCTTTTCGAAGGTCGCCCTCGAGCGATCCGGTGTTGACGGCGGGTTGGGTCGAGAGGAAGTCGTCGAGGAACGCCTCGAGGGCCAAGCTTCCCTTTGAGGGCCAGCGTCGATAAATAGTGGATTTACCCACGCCCGCCCTCGCGGCCACGTCCTCGATGGTCATCTGGCGCAATCCGCGCTCGGCGAGTAGTTCCGAGGCCGCGCGAAGTATGGCGACCTTGGCGAGCTCGCTTCGCGGGCGCGTCCGGTGAGCGTCGTCCAGGTCTATGCCCTTGTTCACGTACTCCATTGTACGAGGGGTACTCCGAAACGGTTCGCGGGCTCTCAACTCGACCAACGCGCACGGCGCAAGTGACACTAACAAGCCCACTGAAGTCGGGCTCGGTTGCACCGGGCGATGTCCTAGGCGCTCGACGATAACCAGCTGTCGGCGGTCTTCGACTCGGCACAGTGAGCTCGCGAAGTTCCGGCCTTCTACTCGTGCGATGGGGGATTCCAGCGTAGCTGGGCTACCCGGTCCGGGTCCACGTAACCGTGTTCGACGAACCAGCGCGCTGACTCATAGAGCGCGAGTGCGGCGCGGCGCGAATGGTAGCCGAGTTCGGTGCGAGCTCTCGTGTCGTCAAAGGTCATGGTGGTGCTCGCCATCTGAGCGGCCTCGAGCGGTACGCGCGGTTCGCGGTGCAGCAGCGAACCTTCGAGGAACTGGGACGCGTAGCCCGCGATGATCGGAAAGATTGAGGGGAACCTTCGCTGCGCACTGGCCAGTCCGGTGACGTCCGAGAGTATGGCGAGTAGTTGGGACATCGTGACGTTCTCGCCACCGCAGATGTAGCTGCGCCCCTGGCGTCCCTTCTCGAGTGCGAGGAGGTGGCCCGCGGCGAGGTCGTCGACGTGCGCCACGTTCATGGCGGTGTCGACGTAGCCGGGCATCGCCCCGTTCAAATAGTCGAGCACGACCTTGCCCGAGGGCGTGGGTCGATGGTCGTAGGGACCGTGGGGCATGGTGGGCAGCACCAAGACGACAGGTGCGCCCTGGGCGGCGAGACGCAGCACCTCGTGTTCGGCGACGTACTTGGTTTGCTTGTAGTTGCCGTAGAGATGGCTGAGGTCGGCGACGTCGTCCTCGGTCGAGGGCGTCCCCGCCTTGGTGCGCCAGAGCCCCAGTGTCGCCACTGTCGAGGTGTAGACAATGCGCTCGACGCCGGCTTTCGTAGCTTCGGCGACGACGTTGCGACTGCCCTGGACATTCACGGCGTAGAACGACGTCGGGTCCATGGGCCAGAAACCGAATTTGGCTGCGAGATGGAAGCAGAATCGAGCTCCGTCAAAGGCACCCTCCAAGTTCTGGGGTTTGGTGATGTCCACGGTGTGGCGTTCGACCTCGAGCCCATCGAGGTTGGCGCTCGCGGCACCGGGTTCGAGCATCGCCACCACTTGGGCTTCGCGCTCGAGCAGGGCGCGCGTCACCGCGGAACCAATGAACCCGGCCGCCCCCGTCACCACGACACGGTCGCCGGCGCGTAGTTCGTAACTCACCGGGCCTCTTTGTTCGAACTCGACTTGGTGCGGGTGCGCTTGAAGGTACCCTTGGCCATCGTGAGCCCGAAGTCCACGAGCCAGCCGCTCGAACGTTCGGCGTCGGTGAGCAGTTCGTCAAGGGCCTCGACGAACAGATTGATCTCGGTCTCTCCCGCGATGAGAGGTGGGAGCAATTTGATGACGTTCACGTTGTCGGCCGCGACCTGGGTGAGTATGTGGTGACGGTGGAAGAGTGGCACGACGAGTGTTTGGGAGAACATCGCGGTGCGCGCGGCTTCGACGACGCGATAGCGCCGCTTGGCTCGCCGGGCGCCCGGCGGACCGAATTCGATGCCGATCATCTGGCCCTGGCCGCGTACGTCGTGGATGAAGTCGTGACGAAGGGCGAGTGCGCCGAGTTTGGACTTCCACTGGTCGCCCATGGCGGCCGCGTGGGCGACGACGCCCTCGTCGTCAAAGACCTGGAGGGTCGCGAGTCCGGCGACCATCGCCAACTGGTTGCCCTTGAACGTCGTCGAGTGCACCATGGCGCGTTCCATTGAGCTGTAGGTCCCGCGCAGGATCTTGTCACTCGTGAGCATCGCCGCCACCGGCACGTAACCGCCCGAGAGAGCCTTGGACACGGTGATGATGTCGGGCGAGAGGCCGTAATGCTCGAAGGCGTAGAACCGACCGGTTCGGCCGATTCCCGTCTGCACCTCGTCGCAGATGAACAAGGCGCCGGCACTGTGCACTGCGTCTTGGGTCGCACGCCACTGATCAGCTTGGAGTTCGTAGACGCCTTTGCCCTGGATGGGTTCGACGATGAGCGCCGCGACGTCGCCGGCGCGTAGTTCCTTCTTCAACGCGTCAACGTCGCCAAAGGGCACCTCGCTCGCTCCTGGTAGCAACGAGCCGAATCCATCCTTGAAGTCCGCCGATCCATTAAGCGAGAGTGCGCCCATGGTCAGGCCGTGATAGGCGTGGGAGAAGTAGAGGACGCGGTTACGTCCGGTACTCGCGCGAGCGAACTTGATCGAGGCCTCGACTGCTTCGGCGCCCGAATTACAGAAGAACGCGCGCTCGATGTTCGACGGGCTGCGCTGGACCAGTTGCTCGGCGAGCAGTCCGGGCAGGAGTGCACAGTCGATCTGGACCATGTTGGGCAGGTCGGCGCGAATCGCCTGGTTGAGGGCGTCCTTGATGACCGGGTGGCTGCGCCCGAGCGCAAAGACGCCGAATCCGCTCAGCATGTCCAGGTAGCGGGTGCCGTCCTCGTCGATCAGGTAGCAGCCCTCGCCGTGCTCGTAGAAGCGGTCAAAGCCGAGGGTCTTGACAACCTTGGTCAATTGGGGATTGAGATACTTCGCGTGAAGTTCGAAATTCTCGCCGTGTCGCGAGGCAAGCAGTTCATCCAGGTCAAAGGGCATGGTCCTCCAAGGCTCTCGGAATCAATCTAGGTCTCGATTCGGTGGCACAGTTCTCAGCGCCCTCTGGAAACTCCGGCTGGTCAGGGACCGTAGGCTTCAGAAGTGGTCGTCTTCCTCGCCCTCGTGGCCGCTTTCGCTAACGCGATCGCCAGCATCTGTCAGCGCCTGGGCGTCGAGGACGCCCCCGAGAAGAATGGTCCGTCCATCGGCCTGGTGCGCCACATGATCCAACGCCCGATCTGGTTGATGGGTTTCGCGGTCATGGCGGGCGGCTACGCGAGTCAAGCGGTCGCGCTGCACGTGGGCTCGCTCAACGTCGTCCAGCCGCTCATGGTGAGCGAACTGGTCATCCTCGTGCTGGTGCTCTGGCTCTGGTATCGCACGCCGCTACGTGGACGAGACCTCGCCGCCGCGGGCGCGACTGGATTGGGTCTGGGTCTGTTCCTCGCGTTCTCGTCGCCGCGTCTGGGCACCCGAGAACCCAACGGCGTGACCTGGCTCGTGACCAGTGCGGTCGTGGTCGGCGTGGTCCTGACCTTCGTGGTCGCGGGTTCAAAGGGTTCACCACTGCGTCGGGCCCTCGCTCTGGGCGCCGGTGCTTCAGTGGGTTTCGCACTGCTTGCGGCGATCACCAAGTCGATGACCGACCGACTGGTCGCGGGATGGGGACCGCTCTTCACGTCGTGGCAGCTCTACGCGCTCGCGGTACTCGGCCTGGGTTCGTTCCTCATCATGCAGGCGGCCTTCCAGGTGGGCCCTTTCGCCGCCTCGCAGTCGACGCTCATCCTCGTCAATCCGTTCGTCTCGATCGTCGTGGGCAGCGTGCTCTACGGCGAGAGCCTGCGCGGCGGCGCGTGGTTTCTCACCTTGGAGGTCGCCTCACTGCTCGTCATGGTGCTCGGTGCGCTCGGGTTGTCGACGTCGCCGCTCGTCGCCCAGGTGCACGAAGAGACGTCAACGGAGCATCACCTCTTGGCGGGACGAGGTCGTTACGCGATCTGGCGGGTACGACGAACGAACGAACGCGCGCGCACGGGGCCGCGGACGTGACAAGTCGCTACCATGGGCCATGCCAGCGGGCGCTACGTCGATGACCTTTACGCCCCTCGACCATCGCGTGCGTGCCGCGTTCATCGGCCTCGGGCGCATCTATGACTTGAACCGACTCGCGTACGTGAATAATGACGACGTCGAGGTGGTGGCCCTGGTCGATCCCAGCGAGGCGCGTCGCCACGAGCGCTCGCGCGACTGGCCCGGGGTAGCGACCTTCTCGTCGATCGCTGAACTCGGGGCGAGTGGCGTGGTGGTGGACGCCGCCGAAGTGCTGTTGCCCATTGTCCTGCACGAGCAGGGAGTTCTCGAGTGCTTGGCGCTCGGGTGGCACGTGAACCTGCAGAAACCATTGACGACAGACCTGGCGAGCGCCTCGCGCATGGTCGACGCGGCGAACGAGCACGGGCGTCAACTGCGGGTGATGGAGAACTATCTGTTCTACGAACCGCTTCAGCGGCTCAAGCACGTGATCGATTCGGGCGAACTCGGACCGATCAGCGGCTATCACCTCAAGATGGTCGCGTCGGGTCGCGGTGGCTGGGAAGTCCCGGGCGATACCTACCAGTGGCAATTCGACCAGGCCCAGCGAGGTCGGGGGATCCTGGTCTTTGACGACGGATGGCACAAGTTCTCCACGGCACTTTGGTTGTTCGGTCCGATTCGCGAGTTGCGGGCCTGGATCGGTTCGACCGAGGTGATTCCCGGCATCGCCATCGACGCCCCCACGACGATCGTGTGGGAGCACGAGAATGGCGTTCGTGGCGTCTGGGACATCACCTTGGCCGTTGACATGTACTTGCGTTCGGACTATTACACGAACGACGAGCGCTGGGAAGTGACGGGGCAGCGTGGCTTCGCCCGTGTCAACCGCTGTACCGGGCGAGGTCTGCAAGAGCCCAGCTTCGAGGTGTACCTGGACGGCGAGATGCGTTCGCACCACGCCCTCGACGACGATTGGGCGAGTAGCTTTCGCGACTCGGGTCGACACTGGCTTCGCTGGTTACGCGACGGTAAAGGTCCACTGTGGTGGGACGCGCGTGACGCCACGGCGGTACTGCGCGTGGCCCTCGCCGCCTACGAGAGCAGCGATCGCGGTGGTGTCGGCGTGGATCCGACTTCGCTGCATTGATGACCGAGGTACTGAGCATTCGCTGAAACGACGCAAGGTCGTCGTGGACGATACTGGAACGAGTAGCCGGCTGCCTGATGCTGGTCACCCAGAGGAGCGCAATGGATTACGGATACTTTGATGATGACGCGAAAGAATACGTGATCACCAGGCCCGATACGCCGCTTCCTTGGATCAACTACCTGGGCACGGAGGATTACTTCGGATTGATCTCGAATACCGCGGGCGGGTGCTCGTTCTACCGCGACCCGCGACTGCGACGTCTGACTCGCTATCGCTATAACAACGTGCCCTTTGACGTGGGCGGACGCTACATCTATCTGCGCGACGACCAGGACGGGGATTACTGGTCACCGTCGTGGCAACCCGTCCGGCGCCCACTCGAGTCCTACGAGTGCCATCAAGGTCTCTCCTACACGACGATCAAGGCTGCGCACAATGGTATACACGCCGAGACGATGTACTTCGTCCCACCCGGCGAGACGCTCGAGGTATGGCGAGTGCAGGTCCGCAACGACCGTGACGTGCGGGCCGACATCTCGCTCTTCTCGTCGATCGAGTTCTGCCTGTGGGACGCTCAGGACGACGCAACGAACTTCCAGCGGAACTTCTCCACCGGCGAGGTCGAAGTGCTCGACAGCGTCATCTACCACAAGACCGAGTACCGCGAGCGGCGCAATCACTTTGCGTACTTCGCGTGCTCCGAACTGCTCGCGGGCTTTGACACCCAGCGCGACACTTTCCTGGGCCCGTACCGGGGGTGGGACGCGCCCGAAGCCGTGGAACGCGGCGAGTGCTTCAACTCCGTCGCTCACGGTTGGGCGCCGATCGGATCGCACCACGTGCGGCTCTCACTCGAGCCGCACGAGACGCGCCAGGTCATCTTTGTCCTCGGCTACGCAGAGAATCCCCTTGACGCGAAGTTCGACCCCCCTCAGAGCGAGATCATCAACAAGTCCCTAGTCCAACCGGTAATCGAGCGCTGGACGGATCCCTCCAACGTCGATGCCGCACTCGCGGTGCTGCGCAGCACCTGGGACAAGTACTTGTCGGTTTTGCGAGTGTCGACGCCCGACGAGGACACCAATCGGATGGTGAACATCTGGAACCCCTACCAGTGCATGACGACGTTCAATCTGAGTCGCTCGATGTCCTCGTTCGAATCGGGCATCGGTCGCGGCATGGGATTTCGTGACTCGAGTCAAGACATCCTGGGCTTCGCGAGCATGATTCCCTCGCGGGCGCGTCAGCGACTGCTCGACCTCGCGGCGACCCAGCTCGCGACGGGCGGCGCGAATCACCAGTACCAGCCGCTCACCAAACGGGGTAACGCGCAGATCGGATCGGGCTTCAACGATGATCCGCTGTGGTTGATCTTCGCGGTGAGCGCGTACCTGAAAGAGACGGGAGACCTCGGTCTGCTCGGCGAGCTCGTACCCTACGACAACGTCGAGGGAAGCGAGACGTCCCTGTACGAACACCTCGGGCGTTGCGTGCGCTACACGCTCGAACGACTGGGACCCCACGGGCTGCCGCTGATCGGTCGCGCGGACTGGAACGACTGCCTCAACCTGAACTGCTTCTCAGAGAATTCCGGTGAGTCGTTCCAGACGACCGAGAACAAAGAGGGCGGCGTGGCGGAATCGGTCTTCATCGCCGGTCAGTTCGTGGTGGCGTCGCGTGAATTGGAACAGATTGCGCGCGCGCTCGCCAAGCTCGACGACGCGACCACGCTCGAATCAAACGCACGACGCATGGTCGAGGCGATCGAACGCGACGGCTGGGATGGCGACTGGTTCCTGCGGGCCTACGACTACTTCGGCAAGGTCGTGGGCTCACGGTCGAACGAGGAGGGCCAGATCTTCGCCGAGCCCCAAGGAATGTGCGTCATGGCGGGTGTGGGCGTCATGGACGGCCGGGCGGCCCGGGCCATGACGAGTGTTCGAGACCTCCTCGGGACCGAACACGGCGTCATGCTCGTCCAACCTGCATTCACGCGTTACCACCTCGAACTGGGCGAGATCTCGACGTACCCGCCCGGCTACAAGGAGAACGGCAGCATCTTCTGTCACGTCAATCCCTGGATCATGATCGGCGAGACGATGCTCGGCCACGGGGACGCCGCCTTCGAGTACTACCAGCGGACGAATCCTTCGGCGCGCGCCGTGATCAGTGACGTACACCGTTGCGAACCCTACGTCTACGCCCAGACGATCGCCGGGCGAGACGCGCCAAGCTTTGGCGAAGCGAAGAACTCGTGGTTGACCGGATCGGCGTCGTGGCACTTCGTCGCGATCTCGCAGTGGATACTTGGTATTCGACCCGAATTGAACGGCTTGCGGATCGACCCGGTCCTGCCCGAGTCGTGGCCAGGTTTCAGCGCCACGCGACAGTGGCGCGGCGCAACGTACGAGATCGTGGTGCGCCAGCCACTGGGCGTGACGGGCCGTGTTGGTCGGCTCGTGGTCGACGGAAAGCCCGTGGAGGGAAATCTCGTGCCCGAGGCACCGGCGGGTTCCGTTGTCAGGGTCGAGGCGGAAGTGGAGCCCGCGTCGTCGGATTGATCGCGCGATCGACGCGGTCGTCCCTGCGGACCTCAACCCGTGTTGCGAAGACCCGTCGCGATGCCGTTGATGGTGAGTAGCAGGGCCCGTTGCATCAGTTCGTCGACCTGCGCGCCGTTCGTGCGAATCGCTCGAACTTGCTTGAGCAGCTGGATCTGGGTGAGTTGGAGGGGTCGAAGATACTGGTCGCGCGTGGCTAGGGTGCTCGCGAGCAGCGGTTGGGACTCGAGCAAGGTCGACTCCTTGGTCACGGCGAGGAGTTCACGCACAGTGAGCTCGTATTCCTCGTTGATCATCGCAAAGAGATAGGCGAGCTCGTCAGGCACGAGACGACGCACGTATTCGTGGGCGATCCTCATGTCGGTCTTAGCAAGGGTCATCTCGACGTTCGATATGAACGAGGCGAAGAACGGCCACTCCTCGTTCATGCGCACGAGCGTGTCGGCGAGCCCGGCCTCACGAGCGGCGCGCAAACCACTGCCGACGCCGAACCACCCGGGCACGATCTGGCGCGACTGGGTCCAGCCAAAGACCCAGGGGATGGCTCGCAGGGACTCGATGCCGTCGTCGACCTTGGTCCTTCGCGCCGGCCTCGAACCGATGTGCAGGTTCGCGAGCTCGTCGACGGGCGTCGAGAGATTGAAGTAACTCGGTAGGTTGGGGTCCTTGATCAACTCGCGATACGCCGTCAGTGACGCGTCGGCGACGATATCCATGGCGCTGTCCCACTTGGGGAGTTGGTCGGGAGCGACCCAGGGATTGGAATGGAAGAGCACGCCCTCGAGTACCGCGGCCAGCAGTTCCTCGAGGTTCTCGCGAGCGAGCGAGGGCAGGAGGTACTTGTCCGAGATCACCTCGCCCTGTTCGGTGAGTTTGATCGAGCCGTTCAACACGCCGTAGGGCTGAGCGAGAATGGCGTCGTGCGTGGGTCCGCCGCCGCGACCGACGCTGCCGCCACGTCCGTGAAAGAGTCGAAGACGGACGCCAAAACGTTGGGCGACGTCGCGCAGTTGGCGTTCGGCGTGGTGGATGGCCCATTGGGAGGCGGCGATGCCCGCGTCTTTGTTCGAGTCCGAATAGCCGAGCATGATCTCTTGGACGTCGCCGCGTAGGGCGACCAGGCGACGATACGGGTCGAGCGACAGGAGTTGCTCGAGGATCTCACCGGCGCGGCGCAGCTCGTCGATCGTCTCGAAGAGCGGCACGAAGCCGATGCGTGCGTGACCGCTCGTCAGATCGACGAGTCCGGCTTCGCGCGCGAGGATGACTGCGGCGAGCAGGTCGTCGCCGCCCTTGGTCATGGAGATGATGTAACTCTCGCACGCTCGTTCGCCGAAGTGGTTCAACAAGCCTTTGATCGACTCGAAGGTCCGAAAGGTTGCGAGGTCCTGTCCCTCGAGAGGTTTGGGCAGCAGTCCTAGTGGTCGGGCCGAGGCGAGCTCGCCGGCGAGCAGGTCGAAGCGCTCGGTGCGCGAAAGCGAGGCGTAGGGCTGGTCGTACTCGCCGAGTCGGTCGATGAGCGGGCCGAGGGCGGCGTGGTGCGCCTGGGCGTGTTCGCGCACGTCGAGTGTCGTGAGGGTGAGCCCGAAGGCGGCAACCGTGCGGATTGACTGTTCGAGCGTGCCGTGAGCGACGTGTTCGCCACCGTTGGCGAGCAGTGAATCGTAGAGCAGGCGAAAGTCGGCGATCAGCTCGGCCGTCGAGGCGTAGTCGATCCCGGGCTGGTGACGGCTACGTCGTTGCATACGTTGGAGAGTCGAGTCGAGCTTGGCGCGGATGCACGTGAGTTTCAAGCGGTAGGGTTCTTCGTAGTTGAGGCGTCGGTAGCGCGGATCCAGGTTCGTGACGCGCTGTAGGTCGAGCGCGAGCGACACGCGCAGCTCCTCGCTGATCGCGCTGTGGCGCTCGGACACCGAGATCTCATCGATCAATCGGGCGAGCAGCGTCGTCAGCATCCGGATGGAGTGATCGAGCGACATGTCCACGACCGACGTGGTGACCTCGGGAGTGACGAACGGATTACCGTCGCGGTCCCCGCCGATCCATGAACCGAAGCTCAGGGGACGACTATCGACCGGCAATTCGACTTCGAGGCGTGCGAGACACTCGACGAGCTGGGTGAGCACGTCAGCGACGGGACGGCGCATCAAGCCGTCGAGGAAGTAGAGGGAGTTGCGCGCCTCGTCGAGCACCTCTGGCTTGTCGAGTCGTAACTCGTCGGTCAACCAGAGTTCGTCGATGACTTCGGCGGCGCGTCGCCGGCGGCGCTCGTCGCTGGTGCCGCGTCGGGCCAGCACCGCTTCGTCGAGCAGGTCGCTCACCGCACGCAACTTGATCAGCACCGATCGTCGGGCGGCTTCGGTGGGGTGGGCGGTGAAGACGGGTCGCACGTCCAGTTGGCGCACCGCCGCCTCGACGTCGGCGCGCTCGAGTCGGCCCTCGGCGAGGGCGACCTCGATGAGCGTAGTGACCCGCGCAAGCGGTCCCTGGTCCTGGTCGCGACCTTGACGACCGCGGTGCGTCTGCTCGGCGACGTTAGCGAGGTGGAAGTACGTCGAGAAAGCGCGCACCAGTTGGCTCGAGGTGGTGAGGTCGAGTCCTTCGAGCAGCTCCATTGAGGACTCGAGGTCCTCGTCACTGGCGCGACGCACGACGTCCAACGTGTCGAGGAACGCCTCGGAGATCTGGCGGCGAAGCGTCTGGTCGAGCAGCGAGCCGAGCATCACGAGGTCTGACTCGAGTGAGGAGCCCTCGGGCTCGGCGTCGGACAAGGGAGTGGCGAAGCCACGGCGCGTCGATTCCTGCGGGGCAGGCTTCGCGGATTGGTTCGTCATTACTCAACGTTACAAAATGAGTGCGGTCCGTCGACGCGCCGCGCCGTGGGCAACGGTGTGGTGGGCCTCGCTCAATTAGCGACCCCCTCGTAGAGGAATTCGTGACCAAAGCCCTTAATCCTTGGTGTTTCGCGTGCGGTACGGTCGTTTTATGACCCTCCGGCCCTTCGATTCCAGGAGTTCATCGACCTCGTCGACGGGGCACCCGACGCGTCGGCGCCGCCGAGCGCGACGATAGGGGCGACGTGTTCCAAGTTCGCATACACGGTCGGGGCGGCCAAGGGGTCGTCACCGCCGCCGAGTTGCTCGCCGTCGCGGCCTTCGCGGAGGGTCGCCACGCCCAGGCGTTCCCGAGTTTTGGCTCCGAGAGAACCGGTGCTCCGGTCGTCTCGTATTGTCGCCTCGACGACGCGCCGATTCGCACCCGCGAGCCAGTGATGGAACCCGACGCGTTGATCGTCCAGGACGTGACGCTGATCCATCAGGTGGACCTGTTCTCGGGACTCTCCCACCACGGCTACGTCCTTATTAATACGTCACGAAACTTCTCCGAGTTGGGCTTCGAGGACCACTTCCGCGAATTCTCCCAAGAGCGCCTTCTCACCTGCCCCGCGACCGAGATCGCGCTGGAACACGTCGGTCGACCCTTGCCGAACGCAGCGTTGCTCGGTGGCTTTGCCGCCTTCACCGGCGAGATCACGTTGGACGCCATCTGTCAGGCCATCGTGGACCGGTTCAAGGGCGCCGTGGGCGAGCGCAACGCCGCCGCGGCCAAGGTGGCCTTCGAGTTCGTGACCAACGCCAAAGAGGAGTTCCTCCATGCTTCGACAAATTGAGGGTTCGCGCGCGATCGCCGAGACCGTCGCGCTCTGTCGCCCCGAGGTCGTCTGCGCCTATCCCATCTCACCTCAGACCCACATCATCGAAGCCATTGGCGCGATGGTCAAGGCGGGCACCCTCGCGCCGTGCGAGTTCATCAACGTCGAGTCCGAGTTCGCCGCGATGTCGGTCGCGATCGGTGCGTCGGCGACCGGGGCCCGGTCCTACACCGCGACCGCGAGCCAGGGACTGCTCTACATGATCGAGGCGGTGTACAACGCCGCCGGCCTGGGCTTACCCATCGTGATGACGCTCGCGAATCGAGCCATCGGCGCGCCCATCAATATCTGGAACGACCACAGTGACGCCATGGCCGTGCGCGACGCGGGTTGGATCCAGTTCTTCGCCGAGACGAACCAGGAGGCGGCGGACCTGCACGTCCAAGCTTTTCGCCTGGCCGAGGAACTCTCGGTTCCGGTGATGGTCTGCATGGACGGCTTCATCCTCACCCACGCCGTCGAGCGAGTTGACATCCTCGACCAGGCGACGGTCGATAGCCTGCTTCCGCCCTACGAGCCCCGACAAGTGCTCGACCCCGCCGACCCGGTCTCCATCGGCGCCATGGTGGGTCCCGAAGCGTTCGAGGAGGTCCGTTACCTGGCCCACCTTCGCCAATTGGACGCTCTGGTGCGCATACCGGCGATCGCCGAACAATTCGCCCACGTGACCGGACGCGCGAGTGGCGGTCTGGTCAACTCCTACCGGACCGACGACGCCGAGACGGTCATCGTGGCGCTGGGCTCGGTGCTGGGAACGATCAAAGACGCCGTCGACATTCGTCGCGAACTCGGCGAACGTGTCGGCGTCGTGGGCATCACGTGTTTTCGACCTTTTCCCGCCCACGCGGTGCGCGAGGCCCTGCGGTCCGCTTCCCAGATTGTCGTGCTGGAAAAGGCCTTCTCCGTCGGTTTCGGTGGCGTGCTCTCGACCGACGTCGCGATGTCGATGCACGGCGAGCAGCACGTGTTGCGCAGCGTCATCGCCGGACTCGGCGGGCGCCCCATCACGCGACGTTCACTCGAAGCGCTCATCGCCGAGGCGGTGCGCGGCGATCTGCCCGCACTGACTTTCCTCGACCTCGATCACGGTGCGGTTGACCGCGAGCGCACGCGAATGGCGGGCACGCGTCGGTCGGGTCCGTCGGCGGAGAACCTGTTGCGCGATCGCGGTCCGGTCGGCGCCGCGGCGCCGAGGACTGAGTCATGACGTCTCAACCAGTGCACTTCTACCAAGTCGGCAGTTTCGCCGTCGGTAACCGCCTGCTCGCCGATGACCAACGGACCGTCCAGTCGAATCCGAACCGGGCGAATTCAATTGATTCAGGTCACCGCGCCTGTCAGGGTTGTGGCGAGGCGCTGGGCGCGCGCTACGCGCTCGACGCGGCGATGCGCTCGTGCGACGGCCAGATCGTCGCGGTGAACGCCACGGGATGCCTCGAGGTGTTCTCGACGCCCTATCCCGAGACCTCGTGGCGTATTCCCTGGCTGCACTCACTGTTCGGCAACGCGCCCGCGGTCGCCACCGGGGTGGCGGCGGCACTGCGGGTGAAGGGACGCGATGACGTGCGCGTCGTAGGCCAAGCCGGCGACGGCGGCACGGTGGACATTGGATTCGGCTGTCTGTCGGGAATGTTCGAACGCAACGACGACGTGCTCTTCATCTGTTATGACAACGAGGGTTACATGAACACGGGCGTGCAACGCTCGGCGGCGACCCCGCCGGCGGCGCGCACGGCCACCACCGACGTCGTGGGCCCCGAACCCGGCAACGTCTTTGGTCAGGGCAAGGATTTGCCACGTTTGGCGATGGCCCACGACATCCCCTACGTCGCCACCGCCACCGTCGCGGACTTGCACGACCTTGAACGCAAGGTGGAGCGCGCCATGGCGATGCGAGGAGCCCGTTATCTGCACGTCCTCGTGCCCTGCCCCCTCGGGTGGGGTTCGGCATCGAATGAGACGATCCTGCTCGCACGCCTCGCCCAGGAGACGGGTCTGTTCCCGGTCTTCGAGGCCGAAGACGGCGTGGTCACGAACGCCACGCTCATTCGACGCCGGGTTCCCGTCCAGGACTACCTCGCGCGCCAGCGCCGCTACGCCCACCTCTTCGGTTCGCATCCTCGACCCGACGTCGTCGAGCGAATCCAGGCCATGGCCGATCGCAACATCGAGCGCTACGGACTGCTCGACGCCAGTGACCAGCAAGTGAGCGTCTAATGGAGATACCTTTCGCCATCACCTTGGACGTCGGTACGAGTCGCTCGAACCACACCGGTTCGTGGCGGGTGGAGCGTCCGGTCTACGTGGACCGAATGCCTCCGTGCAACGACGCCTGTCCCGCGGGCGAGAACATCCAGGGTTGGCTCTATCACGCCGAGTCGGGTAACTACCGACGCGCGTGGGAGAAGTTGGTCGAAGAGAATCCGATGCCCGCGATCATGGGTCGAATCTGCTTTCATCCGTGTGAGACCGCGTGCAACCGGGTCCAGGTCGACGAAGCTGTGGGCATCAACGCCGTCGAGCGTTTCCTCGGCGACCTCGCGATCGAGAAGCGATGGTCGTTGCCAATTCCTGGTAGCGACACGGGCAAGCGGGTGCTCGTCGTCGGCGCGGGTCCCGCGGGGCTCAGTGCCTCGTACCACCTTCGCCGTCTCGGCCACCAAGTGAAGTTGGTCGACTCGGCCTCCCAGTTGGGCGGGATGATGCGCTATGGCATTCCCGCGTACCGATTGCCGCGCGCGGTCCTGGACGCTGAGATCGCCCGTATCGTTGCCCAGGGGATCGAAGTGGAACTGAATCACGTGGTGCACGACGTCGAACGCGAGCGAGTCGAGGGTAAGTTCGACGCGGTCTTCCTCGCCGTCGGAGCCCAACTGGGCAAGCGGGTCAACATCCCCGCGGGTGACTCGTCGCGCGTGATCGACGCAGTGACGTTCCTTCACCAGGTGGCGGACGACGATCCGCCCCTGCTCGGTCGGCGCGTTGTCGTCTACGGCGGTGGTGACACGGCGTTCGACGCGGCGCGTACCGCCCGTCGACTGGGTGCGACTGACGCGGTGATCGTCTATCGGCGAAACCGCGAACGCATGGGCGCCAGTGGTGAGGAGCTCGAACAGGCACTCGGCGAAGGTGTCACGGTCAGGTGGCTCTCGACCGTTAATCGCTTCGAAGGCGAGAAGATGGTCTTGGAGAAGATGGCACTCAACGCCGAGGGGTTTCCCGAGTCCACCGGCGAGTTCGAAGAGCTCGGCGCGGACGCGCTCGTGCTCGCACTCGGCCAGGACACCGACCTCTCCTTGCTCGACAAGGCGCCCGGGGTCAACATCGCCAACGGAGTCGTGAGCGTGGAGCAGTCGATGATGGCCGCGCCCAACGGCATCTTCGCCGGTGGCGACGCGGTGCCCGCCGAGCGCACGGCGACGGTCGCTGTCGGACACGGAAAACGAGCCGCGCACGGGATCGACGACTTCGTCATGGGGCGCGAGCCGGGCGTGAAGGACCGACACGGTCTGGCGACGTTCGACCGGCTCAACACCTGGTACTACGCCGACGCCCCCCGCCAGAATCGGCCCGAACTCGAGCGGATCCGACGTCAATCCACGTTCGACGAAGTGATCGGCGGTCTCGATGAGGACAACGCACTCTTTGAAGCCCGTCGTTGTCTTTCGTGTGGCAACTGCTTCGAATGCGACAACTGCTTCGGGGTCTGTCCCGACAACGCGGTTCGCAAACTCGGTATTGGGGAGCGTTACGAGTTCGACTACGACTTCTGCAAGGGGTGCGGGATCTGCGTCACCGAATGCCCGTGCGGGGCGATCGAGATGGTACCCGAAAAGATCTAGTCGCCGCGACGCGGTGTCTTAGCCGGACCGATGCCGCCAGTATGGCGCGGGCGTCTCAATTCGCGCAAGCGAACTGCCCACCGTGCCGAAGCGTCCGTCGTCGCTGCGCCATGAGTCAAAGGCCTCGTCTAACTCCTCACGGTTTCGCGCGACGAAGTTCCACCACATCACGACGTCGCTCTCGAAGGGGACACCGCCTAGCATCATCGCTCGCGCGAAGGGTGAAGCGTCGACAAAGAGTTCATCACCGCCCGGGGCCAGGTAGCTGAGGTGGCCGGCTTCGAGTACTTCGTCGCGCACGAGCAGTATCCCCTCGAGCACGATGATCGCGTACTCGTAGTCTCGTTCCAGCGGCAGGGTCGTCGGGCCTCGAACGACCAGTTCGAGACCAACGTGGTCGGTGTCGCGTCGTGCGGCGCTTACGACGCCTTCGAACTCACCGACGAGCACCGTGGCGTCCAGGCTTGGCGTCTCGAGTCGTGGAAGTGCGAGGTGGTGCTCGAATGCCGCGTCAAGGTGGCGGGTAATCTCGGGCTGGGCGATCCAGAGTTGGATGCCCTGCAGCGTCCCCTCGTACTGGCCCGTCGCCTCCTCGGCGTGCGATACGCCCATTCCCGCGGTCATCAGGTTCAGTTGTCCCGGGGCGAGCAACTGCTCGGTGCCCAGGCTGTCGCGGTGCACGGCCTCACCGTTGACGAGCCAGGTGAGGGTCTGCAGACCCGTATGGGGATGCGGTCCGATATCGAGGCCGTGCTCCTTGGTCACCGCGGCCGGACCCATGTGGTCGGCGAAGCACCACGCACCGACGGTGCGCCGACCCCTTCGAGGTAGCGCTCGGCGCACGGGCATCGCGCCCACGAACGCGGATCGACTGGTGCTCACCTCGAGGGAACTCACGTCACGACGTTAGCGAGCGGCGTCTCGCACCGAAAACGTCAAAAGAGTCCGGGAGGGGGTCCCGGACTCTTTTGGGGTCGTACGATTTTTAGATCACGTCCGCCGGATCGCCCTTGCGGTAGTGACGGACCCCGAGCAGGGTAAGTACCAGCATCAACAGGGCGAGCACGAAGGACGCGATCGCGGCGTACAAGGCGACGACGCCGAGGAACCCGAAGGCGTAGGCGTTGAGCAGCAGACCTCGAAGCGTGTCACCACGAAACACCAGATTGACCTCGTTGGCGAGTGCGCTGTTCGAGGGGTCGGCCAGGGAGGCCGCGCTGACTTGCGAGTAGGTCTTTCCACCGCTGATCGCGTTGGTGTCGACGCCGATGATGTCATTGGCGAAGATCTGCGCTTCGGAACCCGTGAGCACTTCTTTGCCCGCGTACGAAGTGAGGTTCGCCTTGACGAGGTCCTGGTAGTCCTGGGTGCCCTTGAGTGGGAAGTAGACCTTCTGTTCGAGCAACTGTGACTTCACCTGTGAACTGGTGAAGTTGTAACCGACGAGGAGCCCGATTCCCGCGACGAGCAGCATCACGGTCAGCAGAACGCCGACCCAGTTGAGTATCAGGTCCAGTGTCTTGCGCCTCATACGTAGTTCCTTTCCATTGCGACTCTTTCCATTCTGACTGGACCCTTCGCGAGGTCTTTAGAGGAGAAAGTCCCTTTATTGCAAGGAAACCCAGGCTAATTTACGAATCGATCTCGAGGCCCAATCGCTTCAGATATCCCACGCCCATCACCGCCGCTTCACAGCCCACGTCCGCGAGTGCCGCGAGGTCCGCGTCGTGGCGAACGCCACCCGCGGCCACCACCGCGATGCCACTCGCGCAGACCTGCTCGTAGAGACCCAGGTCCGGTCCTTGCATCGTGCCGTCACGTTCGATGGCCGTAACGTGAAGTCGTGCGACGCCGGCGGCACTACAGCGTTCGAGCGCGTCCTCCACTCTGATGTCCGTCGATGATTTCCAGCCCCGCACCGACAACGCACCGTCGCGCACGTCCAGGGCGACCACGAGACGGTCACCGAGCGCACCGACGAACGCGGCGAGCGCTTCGCGCTTCGCCCATACAGCGGTGCCGACGATGACCCGAGTTGCACCGGCGTCGAGGGCCCGTTCGGCGCTCGCGATCGTGCGGATGCCGCCCGAGACCTGCAGGGGGATGGAACCGGCGAGCGCGGTGCAGCGTTGCACGACGTCGGTGCGAAGTTCACCGTCGCGAGCGCCCTCGAGGTCAACGATGTGGATGAAGTCCGGCCCGGTCGCGACGATCCGGCCCATGAACTCCTCTACTGGTTGGCGAAATAAGACACGGTCGAAGTCGCCCTGCTCCAGGCGAACGGCGTAGTCACCAAGGAGGTCGAGGGCGGGGATGAGTTGCATAGTAGCGTAGTAATATGCTAGCATATCATCATGACATCTGGCAAGGTACTTCCGGCTGATTCGCTGCCCGAAACGGGACAGCGATTCAATGAACTCGTCGACGCATTCGTGAGGCTACGTGAACCTACCGTAGTCGCGGCGTTCTTGCGCGACCTATGCACGACCAATGAGCTTGACGCCATGGGCCAGCGACTTCAAGTGGCCCGACTGGTCGATGAAGCCGTGCCGTACCAGGAGATCTCACGGCGCACCGGCGCTTCGACGGCCACGGTCACGCGAGTGGCGCATTGGTTGCACTATGGCGAAGGTGGCTACCGCGAAGTACTGAAACGAGGTCGGAAATGAACAGGCGTCTAACCATGGCGCTGCCCAGCAAGGGGCGGTTACGTGAGCCGTCCTGGTCGTTACTCGAAGCGAGTGGCGTCGCGCCCCAAGAGCCGGGTGAGCGGGTCTTGCAAGCGCACTGTCGTAACGCCGACATCGATTTGCTCTTCGTGAGGGCTGATGACGTTCCCGAATACGTGCAGGACGGCGTGGTGGACTGCGGCATCACGGGACTCGACCTGGTGTACGAGAACGAGAGCGATGTCGAAGTTCTCCTGCGTCTCGGTTATGGCACCTGTTCGCTGCAGGCTGCGGTGTCGATGGAAGATCGCGCGACGAGCATCGAGGACCTCGAAGGTCGCCGTATCGCGACCTCGCACCCGCGCATTGCGGCACAAGTGCTCGCCGAACGCGGCGTGAAGGCCGAGCTCGTTCGAGTCGCGGGCTCGGTCGAGATCTCGCCGCGCCTCGGACTCGCTGACGCGATCATCGACCTCGTGTCGACGGGCTCGACTCTTCGCACGAATGGCCTTCGCTCGATTGGCACGTTGTTCGAATCAGAAGCGGTGCTCGTGGGTCGCAGTGGTTCGATGGACATCGAAGCGCGAAAGACCCTTACGACGGTGCTGGGTTCGGTGATCAACGCTCGAGCGAACCGTTACCTGCTCTGTAACGTGGCCAAGGGCCGCCTGGCCGACGTGACGGCGCTGCTACCAACGACGGGTTCGCCCACCGTGATGGACCTGGCGACGCCGGGCGTGGTGGCGGTGCACGCGCTGGTGCCGGCGGCTGACATCTGGTCGTTGCTACCGAAGTTGGAGGCCTGTGGCGCGAGTTCGATCCTCACGCTACCGGTCGAGCGGATGTTGCCGTGAGTAAGCCCGTCGACACTGGTCGAACCTTCAGTATTGAAGACGTCGTCAACGACGTGCGCGAGCGCGGTGACGCCGCGCTCGTCGAATGGTCCCAGCTCTTTGACAAGACGACGGCTGACAGGCCCGAACGAGCTGTGCCCTACGGGGACATCCCTACGGCGGCGGTGCTCGCCGCCGCGGACGCGGTGCGCACCTGGCACGCGGCGCAACGTCCCGCGGACGTGATGCTGGAGGTTTCGCCGGGCGTCACCCTCGAGCGTCGCTGGACGCCGCTTCGTTCAGTGGGCATCTACGTGCCCCAGGGTCTCGTCTCGTCGCTCATTATGGCCGGCGTGCCCGCCCAAGTTGCCGGCGTCGAACGCATCGTCGTGTGCACACCTCCTTCGGGTGCCCCCGCCGTCGCTGCGGCCGCGGCGTTATTGGGTATCGACGAGGTGTGGGCACTCGGGGGAGCCCAGGCGATCGCGGCGATGGCCTACGGTACTGAGTCCATAGCGCCTGTCGACAAGATCTTCGGACCCGGTGGGGGCGCGGTCAATACCGCCAAGCTCTTGGTGAGTCGTGACGTCGCGATCGACCTGCCCGCGGGACCGAGCGAAATCGTCGTCGCCGCTGACGTTGGCTACGACGAGACGATCATCCAACAAGAACTCGCCGCCCAGATGGAGCACGGTCCCGACTCGCGCGCGTTCGTAGTGCGCGTGGGTGACGACCTCGAAGCGGCCCTTGGCGAGATCGAGGGTTACGCCGCCGAACACGTGGCCCTGCTCGGCCCACGAGCTGAGTCGCTGGCGTCAAAGATTCGTAACGCGGGTGCGGTTTTCGTTGGTCCCTACTCGCCGGTGCCGGCGGGTGACTACGCCACCGGGGGCAACCACGTGCTGCCGACGGGTGGTTGGGCCAAGACCACCGGTGGGCTGGGGCTCGAGGGCTTCATGAAGACCGTCACCGTCCAGCGCGTCACCAAGGAGGGACTCGAGCGCCTGGCGCCGACCATCGAAGCGTTGGCCGACCTCGAGGACATGCCCGCGCACAAGGCCACGGCGCGTCGATGACCACGCGCGAGGCGCTCGACGCCTACCAATGGCCGCCGTCTAACGAGCGAATCGCCGCCCAAGTCGACCTGGACGCGAGCCAGGTCATCCGCTTCGACGGCAACACACCGGCCACGCCGCCGGCGAGCGCGCGCCCGGGGACCCTCGCGCGCGCCCTCGCGGACGTCAATGAATACGATCGTGGTCGCTACGAATCGCTTCGACGCGCGATCGCCGCAGTGCACGACGTGGGTTTGGACCAGATCGCCCTGGGCGCAGGAAGCGACGAATTCATCGTGCTGCTTGCGCGAATCTTCGCCGAGAACGGCACAGTCGCCACGGTGCCCGCTGATTCGTATTCCATGTACCGTTACGCGGCACTGATGGCGCGAGCGAGCATCATCGACGACGTCGAGAAGGCCGACCTCGTCTTCGTATGCCGACCGAACAATCCCACGGGAGAACTCCCCGACATACCTCAGGTTTCGGGACAACTCGTGATCGACGAGGCTTACGCTCACTACGCGGGCGTGGACGCACTTGAGCAGGTGGCGAACGGCGCGATAATTCTGCGCACGTTCTCCAAGGCGTACGGTCTCGCGGGCGCGCGCGTTGGTTACGCCGTGGCGAGTCCAGAACTTACTGCGGTGATCACGTCGCGCCAGGCACCGTTGTCGGTGTCCTCGCTGTCGGCCGCCCTCGCGCTCGCGGCCCTCGCGACGCCGATCGACGTGAGCGACCAGATTGCCGAGCGTGAGCGGCTGGCCAAGGAACTGACACTGCTGGGTCTCGAGCCAGTGCCGTCGTTCACGAACTTTCTATTCATCCCGACGGAACACCCACAGGACCTCGTCGAACGGCTCTTACCCTACGGCGTGGTCGTACGCGCGTTCGCTCGGGGCCTGCGCATCAGCGTGCGCGACGAACTCGACGACAATGTACTGCTTGACGCGCTGCGAGCGGAGTTGACTGGCTCGGCGATTCCGGCGACCGGCGTGCGTCACCGGCGAGCCACCGCCGAGACGTTGTTGACGGCCCGGCTGCGCGTGCCCGGCGAAGGACGCGTCTACGTGCACACCGGTGAGGGCTTCTACGACCACATGCTCCAACAACTGGCTTTTCACGGAGGCATGGACCTTCGCCTCGAGGGTGTGGGCGATCTCGAGACTGGCGAGCACCACACCGTCGAGGACATGATGATCACCTTTGGCGAGGCACTCAATCAGGCGCTCGGGGACCGTCGGGGTCTCACCCGCTACGGCGAGGCTCGCGTACCAATGGACGAGGCACTCGCCTACGCCGTGGTGGATCTGTCGGGCCGCGCGACCGCCAACATTTCGATCACGCCTGACCCGGGGATGGCGGCGCACGCGTTCATCTCGCTGGCACAAACCGCGCGCATCACGTTGCACGTGACCGCGACCGGCGAGAACGCCCACCACGTCGCCGAAGCTTCCTTCAAAGCGGTGGGCCGCGCGCTCGCCCAGGCGATGACCCGCGACGGCAGTCTCGTGCGCTCCACCAAGGGATCATTGTGAGCGACGTCGTGATCGTTGATTACGGCGCGGGTAACACTCGCTCGGTGCGCGCAGCGATCACCCACGTCGGAAAGTCCAGCGAAGTGAGCGCAGACCCCAAAGCAATCATCGAGGCCCCCTACGTGGTCTTGCCGGGAGTCGGGTCAGCGCGTAGCGCGATGGAACACCTCAACGAGACCGGCGCGGCCGAGGCCTTACGCCAGCGCTATCGCGACGATGGCCCGACCCTCGGCATCTGTTTGGGCATGCAACTCGCCCTCGAATCGAGCGAAGAGGACGGCGGCGTCAAGTGCCTCGGACTCTTGGAAGGGAAAGTTGTGCGTCTCGAGGCCGAGCGCGTACCTCGCCTTGGTTGGGCGATCATCGATCCCTGGGGCGACGCGTACTACTTCGCCCACAGTTACGTCGCCGAAGCGCCCGACGTCGTCGCCACTTCGGACGGACTCACGGTGGCGTTGCGGCGAGGATCGTTCCTCGGTGTGCAGTTTCACCCCGAGAAGAGCGCCGACGCCGGTCTCAACTTTCTAGGTCAATGCCTCTCCCTCGTCTGATCCCGTGTTTGGACGTCGCGAACGGTCGCGTGGTCAAGGGCGTAAGTTTCGTCGGCTTGCGCGACGTGGGCGATCCGGTCGAATTGGCCACGTACTACAGCAGCGGCGGTGCGGACGAGCTCGTCTTCCTCGACATCGCCGCAACACCGGACGATACAAAGACCATGACCTCGGTCGTCGCCGAGGTTGCTGACGTACTGGAGATCCCCTTCACCGTTGGCGGGGGGGTGCGAAGTGTCGAGGACGCCTCGAGAATCATCGAATCCGGGGCGGACCGCGTCTCACTCAATTCAGCCGCGCTCGCCGAGCCGAGCTTGATCGGGGCCATTGCCGATCGCTACGGGAGCCAAGCCGTGGTGGTGGCGATCGACGCTGGCGAGGGCGTTGTCCACACCCACGGCGGACGAGTGGCGACGACGACCCCGACGTTGCAGTGGGCCGTCGAAGCCGCCGAACGCGGGGCAGGTGAGATTCTGCTCACCTCGATTCGTCAGGACGGTCAGCGATCGGGCTTCGATCTGGAGCTCACGGCAGCGGTGCGCGGTGCGATCTCGATCCCGGTGATCGCTTCGGGCGGCGCAGGATCGGCCCAGCACGTAGCCGATGCCCTTCGCGTGGCCGACGCGGCACTCATCGCCTCGATCGTGCACGAGAATCCATCCGGACTCCCCGGACTGCGTCGTGAGATTGAAAGTCTCGGCGTACACCTACGACCACTGAAGGGACGAGCATGAGTGACCAACTGAAGGCCGCCATCATTCAAGACGACGCGACGGGTCGTGTGCTGATGCTCGGTTGGATGGATGACGAGGCGCTCGAGTTGACGCGCAGTTCCGGACTCGTGACATTCTATTCGCGTTCCCGTCAGCAGCTCTGGGTGAAGGGAGAGAAATCGGGAAACTCTATGCATGTCATCGAGGTGAACTTGGACTGTGACGAGGACGCAGTCCTGGTTCGAGTAGACGCTGACGGCCCAGCGTGTCACGACGGATCAACCTCTTGTTTTACGCCGTGGCTATGGCGAACGATCCTCCAGCGTGACGCTACAGGTGAAGAGACTTCCTACGTTGCTCGAACGTTGCGTGAGGGTACGCCCAGGGTCGCGCGCAAGGTCGGCGAGGAAGCCGTCGAAGTGGTCATCGCGAGTCTGAGCGAGGACGACGAGCGCGTCGTGAGTGAAGTCGCCGATCTCTGGTTTCACTCCCTGCTGCTGTTGCGAAGTCGAGGACTGGACCCGGCCGCGGTCGAGGATGAACTTCGCCGTCGAGTCCGCTAGAGCTCACGGCACCTAGAGTCAGGGTGACATGTTCTCACGCCGACATTCATTGAGAGGAAGAGGGCGTTGATCGGCACGACTGTATCCTCTGGCGTCGCGGTTCTCGTGGTGGCCGTCTTTCTGACCTCGTGTGTCGAGATGGTCGAGGCTCTCACGATCGTTCTCGCCGTTGGTCACACCCGTGGCTGGCGCTCATGCTTTGAAGGCGTCGCGGCTGCGCTGGCTGCACTCGTGGTACTGGTCGCCTTCGTCGGTCCGGCACTCGTGCGCGTGCCGCTTGCTACCCTGCACCTGGTGATCGGGACCATCCTGCTGATTTTCGGCATGCAGTGGCTGCGAAAGGCGATTTTGCGATCCAGTGGTCTCAAAGCGAAGAATGACGAGGACGTGCGATACCAGTCCACGGTGGCGCAACTTCAAAGCAGCGACTCTGCGCCACGTCGCGATCAGGTGGCATTTGTCGTTGCGTTCAAAGGAGTCTTTCTCGAGGGTCTCGAAGTGGTTATCGCGGTCATTACCCTTGGCACTTCGGCGCACCGACTCGGTCTCGCGGCCATGGTCGCGGCGATTGCGGTGGTGCTGGTGGCCATCGTGGGTGCCGTGGTTTCTAAGCAGCTCACGAAGGTTCCCGAGAACGCGATGAAGATGGGCGTGGGAATCCTTCTGACGAGTTACGGCACTTTCTGGGCGGGCGAAGGACTCAAGATTCACTGGCCCGGTGGCGACGCAGGACTGCCCGTTCTCGTGGCTATCTATCTAGTAGTGGCGTGGTTGTTCATCGTGGCCTTTCGCCGAAGCGCCACGGTCCTCGAGACCACGTCGTGAACAGTGACCAGACCCCGTGGATCTTTCGGGTGCTCAAGGGATTCGTGATGTTCTGGTGGGACTTCTTAGTGGGTGATACGCCCGAGTTGTTCGTGGCGACACTCGTCGTCGTCGGATTCATTGCCCTGTGTCGCATTGTCTGGCAATTAAACGCGCTGGCCCTCATCGCGCTTCCGGTCTTGTGCGTCGCGGCGCTCGGGATTTCGCTGGGTCGGGCGCAACGGGCCAATCGCAAATAGTGGTTCAGGTCCCCGGGAGCTCGTAAGCGGTCATTGATAGCGAGCCCATCTCGTAACCGTCGACCAGCGTGCGCGTCGGCGCTGATGCTGCGGCACTGAGTCCCGCAAGGTACGCGAGTGGCAAAAAGTGATCGGGCGTCGGCACCGCCAGGGTGTAGTCGCTGAGGCCTTCGCTCGACGCGAGTTGTGACGGATCGCTGGTCATGATCGCGCGCACGCCGTCGTCGAAGCGATGAGCCCAGTCGGTCCCTTGGCCGGGTTGACGCCAGTCGATAAGGCGAAGATTGTGCACGACGTTGCCGCTGGCCAAGATGAACACACCCTGGGAGCGCAGTTCGTGCAACTTCACGCCGAGGTTGAAGTGATAGTCGAAGGGTAGCTGCGCGTTGATCGACAACTGCAGCACCGGAACGTTCGCCTGAGGGAACATGTGCACCAGGACCGACCACGCGCCGTGATCGATGCCCCAACTGTCCTCGTCGAGCCCGACGTAGGTCGGCTCGACGACGTCGACGATTCTCTGGGCCAGTTCGGGGTCGCCGGGAGCCGGGTACTGCACTGCGAAGAGCTCCGTGGGGAAACCGTAGAAGTCGTGGATCGTTCGGGGCACCTTCATGGCGGTGACGGCGGTGATGTTCACGTACCAGTGCGCCGAGACAACGAGAACGGCGCTGGGCGTGGGCATCGTCGCGGCAAAAGTCGACCACGAGTCGGTGTAGCGATTGTGTTCAAGGGCGTTCATGGGGCTGCCGTGACCGATGAAGGTGGCGGGCATCAGGTTGGTCATGGCTATCTCACTTCGAGGGTCGTGGGTTCATCGTACCGGGGTCGAGGAATCTGCGACGCACGGGAAGTCAAAGATAGTGCGGGGGAACCTCGTGATGCTCGCGCGCGAGCCGTCGCACTTCCTCTCTCAGACGGGTGTTCTCCTCACGAAGCTGGTTCACGAGCTCCTCGAGTTCTTCCCGGGACGTTTCGTCGCTTGTCACGTACTCAGGTTGGCACAGAAAAGGCACGGTAGGCGCACTCTTGGCGCGTCGTTGAGTGAGTTTTCCCGCCGCCCTCGAGGGCCCGCTCGTTAGAATTACTCACTATGCGCTACGCCACTTCCGCTTACGCGTCACGGGGGGAGTGAGTCGTGGCGATCTGGGTGCGGGTGATCTCGGGGTGCGTGGGCTTGACCTTGCTCGTGCTCGTGCTCGACGCAGCAGTTCGAACGTTCCTGCTGCCACGTTCGGCTCGGGTTCGATTGAGCAGTATTACCGCGCGCGCGGTGAGCAAGATCTTCCAGATGTTCGCTGGATCGAAGAGGTCCTACGCGAAGAGGGACCAGGTCCTTTCGCTCTTCCCGTCGATCGTCTTGCTCTCCTATCAAGCGCTCTGGCTGGCGCTTACCTTGATCGCCTTCGCCTTCGGTTTGGTCGCGGCGGGCGTCACGAACTTCGCCTCAGCCTTTGAGATCTCGGGCTCATCGATCTTTACCCTAGGTACGACTTCGGGTCACGGCGGTGCGCAGATCGCCCTGGGCTTCATCGAAGCAGGCACGGGTCTCACGTTGTTGGCGCTTTTGATCTCCTTCATCCCCACGCTCTACGCGGCATTCCAGCGTCGAGAGATCTCGGTCTCGCGGCTGTCGGTACGCGCCGGTGTGCCCGCGACCCCGTGGGGCATCCTCGAAATCGCCCAGAGCGTCAACGCCTACGACCTGCTCGATGAGCTGTGGCGCGAATGGGAGCAGTGGTTCATCGAGGTGGGTGAGACCCATTCTACGCTCACCATCTTGAACTTCTACCGGTCGCCGACCCTGGACCAGACGTGGATCGGGTCGGCCGCCGCCGTGCTCGACGCGGCGGCGCTCTTCAATGCCGTCGTCGATCTCACGCCATCTCCTACGGCTGGCTTGTGCATTCGCTCGGGCTGGCTGAACCTGCGGCGAGTCGCGGATTACTTTGAGGTCCGCTATCCCGAGAAAGTGCTTCGCAAGACGCCAATCGCGATCTCGCGCGAGGAATTCGACATCGTCCTCGCGCGTCTTGAGCGTGGAGGTGTGCCGCTCATTGCCGACCGTGAGGCGGGCTGGCGCGATTTCGTGGGTTGGCGCATTAATTATGACGCCATCATCGAGGCCTCGTACAAACTTTTCAGCTGTCCTCGCACCGATTGGCGCGCCGCATCGATCGAGCCGCTGGTCGAGCCCTCGAACCAGCGCGGCCGGATCGTCGAGGACTGAACGCTGTCGCAGTGCGGTCGTTGAATCGATTGAGAGGCGTTTCTATGTTTTTTGGACGAAGGAGTTCACGTGCAGGACACGACTGAAGGCAGGGTACTCCCAGTGGTGTTCGATGCCTTCGTGATTGGTCACGAGAACCGGAGGGGAGGGCATCTCGACCAGTCGTGGTACGACAGCGACGAGGGTCAGCAAGGTGAGTTCGATCTCCAGTCGTCGTTATGTTGACGATTCGACGCGGCGGCCCGGACGACGTGGTGCATCTTGCGTCCCTTCGCTTCGAGTGGCGGTCACGTGAGCGTGGCGAGAAGGGACTCGACCAACAGAGTTTCGAGAAGGAACTCAAAGAATGGACGCGCGAGCACGAAAACTCGCACGTCCCTTTCCTGGCGTTCGAGACCGAGCGTCCCGTGGGGATGGCCTGGCTGGCCGTCGTCGATCGCATCCCGGGGCCGGAGTTCTTCGTTCGACGTTCGGGTTACGTCCAGAGCGTCTACGTGGTACCTAATCAGCGATCGCAGGGTGTGGGGACCGCGCTCATGGTTCACTTGGTCGGATACGCTCGAAACGCTGAACTGGATTACTTGGCGGTGCATCCCAGTGAGAAGTCCTTCGAGTTCTATCGGCGACTCGGTTTTGCGCCTACGACGCAAGTGCTCGAACTTCGCTGAGTCAAGCCCGCTCGAGCAGCGAACACATCGCCGACGTACTTGAAGGCAATGGCGCCCGCAGCTTCCAGACGTGGCGTTATGCGGGGTTCAGGTTGCGCGGCCCTGATTCATGCCCGCCAATGCAGTAGAACGGTGGGGAGGGTTCGTTCGTATGGTTAGCGTCATTACGGCTATAAGTTGGACGAAGGTGACGAGGGGAGGGCACATGACAAAGCCACTTGATGAAGGCGGCGTCGCGAGCGCCGAACGCGTCAGTGACGAAGAGTTGACCGCTCTGGCACTCGCGGCGGATCCCAAGGCACCACTCAACCCCGACGCGGTGCCCTGGCGCGCGGGGATGCTTCAAAAGGGACTCTTGCCCGACTGGTACATGCCACGACCGATCGCCACGGGTCGTGGACGCGGCACGCGCGTCGTCATTTTTGCGGTCGTCGCGGGTTTCCTCGTCATTGGCGCCTTTGGCTTGTGCATTACCTCGGGGTTCTTGTCCTTGGCCTGACGTGGCGTTTGCGTTGAAGGGCTAAAGGCGCTCGAGAGTGTGCAAATAACACTTGAGAGCGACGAGGCCTTCAGCGAGGAACAAGCGGGATTGCTCGCCGAGTTCTTGGCTGACGTCCAGCATGGTCGCGGTCATCTCCACGAGGATTCGCGTCGCGGCACGTGCTCGCTCTTTGGAGATTCCGACAAAACGGACTCGAAGAAGCGTGGCGAGGAAATCCAAGTAGAGCTCGGTGTCCTGACGATCGATAGCGACCAGTTCAGGCACGGCGCGGAAGGCTCGGCGAAGATGTGCCGTCGCGGGACTCTCTTGGCGCAGTTCAACGGCGAGGCTGAACATCTCGTCGGCCCAGCGGTCAAGGTCGGGCGCGTCGGAGATCTCATTTAATTTTTCGGTGAGAGGGGCGTTTCGGCGTTCTTGGTCGATGCGAAAGAGTTCGACGAGTATTGCGGTCTTGTCGGGAAAGTAGTGGTAAACGGTGCCAATGTTGACACCGGCTCGTTCGGCGACGACGTTCGTGTTGAGGCCCTGGACGCCCCGTTCGACGATGATGTCGGTGGACGCTTGCAAGATTCCCGCGAACGTGGCGATGGACCGCGCCTGGGAAGGTCTCTTCAACTGGGAACGGTATTCCGAGGAGACTTTTGCCATCTCACTAGTATTCACCGTAAATTAGATCAATCGCTGAACTTTTCCCGTGACTTTTCTTATTCAGCGCGGAAGGACTTCCCACGGCTGTCGTCGTCTCTAGGTAGCGAGGTTGTCACGCTAGATTCCAACCGGCCCTTGGCCGAAGCCGTCGCAAAACAGAATCGAAAGGTATTGAATGAACCTGGTTACCAGTAGGTAACTGAGGTGCTGCGCGATACCGACAACGTGACCAATTAGCAGTTCTCGACACGCTTCTCGTGCCCGAGTCCATCGAGGCGAGGCCATCTCTGCATGGAGGCCCTTGGCCAATTGCTCTGGACCGGTTACGTCGACCGACCCCAGCGCGACGCCATCATCGGATCGGCAAATCTGCACAAGCGCGATGAGGACCTTGGTTCGATCCACGGGGACAAGTCCACCGATTTCACGGTCCTCAAGGTGACCTTGCTGTCGGTCGGCCGACTTCGTATCAAGGACAAAGAAGTGGACACCACCACGGCCGCGCACGAAAACTCGCTAATGAGGTCAAGCCGAAGGGTGGTTTCGGTTCGCGCGCCGTGGGTCCGCCAGACTAAGAATTGACTAAACACGCGGGAGCGTCATTTTCGGTTCGGAAATCTACGCCATTCTGGACCAAGGGCCTTACTCCGAAAGTGTGGGGAGATGCTTATGTCACTACGATTGAGGTAGATGGACGTTTCGAGTCGGGCGCCCTGGTTAGTCAAGAAGTCAATGTGCTTGCTCTCAGCGTAAAGTCACTGCACAAGTCCTACGGGCGATTGCACGCAGTGAATGACGTGAGTTTCGATGTGGTGCGCGGTGACGTGTTCGCACTGTTAGGTCCAAACGGCGCGGGCAAATCGACGACGATCGAGATCCTCGAAGGTTTCTTGAAACGCGACGACGGCGACGTGCGCGTGCTCGGAGTCGATCCTGGCGATCGCAGCAAGCAGCGCTGGCTGCGATCGAGGATTGGCGTCGTACTGCAAGAACTCACGGTTGAGCCGTTCTTCACGGTTCGCCAAGTGCTCGAAAGAAACGCGGGATACTATCCGACTCCTCGCCGCGTGCACGACGTAATTGATCTGGTCGGGCTCCGAGAAAAAGCCGACGTCAAGGTGAAGAGGCTCTCGGGCGGCCAGCAGCGACGCCTCGACATCGGTCTGGGGATCATTGGTAATCCAGAGTTGCTTTTTCTCGACGAACCGACGACCGGACTGGACCCCGCTGCGCGGCGAATGACGTGGGAGTTGATTCGCGCACTCTCTAGTGAAGGCACCACGGTCGTGCTCTCGAGCCACTACATGGACGAGGTCGAAGCGCTCGCTCGTCACGTCGTGGTGCTCACCCGGGGCCGCATCGCTGCTACCGGGACGCCGTCGTCGTTGGGTGGTCGTGACCTGGGTCACGTCGCTATTTCGTTTACGATGCCCGAAGGCATCGCTGTGGCTGACTTGCCCGTGGTACCCAGTTGTTGTGAGGGATTACGTGTGGAATTCGACACGGACCGTGAACTCGAAGTCCTTTCGCGACTGACCAATTGGGCACTGGACGAGAAGGTCTCACTCGCTGGTCTCAGCGTGATGCGCCAGACTCTCGAGGACGTCTATCTTCGCTTGACTCACGAAGCATTGACTTCCAGTGACGAGGTTCGCTCGTGAGTGTCGTCGCTCCCACCAAGGACCACACCACGCGCGGTGATCTTCGTTTGGTGGCGCATCAGGTTCGCTACGAGCAGAAGGCGTTTTGGATCAATAAGACCGGCGCGATGTTCACCATCGGCTTCTCGGTCATCTTCTTGGTCATGCTGGGTGCCACGAACGGGACCCAGACCATCTCCTATCTGGGCAACATCACAAATGACCAGTACTACGTCCCGGGTTTCATCGCCTACGGCATCATGGCCGCGTGCTTCAGCATGCTCACGAGCAATTTGGTGAGTCGCCGCGAGACCGGTCTGCTCAAACGGCTACGGCTCACGCCACTACCGGCGTGGGCATTGTTGACATCAATCTTTTTGAGTACCGCGATTGTCGCCCTGGTCCAGGCGGCGGTGCTGCTCGTCATCGGCCGATTCGGCTACGGCGTTGCATTCCCTCGCGAGTGGTTGGCGTTCCTCGTCGTGCTTGTGGTGGGCATTGCGTGTTTCACCGCCATGGGCGTCGCCATCAGTTCGGTCATCCCCAACCAGGAGACCGCGGGCCCAGTAACGAGTGTGGCGTTCTTCGTGTTGCTGTTCTTGTCGGGTCTTTGGTTCCCGTTGCCTCCACATTCAGGACTGGAGAAGTTCTCGACGTTCTTTCCCGTCCGTCACTTCCTGAACGCCGTGCGAGCGCCCTTCGAACAGCTGCCTGGTTCAAGTGCCTGGCCCTGGCGCGATCTGGCGGTCGTGGCTATTTGGGGGATCGTCGCGGCGTTCATCGCGCTGCGCAAGTTCCGCTGGTCACCACACCACGGCTAGAGGTTCGGGGACCGGCCCACGAACAAAGCAGGCTTAAGGGAACAGGCCACGCAGTTCGGTCGCCTCGGCGATACGCTCGACGCCTACCGCGATGGCGGTGTCGCGCAGGTTCACGTGCAGTTCCTTCTGGCGGTTCCAGACGTGGTTGAACGACTCGTGCATTGTCTTTTCGAGACGCTGCTGGAAGAGTTCGGACTCCCACATAAAGCCCTGTAGGTCTTGGGCCCACTCGAAGTACGACGCCACGACCCCGCCGGCGTTGGCGAGCACGTCGGGCACGACGGGGATGTTGCGACTCGCGAGCACGGCGGCACCCTCGCCGGTCGTCGGGCCGTTAGCCGCCTCGACCATGATTGAGGCGGCCAAGCTCGACGCGACCTCTTCGTTGATGACCCCTCCCAGGGCAGCCGGGATGGCGATATCACTGGGGAGGGTCCAGAATTCGTGCGATTTGACGTGTTCCGCGCCGGGGTAGCCCACGACGGTGCCCGCCTCGTCGAAGTGCTTGGCGAGCACGCCGGGGTTGATACCCCCAGGAACGTGAATCGCGCCCTTCACGTCGGCGACACCGACGACCTTCATGCCCCGATCACTCATGAGCTTGACCAGTGGTGCACCGACCTTGCCGTATCCCTGGATGATGACCCGCTGCTCGTTCGAGAGCCTTCCGAGACGCTGGAGGATCGCCGCCGTGCAGATTGTCACCCCGAGTGACGTCGCCCCGGCGTGTCCGAGCGTGCCACCGATGGCGAGAGGTTTGCCCGTCACGACACCCGGGGTGTTGTGACCGTGCATCATCGAGACCGTGTCCATGATCCAGCTCATGACCTGGGCGTCGGTATTGATGTCGGGTGCGGGGATGTCACGGTCGGGCCCGATCATCGGTCCGATGGAGAAGGCGTAGCGCCTCGTGAGTCGCTCGAGCTCGCCGCGCGAGAGTCTGGTCGGGTCCACGCGCACGCCGCCCTTCGCGCCACCGTAAGGAATGTTCACGACGGCGCACTTGATCGACATGTCCGCCGAGAGCGCGGCGATCTCGTCGGTGTTGACGCTCTGGTGGAACCGGATGCCGCCCTTGCCCGGGCCGCGCGAAGTGTCGTGCTGGATTCGCCAGCCGGTGTACATCTCGACGTTGCCCGAGTCCATGCGCACGGGCACCGCGACCTCGAGGATTCGTTCGGGAGTGATGATCCGTTTGATCATGCCCTCGTTGAGTCCGAGCAGTTGACCCGCCGACTCGATGAGGGAGGTGACCCGGAGCCAGGGATTGAATTCGTGCGGAGTCGCTTCGTGGGGTTGTGTGACCACGTTGTCACCAGCCTTATCTTCGTCGCGAAAGCGGATGTGCCTTCTTGGACCAGCGTAGGACACGAGGGCCCAGCTCATTCACAGCCTTAGGTCACTTCCGATACTGTGCTGGAGAGACTTGAGGGGGAGACGTGAAGATTTCGACGATGTTGAGTTATTCGGGCGGCTTCAAGCAGGCGGCCCAGCAAGTGGTCGAGATGGAAAAGGCGGGTCTGGACCTCGTCTGGGTCGCCGAGGCCTACGGGTTCGATGGTCCGTCCCTGATGGGCTACCTGGCGGCACTGACCGACAAGGTCGAGATCGGTGCGGCGATCCTGCCCATCTACACTCGTACGCCGACGTTGATCGCCATGACCGCGGCGGGCATTGACGCGCTTTCCGACGGTCGTTTTCACCTAGGGCTCGGGGCGTCGGGCCCCCAGGTGATCGAGGGTTTTCACGGCGTGCCCTATACGAATCCTTTGGGTAAGACGAGAGAGATCGTCGAGATCTGCCGTGACGTCTGGAAGCGCGAGGCGCCTCTCGTGCACGAAGGCAAGAACTTCACGCTGCCGCTGCCCCCCGAACAGGGCACCGGGCTCGGCAAGCCGCTCAAGATCATCGCTCATCCGGTGCGCAGCGAGATTCCCATCTGGATCGCCGCGCTGGGCGAGAAGAACGTCGAACTCACGGCCGAGATCGCCGACGGCTGGATCCCGATCCTGTTTATCCCCGAACGGGCCCAGGACGTGTGGGGAGCACCCCTCAAGGCCGGCGCCGCTGAGCGCGCGAGTGGTCTGTCCCCGATGATGATCACCGCCGGTGGATTACTCGCCATCGGCGAGGGCCCCGAGGTGACGGCACTTCGCGAGTTCCAGCGTTCCATGGTCGCGCTCTACGTCGGGGGCATGGGGGCCAAAGGTAAGAACTTCTACAACGAACTCGCCGTCCGCTACGGCTACGGGAAGGAGGCCGAAGTGATCCAAGACCTTTACCTCTCGGGAAAAAAGAAGGAAGCCGAAGCCGCCGTGCCTGAGGAGTTCTTGGAGTTGACCACGCTGTGCGGTCCGGTGAGCTACGTGAAGGACCGGATCGCCGCATTTAAGGACGCGGGCGTGACCCATTTGCAGGTTCACCCGATACCGTTGGGCGATCAGACGAGCGCGTCACTGATCAGCTCAGTCAAGGAGCTCGTCTCGTAGCGTTGTCGTCCGTTTGATGGACGAACCTTTGCCGTCCGACGTGAACTAGCTAGAGGCGACCACGACGACGAGACTGGCCGAAGTGGTACCGGTCACGTGCGCGCTGAGCGTGTAGTGGACTTTGGTAAGTCCGAGTGCCCTCAGGTACGCCTCGACCGCGATGGCTCGTGCCAAAGCCAGTCGCTGGTTTGCGACGTTGACGGGTCCTGAGGCATCGCCTTCGAGGTCCACTTTCGTATAGTGCCGAGCCCGGATGACGCGGGCGAAAGCCGCCACCTGGCTCTTCAGCGTTATCGAGAGGAACGAGGAACCCAAAGCGAAGGTGTGCACGGTCCCGAGCGTCACCAGGCGCGGCGGGCTCGGCATGGTCACTTTCCACTGCGCGTAGAGGGTCAACGATCCACTCAACGTGTACGAAGCGCCCGCCTGACCCGCCAATGTGCCCCCGGTTGGTTGCGTGAACCAGCCCGTAAAGACGTGGTGCGCGTAGAGAGGCGCCGCGGGAAGGGTCACACTCGAACCATTTGCTCCCGACAAACTTGGCACCAACGATCCGCCGTCACTGGCGAAGGTCACCGTGTCAGTTGGCGTCGAAGTCGTGGTAGTCGTGGCGGGTGTCGCCGGGGCAATGATGATTGGCGGCGCCTGGTACTCGTAGGCTCCCGCGTCGCAACTAGATCCTGATCCAGGACGCGGGTCACCGCGTTCGTCGGTGTTAAGGGAGCATTCTCCGCTCGGTACTTCCTGGTAGGCCGAGCTCGTCGGATCAATGGCGAGCGTCTCGGGGCCCGTTGATCCGTTTGCTGCGAGCGACGTCGTCAAGTTGATCGTCGTGTTGTTTTCGACATCCGTCAATCCGGGATAGCACGTATCGTCGGTCTCGACATTATAGCCCCCGTCCGGATCATACGAAAAGCTGCCAGCACAGGAATCGGATTCGTCGAGGATCGAGTTACTGATCACAGTAGGCGCGCCTTGGTTACCCAGTGCATCCCCTCCGCCAGTGGCGGTGTCGTTGTAGAAGGTGTCATTGGTGATGCTGGTGGACGCTTCGTAGAACGTGCCAAACGTCGCGCTGGCCGCCGTGGCGTCACTGTCACTGTAGATCGCTCCTCCCTCAGTGCTGGCCTGATTATCGAAGAACGTGTCATTCGCGGAAATGAGGTATCCCTCGAATGCGACGTAGATGCCGCCGGCGTACTGTGCTTGATTCGCGTTAAAAGTGTCGTCGGTCGCGATGAGGGTTCCGTCGTCGAAGATCCCACCGCCGAATTCAGCGTCATTGCTGCTGAACGTGTCATTGTTCGCGATGAGCGCGCCGTAGTCCGCAATGCCGCCGCCATCGCTGCCTGAGTGGGAGCCATTCTCGATCGTAAGATCGCTGATACTCACTAAGCCGTTGTCAATGGTGAGATCCGGTCCGAGACTGTCGTCGACAAAAGTGGAGCCAGGACCAGCACCGACGATATTGATCGTGTCGTTGTTGGCATCATTACTGGCGAAATCAATGAGGTCGTCCTCGTCGTAGGTGCCCGCGGCGACTTCAATGGTGACCGCCGAATTGCTGAGACTCTCAGCATTGTTAATCGCGTCTTGAATGGTGGGACAGGCGTTCGTCGTGGCGTCGGCGCACGTGCTACCGTGGTCGGTCGCGTTGACGTACAGCGTCGTCGGCGTGTCCCAGAGCGCATAGAGGGTGACGCTCGAGCTCGCCATGGTGAATTCAGTCACCGGAAAGGCGGCGTGAGGGAACGCGGTACCTGAACAGGGAGTGTCCACAGCTTCTTGGACGGTGCACCATCCGCCAAAGCCGTAGCCCGAAAGGGTCGGCAGAGAGCTGAACAAGACCTCCACGACTTCGCCGGTCCCGTAGTTGTTGGAATCCGTCGGACCGCCGCTGCCGGTGTTGGCATCGTAGGTGACGTTGAAACCTTCATTCTCGTAGGCACCCGCGTCACAGTTTGCCCCGGTGATTCCAGGCCGAGGCTCGCCTCGTTCGTCGTAGTTGTAGACGCAGTTAGCCGCTGGTACTTCTTCGTACGCTGAACTCGTGCTGTCGATTGCCATTGTTTCGGGTCCGGAACCACTCACGGCCAGTGTCGCCAGGTTGATGTCGGTTCTGTTGACGAGGTCGCTTACACCAAAGCCGCAACTATTGTCGGACTCCACGTTGTAACTGCCGTCGACGAAGGTCCCACCGAGGTTGTAGCAGGAGAGCGACTGGTCGAGAATGGAATTCTCGAAAGTGAAGGTACCGCCGGTCACGACCCCGGCACCCTGATCGTCGCCGCCACCCAAGACGGAGTTGGACGCGAGCGTCACGTTGAGAGCGGTTGTTCTTGAGGAAGTGTTGTCGATCGCCCCACCGAAGGAATCTGCGGCACCGTGCGCGTTCGTGGCGTCGAGGTTCAATGTGTCATCAGTGAGCGTGGTGCTCGTACTGCTTGTGGCGCCATCGTAGAAGCCGCCGCCGAACGCTGAGCCACCAGCGCCGCTGGCAGTACCCGTACCACCAGCTCCGCCATTCGCGTCGTCACTCACGAGGGTGTCCTTCGTCAGTTCAATGGCTGAAGAACCTGTGACGCTGCCGGGTACGTAGAGCGCGCCGCCGTAGGCGTTTCCGCCTGCACCGCCGGTACCAACATTAACAATGCCGTTTCGTCCGGCTCCACCGTTGGCGACGTCGTTCGAGAACGTGGAAATATAAAAACTCGTGCTCGTCGCGTTACTGAAGACGGCCCCGCCCCAACTTCCGCCGCCGGCGTAACCGTTAGTGAGCACACCGCCGAGTCCCCCGGTCGCGCCGTCCTGGTGGAACGTGTCGGATTCGGCGAAGAGGGTGCCTCCTGCAACGTAGACGGCACCGCCCGCGGCCAGTCCACCTGGGTAAGGTCCGTTCCCGCCGCCGCCCCACGCGGTGTCGTTGCTAAACGTGTCGCTACTAAGTATGAGGTCACCGCTGGCGTCGTAGATTGCCCCGCCGTAGGCGCTACCTCCGGGACTGCTGGTCGTCGCAGCACCGTAGACGTTGCAGTTAGAAAACACGGAATAGTTCACCGTTAGGTCAGCGCTTGCGTTGTAAATTCCTCCCCCGTAGCCGTTGCCATTTGGGTTAGAGATGGAGTCGACACCCGTCACCGTGCCACTTATGGTGAGGTCGTTGATCGTGACGGGTCCTCCTGCGCCAATGGTAAACGCTGCTTCGTTCGTCGTTCCGGTCACGGTGGTCGAAACCGCCGACGCGCCTTGGATCGTGAGTGAGTCACTTGAGGGGAGAGTATTGATTGTGTCGCTCTCGTTGTAGGTGCCCGCGGCCACGTCAATCGTGACGTCGGCCGTCGTCAACGCCTCGCCGACGTTGATGGCGTCTTGTAGCGTGCGGCACGCATTCGCGGAATTGTCAAGGCACGAGGAACCCGAGTCGCTTGAATTCACGTACAGGGTGACGGCGGTATTTGCTGATGCACCGGTTTCGCCGAGCACGGCGAACGATCCGACGAGAGCCATGGCGAGGGCAACCTTGGTCCACGCCGCGTTTCCTGGATTCTTGCGAGTCAGCATCGACGCTCCTCAGACTTGGTCGCCGACCAGTGGGACGTCGCCAGCAAAGGCCGACGATGATGCACCTGGTTCCGGGGACGACTATGTTTTCTCCGAGACTACATGAGTATCGAAAGAAGAATGTTCCCGACGGTACGGGATTTTCCGGCTTCCGTGACTACGAGACGTCGGCCACGCCGTACCAGTGTCGTATTCGTTCTCTTCGCCATTCCAATGAGCCGGTAGACCGACACTACGATCTTGTCGCGTCGCGCCCACCTGATGCCAGCCACGCCTGGTACATCGAGGCGTACGCGCCATTGTGGCTGAGAAGTTCGTGCGGCGTGCCCACCTCGACGATGGCGCCTTCGTCGATGACGACGATGCGATCGGCGCGCTGGGCGGTGGTGAGCCGGTGCGCAATGAGTATTGCAGAGCGGCCCTCGAGTAATCGATCGAGGGCCGCTTCAATCACTGTCTCACTCTGGAGGTCGAGCGACGACGTCGCTTCGTCGAGGATGAGCACACGAGGCCTCGCGAGAAACGCCCTCGCGAGGGCGAGGAGTTGACGTTCGCCGGCTGACAACGTTTGGCCTCGTTCGTGGATGACGGTGTCGAGACCTTGGGGGAGACGATCGATCAGATCGCGTAGACCCACGACGTCGATCGCTTCTTCGATCTCCTTAGTGGTGAGGCCGCTTCGCCCGAAACTCAGGTTCGTGCGAATCGAACCCGCGAAGAGGAACGCTTCTTGGGGTACAACGCCTAACTGGGAGCGCAAGGACTGCAGGGAAACGGTGCGTATGTCGATACCGTCAAGCAAGACGCGGCCCGTCGTCGGGTCGTAGAACCGGTTGGCGAGTTTGGCCATCGTGGACTTGCCCGCTCCGGTGGGACCAACGAAGGCGACCGATTCGCCCGGCGCTATTTCCAGGTTCACGTCGCGCAACACCAGGTTGTCGGGACTGTAACCGAAGCTCACGTCCTCGAAAGTGATTCGGCCTTCGATGGTGGGAAGCGTCGGCGCGTCGCTCGACTCGTCGATGCTCGGCGGCGTCTGGAGCAATTCGCGCAGACGAATCACCGAGGACCGGCCCTGCTGGAGCGAGTTGTATTGCTGGACGAGGAGCTGGATCGGAGAGAAGAACCGGTTGAGGTACAAGAAAAACGCGACCAGAGCCCCGATGCTCAGTTTGTGATCAAGCACCATGTTCCCGCCGATACCGAGCAAGAGCGCCGAACCGAAAATGCCGATCATATTCGTTGCGGGTCCGTAGATCGCGTTCACGCGGCCCGTGTAGAGATTGGCGTCGCGGTAGGCACCCACGACGTGGCGGTGATTCTTGATGTTTCGCCTCTGGCGGTTGTTCGCGGTTACAACGCGAATGCCGTAGAGGGACTCCGACAGATCCGCCAACACGTTGGCTATCCGGTCGCGGCTCAAGAGGTACCCCTTCTCTGAGGCGTGGTGAAACCAGAGCGTGAAGACAAACATGAGTGGAACGACCAGCAGCACGGTCCAGGTCGCGAGCACGACGTTGGTCCAAAAGAGGATGACCGTGATCACGATCATGGTGAGTCCCTGGGCGGCGAAGGAACTGATGCCGTCCTGGACGAGTTGTTGCAGATTCTCGACGTCGCTCGTCATGCGGCTCATGAGGACGCCCGCTTTTTCTTCGGTGAAGAAGTCGAGGCTGAGCCGCTGGAAGTGGGTGAAGACCCGAATGCGCAGGTCGTGCATGACCCTCGAGGCAAGTTTGCCGGTGACGTCGATCTGAACGCGCTGGAGCAGCGCGTTGACAATGGCGAGTACCAGGTAGAGGGAACCGCATACGTAGACGACGGCGAGGGACCGGTGCCCGAGGGTCAGGCCCCGGTTGATCGCGAACTCGGTGAGCAGCGGACCCGCCTGTAAGAGCAGACTCGTCGCCATGACGAGTAGAGACCCTCCCGCGACCCAACCCGGATAGGCGCGCAGCATTCGCGGCAGGGTGAGCGCGAGACGTTCCTTCGCGCTCGGACGCTGGTGGAACGTGAGACTTGACTTCTCGCGCGCGGGTTCGGTCGCGAGGACCTTGTTCGCCTCGGCTTGGAGTTCACTGGGGATGCCGCCAAAAGGGAGTCCGGTGCTCTGGGAGCTGCCGAACATGCCCCCGCCCCCGCCACCCCATCCACCGCCCCAGGCCACTACTCGTCCTCGCGGGTCGTCTGGGCGAGTACTTCGGCGTAGAGGGGCGTCGTGGCGAGCAGTTCTTCGTGGGTGCCGGTCGCGACGACGCGACCTTCATCGATCAAGATGACCCGGCTCGCGAGAGCGATCGTCGAGATGCGGTGCGCAATCACGATGGTCGTGCGCCGGGCCAACAGGGTGCTCAACGCTTCGTAGATGCCCGCCTCGACGTGGACGTCGATTGCGCTCGTGGCGTCGTCGAGCACGAGCACTGGGGGGTTCACGAGCAGCGTGCGCGCGATGGCGATGCGCTGCCGTTGCCCGCCCGAGAGTGTGTATCCGCGTTCTCCGACAACGGTGTCGTAGCCCTCGGGGAGTCGCTCGATGAACTCGTGCGCGTTCGCCGCACGCGCCGCCGCCTCGATGGCGTCGTAGGTGGCGTCGGGCTTTCCGTAGGCAATATTCTCAGCGATCGAGATGGAGAACAGGAACGGCTCGTCGAGCACCACGCCCACGTTGGCGCGAAGCGATTCGAGCGTGGCGTCGCGCACGTCGATGCCGTCGACGCAGACGGCTCCGTCGCTCACGTCGTAGAACCGTGTGAGAAGTCGTGCGATTGTGGATTTCCCCGATCCCGTGCGGCCGACGATCGCGACCGTCTCACCCGCGCTGACGTGCGCGTCGAAGTCAGTGAGGATCTGGGCGCCGTTGGCATACTCGAAGCGCACGTGGTTGAAGTCGAGTGCTCCCTTCACGTTCTCTAGGTCAAACGCGCCCGGACGCTCGACGATGTCGGGACTCTCGTCGAGGACCTCGAAGATGCGCTCCGCGCTCGCCTTGGCGCGCTGGCCCATCATGACCAATTGGCCCAGCATCATGAAGGGTGCCTGGAGCATCAGCAGGTAGGCGTTGAACGCCAGGATCGCACCGATGCCGAGGTGCCCGTCATAGACCATCCAGCCGCCGAAGACAAGAACGAGTGCGAGGCCGACTTGGGGGAGGTTCTGGACCCAGGGAGACCATTTTCCTCGGAATTGGGCGTCCTTCACGTAGGCCCACGCCACGCGCTCGGCGGCGTCGGCGAGACGGTTCACCTCGGCTTCTTCTTGCGCGAACGACTTCACCACTCGCACGCCGTTGATGTTCTCGTCGACGATCGTGGCGACCTCGGCGAGGCGGGCCTGCGTGATCCACGAGATCGGAAACAGCACCCGGCGCATGCGGATACCAATGAAGTACATGGCCGGCATGATCGTCATCGCAATCAGGGCAAGGACGGGATCAATGGACAACATGAAACCAAAAGCCAGGATGCCGATTGAGCTTTGAACAATGATGAGCGGTGCGAAGGTTGAGTACATCTGGACACTTCGAATGTCGCTGTTGGCCCTACTTATCAATTGGCCGGACTGGACCCGGTCGTAGAAACTGAACGAGAGCCACGTCAGATGCTCGTAGATCAACGAGCGAAGATCTGCTTCAACGTTGTAGGCCGTGTAATACACGTACTGACGCGAGATTATTCCCGTGACGCCCGCGAGGACTCCGACGACGATGATCTGGATCACTTCGAAGTGCAGGCCCGTCGAATGGGTCTGGATGCCGGTGATGGCGTGGTTCAACATGTTCGGTACCAGCGTTTGGAACACGAGGCTGACGAAGGAGAGGACTATCGAGGTGATGAAGGTCAGTCGGTGCGAGGCAATGATGGGCAGAATCCGCCGCCACCAGGTGAGGGAGCGGTCCCGAGATATTTGAGCCCTGGGTCCGGGGTATTTCGAGCGCACCCCGCCGAGGGGATTGGCCTCCATTGGCTTGAGGCCGTGCGAGGTACCGGTGGAGATTGAGACGGCCATCAACCAAGCGTACTTGTCACCTGAAATTTTCACTTTTGACACGAACGACGATTCCCGATACCAGCGCGAACTAGGCGTAGATTGACCTCGTGCCTACTCCGCTGATTGTCCAGCACCCGATCGTCGCCGACAAGGTCCGCCAGATTCGCGACGCCGCGACGTCCAACGCCGACTTCTTACGACTCTCGGGCGAGATCTCACGCTTCGTGGCCTACGAGGCGTTTCGCGACATACCGACGTGCGTTACGACGGTCGACACACCGGTGATGATGGGCGCGCCCGCCGTGCAGATCGAGGCGCAGTTCGTGATTGTGCCGATCCTTCGGGCCGGTCTCGGTATGACCCCCGCGGTCCAGGAAGTCCTTCCCCACCATCGCGTCTGTCTCGTGGGTCTGCGTCGCAACGAGGAGACCCTCGTTCCCGACGTCTACCTCGACGGACTTCCCGAGGACCTCGAAGGAGCTCCGGTAGTGCTCTGTGACCCTATGCTCGCGACCGGCGGCTCGCTCGTGTGCGTGCTCGACATGTTGCGCGCGAGAGGGGCGGGCTCCATCACTGTCCTGTGCCTGATCGTGGCCCAGACGGGCGTGGATTACGTGGCCTCGCATCACCCCGACGTACAAATAGTGGCGGCCGCGCTCGATGAGCGACTCAACGACGTTGGTTACATCGTGCCGGGATTGGGTGACGCGGGTGACCGGCTCTTCGGTCCACCGGTTCGTTAAAGGTCGATCAGACTCACAGACCGATGTCCTCGTTCCAGAGTTCGGGGTGCTCGTGAATGAACGTGCCCAGTAATTCGGTGCACGCGGGATCTTCGAGCAGGACGATCTCGACGCCCAACTCTTCGAGCCAGTCGTGACCCCCGTAGAAGTTCGACGCCTCGCCGATCACGACTGCGCCGATGTTGAACTGTCGCACCAGGCCCGAACAGTACCAACAGGGCGAGAGGGTGGTCACCATGACGGTCTCGGGATAATCGCGACGACGCCCCGCACGACGAAAGGCGTCCGTCTCGGCGTGCACTGAGGCGTCGTTTTCCTGGACGCGCCGGTTGTGGCCGGATCCGAGTAAGTCACCCTCGCGGGTGAAGAGAGCGGCACCGATGGGGATGCCGCCTTCGTGCGCCCCGTCAAGGGCCTCGTCGTAGGCAGTGGCGAGCATGCGACGAGCCAGGGTCACGTCGAGCGGCGAACGATGCGTATCCATGGAATAAGTATGCTCCAACGTCGTGGGTGAACGGACGTTTTCAGTCGAGATCGGGTCACAGCGCGTCGAGCTCCCGATCGTCTCGTTGAGCGAGCAGCTGGCGCTCGCGCTGCTGATCACCGTCGATATGGGCGTGGAGTTCATGTCCCAAGCCGGCGCGGAACTGGCGGACATCATCCGACCCTACGACGTCGACATCGTG
>Ga0302156_10000211_pt1 | contig 56432 bp, 55 predicted proteins | sample I_Bog_N3_2_FD_193503 | JGI IMG/M metagenome (GOLD analysis project Ga0302156, IMG submission 193503) | Peat permafrost microbial communities from Stordalen Mire near Abisko, Sweden - I_Bog_N3_2 | ecosystem: Environmental > Terrestrial > Soil > Wetlands > Peat | place: Sweden: Abisko, Stordalen... | reverse complement strand
ATAATCTATCCCGATTCTGCAAGACATCAAGAATTTGATTCTGCGCAATAAACCCTCTCGGGAGGGAGCGACGTGGGCCAAGATCAACGACTATTGGATAGTCGGAGGGCCGATAACAAAGCATGCCGATTGCCTCTCCAGTCTTTGATTGGTGCGCTCATGCTGCGTTGCTGAGTTTTAGCGATCTCGCTTTTTGCGTTTGCACCAGAAAACTTGATGGCGTTTTTAGATCAACAAAAAATGCGGGATTTGTGGATCAAGCAAGATCAAGCGCGCTCGACAAGGTCGTGATGCACGAGATTGATCCAATGATCGCGCGCGTGCCGACGCAGTTTATTCGGCGCAAGCACACCTTGGAAACCACAGCCATGCGCATGTTCCGCGCTTCGCTGCTGGATGGTGAGGTCGGTCGCCAGCCTCTGCCCGATGGTTCCAGGCTCAAACAGGAAGAGCCGTTGGCAACCCAATTTGCCTAGAACAGCGCTAGCCAGCGCTGGCTTAGCTGATCAATCGTGGCATACACCGTGAAGCCTCTGGGATAAGCGACTTTAGTATCCCGATTTACCAGATTGCCCGACCGCCCGAAATCCACCCTCAGCCCAAGCAGTTGCGCTGGCCATGGTTAGCTTGAAGCTCGGTAAAACGCGCTGCTGAGCCAGTTCATCACCATCGGCATCAACCGCCGTCAAGATGGCATAAGGATCATCCTCATCAGGCACGATATCGAGGCTGACATGGATGGTTGCGGTACGGGTGTTGACCGTCATGCTTTTGTGCAGCATGGCGTGTAACTGCTGCTCATGGCGGCGCAGCACTTCGGATGCAGTCTTGACCAAGGTTGTGAATGCCGCTGCATCTAGCGGCTTGGGATTCTTCTTGTCGCGCCCCATGGTCCAGGGACCAACCAGTGCCGGTTCCGATTCGCCATCTTTGCACATTTCGACGGCCCAGCCTTCGTCGTCTTCATTCTTGATGACGCGCGCGGTCCAGCCGTCGTCCTGCCACAAGCGCGCTTCGTGAATTACCGGCGTGTGTTCCGATTCGGTTGCTGGCATGGCGTCGACCGTGTCAACAGGCTCAGTTGCGCCGATGATGTCTGGCGATGGTGTCAGTAGTTCCGTCATATTGATCAGGTCCGGGTCAGGTGGATAATCGAAGAGAGTCGCGCTGGCACGGCGAGGTTTGCGCCTGATTGGCGCGGTTTCCTGCGCGGCGCAGAGGCTGCTCACACCATCGATGGGAAATTCTTGAAACGGCAGCGCGAACTGCATGGTGCTCTCAGACATAGGCGCGTTATCGTGCCTTGGACAGCACGACCAGCCATTTGCGCAGCAACAGTAATTCCAGGTAGCCAGGTTCAAGGCCGGTGTTGCAATGGAGCAGGGGCTTCAAGGGAGAATAGTGCCGGCGGCAGTCGCGGCTGATGAAGATTTCGCGTCTGCCTAGCCGCAGGGTAATGGATGAAGGCAGGTAAGCCATGCCGAAACGGCTGTCGTTCGAGTGGTAAGTTGCCATGATGGAAGCTCCTTCTTGAATGAGGCGTCGATGCATGGCAATGTATCACAAACACTGTATAGATATACAGTATTTTGTTGCGGTGGGAAATCAGATTTTCTATCCGGCTCGCTTGGTCTTGTTGCGTGCAGATAGGCACCCGAGAAAAACCGGGGCACTCCCGGAGCCGAATCGCAACACAGCGAGACTGTTGGCCAAGTGTTCTCAAGTGCAATGAAGATAATGCATTTTTCTCTATTTTTTTGGTAAAACTGATGTGACTATGCAAAACATCCATCGTCAAGAAAGGATCAATCGTGAAAAATCAGAAGGTGCCGGCACGGAGCGCTGAACAGATTTTGCATCCCAATGTTGATGCCTTTCTCAGTGGACGCGACAAGTGGTCGCAAGAAATGGCGCAATTGCGAATGGTCTTGCTTGACTGTCAACTGAGGGAAGAATGGAAGTGGGGCAAGCCTTGTTACACCTATGAAGACAATAACGTCGCCATCATCCAGCCGTTCAAGGAATATTGCGCCTTGATGTTCTTCAAAGGTGCTTTGTTGAAAGATGCTTACGGCATGCTGGTCAGTCCTGGCGAAAATAGCCAGGCTGGCCGTCAGCTTCGCTTCACCGATGCGCAACAAATTCTGGTCCAGGAAAGCATGCTCAAAGCCTATATCGAGCAAGCTATTGGCGTGGAAAAAGCGGGATTAAAGGTGAGTTTCAAGAAGAGCAGCGAATTTGCCATTCCTGAAGAATTGCAACAGCAATTGGATCAGACGCCGGCCCTGAAAAAAGCTTTTGTGGCATTGACACCAGGCCGGCAGCGAGCCTACCTGCTTTATTTTTCTGGCGCCAAGCAATCCCAAACCCGCGCCTCAAGGATAGAAAAGTGCAGGGAGCGCATTCTCAGTGGCAAGGGATTGGACGATTAGCGCATCGTCATGGCGAAGAAGGGATCGTCTCTTTCGTGCCTTTGTTTTGCATTGATCTTCAGAACATACTTTGTATTTGACATGCAGGTATTTACTTGCCTATACTGAGTTCATGCAAGAATTTACTTGCATGTTTTTTAAGCTCAGGATGAATTTGTGCAGGAGATTGATACGCTATTCAAGGCTTTGGCCGACCCCAGTCGCAGGCAATTACTTGATCGCTTACATGCAGAGAACGGCCAGACCCTGGGCCAACTGTGTGCGGGATTAGCGATGAGCCGACAGGCCGTCACACAGCATCTGGCTTTGCTGACGGCCGCCAATCTTGTTGCCGTCCAGTGGCAGGGCCGGGAGAAGTTACATTACCTTAACCCTGTTCCGCTTCACGAGATCTATGCACGCTGGATTCAGAAATTTGAACGGCAAGGGCTGGATGCCTTGCATGACCTCAAAACCAAGCTCGAAGGAAATCGCCATGACTGAAACTACCGCCACCAAATTCGTTTATGTCACCTTCATCCGCACGACTGCGGATCAACTCTGGTCAGCGTTGACCGGGCCGGACTTCATCAGGAAATACTGGTTCGGCATGCACATCGAGAGCGACTGGAAAGTCGGCGCGACATGGAAGCTGGTCTTTACGGATGGACGCATTGCCGATTTTGGCGAAGTGCTCGAGTTCGATCCGCCGAAACGTCTCGTGCTCAAATGGTGCAATGAATGGAGTCCGGAGATGAAAGCCGAGGGCGAGACGCGTTGCACCATGGAGCTGGAAGCACTCGATGGTGCCGTGAAACTGAGCGTCACGCACGAGACGGCGCGGCCGCAGTCGAAGTTCATTCAGGCTGTTTCTGGCGGCTGGCCACGTATCCTCTCCAATCTGAAATCGTTGCTGGAGACCGGAGAAATTGTATTGAAGTAACGGGGCTTTAGCGGCCGATGAAGCTATTGCACCGTGCGCTAAGCGGCATACTGTCCGATAAACGCCTCGATCGAACTGGCCAAAAAGACCGGTGCTTCCAGCATGGAGTAGTGCCCGCTTTCCTGGCAGACCTTGATTTGAAAATTGGGATAAAGCGGTGCGAAGTTCTTGCGCACCGACTCTTCCTGGTAAAACGGCAGATCGTATTTGCCGGTGATGGCCAGTATCGGCGTGGGCAGTCCGCGTGCTTCCTGAGCGAAATCGGTTTGCGTGAACATGTTCAGATAGCCCGCCATGGCTTCCTTGCTCATGGCATTGCGCGCCAGCTTCAGCTTGAAGTTGATCCAGGTATCGCCATAGCGGCTGCCGCCGCGCGCGGCAATGGCACGTCTCAAGGCTTCGTCGTCATCGATGATGGCGCGCAGTGACTGCAAGCCCTTGTCATCCACCTTGAAGCCGGAGGCCGGCACCGGGCTGATCGCCACCATGCTCTTGACCCGCTGCGGTGCGTTCAGGGTCAGACGTTGCGCGATCATGCCGGACATCGAATGGCCGACCACGTGGTAACGCTGGAGGCCCAGATGACGCATCACTTGCGCTGCATCCTGGGCTGCTTCACTGGCGCTATAGACGCCCTGCACAGCCTTGGACCAGCCGTAGCCGCGCAGGTCGACGAAGACGAAGGAGTATTTTTCCGTATTGAGATAAGGCCAGACCGGCTCCCAGTTGTTGTGGTCGCCCAGCCACTCATGCATGACCAGAACGCCTTCGGGGCCGCGACCGATCACGCGGTATTGGAGCGCTGGCGCTGCCGAATCTGCCACGACCCTGGCATCGGTGGCGCAACCGGCGGCAGATAAGGCTGCCAGCGACATCAGCAGTTTCCTGCGCTTGGGATGGAAATCTGTGGCGTCCGGTTTTGTGGCGAGTGTCATGTGCTTGTCTCCCGTTTCGGTTTACGCTTAAGATACAAGCTACTCAGCCATCTGAAAAATGATTTCTCAGGATGGTTGTCATCACTATTTGAGATGATCACTTGGAACTCACCCATCTGCACACCTTTCTCGCCGTCGCCGATGCGCAATCAATCACGCAGGCGGCCAACCGTCTGTCTTGCGTGCAGTCGAATGTGACCATGCGCATCAACCGGCTAGAGCAGGAGTTGCAGGCCAGTCTGTTTATCCGTTCGCAGCGTGGCGTCAGTCTCACCGCATACGGTCAAGCGTTTTATCCCAAGGCGCGCAAGATCATCGATCTGGTGCAGCAGCTGCAATGTCCGGATGGTGCGGATCTGGTGCGCGGCAATTTACGCATTGGCGCCGTTGAGACCGTCGCCGTGCTCGGCATGCCCGCCGTTATCGCCCAACTGAGCAGCGCCTATCCGGCGCTGACGGTGGAACTGAAAACCGGGACCTCGCAGGAACTGATCCGTGCCTTGAAAAACTTCAAGATCGATGCCGCCATTGTCTCGGGCATGGTCGACGATGCCGCACTGTCAGCCGTCGTGTTGAAGGAAGATGAGCTGGTGTTGGTGCATTCTGCTTATTTCGCTGCGGCTGCGATCAGCCGCAAAGCTGGGCCCGAGTCCCTGTATGTGTTCCGTCAGGGATGCGCTTTTCGGGCCGCTTTAGAAGCATGGCTCTATGCCATCAAGGCGGTGCCGCAGGTGATCAATGAAATCAGCAGCCTGGATGGCATCATGGCGCATGTGGCCTCAGGCCGGGGCGTGACCGCCTTGCCGCGGCGCACGGTAGAGCAGCATGCCTTGCACGGGAAACTACGCATGTCGCCTTTGCCGGTGCGTTACGGGAAAATCAAGACCAGTCTGGTGCGGTTGCAGGACAACGATGACGATGCCAGGCTGGATGCCTTTCTTAGGGCGGTGCGTGCGGCGTTTGATTGAGGTGCTTGGCGGCAGCTTGCATAGAATCCCCTCTGATGATGTTGAAGTTTCTTTCAGGTAATCAATAAATCGATTTGTTGTCAATTACTTAAGCCTGAATTCCCCATGCAGAGCGCCTTCTCGGGGTTTTATCTTTTAAAATGCACGCATGCAGAATATTTCCAGCGACACCGCTTCTTTGCCCGACGATGAATCATCCACAGCCCTACAAAGTTACTTCCAGGACAAGGTTTCCCCTGATGACCTAGAGCAGGTCTTTCTGCTCAAAAAGGCCCAACCGTTGCTGCAAGGCTTTACAGCCTTGTTCCATGGCGGCTTCAATGGCGTCCTGGTGCGCCTGTTGGTGCTGCGCGAGTTGTTGGCCGACACCTCCTCGTCGACCATTTCACGCGCTGACATCAACCTGAAATTGTCTTATCTTGACAATGACAGTCTGGAAACCGTGCTTTTGCGCCTGCGCACCCATGGGCTGTTGGCCTGGGATCAAGCCCAGAGTGTCTATCGCGTTACGCCCTTGGCGCGTAATATCCTGGCCGCAGTCGACAGTCTGTTACTGGCCGCCAATGGCAGCGACGACGATGCCGAGATGGGTTATCTGTTATCGCAGGTGGCCGGCGCGCAGGCAGTCGGCGGCGTATCGGCGGAGCAGTTGCACCATTTGCTGGGTCGTTTGATTGAATTGACCGATGAGTTTCGCGATGCCATCGCCTCCGGCTCGGAATTCCGATTACGCAGCGCCCAGGAAAAATGGCACAGCGCCTGTGATTGGGTGGAAAAGGGATCGGCCATCATCCATGCCATCACCACCGACAGCGGCGCCGATGCCAACACCCATCGTGCCGCGCAAGCCATTGGGCGCGCCCAGAGTGCTTTGCTGAATATGCAGGGCATGTTTTCCCGGGCGCTCAATCAGATCGAGCGGCAACGCGTGCATCTGGGCCAGTCCGGTCTATCCACCACCGACATCAAATCCTGGTTGCTGGCACATGACAATTTAGCCATGTTGGCCCAGGATGCGATTGCGGCGCCGGTGAGTTTGTTGTTCATCACGCCGGCAGAAATGGTCGATGTGGCCGAGGCCGAGCTGTTGCAGGATAGAGTGGCGGCGGTGGCGTCGAGCCTGCCGCAGGGCGAGGATGCGCCGCTGACCGTTAATGAAGCCAAGGGCAATTCGGCGCAGCTGGACGACTGGATCTCGCGGCTTGACCAGATTGTGCGCGGCGTGCAGAGCGTGCAGTCGATACAACAGGCGGTACTGCCGGCCAGCTTTGCGATTGCCTCTTATCGCGCTTCGCTGCTGCCTTTGCTGGGCGATGAAAGCGAAGGGGTGCTGCAAGGCGGCACCGCAACCATGGCGCGTCTGCCATTGGAATTCACGACGCAGGACGAACTGATTGCCCTGGATGATCCGCATGTCGCGGCGATTTCGGCCGGTACCCTGACGCCCACTAAAACAACCCAAATAAAGCCTCTCCATGAGTGATGACGTACAAATTCTGATCGCCAGATTGATGGCTCACCAAACCCTGTTGCGCAAGGATAAATTGGTCACACGCGCCTTGTCGGATGAGGCCTTCCGGCTTGAGATCGATGGCCGTCTGGCGGCCTGCGGCATGAAGCTGGTCGATAACGTCTATGCCGATCACGTCACGCTGGCCTTGACCCGCGACGTCGAACCCAAGGTCTTCGGCGCGCGCGAAGTCTGGCAAAACAATAATATCGGCCTGGCCCGCGACGGCGTGGCGATGCTGGTGGTGTTGTGGGCGTTGATCATCTTGCCCAAGCGTGAGCGTCAAGCCGCGCATCAACCAGCCAGCGACGACCAGAACGATATGTTCGGCACAGAAAAGCCGATGCCGAGTGCGGAAGATACCTCGATCGCCGTTTCCTACCGCGCCTTGCTGGCTGACTTTGGCGACAAGCTGGGCAAGAAGACGCGCATGGACATGAACCTGGGTTTGCTGGCCCGTTACGGTTTCATCGAGCGGCGCGGCGATGATATCGCTGAAGGTCCCTTGCTGGATCTGCTGATGGACACCGATGTATTGAAGGAGCGCATCGTCAATGGCGCGCTCTACGATATCTTAAGACAGGAGCGCAGCGGCGCTGCATTGCTCGACCTCTCGCCCTCCCTTACCGAAGAATAAGCTCACCATGTTTCATATCAAATCCCTGGAATTAGTACACTGGGACTACTGGCAGCGGGTCAAGAATATTCCGCTCGACGCCAAGATCATTACCATCGCCGGCCAAAACGGTTCCGGCAAGACCACCCTGTTGGATGCCTTGCGCACCTTGTTCGGGCTTGATTGTTCGATGAAGCGTTCCTACAAGGATTACGCCCGTCACTCGGGCCAGCAGACTGCCTGGTTGCGCGCCGTGGTGGATAACCGCGCCACCGGCAAGCAGTTGTCGAGCCGGCCGTTTCGCAGTTCGGGATTTTTCAGTGAAGATGAAGTGACGCTGTTTTGTCAGATTCAGAAAAATGGCGGCGACTGGAAGCGGCAATATCTGATGCGCGGCGGCGTGGTGCAGATCGAGGATGTCGGCGATGCCACCGACTGGCTGGGCCTGGACAACTATCGCAAACGTCTGGCCAATGCCGGCTTGTCGCAAGCCATGTCCAAGGTGCTGGCGCTGGAGCAGGGCGAAACCGACAAGCTCTGCGAATATTCGCCGCGCCAATTACTGGACCTGGTGTTTCAAGTCTTCGGCGACAAGGAAGTGCTGGATGCCTACGATGAAGCCAAGCGCCATCAGCGTGATACGGAACAGGAATTGCAACGTTTTGAAACTGAGCTGCAAGCCTCCGAGACACATCTGGCCGGCTTGCAACTACGCGTGGCCAACTATCATCGCTGGCAAAATCTGAGTCAGCAACGGCGTGATTTGCGCGAAGAGATTCTGCCTAGTCTGCAGTTCCACGAAGCCCGCGAGAAAACGCGCGTCATCGGCACGCGGCTGGCCGATGAGCGTAGCCGCATTGCCAACCATGATGCGCAGTTCTCCGGCAAGCGCCGCGATCTGGCCAAGCTGGCCGAACAAGCCAGCCGCGCCAAACAGCATGAGCAAGCGCTGGAGACGGAACAAGGCACGCTAGGCACCCAGCTCAATGGCGTCAATGCCTTGTTGAAACCGCTAGAGGCCTTGCTGGCGCAGAAGTCGCGTTTGCAAGATCTGGCTGGCAAGGCGGGTGCTGATATCAGCAGCGTCACAGCCGAGCTGGAGCAAAAAGAGCAAGCCTTGGCGCGTGAGCGTCAGGCGCGCGAGTCGCTCAAGCTGCGCATGAATGAAGAGCGCGCCACCATCGCCGCGCTGGAAAGCAAGAAACCCTTGCCCGAGCCGGACAATGTGATCGCCATGCGGCGCGCGCTGCGCGAAGCCGGCATCGGTCACGCCATGCTCACCGATGTGGTCGAGGTCAAGGATGCGCAATGGCAAGCCGCCGTCGAAGGCGTCTTGCGCGGCTATACGGCGGTGGTGTTGCTGGACGACGCGGCGCAGGCCAAGGCGGCTTTCCGTCTCGGTGAAAAACTGCGTTACGGTCACTTCATCGTGCCTGAGCTGGTCAATGCGCCCAAGGTCAAGGATGACAGTCTGTTGTCGGTGCTCGACTTCAGCGGCGCGGTGCCGGTCTGGCTGATCGATCAGCTCAAGCGCATTACACGGGTGGCCACGATCGATGAGGGCATGGCCTTGTCGGGCCATGAAGAATGGATTACGCCGCAAGCCTATCACCGCGAACGGCGCGGCGGCCGCTCATTGCATGTGGATATCGCCCGTTATCGCTTCGGTCAGGCTGGTCGCTCGCAGCGCCTGGCGGCGTTGCAACGCAACTTGCCGGCGCTGGAAACGCAAGAAGATCAACAGACTCTGCGCATCAATGCGCTGGCCAAGGAAATCGGTCAGCTCAAGATTTTGATTGCTGGTGTCGATGCGGCCAAAGAACTGCTGGCGCGTCAGGCCGAGTTTGACGAAGCCGAACAGGAAGCGGCGCCCTTGCTGGCATCGCGCCAGCAAGTCGGCGCGCGTCTGGGCGAAGTGATGGCACAGATCAAACCGGCCATTGAAGCTCGCACCCTGGCCGATACCAAGTGGAGCGGCGCCAAAAATGCCTTGGCGGCGGCCGAGTCCGACTTGCGCGGCGCCCGCGCCAAACTCAAGGAAGACCGTGCCGCGCAACTGACGGCGTTGCTGGCGCTACGTCAGCAATGGCGCCATTTGCCGTTCCACTGGCGCCGTCTGCAGCGGCGCCAGGAATTGATGGAGCAGCATCAGAACAGCCATCAGGTCGGCTTGCGCATCGATAGCCTGACGGCCGATCTGGAGCGCGACGATTGGGAAACCGATGCCACCGTGGTCGATCAGCATCTACGATTGGGTACGCAATTGGCGGGACGCCAGGCGGAAACCTCGGAGCGGCGTTATCAGAACAACCGCGCCGTCGAAGCCACCACCAATGCCCGCGGCGCCTATATGGAACGGCTGCGCTATACCATCAAGACCTATGGCCGCAACATCAAGGAGCTCGGTGAGTTGGCCGGGATCGAAGTGCATGCCGATCCGGTGCGTCTGGAAAATGACGATGTGATGTTGTCGCAAGCGGGTTTGCATGTGCGCTTCAAGTTCGACGGCAAGCTTGCTATCGGCATGAACGACGGTGAAGCATCGGGCGGGCAGCAGGTGATGAAGTCGCTGATCCTGCTGATCGGTCTGTTGAAGTCGGACGATGGCGCCGGCGGCTTTGTGTTCATTGATGAACCCTTCGCCCATCTGGATATCCGCAATATCCAGCTGGTCGGCGAATTCCTCAAGAACACCGATGCCCAGTATCTGATGACCACGCCGCTGACCCACAATACCGATGTTTATGATCCGTCGGAGCTGACGCTCATTACCAGCAAGAAAAAACGCGATACGCCATGGGCGCCGCCAATTTTTGTCTTACAGCGGCAGCCGCAGGTGCAGGCGGAAGAAGCCGGCAAACGCGGCAGGCAGAGCAAGCGAGCCTGATCAAGAGCGGCTGTACGCAATGGCGTGCAGCGCAGCCTGAGTACGCAGAGAAATATGCAAATCAAAAATATGGCTCTGCTTTGAGTAGTGCATCCGATTTTATGAAAGATAGCTGATGAAACTTGCAATCCATTTTGTTGATGCGTTTACGTCGGAAGCATTCAAGGGCAATGCGGCAGCGGTTATTTTGCTGGAGCAATGGCTGCCGGATGCGGTGATGCAGTCCATTGCGATTGAAAATAATCAATCCGAGACGGCGTTCCTGGTGCCAGACGATGAAGGCAGATTTGTCGTCCGTTGGTTCTCTCCGATAAAGGAGATTGATTTTTGCGGCCATGCTACGCTGGCCAGCGCTTTTGTTTTGTTTAAGGCCGACCAGACGAAGTCGCACATCATTTTCTGGGCGAAGGCGGTGGGTGCTATCACCGTGACGCGCCAGGCGGGTGGATTGATGGAGATGAACTTTCCCAATCAAGAGCCGCTCGTTGTGGACACTGTTCCGCAAAATTTACTCGATGGTCTTTCCATTGCACCGACACAAGTGCTCAGAAACAGGCAGGCATACTTCGCGATCTATGCAACGGAGCAGCAAGTGCGCAGCATCGTTCCCCATCTGCCAGCCCTTAAGGAATTAGCTCCTTATGACGTGGTTATTACGGCGCCGGGAGAGCAGCATGATTTTGTTTCGCGTTATTTCTGGCCGGCTAACGGCGGTGATGAAGACCCTGTCACCGGTTCCATTCATTCTGGCCTTGCGCCTTTTTGGGCGCAGCGGCTCAACAAGGCGGAATTGATCGCCATGCAGGTTTCCCGGCGCACCGGCGTTTTACATTGCCGCATCGAGGGCCAGCGTGTCTACATCTCTGGAACTTGCGTTCAATATCTTGAGGGCGTGATTAATCTATGATTTGTCGATCGGACTGAGCGTGCGGTCGATCTCCACGTATGCAAAAAGCAAAATAGCCTGACTGAGTCGGGCTATTTTTTGAGTAGAACATCTATTGGCATTTTCGCGTGCAGAAAAGTACGTCAATACCGAGAAATTTATCGATAATGTAGCAGGGCATCTGCAGCCCAAGCATTTAGACTCATGCCCGACGCGTCGGCCATCGTCGCCGCATAGGCATGGATTTCTGGCGATACGCGCAGCATGATTTTGCCTGAATAGGGCTTTTGCGGTGAGCGGCCAATTTTCTCGCAGGTGACAAGATAATCATCTACAGCCGCTTCAAACGCCGCCTTCAGTTCTGCAACCGCATCGCCATGAAAGCCCAACACATCACGGATACCCGCAATGTGGTCAACAAAGCAGGCGTCCTCGTCGCTATATTCGATCCGCGCTGCGTATCCTTTATAAGTCATGGTTCCCATGTCATTTACTGCTTACGTGGCGTCATCCCAGCATGTTGCAGAAAAGCCCTTGCGTCACGAACTTGGTATGACTTCGCTTCCTTATGAGGATGTGGCCGGTGGAAAGTGCCAACATGCCCATTCAGGAAAAAACGTACCCGTAAACCATCACCCTCTACGGCTTTTGCACCAACAGCCTCAAGGCCGCTGCCTGCGGTATTCGCCGGCAGACTTCTCACGAAGCCGCCTAGATGACCGATGGCATTGATCATGTCGCGTAAGGGGGCTTGATCGGTCGTCGAATGCGTCATTTCGCAATAGAAAGCAGTAGCCAAGGAGAGCGAAAAATCAATTCTCTGCAAAAAATTGGCTGGGTGTCTGATCAAACTGTTTGCGGAACATGGCACCGAAGGCGCTTGGGTTTTCATAACCCAATGCCAGGGCGACGTCGATGACCTTCTGGCCGGTGGCCAGCAGTTCCAAGGCCCTTAGCAATCGTGCCTGCTGCCGCCATTGGCCGAAGGTCATACCGGTTTGCTTCAGGAACAGGCGTTGAATGGTTTTCACGTCGATCGCCAGGCGCTGCGCCCAATCGGTCATGGTGGAGGTATCGTCCAATTGCTGCTGCAGTAATTCGCAGATGCGTAGCAGCCGTGGGTCGGACGGCATATGTAGATGGAGCGGCAGCACCGGCAGCGCTCGCAGTTCGTCCAGAATCAGGCGCATGACGAGGCCGTCGCGCGTGTCTGCTGCATAAGGTTGCTGTACCTCCATCGCGGCGCGGATAAGCTCGCGCAACAAAGGTGATATGCCCACGGCTTGCGTCTTGTCCAGCATCTTGGGCGCGGCTTCGGGCGCCACCAAGAGGCTGCGCATGTGCACTTCGCCGATGCAGTCAATTTCATGGATCATGCCGGCTGCCATCCAGATGCCGCGAGTGGGCGGTACCACCCAACGGCCGGCCTCGGCCTGTACCACCATGACGCCGCGCACAGCATAAATCAGTTGGTGCTTGGTGTGCGTATGCGGCTCGATATGCCAGTTGGCCGGGTGGTCAGAGGCTTTGCCGGTGATGGGTGAGGACGCCTCGTCGATCTGTTTGAGGAGGTGGGCCAGGGCCGTCGGGTTGCGGAATGTGTCCATGTCCTTTTCTCAAGGGGTGCTGGTGGATTGGCGTGGGACAGCTCTGGCGATGCCCTTGATAATTCTCTGGTACCGGGCATAAGACACCGGTGAGGGTGGCCCTTGACTGTATCAACCGGCGGCCTGATTCCATTCTAGAGTGAAAGCCAAACATATGACAACCTCCGTAGCAGTAGACGCTAGCAGTCCTGCCGTCGCTCTGCCCAAAGCCAAACCCGCCTTTGGTATTCTGGCAGCCATCAGCAGCGCGCACATGGTCAACGACATGATGCAGTCGCTGATCCTGGCGATGTATCCCATCCTCAAGGGTGAGTTCTCGTTGAGTTTCAGTCAAGTGGGGCTGATCACCCTGACCTACCAGCTGACGGCCTCGCTGCTGCAACCGCTGGTAGGTGTGTTCACCGACCGTCGGCCGCAGCCATATTCACTGCCCCTCGGGATGATGTCCACGTTGGTTGGGCTCATGTTGCTGGCCTTCGCACCAAACTTTGGCCTGGTGCTGCTGGCGGCGGCCTTTGTGGGTATCGGATCGTCTGTCTTTCATCCGGAATCTTCGCGGATTGCTCGGCTAGCCTCGAACGGCCGGCATGGTTTTGCGCAGTCGCTATTCCAGGTAGGCGGCAATATGGGATCGGCTATCGGGCCGCTGCTGGCGGCCATTATCATTGTGCCTTTTGGTCAGCGCAGCGTGGCCTGGTTCGGTTTGGCCGCATTGCTGGGTATGGGCCTGCTGCTGCAGGTGAGTCGTTGGTATGCCGCACACCACGTCAGTGCCGGTGGTCATAAGAAGCCCGCTGCTGCCGCGCCTTATCCACGCAAGGTCGTGATGGGGGCGATCGCTGTACTGCTGGTATTGATCTTCTCCAAGTATTTCTACGTGGCGGGTATCAGCAGTTTTTACACGTTTTATCTGATCGAGCGCTTTGGTCTGACGATACAGAATGCACAGCTGCACCTCTTTTTCTTTTTGCTCGCCTCAGCCCTGGGCACGGTGTTCGGCGGGCCCATTGGCGACCGCATCGGCCGTAAACCGGTGATCTGGGTCTCCATCCTGGGTGTGGCACCGCTGGCGCTGTTGCTGCCGCATGCCAACCTGTTTTGGACTACCGCACTGGCGATCATGATCGGCTTGGTGCTGTCCTCTGCCTTTTCGGCGATCCTGGTCTATGCGCAAGAGCTGATGCCGGGCAAAGTGGGCATGGTGTCGGGCCTGTTCTTCGGTTTCGCTTTCGGCATGGGCGGGCTGGGTGCGGCCGTCTTGGGTATTTTTGTGGATCGGACCAGTATTTCCTTCGTTTATCAGACGATCGCTTACCTGCCGCTGCTGGGCGTGGTGGCTGCACTGTTACCTAAGCGTGTTCAGCGAGCTTCAACGCGTTAATTATTGTCGTGCCCCCGCAACGCGGGGGGCACGACAATGTTTTACTTCTGAACCTTTGCGCGCGTACTCATGTTTGGCATCGGTACATTCTGATAAGGAATCAGTTGTTCGCTTGTGCCGGCACAATACCAGCCGCAGCTGCCGGGCCGTCGCCTGCCGTTATTGCGGGTAGGCTTCTGGCCAGCAGGAAGCCTGCGCCCAGCATCACCACCAGAAAATAAATCCCGATGTCATAACTGTCGAAGGACGTGCGTAACCAGCCCACGGCGAACGGTCCGACGAAGCCGCCCAGGTTGCCGATGGCGTTGATCATGCCGCGCAGGCCGCCGGAGACTTCCTTGGGAAACAGCAGCGGTGGAATGGTCCAGAAGATGCTCGATGCCGATTGCATGAACAAGCCGCAGGCAACCAGAAAGCCGAAGGAGATCCAGATCTGATTTTTCAGCAGCGTTGACAGCAGGAAGCACAGGGCAAAGGCGCCGATCGGCAAGGCGGTGTAACGGCGGCGATTGCCGCTGCGGTCGGACAATTGCGCAAACAGTGCCAGTCCGGCAATCATGGCGATGTAGGGAAACATCGACAACAGGCCGATGTTGGTCATGCCGGTCTTGGTCAATTCCTTGAGCAAGGTGGGCAGCCACATGGCAAAGCCGTAGATGCCGACCTGGTAGCAGAAATAGAGCAGAATCAGTTTCCATAGATTGCTATCATGCAAGGTTTCGCGGTACGACAATGGGCGCGCTGCGCTTTGCTGCAACTCCTTTTGCTCGGCAGCCAGACGCGCAATCAGATAGTCGCGCTCTTGTGGCGAGATCCACTTGGCCTGGGCTGGCGAGTCGCTGATCATGGGGTACCAGAGCAGAATCAGGCATAAGGAGATCAGGCCTTCGCTGATGAATAACCAACGCCAGTCAAATTGCGCGATGAGCCAACCCGAGAGCGGTCCGGTAACGATGGAGCCGATGGCAATGCTCATGATGAAATAGGCATTGGCGCGGCCACGCTCTTCACGCGGGAACCAATGGCTGAGAATCACCAGCATGGCCGGCCAGACGCCGCCTTCGGCCACCCCCAGCAGGAAGCGCACGATCAGCAATTGCTGCGAATTTTGCACGAAGCCGCACAAAATCGATAAGCCGCCCCAGGCCAGGATGGACAGGCCGATGAATTTCTTGGCGCTATGATGCTCGGCCCAGTGTCCGCCCGGTGCTTGCAAAATCACATAGCCGATAAAGAAAATACCCGCTGCCAGGCCCGACATGGAAGCGGTCAGCCCCAGACTTTCATTCATGCCGCCAGCCATGGCAAAGCCGATGTTGGTGCGGTCCATGAAGGAAAAAATGTAGACCAGAATGGCCGGTGGAATGACGCGCCACCAGCGCGCATTGGGTATAGCTTTGATTTGATTCATGTCGTGTCTCCTGATTTGTTTTTATGAACTACGTGTAGTGCGTGTTAATGATTGTGGCGCGGCAGCACGTTGCCAACACCGCGATAAGGTACGGCCAGCTCCATGCAGGCACCGGTTTCCAGTTGCCCGACCGTGGCGCGATAAATTTCTTGCCAAGGGGTTTGGCTTGGGCGCGTTGGCGGCGTCGGTTCAGTTTTGCGGCGCGCCCATTCTTCTTCGTTCACCAGCGCATTGCACAGGCCGGCATTGAGATCGATGCGGATGGTGTCGCCGCTGCGCAAATAGGCCAGTCCGCCGCCGACGGCACTTTCCGGCGAGGCATTGAGGATCGAAGGGCTGTCGGAGGTGCCTGACTGGCGGCCATCGCCCAGCGTCGGCAGGTTGGTGATGCCGCGTTTGATCAGCGCGTCCGGCGGTTGCATGTTGACCACTTCGGCCGAGCCAGGCCAGCCGACCGGACCGGCACCGCGGATCACGAGGATGGTGTTTTCATCAATTTCCAGCGTCGGGTCGTTGATACGGGCGTGATAGTCGTCGGAACCTTCGAACACCACCGCGCGGCATTCAAACACACCTTCATTACCAGGCGCAGAGAGATAGCGCTGACGGAACTCGGCCGAGATCACGCTGGTTTTCATGATGGCGAAATCAAACAGATTGCCCTTGAGTACCTTGAAGCCAGCGGCTTCCTTGAGCGGTGCGGCGTAGCGATGGATCATTTCGCGGTCCTGGCTTTCGCGTCCTTGCAGATTGCTTGCCATGGTTTTGCCGGTGACGGTGGTGCGGTCGGCGCGCAATTTGCCGGCCTGCAGCAATTCCCACATGATGGCCGGCACGCCGCCGGCGCGATGGAAGCGCTCGCCGAGGTATTTGCCGGCAGGTTGCATGTTGAGCAAGAGCGGAATGTCGTAGCCGTAGCGCATCCAGTCGTCGCTATGCAGTTCGACGCCGGCGTGGCGCGCCATGGCGACGATGTGCGGTTGCGCATTGGTGGAGCCGCCAATGGCAGCATTCACCACCAGCGCATCGAGAAACGCTTCGCGGGTGAGGATGGCGGACGGGCGTAGATCTTCGTAGGCCATGCCGACGATGCGGCGGCCGGTTTCGTAGGCGATTTGTCCGCGTTCGCGGTAGGGTGCCGGAATCGCCGAACAGCCGGTGAGCGACATCCCCAGTGCTTCGGCCAGGGCGTTCATGGTGGAGGCGGTGCCCATGGTGTTGCAATGGCCGGCCGAGGGCGCCGAGGCGGCGGCGATCTGTAAAAACTTTTCTTCGTCAATCTGGCCGGTCGATAGCTGCCGCCGGCCTTTCCAGATGGCGGCACCGGAACCGACCAATTCGCCGTCCATCCAGCCGTCCAGCATCGGACCGCCGGACAGCACGATGGCGGGAATGTCCACGGTGGCTGCGGCCATCAATTGCGATGGCGTGGTCTTGTCGCAACCGGTGGTGAGCACCACGGCATCGATCGGGTAGCCGTGCAGAATTTCGACCAAGCCTAAGTAGGCCAGATTACGATCGAGCGCTGCCGTCGGTCGGCGGCAATTCTCGAATACCGGATGCAGCGGAAACTCCATCGGGATACCGCCGGCATCGCGGATGCCGTCACGTACGCGGCGCGCCAGCTCCACATGGATGCGATTACAGGGGCTGATGTCGTTGCCGCTTTGGGCGATGCCGATGATGGGCCGGCCTGAACGCAGCTCTTCGGCAGTGATGCCGTAATTCATGAAGCGTTCCAGATACAGCGCCGTCATGTCGATGTGGTCGGGATTGTCGAACCAGTCTTGTGAACGAAAACGGCGTGGGGTGTTGTGCTGTTGAGTCATGGTGGAAGCTCCGTTGCCAGGCAAGCGAAGCCACAGCACGGCTGTTTGCGTGCTGCTGTTCTGCGGCGCTTGCGCTGCGCCTGTCTCCGCCTGGCGTTGTTGTTGGTGATTGGCCGCGCATAGCCATTGGGCAGATAGTAAATACCGAATCTATATCAAACAAATGAAATATTTAGCATAAACTATATATTTCTATATATGCCTGAGAGGGCGTTTCCATTGAACGGGGCAAGATGAGTGAACTCGATGCAAACTGGCTGATCAGGTCACACCTGAAGACGCGTCAGTTGGCCTTGCTGCTGGCCTTGGATGATGTGCGCAACATCAATGGCGCCGCCAGCCTGCTGAACATGAGCCAGCCGGCCGCCTCGAAAATGCTCAAGGAGTTGGAAGAGAGCCTGGGGATCACCCTGTTTGAGCGCCTGCCACGCGGCATCAAGCCGACCAACTATGGCGAAAGCATGATTCGCCATACGCGCATGGCCGTCACCAGTCTGGCGCAGGCACATGAGGACATCGCCGCGCTCAGATCGGGGCTGACCGGACAGGTCAATGTCGGGGTCATCATGGGGCCGGGGATGGCCTTGATGGCGCCGGCGATTGCCGCCACCATTGCCGATTCGCCGTTGTTGCGCATCGGCGTGGAACAAAGCAATAGCGCGACCTTGCTCAAGCGGCTCAAGCGTGGTGACTTTGATTTTCTGCTGGCGCGCTTCAGTGAACAGAGCGACAACAGCGACTTACTCTACGAAGAATTGTCGGACGAATTGATTTGCGCCATCGTGCGCGCCGGCCATCCGCTACAGTTTCGGGCGCAGCTGAGCTTGCCGGAATTGGCCACACAGCACTGGATTTTGCCGCAGCAGGGCAGTATCTTGCGCCATCGTTTCGATCTGATGTTTCGGCGCAACGGGCTGGAGTCGCCCGCCACCATTGTGGAGACGACCGAAACCATGATCGCCATCAGTTTATTGCGCCAGACCGATTTTTTGCATCTGGTGCCGCGTGATGTGGCGGGGCGCTTCATGGATTTTGGCAAGCTGGTGATTCTGCCGATCGACCTGCCGTGCAAGATGGATGGTTTCGGGATTATCAGCAGACGCAATCAGCTTTTGTCACCGGGGGCGAAAATTTTTCTCGGGGCGGTACGGGAAGCGGCGAGCAAAACCTATGCCGCTTATTCGCTTTAATCGCCCAGATCGATGTTTGTCGTCGCTGTGAGCTCTGCCGGGGTTTCATAAAAACTGGCCACCCAGATCTGTTGTGCGCGTGCGTTGAGCTCATTGAGCGTGGCGCAGACAAAATTGATTGAGCCGTGATCGAGCCCGGCAAACGGATCATCGAGCAAATTCACCAGCGCCCCGGCAGCAAACGCCGCCGCTAGATATACCTTGCGCTTGCTGCCGGTTGATAGCATGAACAGTTTCTTTTCGACATGCGGCGTCAGTGACAAGCCTTCCAGCAATAGCGGCACGAGCGCCTGGTCAAAGCCGGCAAACTGCGCTTGCACCGATGCCAGGTAGTGCAGCACCGTCATCTGATCAAATTCTTCCGTGCGCGGATCGACGTAATACACCTGTTGCCGGTATCGCGCGGCTTCTTGATCGAGCCGGATGCCGTTGATCGCTAGTTGCCCACTGTCGGCCTGCAACGCGCCGGCTAACAGACGAATCAGACTGGTCTTGCCACGGCCGTCGCCGCCGCGAATGATGGCGAGGCCGGCGCCAAGCTTGAGTGAGAGCTGCTGGAACAGCGCTCGCTCGGGATAGCAGAAGCTGAGATCGGTGGCTTGCAAGATGATCGGAGCACTCATCATTTCGCCCGTTTCATGTTGCTGTGGAGGGTGATCGTAATCTCGCCATTCTTTTCCAGTATCGCGCGCGCCACATCGGCTAGCGTGGCATTGTCATCTCTTTTGTGCAAGGCTGCCTCGATATCGCGGTCGGTAATCAGACCGGCGCGCATCTGGCGCAAATCTCTGAGACCATCCTTCACCAGCAGGCGCTGCGGGCCACTGATGATGTCGTCAAACCATGGCCAGCGTGAAATCAGAATACCGATCAGCCGGTGCAACAATACCAGCATCGTACCTGCGGCCAGGGTTGGCGGCAGCGGCGTGGCGCCGACGATGGCACGGCTGAGGATGGCGCCGAGCAATACTGTGATGCATAGATCAAAGGCGCTGCGCTGGCCGAAGGAGCGCCGTCCGGAGATGCGCAAAAGAATCAAGGTGGCGAAAAACACGATCGCCGCGCGTAGCGCCATGGTCAGCGGTGTCAGGTTGTCGGAAGCGACAATGAGGTCGTTCAAATGGGGCATGGTGTTTTTATAGAGGAATGTTGGCAAGTCCAGGCCAGCGCGTCGAATTTTGCCCGGCGCATGCGAACAGGTCAGTTTCTTGATCAAACACAAACTATATCGTAATCCCTGCGCTGGACAGTTTCGTTGTTATTTTGTCCATGCCGAAATGGCATGGGACAGTCTCCGGCTGAATTTGTATAGTGGCAGCTTAGTAAGTCGTCACCTGCGCTGACTCTACGATGGCCCGGTCATGGCGACATCAGCGCAAGCTTAGCCATTCAGCCAGCCGGGCCAATATCATGGAAATAAAGTGGGTAGAAGACTTCCTGTCGGTGGTCGAAACACTCAATTTCAGTCGCTCCGCCAAACTGCGCCATGTCACGCAGCCGGCCTTCGGGCGTCGTATCCGGGCGCTGGAAACCTGGCTTGGTGCCGAGTTGTTCGATCGTTCCAGCTATCCGTGTGTGTTGACCAAGGCGGGTGAGTCGTTTGTGCCGATTGCGCGCGACATGTTCAACCAGGCGATTCAAGCGCGGCTGATTCTGCGCGGTCAGATGGCCGGCCAGCGGGCACTGGTCAAGGTTGCCATGCCGCACACTTTGCTGCTGACCTTGTATCCCAAGCTGTTGCTGGAAATCGAGCAGTGCACCGGCGCCCTGTGTTCCAGCGTGGAGGCTACCAATGTGCACGATGCCGTGATGGCCCTGATCGAGCGCAACTGTGACTTGCTGATCTGCTATCACCACCCGCAACAGGGCATTGATCTCGACGCTCAGCGCTATGCCATGTTGTCACTGGGCAAAGAGCCTTTGCGCCCCTATGTCAAAGCACTCGACAAAGGGCAGCCTAAATATGCGCTACCAGGCACGGCGGCAGAGCCGCTGCCGTTTCTTAGTTATTCGATTTACTCGTCGTTGAGCCGCATTGTCGAAAAGCAGCTCAGCAACAGTACGCGGCCAGTGCATCTGTTCCGCCGGTTCGAGTCTGATCTGGCCGAGGGCTTGAAGAGTATGGCGCTGGAAGGTCATGGCATCGCCTGGCTGCCGGCCAGTGCGGTCACGCGCGAAGTGGCGGAAGGCAAGCTGACGCTGGCCGTTGCTGGCAATGATGCAGACGCGCTGGCCAACGGATTATGGAGTGATGAAATGGATATTCGCGTTTATCGTCGCGTGGACGATAACCGTCCTGACTTGGATCGTATCTGGGCTAGCCTCAGCAACGCGCACGCACTGCGCTGAAATGTGCATCAACTTATGAAGGAGAGTACTGTGAAACTCATTACCAACCAGCAAGTCAGCGAATTGGTGAGCACCGCCGACGCCGTGCAAGCCATGCGCGCGGCATATCTGGCTGCGGGCAGCAGCGCGCAGCAGGCACGTGTGCGCACCAGCGCCCCCAACGGCGTGATGCTGTCAATGATGGGGGCGGTGATTCCTGACGCCGGCATCGTTGGCGCCAAGGTCTATACCACCATCAAGGGTCAGTTCAAATTCATCATTACCTTGTTTTCCAGCGTCACCGGGGAGCCACTGGCGACCATCGAAGGCGACACCATGACCGGTCTGCGTACCGCAGCGGCGACGGCGGTAGCCTGTGATGCGCTGGCGCGCAAGGAGGTTGAAGTATTGGCCGTGATCGGCACCGGCGTGCAGGCGCGTTCGCATATTCCGGCGTTGTTGCAGGTGCGCAGCTTCAAGGAAATCCTGATCGCCGGTTTGTCCGATCAGCAGCAACTGGCCGATGAGGTCACCGCCGCTTACGGTGTACCGGCGCGGGTGGTCAGTATCGACGATGCGGCACGTCAGGCGGACGTGCTGGTAACGGTGACGCGGGCAAGTACACCATTGTTTGCCGGCGAGTTGATCAACCCGGGTGCCTTTGTGGCTGCTGTCGGCGCTAGCAAGGCCACTGTGCGTGAGTTGGATGACACCGCCATCAAGCGCGCCGCTGCACTGGTGGTGGAATGGAAACCGCAGGCGCAAGTCGAGGCCGGCGATCTGGTGCAGTGCGCGCCCGGCACCTTCTCGTGGGATGCCGTTTGGGAATTGGGGCAGGCGGTCGACGGTAGCATGAGCTATGTGCGTCAGCCGCAAGACATCGTCATCTATAAGGCCATCGGCGTCGGTCTGGAAGACATCGCGTTGGCCGGACTGGTTTATCGCAAGGCAGCCGAATGGCACGGTTGGTAATGCGACACCGGCTGGTCCTCAGCTGTGAGCAACGCGGGTCAAGCTAATGGCTTGCTCCGGGCAGGCGCTGACACATAAGCCGCAAGCGCGGCAGGCGTCGGCGTGCGGGGTGTAGGCCACCTGCATGCCGTGCACACGCAGTTTGAGTTTGTTCAACAGGCCCAGCGCGGCGTAGTCGGATGCGTCGATGCGGCGTATTTCAAAGACGTTTTCCGGACATACGCGCAGGCAATCGCCTTTGCCTTCGCAGCGTTGCAAATTGACTAGCGGCTGGAATACACCGGGCGGCTGCTTGCATTGCTTGCTATTTACGCCGCTCATCTCAGCTTTCGCCTGGTGTTTCGCCGGCAGCGGTTTTATTGCGACGGCCCCAGCCGCCACGCATGGAGCGCATACCTTCCTTGAACTTGAGTCGTTCTTCTTCGCTCATGTTGTGCCAACGGCCGTGCTGGCGGCAGCCGCCGCGAAAGCCGCCAAACAAGATACGGCATAAGACGAACAAGCCGAGTGCCTGCCAATACCCAATCGGATGCATGCCCGGCAACAGCGACGGCAACAGCCAGTTGCATAGCGCCATGACCACGCCGCTCAGGACGGCGATGCCGCCGATGACCATAATCAGGATTTTCAAGAAACGGGGTTTGCAATTCATCGGGTTTCTCCAACAACAATAATTAAAGATTGAATTCGTCATACATGCCCTGCAAACGTTCGCGCAGGGCTAGCACGGCATATCGTTTGCGCGCCAACAGCGTGTTGACGCTGACGCCGCTTTCGGCGGCCAGTTCTTTGAAGCTACGGCGTTCCAATTCATGCGCAATGAATACCTCGCGCTGCGCTGCCGGCAGTTCTTCCAGCGCCGCTTGCAACTCTTCGACTAACAGCGCGCGGGCATAGGCTGCCTCCGGTCCGCCATCGTCGGCTGCGGGCAGGATCTGCTCCAGCCAGCTGGCGTCTTGCTCATCGTCGCCCGTCAGGTCGTGCAAGGGCACTTCCTTTTTCTTGCGGAAACGGTCGATGATGCGGTTGCGCGCCACCTGGAACAGCCAGGCGCCGACTTGCTCGATCGGATCAGGCAGGCGGCAGGCCTCTACCAGTTCATAAAATACATCCTGCAAAATGTCTTCAGCCTCGCCCTGATCGGCAACACGGCGCCGGATGAAATTGCGCAGGCGCGCCGTTTCACGCACGACCGTGTCGGTGATCTGTTGGTTGCTGTCAGCCATTGTTGGCGCAGGTAGCGTCGGTTCCATGCAGTGTAGACGGCGCATGTTTGCCGATATTGTGTGATGTTGGATTATTTTTGTTGATGGTCTGGCCCACTAGTATTTTTTTGCGCATGCGTGCGTGCCTGCAATGCGCTCAACAGCATTTGGCCCATGATTTCCGGGCGGCCTTGGAAAATTGTCTCGACCTTGTCAATACCGCTCAGACGACTGCGCAGTTCGGCGCGCAGGGCATGGTCGTCGATCAGACGTACGGTCGCAGCAACGTAGTTGTCGACAGTGTCGGTGATTAGCCAGTTGGGAAAATGCAAGCGTTCGAACAGGCCCTGATCGATATGCTCATGGACCTCGGGGCCGCTTTTGCATACGCCGACCAGTCCGGCGCTGACCGTATCAATGATGCCGTTGGTGTTGCCAAATGGAAATGGGTTGATGAACAGATCGCCGCCAGCGATGACTTGCATGTACTCGCCATAAGCTTGATGTGGATAGATCGTGGCTGCCGCGCCCATGAACTGGCGGATCACGCGTTTAACCTGAGGGTAGATCAGCATGCCTTGCGCTTGCGCCATCAGGAAATGGAAATGCACCGGTGTCTGCGCGTCGTGCAAAATGCGTTGGCAGGCTTGCAGGAAGTCTGGATTGAGTTTCATGATGCTGGCGGCGACGACGATCTGCACCACCGCCGGCTGCACCTTGCGCGGTGGCGGCGGGTCAAATTCGGTGGCCAGCGCCGAGGCGCGGTAAGGCATGCCATCACGCGGCAGCAGCAAGAGCTGCTCGCTAAAACAGGTCGGATCGCCGACATAATCTTCTTCGACCACCACATAGTCCATTTGCGCCGAATGCGAGGTGGCTGGATGTCCTAAAGCCATCGCTTGCAGCGGCGTCAGACGCAGGTTGCTCAGGAACATGGTCAGACCAGACATGCCCACGCTGGGCATGTACAAGACTTGCGCCGCATGGGTTTGGGCTACGTCGCGAATCTGGTGCAACTGCTCCATGATGATGGCGGGTGTGATGTCGATAAATTCATCGAATACCGCGCGACCGGCGGTGTCGACGGTTTTGGCATAGCCCATGCCAATCACATGAAACAAGGCACGGGCCGCTTCCAGCGTACGCGAATGCGTTCGGTAGATGGCGTGCGTGGCATAGAACCATTCCAGCACGACGAGCATCACGGGTTTGCCCTGACCCGGTGGGCTGGGCGGCAGGGGCGTCAGTCCGGCGGCCGCAATGCGGCGTCGGATCAAGCCGTTGATCGCCTTTTTGATGTCGTGTTTATCGGCACGGCGGGCGTAGCTGCAATGCATGTAGACATCGTGCAGGATACCGGTCGGCAACAGCTCGATGTCATCGATTTGCTGCAGTCGGGCTGTGAGCCAGGGCAGAATCCGTTCGCGTTTTTCGTGGGCCACCGGCGTGGCCAGCAAACGCGGCGATAGCAAGGCCAGGCAGAGACTGGCGGCCAGCACCTTATCGTGAGCCCAGAGGGCGGAAAGATCGATGGGAATTTCGGACTCAGGCGAATACAGCACGCAGAATTTGATCAGATCGCGATTGGCAATTTCGACTTGGCCCGACTCGCCCAGACCGCGTGGATTCCAGGAACGCACGATATGGTCGGCGTTACGCAAGGGGCTGGCTGCAAACAGGCTGGCCAGCCAGCGGTGCGTTTGCAGCATCTGACCAAAACCGGGTGCCGACAGCTGGAATTGTGGATCGGCGAACAGACAGGAAATGGCGGCGGTGATGCGAGTAACCACGTGCTCATTGAGCTCTTGCGGCAAGACACTGGCGAGCGGCTGGGTGCTGAAGTCCGCGTCTAACAAGCCATAGTTGTCGTCCAGGCCACTGAGCAAATTGAGTAGTTCGCGCGCTGCAGCTTCATGCTGGCGCGAGTACGCCAGGTACTCGAAATGCTCCAGTGAAAAAGCCATCCGCTCCTCCCTTGCGCGAAATACGAGGTGATGCGTATCGGCGCGCCTTGGCGCCGACATGTTGATAGATCCTCTTAGTGCTGTTCTTCGGCGACAAACCCGGCCTGGCGCACGGCTTCAAGGACCTGCGCCAGATGCTCGCGGCCGCGGGTTTGCAAGACCAGTTCGATGTCGACGTTTTGCGCAGCCAGCATGGTGAAGGCACGTTGGTGATGCACTTCATCCACATTGGCACCGGCCGCAGCCACGGTGGTCGTGAGCTGAGCCAGTACGCCCGGCACGTCGCGTGCCGACACACGCACACGCGCCAGACGACCGGCGCGCACCATGCCGCGCTGGATGATGGCGGCCAGCAACAATGGATCGATGTTGCCACCCGACAGCACCATGCCGACGCGTTTGCCGCGAAAGCGCTCAGGATGACGCAGCAGCGCCGCCAGACCAGCGGCACCGGCACCTTCGACCAGCGTCTTTTCAATTTCCAGCAGCATCAGTACGGCTTGTTCGATATCACCTTCATCGACCAGCAACAGGTCGTTGACTTCGCGCGCGATGATGGCACGGGTCAGTATGCCCGGAGTGCCTACGGCAATGCCTTCAGCAATGGTGCTGCTGCCCTGTGGCAGTTGCTTGCCCTGGACCGCGTTGATCATGGAGGGAAAGCGCTCGGCCTGTACGCCCACAATATCAATACCGGGTTTGCGCGCCCGTGCCGCCACTGCCATGCCGGCCAGCAAACCGCCGCCGCCGACCGATACCAGCAGCGTATCGAGATCCGGCACGGCGTCCAGCATTTCCAGCGCGATCGTGCCCTGACCGGCGATGATGGCCTCATCGTCGTAGGGATGGACGAAAGTCAGGCCGCGTTCTTCGGCCAGAGCAAAGGCATGTGCACGCGCCTGTTCCAGGGTGTCGCCATGCAGTACGACTTCAGCGCCGAAGCCGCGTGTGCGTTCAATCTTCACGCCGGGTGTAAAGCGCGGCATCACGATGAGCGCATGCAGACCCAGTCGCCGCGCATGGTAGGCCACGCCTTGAGCATGGTTGCCGGCCGACATCGCAATCACGCCACGGGTGCCGTTGGCGGCCAGGTCGATCATCTTGTTGCAGGCGCCGCGTTCCTTAAAGGACGAGGTGAACTGCAGATTTTCGAATTTGAGAAACACCTGGGCGCCGACAATGTCGGACAGCGTGCGTGACTCCACGCACGGGGTGTTGAGGATTTGACCTTGCAAGCGCTGGGCGGCGCGTTCGATGTCGGCGATGGTAGTAGTCATACAAGTCTGCTGTGTAAAAGTGAAACCGCGAGCAGACATTGTAGCCACTGTCGTCCCTGCTGCGGCAATCTTTGCAAGCGATTACCGCAGTATGGAATTAGAGTTTGAAGATATCGACGATTTTAGTCAGACCAGCGGACTGATCTTGCAGCGAAGCGGCTGCAGCAGCAGCTTGCTCCACCAGCGCGGCATTTTGCTGGGTGTTGCCATCCATGAGCACGATGGCGCGATTGACTTCGGCGATGCCGGTGCTCTGCTCTTGGCTGGCCGAGCTGATTTCGGCGACGATATCGGTCACGCGTTTGACGCTGTCGACCACTTCGGACATGGTGGCGCCGGCATCTTGCACCAGCTTGCTGCCGCTGTCGACCTTGTCTACCGAGTCGGTGATGAGTTCCTTGATTTCCTTGGCCGCCGCCGCTGAGCGCTGCGCCAGACTGCGCACTTCCGAAGCCACCACGGCAAAACCACGCCCTTGTTCGCCGGCACGGGCGGCTTCGACGGCGGCGTTCAAGGCCAGGATGTTGGTCTGAAAGGCAATGCCGTCAATTACGCTGATGATATCGACAATTTTTTTGGACGAGGCATTGATGGCATCCATGGTGGCGATCACCTGTCCCACCACGGTGCCGCCACGGATAGCAACGCTTGAGGCGGATTGCGCCAGCTGGTTGGCTTGATGTGCGTTCTCGGCATTTTGCTTGACGGTCGAGGTCAACTGCTCCATGGCAGCCGCCGTTTCTTCGAGTGCACCGGCTTGTTGCTCGGTGCGCGCCGACAGATTGAGGTTGCCGGTGGCGATTTCGCTGGAAGCAGTGGCGATGGTGTCGGTGCCGCTGCGAACCTGGCTGACGATGTGGATCAGATTGTCGCTCATGCCTTTGAGAGCCGCCATCAACTGGCCGGTTTCGTCACGCGAAGCAATCTGGATATGGGTGCCCAGGTCACCCTGCGCCACCCGGCTGGCGACAGCAACGGCCTTTACCAACGGTTGCGTGATCGAGCGTGTAATGGTGTAGGCCAACATGACGCCACCGACTAAAGCCAGCGCGCCTAGCGCAACCATGAGCATCCGTGCGCGGCGAAACAGGGTGTCGACTTCCTGGGTCAGTTGCGTGATGCTGTCGCTCTGGCGGCCGGACAGTTTTTCAATCGCGGCCAGATAAACCTGGCTGTCGGGGATCAGACGTTCGTCAACGATCTTCTTTGCCGCGTCTTCGTTGCCGGCGTCCTTCTCCTTGAAGACGGCAGCGTTGTCGGCAATCACCACTTTGCGGCGTTCGTTGATGGCATTGAGCAGGGCTTTGCCCTCATCGTCGGTGATCGACTCTTCCATACGCTTGACGAGGCCGTTGTTCATGGCAATGGTTGCCAGGATCTGGTCTTTATAGAATTTCTGCTGCACCGGGTCGGCATTCTTGGCGGCCGCCACGATGCGCCCGACGTTGAGTTCGATCGATTTGTAGAAGCTGTTGACCAGGCGTTCCTTGGTCAGGGCATCGTTAGTGATGCGGTCGGTTAGATTGCCAACCGATTGCAGGCGCCACACGCCGATGCCGGTGATGCAGCTCATGATCAGCAGCAAGGCAGCAAAAGCGATCCCCAGGCGAGTCCCGATCTTCAGATTTTTCATGAATTTGTCCCTTATGTTGCAGAATCGGATGCCGGTGATTGCGGCGTCGTCATCTTATTTATGGTTACGTCCTGCTTGTGGCGGGCATATGTGGCTGACGATGCAGACCTAATCTTTAGTATGTACCTCCACTATAACGCCTGCTATCGCTGCTTACTTTAGGAAAACATGGCGACATAGCCTCTACTTCTATTTGTAGTCAGCCCACTGCGAGGAGATGATTTCTATTCGGCAATGAAATGTGGTGGGCATCATGCTGTGCCGTGCACCATTGTGTTGCATTCGCTGCCGGTGCATCGGCGATATGCACCGCTAATGAACTTCTGCGCTTGGTTTGGACACATATTTGGTTTTTGCCATGCGCATGGGTATGCGTTATTTAACGGCCGCATTTGCTGCGTCGCAGCGCAGAAAAAGCAGGGCACTGTTTGTTGTCAGCGCGGTTTTTGCTGCAAAAACCGCCATTTTTCTCGGGATTGGGCGCTGAGGTATGGCACAATAAATGCATGGTAAATTTATGTATACATTGATTTCACTATTTAGAGCGGACCCCGATGAATAAGCCCCTGCCCCTGTTTCAGCGTCTTTTTCCGCAACTTGTCGGCGCCGGCATACTGACCGTGTTGGCCACATCAGCGGCCTGTGCTGCCGTCATCAACATCTCACTTGACGACGATCCCGGCAAGCTTGATCCGAGCCAGTCTTCGATGATTGTTGAGCGCATGGTCTATCAGAGCATCTTCGATAAGCTGGTGGACCTCGATGAAAACGGCAAGATCGTACCCATGCTGGTGCAGCGTTGGACGGTGTCGGACGACCAGAAAACCTATACGCTGTATTTACAGAAGGGTGTGAAATTCCAGGACGGCACGCCGTTCAATGCCAAGGCGGTGGAATTCAACCTGCTGCGCGGGCAAGAGCAAAAATCCCTGCGTCGCAACGAACTCAAGTACATCAAACAAATCACGGTGGTTGACGACAGCACCATCAGGCTTGAACTGAGCGTGCCGTTTGCGCCTTTCATGTCCATCCTGACCGATCGCGCCGGCATGATGTCGTCGCCTGCGGCGGTGAAGAAATACGGTGACGATTACGTCAACAATCCGGTTGGCACCGGCCCCTTCATCTATAAAGGCCGCCTCAAAGGTGCCAGCATCACGCTGGAAAAGAATCCGCATTACTGGCAAGCCGGCTTGCCGAAGGCCGACGGTATCTCCTACAAGATCATGAGCGACGTCAATGTCGCCTTCAATAATCTGCGCAGCGGCCAGGTCGATATCACCAACCGCTTTCCGTACAAGGAAATCACCAACATCGCCGCGGCTGCCAACTATGGCGTCATCAATCAGCCGTCGCTGGGTTTTCGCGGCTTTTACCTCAATACCGCCAAGCCGCCTTTTGACAAGCCGGAAGTGCGCCAGGCTATTGACCTCCTGATCGACCGCAATGCCATTGCCAAAGTGGTCTATAACGGCGCCGTAGCGGCCAGTCATTCGCCGTTCAGCAAAGCGCAGTTCGCCCACGGCGAGGCCGATGCACCGCCCAAGCCGGATGTGGCGCGCGCCAAGGCGCTGTTGAAAGCAGCCGGCAAGGAGGCCGGTTTCAACTTCCGACTGACACTGCCGACCACGCCGTATGAAGCCCAGGTCGGCCAGATGATCCAAGGCATGCTGCGCCCGGCGGGGATCAGCGTGACGCTGGAAAAGGCTGAACTGTCGACCCAGATTGAATCGGGCAAGGCGGGCACCTACGAGGCCTTGTTCGTCGGCTGGAGCGGGCGCCCCGACCCGGACCAGAACATCTATGACTTCGCCGTCACCAATGGCTCGCTCAACTATTCCAAGTTCGGCAACAAGGAAGTCGACGATCTGTTGCAGCAGGCGCGCCTGGAAGGCAACGAAGCCAAGCGCAAGGTGCTCTACGATCAGGCGATGCAGTTGCTGGTCAAGGACGTGCCTTATATTTACCTCAACCATGACAATGTGCTGTTTGGCATCGCCAAGTCCATCAAGGGCTTTCGCTATGTGCCCGACGGCGTGATCCGCACCGCGACGCTGGTCAAATAAGCGCCATTTAATCTGATATTGCACCGTGCGCACATTGTGGCGCACGTGTTGCTCGGGCTGAGACTGAACATGTCACCATTACTCAAGCGCATTTTGCTGGTGATCCCTACCTTGCTGTTGGTGAGCATGGTGATTTTTTCGCTGTTGGCGATTTTGCCGGGCGATCCGGTGACCGCCATTCTGGGTCAGGAAGCCACGCCAGAAGCAGCGCTGGCCTTGCGCGCGCAACTCGGTCTGGATGATCCTTTATATCTGCAATATGGGCGTTGGCTGGCTGGCGTCTTGCATGGCGACCTCGGGCGATCCTTCATTGACCATACGCCGGTCATCGATGCCTTGAAGCAGCGCCTGCCGGTGACGATAGAACTGGCGCTGGGCAGTTTCATTGTGGCCATTCTGATTGCGGTGCCGGCCGGCATCATGGCAGCCACCCGGCCGCGCGGCGTGGCCAATTACTTCAGCACGCTGGTGGCGCTGTTTGGCATGTCGGTCCCGCATTTCTGGCTGGGCATGATGTTTATCGTGCTGTTTGCGGTCAAGCTGGGCTGGTTGCCGGCTTCCGGTTATGTGCCACTGAGCGAGGACTGGCGCGCCAATCTGGCGGCCATGTGCATGCCGATGCTGGCCACCGGGCTGCGCGAGTCGGCCATTCTCATGCGCATGGTGCGTAGTAGTCTGTTGGAAGTGCTCAATGAAGATTACATTCGCACGGCCTTCTCCAAGGGGCTTAGAGATAGCCAGGTCGTCATCGGCCACGCGCTGCGCAATGCCCTCATTCCCGTGGTCACGGCCAGCGGGCTGATGGTGTCTGGGCTGCTGGGCGGGCTGGTGATTACCGAAAGCATCTTTGGCATTCCCGGCATGGGCAAGATGATTGTCGACGCCATTTTTCAACGCGACTACGTCATGGTCCAGGGCGGCGTGTTGGCCGCGGCGCTGATGGTGGTGCTGGTCAACCTGGTGGTCGATGTGCTCTACAGCATCATCGATCCACGCATCGCCAAGTAGACGCTAGTCAGCGCACACCAAGGACCTGTTCATGGATCAACGCTCCCCTTTAGCCGATACCCTGCCGCGCCGTCAGCGCTTTGTCGGATTGCGTCGTTTTGCCGGCAATCGTCTGGCTGTGCTGGGCGCGGTGATTATCGTGCTGCTGGTGATGGTGGCAGTGTGCGCGCCGCTACTGGCGACCTTTGATCCGATTTTTGACCAGGATTACAGCAATCTGTTGGCCGGGCCCGATGCCACGCATTGGATGGGTACGGACGATCTCGGTCGCGATATTTATTCGCGCATGTTGTTCGGTGCGCGCATTTCCTTGCAGGCGGCGTTGATCGCCGTTGGTCTGGCGTTTTGCATCGGTGTGCCAATCGGCATTGCCAGCGGCTACTTTCGCGGGGTCTGGGATGAGTGGGTGGTCATGCGCGTGGTCGATGCCCTGCAGGCTTTCCCTTCCCTGATCTTGGCGCTGGCGCTGGCGGCGGCGCTGGGCGGGGGCTTCTACAATGCCATGGTGGCAGTAGGAATCGGTTTTGCGCCCGCCTTTATCCGACTGGCGCGCGGCCAGGCAATGAGTATCCGCAATCTCGATTATGTGATGGCGGCGCGTTCGGTCGGTGCTGGTCATCTGCGCATCATGTGGCGTTACATCCTGCCCAATGCCATGGCGCCACTGGTGATCCAGGCCACCTTTGCGATGGGGTCGGCCATCATTGCTGAAGCCGGTTTGTCCTATCTTGGCCTGGGTGCCAAGCCGGAAGATCCGAGCTGGGGTTCCATGCTGCATATCGCCCAGGCCTATCTGAATACCAATCCGACCTTGGCGCTGTGGCCGGGTATAGCGATCTTCGCGGTGGTGCTGGGATTCAATCTGCTCGGCGATGGCGTGCGCGAAGTACTCGATCCCAAGTTGTACCGTTAAAAAGAGTCTGACCATGCTGGAAGTGTCCAATCTTAAAGTTGAATTCCTCAGTCACGGCAAACGCGTGGCACCGGTTGACGGCGTGTCATTTACCGTAGGCGCCAATGAAACGGTGGGGCTGTTGGGCGAATCCGGTTGCGGCAAGAGCGTCACCGCCTTGTCCATCCTGCGGCTGTTTCCGATGGCTAGCAAGGCGCAATTGAGCGGTGCCGTGCATTACCGCAGCGGCACGCAGGACTGCAATTTGCTGCAGGCCGACGACGCCACCCTGCGCAGCATGCGCGGCAAGCAGATCGCGATGATTTTTCAAGAGCCGATGACTTCGCTCAATCCTCTGCATCGCATTGGTGACCAACTGCGGGAAATGCTGCGCGTACATAGCAAGCTCACGCGTGCGCAGATCGATGAACAGGTCATCGCCATGCTGCAACGCGTCGGTTTGCCGCGCGTTGAGCAACTGATCAATGATTATCCGCACAGCCTCTCGGGCGGCATGCGTCAGCGCGTGATGATCGCGATGGCGCTGTTGTGCAATCCCGGCCTGCTCATCTGCGATGAACCAACCACGGCGCTGGATGTGACGATCCAGGCGCAGATTCTCGACCTGATGCGTGAATTGAAGCGCGAGCACGGCACCGCGATTCTGATGATCACGCATGATCTCGGCGTGGTGGCGGAAATGTGTGATCGTGTGGTGGTCATGTATGCCGGTCAGGTGGTCGAGCAAAGCACGGTGCGTGATCTGTTCGATGCGCCGGCCCATCCCTATACCCAGGCGTTGATGCGCGCGCGCCCGGCGCTGGATGCGACACCGGGCACGCCATTGCAAGCCATTCCCGGAACGGTGCCGTTGCCGGGATCGGTAACGGCCGGCTGCCGTTTTGCAGCACGTTGTCCCAAAGCGCAAGCGCGTTGCCGCATTGATGCGCCGACCCTGGATCAAGTGGGGGCGCCGGCGGCTGGCCATCTGGCGCGCTGCTGGTATCCGCATTGAGATCCGACATGAGGCCACTGCTATGAATGCTCCCCTGCTAGAAGTTACCGGACTCAAAAAACATTTTGCTGCGGCCAAGCCGGGCGGTGCTGCCGTCAAGGCGGTCGACGACGTGTCGTTTGCGATCAACGAAGGCAAGACGCTCGGTCTGGTCGGTGAATCCGGTTGCGGCAAGTCGACTACCGGGCGCAGCGTGTTACGTCTGATCGAGCCCAGCGCCGGCAGCGTCCGGTTCATGGGTGAAGAAATTTCCAGCTTGTCCGCTTCTGCCCTGCGCGCCATGCGGCGACATATGCAAATGGTGTTTCAGGATCCGTTTGCTTCGCTCAATCCGCGCATGACCATCGGCGAAGTGCTGGAAGAGCCCTTGATCGTGCACGGCTTGTTCGATCGCGCTACGCGTCGCCGCAAGGTAGCCGAGATGCTCGACGTGGTGGGCCTGAGCCAGGCCTATGCAAGTCGCCATCCGCATGAATTCTCCGGCGGTCAGCGTCAGCGCGTGGGTATCGCCCGTGCCGTCATCACGCGTCCCAAACTGGTGGTCGCCGATGAAGCCGTATCGGCGTTGGATGTGTCGATTCAGGCGCAGATCCTTAATCTGTTGCAGGCGCTGCAAAAAGAGTTCGCCCTGACCTATCTGTTCGTTTCGCACGACCTGGCGGTGATTCGCCATGTCAGCGACAGCATCGGTGTGATGTACTTGGGCCGCATGGTTGAATATGGTAGTTGCGAGAGCGTCTACAGCGCACCCAAACACCCTTATACGCAGGCGCTGCTGTCAGCGATTCCGCGCGAGCATCCCGATCAGGTGCGCGAGCGCATCATCTTACGCGGTGGCACGCCTAATCCGGCTGCACCGCCATCTGGTTGCCACTTCCACCCGCGTTGTGCGTCTTGCATGGACATCTGCAAAACCACGGCGCCGCCGCGTGTCGAAACGGCGCCCGGGGAGTACGTCGCCTGTCATCTGTATCGCTAAACCTGTCCTTCATCTAGTCCGCAACAGCCGAAAGCATCCTATGCCCAACTTCAATGCCAATCATTATCCCTACCCCTCCCGCCGCAGTGCAGTGTTCGCCAAGCGCGGCATGGTCGCGACCTCGCAACCGCTGGCAGCGCAAGCCGGACTGCAGGTGCTGCAAGCTGGCGGCAACGCCATCGACGCGGCGATTGCGGCGGCTGCAGCGTTGACTGTGGTCGAGCCGACCGCCAACGGCATTGGCGGCGATGCCTTCGCGCTGATTTGGCATCAAGGGCAGATGCACGGACTCAATGCCAGCGGTCCCGCGCCTCAGGCCATTTCACTGGATGCCTTGACGGCAGCCGGTCACAAGAGCGTGCCCAAATATGGCGCGTTGCCGGTAACCGTGCCCGGCACGCCATCGGCCTGGGCCGCGATGGCCGAACGCTTCGGTCGCTTGCCGTTGAGTCGTTCCATGGCCGGTGCGATTAGTTTGGCGCAGGAGGGCTTTCCGGTGTCGCCGATGGTGGCGGTGGCCTGGCAGCAAGCCTATAAGAATTTCACGCGGGAATTGAAGGATGGCCATTTCAAATCCTGGTTCGATACGTTCGCTCATGCGGGACGCGCGCCGCTGGCCGGCGAAATCTGGCACGCACCTGGCCACGCCAGTACCCTGCAAGCTATTGCCGACGACAATGCGCGTAGCTTCTATAGCGGCGCGCTGGCGGAGCAGACGGCGGCCTTCATTCGTGCTGCCGGCGGCTACATGGAAGTGTCTGATCTGGCTAATTTCCGGCCGCAATGGGTGGATCCCATTCGCGCCAATTATCGCGGTTTCGACGTCTGGGAAATTCCGCCCAATGGCCATGGCCTGGTGGCCTTGCTGGCCTTGAATTTGCTCAAGGGCTTTGACTTCAGTGAACGCGACACCTTGCTGACCTACCACCGCCAGATTGAAGCGATCAAGCTGGCCTATGCCGACGGTCTGGCGCATATCGCCGATATCGACCACATGCGCGTGTCGGTCGAGGATTTGTTGTCCGACGCCTATGCCGATGAGCGGCGTAAGCTGATTGGTAGCCACGCCAAGTTGCCGGTGGCCGGCGAGCCCTCGCGCGGCGGTACCGTCTATCTGTGCACGGCGGATAATGAAGGCAATATGGTGTCATTCATCCAGAGCAACTATATGGGCTTCGGCTCCGGACTGGTGGTGCCGGGCACCGGTATTGCCCTGCACAATCGCGGCAACAATTTCAGTCTCGACGCCGCACACCCTAATTGCCTGGCGCCGGGCAAGCGGCCATATCACACCATCATTCCCGGTTTCCTCAGCAAGGACGGCCAGGCGGTGGGGCCGTTTGGTGTAATGGGCGGTTTCATGCAGCCGCAGGGCCATGTGCAGATGGTGATGAATACGGTCGACTTCGGACTCAATCCGCAGGCGTCACTGGATGCTCCACGCTGGGAATGGGAAAGCGGCAACAAGGTTAGCATCGAGCACAGCACGGCAGAGCATCTGTTTCGCGGTCTCGGTCCGGCCGGACTGGGACACGAGGTAAGCTGGTCGGGCAATCAACTTGGTTTCGGCCGCGGCCAGATCATTTGGCGCGACCAGCACGGCGTCTTGTGCGGCGGCACTGAACCGCGCACCGATGGTTGCGTGGCGGCATGGTGAGCATCAATCGCATGTTCAAGCCATTGTGATCGCGACGCCATGATCCTGACATCATGGCGTCGGCGTCGATAACCAAGGCATCTTGGTTATCGGCAAGTATTGATACGATGCATTCGATACTTCCAAGCAGGTTGCTCAGCCTGTTCGGGTCTTATAAAACTATTTCTAATTCTTCCTTGAAGTTCGCCCGCATCTTGTCTAGATTGACTATTCGGCTTTACCTATTCAATCAAAAAAAAGCTGACTCAAATAGTTAAAGAACAAGCTATTTCACTCGCACTCAATGCGTTCGTAAAGCGGTTTTAATTCGCACGACATTTGCGCTTATTGTTGAGCATCTTGTCAACGGTAAGTGTTAACCAATGAGGAGCACAGAATGAGTCAAGTAACATCATCTGCCACGGAAGAACGCCTGCTTTCGCCATCTTCGATGCCTGCATCGGCAAGTATCAAGCTGGGTAGCATGCCGGTGAACATGCCGCCTTACCATCATCCTCCGCGTCAACGCCAGCCTATCGACATCAGCCTGTTTGAGCTTGATCCACGGGAAGTGGTGGATGGCGTGTTGATCGACAATGCCTTGGTGCTGGCGCCCGACCCGATTTCGGTAGGCACCATGCGCGAAACCTGCCCTTATTGCGCCGGCACAGGTCTGCAATTGGTGCTGCGGCGTCATCACGTCAAACGTACCCATCTGTTTTGTAAGCATTGCACACGTTGTTATGATGTTTTGTGCACGGGTGGCTATTCCATGCTCGACATCGTTTAAGCTGATAGCCGGTGCCCGACCTAGGCGGTCTTCGTGACCGCCTTTTTTTATGCGCGCGACGATCGTCTGGTATCGCTACCATCGATATATTGAAGGAGCGCGATGTTAAAATCGCGCCATGAGCAAAGCCCCCCCCATTGAGGTCACTCCGGACCCTGACCCAACTGCGCGCCGCAGCACCCGCAAAGGTGCTGGATTGACCTTGCGCGATGTCGCCAGATTGGCCGGCGTGGCACCGATTACTGCTTCGCGCGCATTGAATACGCCAGCGGCAGTGTCGCCGGCGGTATTGGAAAAAGTTCGCGATGCCGTGGCCCGTACCGGATATGTACCCAATCTGCTGGCCGGCGGTCTGGCCTCGCGAAAAAGTCGTTTGGTGGCGGCGGTGGTGCCCACCATCGTCGGTCCGGTGTTCCAGGAAACCGTGCAATCGCTCACCGAGTCGCTAGCTGATGCCGGTTACCAACTCATGCTGGGCCAGAGCGGTTATGAAAACTCGCGCGAGGATGCTTTGCTGGAAGCCATCATTGGACGTCGTCCGGACGGTGTGGTACTGACTGGCATCATGCGCTCGCCAGAGTCACGCAAGCGCTTGCTCGCCAGCGGTATTCCGGTAGTGGAAACCTGGGACCTGACGCCGACACCGATAGACATGCTGGTCGGCTTTTCACACGAACACATTGGCATCGCCGTGGCGCGTCATCTGCATCGCGCCGGTCGCCGCCGGGTGGCCGCCATTGCCGGTGTTGATGAGCGCAGCCGGCGCCGTGCGCGCGCTTTTTCTGATGAGGCGGTGCGTCTGGGCATGGCCGCATCGGCGGCGGTGCAGGTGCCATTGTGTCTAGTGCCGGCGCCAACCACTTTGGGCAGTGGTCGCACCGGTCTGGGCGAATTACTGGCAACCGACAAGGCAATCGACGGCATATTTTGCAGTTCTGACATCCTCGCCATGGGCGTCATGATCGAAGCGCAGGTACGTGGCATCGTGATTCCGCAGCAACTGGCGGTCGTGGGTTTCGGTGATCTGAGCTTTTCGCGCGACCTGCATCCACAACTGAGCACCGTGCGCATCGACGGCACCGCCATTGGCCGCATTGCTGCGCGCTTCATTATCGACCGCGCCGAAGGCATACCCATTGCCGAGCAGGTGCAGGACATCGGCTTTACCATCATCGAACGCGAGAGCGTGTAAGTACTTTGGCCCACCCTGGCTAAAGTACTATCGATATCTCGCGCAAATTCGTTGACAGCCCAAAAAGGTAGCGCTACCATTTGTCCCAATTGAATTGGTAGCGCTACCAAATGGTGTGGCGGGATGTTGAGATAAGCGCCAGGTCGCATCCGGCAGTTGCTATTGATTCAGGTCGGCAAGCCATCGAGCCGTGCGCGTTGTCCAGGTGACAGTCGCGTCGTGACATTGCGATCTTGCTCATTTCATTCCATTTTTATCGGAAGCGCGAACATGTCAGCACAACATTCAGCCTTGGCTACGGCCAACTCAGCACCCGTCGTGGTCAGCATGCAAGTGATTCCGGTAGCCGGTCGCGACGGCATGTTGCTCAATCTGAGCGGCGCCCACGGACCGTATTTCACGCGCAACATCGTGGTGCTGACCGATAGCGCAGGTAATCAAGGCGTCGGCGAAGTCCCGGGCGGCGAGCGTATCCGTCAGACGCTGGAAGACGCATGCGAACTGGTGGTCGGTCAATCCATCGCCAATTACCACGCGGTGCTCAACCGCATGCGGCAGGTCTTCAATGACCGTGATGCTGGCGGTCGCGGCTTGCAGACCTTTGATCTGCGCATCACGATTCATGCCGTCACGGCGGTCGAAGCGGCTTTGCTGGACTTGCTGGGCAAATTCCTTGGCGTGCCGGTGGCGGCTTTGTTGGGCGAGGGGCAACAGCGCAGCCAGGTAGAGATGCTGGGTTATCTGTTTTATGTTGGCGACCGTAATGCCACCGACCTTGAGTATCGCAGCGAAGAAGCTGGCGCTGACGATTGGTTGCACCTGCGCCATGAAAAAGCGCTCGACGTCAATGCTATCGTGCGCCTGGCCGAAGCGGCCTATGCCCGCTATGGCTTCAACGACTTCAAGCTCAAAGGCGGGGTGCTGCGCGGCGAGGACGAGATCGAAGCCGTCACGGCGCTGCACGAGCGGTTCCCGCAGGCACGTATCACGCTGGACCCGAATGGCGGCTGGCTGCTCAAGGATGCGATCCGTCTGTGCCGCGAGCAGCATGACGTACTGGCCTATGCCGAAGATCCTTGCGGTGCCGAAAATGGCTATTCAGGCCGTGAAGTGATGGCCGAATTCCGCCGCGCTACCGGCTTGCAGACAGCAACCAACATGATTGCCACCGACTGGCGTGAGATGGGCCATGCGATTCAATTGCAATCGGTCGATATTCCACTGGCGGATCCGCATTTCTGGACCATGCAGGGTTCGGTGCGGGTGGCCCAAATGTGTCATGAGTGGGGCTTGACCTGGGGCTCGCATTCGAACAACCACTTCGACATTTCGCTGGCCATGTTTACTCAGGTGGCGGCTGCCGCGCCGGGCAAAATTACCGCCATCGATACCCACTGGATCTGGCAAGACGGTCAACGTCTGACGCAGCAGCCGCTACAGATCGTCGGCGGCATGCTGAATGTGCCGACCACTCCAGGATTGGGCGTGGAACTGGACATGGTGCAAGTGATGGCGGCGCATGAGTTGTACAAAAACAAGGGCCTGGGCGCGCGTGATGACGCTATGGCAATGCAATATCTGATTCCAGGCTGGAAGTTCGACAATAAACGGCCTTGTCTGGTGCGCTAAGGCAAAGCCGGCCCACCGCGCCGCAGGTGCCTCAACAGAATAAAAATAGAGGCGCGCGGCGCACGCAGCAAACCACCGAAGGAGACACTACGTGAGTGACCCAAGTATTGCGGCCGGCGCCGTTGATCCGGCCGTAGCCGAGAACGCGCCGCTGGCCAGCGCCATCGAGAAGGTCAAATGGCGCATCCTGCCGCTATTCGTGGTGATGTTCATTGCCAATTATATTGATCGCGTCAACATCGGTTTCGTGCGTTCGCATCTGGCCACCGATCTTGGTATCGGCTCGGCTGCATTTGGCTTTGGCGCAGGGCTGTTCTTCATCGGCTATGCCATCTTTGAAGTGCCATCGAACATCCTGCTGCAGAAATTCGGCGCCAAGGCCTGGTTGACGCGCATCATGCTGACCTGGGGTATCGTCGCCGCCGCAATGGCCTTTGTCCATACCGAAACCACGTTCTATGTGTTGCGCTTCTTGCTTGGCGTCGCCGAAGCCGGTTTCTTCCCCGGCGTGGTGTATTACTTCACTCAGTGGCTACCCAACGGTGAGCGCGGCAAAGCCATGGCGGTGTTTCTGAGTGGTTCGGCCGTGGCCTCGATATTGTCGGGGCCGATCACCGGCGCCCTGCTGCAAATTGAGGGCAGCGGCCTGCATGGCTGGCAATGGATGTTCCTGATTGAAGGCTTTGCCTCGATGGTGTTGTGCGTGGTGGTGTGGCTAAGGCTGGATTCGCATCCGCACGAGGCGAGCTGGCTGTCGCCGGTTGAGCGCGAGAGTCTGGCGGCGGTGATCGCACAGGAGCAGGAACAACGCCGCGCCAGCAAAGGCAAACATATTTCAAGTTGGACTCTGCTCAAGGACGGTCAGATTCTGCTGTTTTGCTTCATCTACTTTGCCATACAGCTGACCATCTACGGCGCCACCTTCTGGTTGCCCAGCATCATCAAGAAAATGGGCCACTTCAACGACTTCCAGGTTGGCCTGTTCAACTCGCTGCCGTGGTTGATATCGATTATCGCAATGTATTTTTTCGCCATGCTGGCGGCGCGCTATAAACGCCAACAGATGTGGGTGGCCGCAACCTTGGTCATCTCGGCGCTGGGCATGTTTGCCTCGACCACGGGTGGTCCGGTGTTTGCGTTTGTCGCCATTTGCGTAGCAGGAATTGGTTTCAAGGCGGCTTCCTCGCTGTTCTGGCCGATTCCGCAAGCCTATCTAGACCCGCGCATCGCCGCCGGCGTGATTGCGTTGATCAATTCGATTGGTAATCTGGGCGGCTTTTTCGCACCGGCTACGTTTGGCTACCTGGAGCAAAAATCAGGCTCCATTGAAGGTGGCCTGTATGCGCTGGCAGTGGCTTCTTTGTTGGCGGCGGGATTGGTGTTTCTGGCCCGGGTGAGCGCGCATAAAGGGCGCGCGACGACTGATTAAGCGTGCAGATGGGCAGGAACGGCGGGCGGACTTGATACAATGGGCGCCGGTTCTCCTTTCCTGCATTTCTTTCAGTTGCCCTCCATGCCCAAAAGTAAGCATTTGCCGCCTTCCAAGGCAGCCAAAGTCCATCAAGCCGCACTCAACGACGATGAAGTCGAAGAAGCGCTGATTCAGCAACTGGCGGACTTCGCCGTCGAATTGGCGACCGAGGACGAAAATTCACCTGCCTTGCCAGGGAAACAGCGTGATTTGCGCCGCATGATTGCCAAGAATTTGCGCGCACAGAAGGACGATGTGCTCTACGAAGCGCTGGAACGCGCCCGCGATCAGGAAGCCGAGGCCTATCCTTTTCTGCGTCAGGCGATCGAAGAGAGCGCAGAAATGGTCTATTTCACTCGCAATGAACAGAGCATTGAGGTCAACGCCTTCGTCATTCCTATGTTTGTGCGCACCATCGGCGGTCTCGACAGCGAACATAATTTCCGCGATGCCGATGCCTTCACGGCGCTAACCGAGAGCATTCAACAGGCGCAGCTGGAAAGCGCCGCCGCCAAGGTGGTGCTAGTGAGCTACGCTTATCATCTCGATGAAATCGATGCGATCACCTATAGCCACCTGGAAGCCATGGTGCGTGACGCCTATGCCGCCATGACCGATAAGAAGATCAAGGCCACACCGGCGATTGAACGCAGCTTCGGTAGTTGGCCACCGAACCGTTTCGGCGCCGAAGATACTGCCGTCGAGCTACGCTTTTTGCTCGGCTTTACGCTCAAAAATACCGATGATCCGTTCTACACCGTGCCAGCCGATGAGGCTGCCATGGATGCTTACTTTGCGCTGCGCTCACAGCGCTTCCAGAGTTGGAGTGAAACCGTGGTGCCGCTGGTGCAGCGTTGCCTGGTCGCTGCCGGACGGGAATTTGACGTGCATTTCCTGTATCAGGATCTGTTCCACGGCGGTAAGGAACGTGGCGTGAATGAATACTTCATGCTGCAGATGATGTCCGAACTTGATCACGGCTTGCAGCAAAGCGGCATCAGCGGCGCCCAGACCGATGCGGTGATGGGGCCGGTGGAGCTTGAAGGCGTATTGTCGTTGCGCGTGAACCTCTACGGTGCGAATGCAGAACTGGTCGCCAGCGTGGACAAGCCACTCGATAGCGGCCGCGATCTGGACGTGGAACTGGAAGATACCTGCGATGCCTTGCTCACGCTGGGGGTGCAAAGTGTTGGCTTGGCCGAGCGCTTTAACGCTGATGGCATAGCCCTCAATGTTGCTCCCTATGTGGCGCTCTAAGTTGCTGTCATCCGCGTGTCTTGGCCAGTTGTTCGGCCAGAATGGCGACTGCATCCGGCGCGCCTAGTGCGCGCGCGGCTTCGATGGCGGTGCTGCCGTTGTCGCTGCGGGCTCGGACATCGGCGCCATGTTCCAGCAGTAGTGTGACGATATCGGCGCGATTGAACATGGCCGCTATCATCAGGGCGGTCTGGCCCTGTGGCGATGCCCCTTCGACATCAGCGCCATACTTGAGTAGTTCCTGCACTACGGCCAGATGACCTTTGAAGGACGCGCCGGCAATCGGTGTCTGACCGTTGCTATTGCGGGCATTGGGATCGGCGTGATGCGCCAGCAAGACTTCCACCGCTGCAGCATGCCCATGATATGCCGCCACCATCACCAAGCTATCGCCCTTGCGGTCCAGCAGATTCGCTGAAAGGCCTTGCTCCAGATGGCTTTTGAGACCGGCGACGTCACCATGGCGCGCCAGGACAAACATTCTGGGGGCAAAATCCGGCGCGGTATCGTCGAGTCGTGCGGAATAATTGAATGGTGGTAGCTGCATGGCGGCTCCTCTATGACTTCAGATATGCCGTACGACAAGAGCAACTCTTCGGCAGCATTGCTCCATCATAGCAAAGCATCGCCAACCCAGGTCAACGGCTAGCGCCGGGATATTATTTCAGAGTGGTCAGCGAGCTTGATTGTCCAAGCGCGCCCTCCTGGTGCGGTACACAGCGAAAGTTCAGTTCCACCTGCAGTGGGTTCCAGCTGCGCGCCTGCTGTCGCAACTGCATATCCTTGTCTTGAGCGGCGCACCAAGCGTTGGCCTGGTCACGGCTGGCCGCGGTCAACCCCGGTAGCGACATGGTATAGCTCACGCCGGTCGCGGTCAGGCGATAGCTGCCATCGCCGTCGGCTGTGACCTGCGTGTAGTTGGCACAGCCGCCCAACGCAGCCATGCCGGCGATGGCGAGCGTCGTTTGCATGCCAATGCGGCAATAACGGCGTGTTCGCGAGATCAGAAAATGGATGGACTGCATCTTGATGGCGTACAAAATGTACGATGGTTAAGTGAAGACCCTAGCAACGATTATGACAGTATTTTGATAAAAATTTGCTCCAAAGATACTTCGAAGTATGAAGCTGCAAGCCTGCACAATATCGGATTGACAAGTTTCCGCCCTGTCGCCGCACAGCGCTCACGCCCGTGACTCGGAATACACTTTGCCAAAGCGATTAGCTAAAAAATCGGTCAATCTGATTTGTTCTTGTGCAATAAATCCCGAACGGGCTAGCTTGCCTTGCGCAAACAAGTCCACGGCAGTACACACACCGGCTGCCGTGGTGCGCTGAATGGCGCTTTCGTAGTGACCGTCGGCATGGCTTGAGAATATCTTGCGGCTAAACACTTCCTGTACGAATTTGCCGTCGCGCATGCCGCTGACGGTAATGAATACCAGCACCACATCCTGCATGGTGCTGGGGATGCTTTTGCGCAGGATGCTCTTGAGCAGTTCCGGGTCGCGTTTGAGGCCCAGATCGTCGAGCAGAAATTTCATGCGTAGCTGATGCCCCGGATAGCGTACCGACTTGTAGTCCAGATTTTGTACGCGGTCGGCTAATGTCTCGCACAGCGTGCCCAGGCCGCCGGAGGTATTGAACGCTTCATATTCGACGCCATCCAGAGAAAAATGCTCCAGGCCTTCGAGCGGATCTACCGCAACCTTATGACCGTCATGTAGCGCTTCACAGGGATGGCAGTATTCGTTGATGAGGCCATCAATGCTCCAGGTGAGGTTGTATTTGAGCTCATTGTTGGGAAACTCCGGCAAGGCGCCGACGCGCATCTTGATGTCATGCACCACGTCGAAGGATGCCGCCAGCTGGTTGGCGGCAATCCCGATAAACCCCGGCGCCAGTCCGCACTGGGGCATGAAGGCGGTGTCTGCATCGTCGGCCAACGCCGCGATGTCGCGGGTGGCCTGGACGTCTTCGGTCAGGTCAAAGTAGTGCGTGTGGGTTTGCTTGGCAACCTTGGCGACGTGAGCGGCGAGGTGATAAGGCAGCGCATTGATGACGACATCAATCGGCAACAATAACGCTGCCAGGGCGCAGGCATCGGTGGTGTCGGCCACCACGGTCGTGAGCTTGAGCCCGGCCACCACTTGCAAGGCATGTTTGCTGCGATCAGCCACGCTGACTTGATAGTCGCCGCTGTTGACCAGTCGACGGGCAATGGCGCTACCGATGTGACCGGCACCGAGTAGTAGGATATGCATGACGGATTCCTTGGATGAGATGGGAGGGGTGTTCGATGAGTCCATCTTAGAAGGTCGTCGATACGATAAAAAGACCAATATTGCTGCTTTTATAGCAATAATTACGTCAAAATGTATTGTAAATTCAATCAATACGTCATCGATGCCATAAAAGCATGGACGACTTCTTGTTTGTGCAGTCGTGAGTTACGCGTCGCCTGATGCTTAGGATTAGAATCAAGGGTTGCCGCCACGACACGAGCGTGACGCCACAGAGGCCAGAGGCCTCATCATCCATTTCGATCCGGGAGAAAAGAATGCCAAATCGTCGTAGTTTCATCACCAATATCGCAGGCCTTGCCGCTGCCGGCTATTTGCCCGGCGCATTCGCGCAGAGCGTGGCGGGAGAGAGCACCCTAGCCCGCATCAAGCGCACCAAGGTGTTGCGCATTGGGGGTGTGCGCGGACAAGCGCCTTACTACAATAAAGATTTGGTCAGCGGCGAGTGGGTGGGATTCATGGTTGATTTCGCCCGCAGCCTGGCTGCCAGCCTGAACGTCAAGTTGGAAGTGCAGGAGACTAGCTGGGGTAACTCGGTGCTGGATCTGCAGACGCGCAAGATTGACGTGTTCTTCGGCATGAATCCGACGCCGATACGACGCGAAGCGGTGGGGTTTTCTGAACCCTTGTTCAACAATGCCTTTACCGTGGTGGCGAAGAAGGGTTTTACGCCCAAGACCTGGGCCGAGCTGAATAATCCCAACGTCAAGATCGGCGTCGACATCGGCTCTTCGCATGACCAGATGATCAGCCGTGTCTGTCCCAACGCCACCATCGTGCGCCTGGAAAAAGCCGACGATGCGACACTGGCGCTGCAAACCGGCCGGGTCGATGTGCAAGTGCTGGTCTGGCTGCTGGCATTGAATGTGTTGAAAAAGAGCCCCAGTATCGGCACCATGATTGTGCCGCTGCCGCTGGAAGTGACTTCGACTAATGTAGCCGTGCCCAAGGAAGAGGATAAGGCCTGGCTGGAATACATTAATAAGTGGATCGAGCAGGAACGCGCGGCGGGCAAGATCAAGACCACTGTATTGCAGAATTTGCAAAAACTCTCGGGCGTGCGCCCCGAAGACATCCCCCCCCAAATCCCTCTGTAAGGGAAACGCTGGCGAAGCTACTGCGCGCCGCAATCTCGGGACTGCGATGCTCACCGTACCGAAGTACGGCTGCGCTTCTTATCCCGACCTTGCGGCTGCTCGCTACGCTTCTCCAGCATTTCTTGAGGCCGGTGGTGTGCGGCTCGCTGCGTTTTGCCTTTTTCGGTTCGGCTTTTGTTCTTGCCTATCTATCGATTTTGCGGGATAGGACGATGGAGGTTGTGGTTTTGATTACGCCTTCGATTTCACCGATTTCATCTAACAGTCTGTCGAGTTGCTCGGCGGAGTCGGCGCGCAGCCAGGCGACATAGTCGAATTCACCGCTGACCGAGCACAGCTGTTCTACTTCGGGAATGCGTTTGAAGCGTTTGAGGACGTCGCGTGCAGTTTTGGCTTCGACCGTGATGCCGACATAGGCGTGCAGTCCGCTGTCGCTGATGTCTTGACCCAGCCGCACAGTGTAGCCGGCGATGACGTTGTTTTTTTCCAGTCTGGCCAGACGCGCTACCACCGTGGTACGGGCCACGCCGAGCTGGCGCGCCAGGTTGGCGACGCTTTCCCGCGCCGATACCTGCAATAGGGAGATCAGCTTGCGATCGATTTCATCTAGCAGATCCAGGCGCGCGCTCATGTGTTGCCTCAGCCGTTGAAGCGAGTTAAGAAAGCCTGCGTAGCCGCTTGCTGCGGATTGTCGATCACCACGCTGGGCGCACCGGCTTCAACGACCACCCCATCACGCATGAAGATGACCTGGTCGGCGACTTCGCGGGCAAAGGCGATTTCGTGGGTTACCAGAATCATGGTCATGCCCTCGGCCGCCAGCGAGCGGATGACATTGAGCACTTCGCCCACCAGTTCCGGGTCCAGCGCTGAAGTTGCTTCGTCAAATAGCATCACGCTGGGCCGCATGGCCAGTGCACGGGCAATGGCTACGCGTTGTTTTTGTCCGCCCGACAGGCGTTGCGGGTAGATGTCGGCACGATCAGTGAGTCCGACTTTTTGCAGCAGTTCCAGTGCATAAGCGCGGGCTTCGGCCTTGGGGGTGCGCAGTACCGTGAGCATGCCTTCCATGACGTTTTCCAGCGCCGTCATGTGTGGGAACAGGTTGAAGTGCTGAAATACCATGCCGGTGTTGGTGCGAAATTTCGCCAGTTCGCGGTCCTTAAGCGGCTTGGAGGCTTTATTGCCGGAACCAAAGCTGAACTGCTGCTGGCCGACACGGATACTGCCTTGTTCGGGTACGGTCAGCAGGTTGATACAGCGTAAAAGCGTGGATTTGCCTGAGCCGGAGGGGCCGATCATGGCCACTACGCTGCCTTTGTTGACCTGCATGGAAATGTCTTTGAGCACCACGTGGTCGCCGAAAGCTTTTTTCAGATTCTGGATGTCGATCATGACTTCGTTGCTGGTGGGACGCATGTTCTTAAGCCCCCTGTTGTTGGTTCAGACGCGTTTCCAGGCGTTTGGCCCAGATGGTCGCTGGCAGCAGGATGAGGAAGTACATCACTGCAACAAGGGTGTAGATTTCCAATGGCCGGTAGGTCTCATGGGCAATGATCTGGCCTTGATAGAGCAGATCCGGTACCGCCAACACCGACAATAATGAGGTGTTCTTGAGCTGCATGATGGATTGGCTCACCAGCGGTGGCGTCATGCGCTTGAAGGCTTGCGGCAAGATCACCCGGCGCATCAGTTGCAGCCGGGTCATGCCCAGCGCGCTGCCGGCCTCGGTCTGGCCGATATCGATGGAGACAATCCCGCCGCGGATGATTTCAGAATAAAAAGCGCCGCCATATAACGTTAGCGCCACCAACGCCGCCGTGCCAGCCGACATTTCAATGCCAGCCAATACCGGCAACGCGTAGTAAAACCAGACCAGTTGCACCAGCACCGGTGTGCAACGGAACAATTCGACATAGCCGCGCAGCGGTGCCGATATGAACGGATTGCTCGACAGCCGGCCGAGACCGACCAGCAGGCCCAACAGCAGACCCAGCAGCACACAGGCGATGGTAAACGCCAGCGTGTAGCCGAAGCCGACGGCAATCAGGCTGCGGAATTGCCAGAGCGCGGCAAAGTCCCATTGATACATTGTGTGTCCTTTTTTGGTTTCCGAATGAGTGCTTGCGGGGCAGCAGGAAGCATGCCAGTGCCAGCGCAACTGCTTGTCGCGCAGATTCATGTCGCACCCGAAAAAGCTTTGCAATTGTAAGGTAGAACGCGACTGCAAAGACAGTCGCGCTACTCTTGTGCGTGCTGTTACGGCATATTGGTTAAAATAGCGCCACACTGCTTTTGTGCGGTGATGGCCGGTGTTTCGACTTCTTTGTTGCAGTTTTTATTTCCATTTCATGAACCCATCCTCCAGCGTGCAACGCGTGATCCTGATTACCGGCGCGGCACGCGGCATCGGCGCAGCTACCGCACTGACGCTGGCAGCCGGGCAAACCGGTATGGTCTTGCATGCACGCGCTGATTCAGCGCAGTTGCAGCAGACGGCAGCGGCCTGTCGCGCACGGGGAGCAGATTGCATCACGCTCGCTGGCGATCTGGCCGATGCGGCGACCGCGACGCTATTACGCGATGCAGCGCTGGAGCAATATGGGCGTCTGGACGCGCTGGTGGCCAATGCTGGTTTTGCCGAGCGCAAGCGCATCGGTGAATTGAGCACGCAAGACTGGACCCGCTCCATCGATAGTTTGCTGGGGGGCTTTTTCCGCCTGATCAGCGCCTGCCAGGATGCCTTGCAGACGGCACCAGCGGCCCGGGTCGTGGCCGTGAGCTCATTTGTCGCCCATGTTTACCGACTGGGTGAATCGGGATTCCCGGCCTCAGCGGCGGCCAAGGCTGGAATTGAAGCGCTGGTCAAATCGCTGGCGATACAACTGGCACCATCTGGCGCAACCGTCAATGCAGTGGCGCCCGGATACGTGCAGAAATCTGATCCCGCCAGCTCTGCCATCGGTGCCAACGCCTGGAGCGCGGCATTGCAGCGTATTCCCTTGCAGCGTCTTGGTCAGCCGCAAGAAATTGCCAATGTTATCGCCTTCTTGTTGAGCCCGGCCGCATCCTATGTCACCGGGCAGGTCTGGCATGTCGACGGCGGCCTGACGCTGTAGTTTATTGATCGCCACTTTTTTAGTTAATGTGAAGTAAGCCAACCCATGCACATCATCGTTATCGGCGCCGGCATTGTCGGTGTGACCACTGCCTATTATCTGCACGAGAAGGGTTACACCGTGACGGTGGTGGAGCGTCAGCCCGAAGTGGCGGCCGAAACCAGTGTCGGCAATGCCGGTCACGTCTGCCCTTCGTACGCGACACCGTGGGCGGCGCCGGGCATGAAAGGCAAATCGCTGAAATGGGCGTTACAGAGTTGGCTGGGAATGGAGTCGGCCTTGCGCTTTTCACCGCGCCTGGATCGGCATCAATGGCGCTGGTTGGGACAGTTTTTGTCGCAATGCAATGCCGAGCGCTATGCCATCAACAAGGCTCGCATGGGACGCCTGGCGCGCTATAGCCATACCCAGTTGAAGGCCATTCGCGAGCGTCTCAATATCCAGTACGAACAAACCACTGGTGGCAATCTGCAATTATTTCGCACCCAGGAGGGTATGGACAATGCCGGCCTGGCCGCGCAGGTGCTGGCTGAAGCGGGAGTGCCTTTCCAATTGCTGGATGCGGATGGCTGCGTGGCATTTGACCCGGCCCTGAGCGCGGCACGTAGCCAATTGGTTGGCGGCATGCTGCTACCGCAAGATGAGACGGGCAATTGCCCCTTGTTTGCGCGGGCCTTGGCGGACTGGCTCCAGACCCAGGGCGTGACTTTCCTGCTGGGAACAGCGGTGCAGCGTATCGAGTTTGCCGGTGGTGCGCTCACCGGGATTCGTACCGAGCAAGCCTTGTTGCAGGCCGATGCCTATGTGGTGGCTTGCGCCAGCGCTTCGGTGGCATTGGTCAAACCTTTGGGTTTGTCCTTGCCGGTGTACCCGGTCAAGGGCTACGCCATCACGGCCGAGGTCAGCAATGCAGCGGCTGCGCCTAGAAGCGGCGTGATGGATGAATATTACAAAGTTGCCATTACCCGAATGGGAAATCATATCCGCGCTGCCGGCACGGCCGAGATCGGGAGTTGGGACACGCGCGCGCGCGCGCGTGATTGCGCCACGGCGATCAAGTCGTTGAAACTGCTCTATCCAGATGGCGCTGACATGAGTAAGCTGAGCTATTGGGCTGGCTTGCGACCGATGACGCCGGACGGCGCGCCACTCATTGGAGCGACCTCTTACGCCGGGCTGTACCTCAATGCGGGCCACGGTTCCAACGGCTGGACTACCGCTTGCGGGGCCAGTCGTCTGATTGCTGACAAGATTGCCGGCGTCGCAACAGAGATCGTCAGTGACGATCTGAGCCCGCAGCGCGTCATATGACAGTCACGGCGGCCAACAATTACCCTATCCAAAATAAGGTTTATTATTCACCCAATCGGTGTAAGAATGGACGAGTGCCAGAATTTCGGCAGACTTGATTATTTCCGCATCTCAGTCCAATCGGTAGTCAGCATGTACAAACTTATCATTGTTTTTTTGTCTGCCGCTTCCCTGTCGGGTTGTTTCAGCACCGTCATGGACGCGGCCAGCTTGGTCGGCTCGGGCGTCAACGCCGTCGGCTCACTGTTGCCGAGTAAGCCAAATAACTCTTTGGTTTTTGATCACGATAAGATCAAGGAAATCTGTATTGAATTGAACCGCTCGGTCGCGATAAGCGACTTCGTTCCTAGCCTGCAAGCCGAATTGCAGCAGCGCGGTGTGCTCAGTCGTGTCTACGAAACCGGTACCCAGCCAACCAATTGTCCGCTCACGATCGGTTATAACGCCTTCATTCAATGGGATGTCAAAGCGTTCAGCAGTAACTATTCACCATATATGACGTTCGCCTCTCTCACTTTGCGTAGGGAAGGCCGCGTCGTCGGTAGTGCGCAATACCGGATTGGTTCTTTTGGTCAGGATAAATGGGGATCCACCAGCAGCAAACTGGCGCCTTTGGTTGAGGCCTTGGTGGTCACGGACGAAAAAAAGAAAGCGAAAGAGAAAGAGGCAGCGACCTTTACCGGCTCTTAAGGATTTATTGCGCGCAAGCAGGCTTAAGATGATGGGAGCGTTGGCACCTGCGTGAATGGCAACATCGGGCAACTCGTCGGCATGTCAGACCGACTGTTTATGCATCCTGGCAGACCGCGCAACACGGCGCCAGAGGCTTAAGCTGCATTACCAGAAGGTCAAGATGTCGCGGAAGAATTTTTGCAGCGCGTTTTGTTGATTGGCATCAGCCACCCCGCCACCGCCAATTTGTTCCAGCCGGGCATCGGCAACATCGCTGGACGACACCACATTGCCGCCATGAATGTCACGGGCGCGCACCACACCCGAGAAGCGCAAGGTATTGATTGAGCCATTCATACTGATGCGCTTTTCGCCGGCCACTACGAGATTGTTATTTGGTAGAACTTCGATGACTGACACCATGAGCGTACCGGTCACGGTATTGGCGTTGTCAGTCTGACCAGAGCCCTTGAACGTATCTGCACCTGAGGCGGAGTCATCAATATTGAAGATCGATGCCAGTAAGCCGCTCATGGACTTGCCTGCACCCGGCCCCTGTTGTTTCAGCGTTGTGGCGCGGCTGTTATTGGTGGTCGACTTGGTGCTGGCAGAGAGCGATTCGGAGATGCTGATCTTAAGAATGTCACCAACATTACGTGCATTCGGCTCTTCGAACAACTGGGCGCTGCTGACGCGGAAGATGGCCCCATTATTTTCCAGATTGGCAACCGGATAGGGCGGGCGCACGCTGGTAGGACCAGGCACTACGGGTGGCGGGGGAGTGCCGCAGGCAGCCAACAAACAGAGACCTAAACCCAAGCTTGCCAGTCCTGCGCGATGAGCAATGCGCCGCTGATTCATGATTTCCCCACCTAAATAAACCGAAAACCGACTAAGGCAGCCTTTGCCGGGGGCCGCACACGAAGAATGGCGGCACAGCTTGCAAACCGAAGTCAATGACATATAAATTGTAGCAAATTAAGTATAACAGTCCAGAGCATACATCAAGAGTTGCGGCGGCGGCGTATTGCCGCTCGGGGCGGCTGCCGGAGTAGTCCCAAAAGAGATCGCGTCAGGTACGGCCCAAACCACACTGGCATTTGCAGGCATAATGGCGCTAATTTCAATCGCACGTGCTAACGCGCACCATTTCACAATGGCAACAGAACAACTAAAACCAAGCGTTCATGACGAATTGGTATCGACCCGGATCCGCGCCCGCATTAAGGCCGCCGGCGTGCGTTTTCACGCTAATGACAATATCGCCGCGTTTATCCATGAAGGTGAGCTTGACGCTCTGCAGGCGGAAGTCCAGTCTAAGCTGGCAGGGGTGCTGGAAAGTCTGGTGATCGATGTCGAGAGCGATCACAACACCCAGGACACGGCTAAACGTGTTGCCAAGATGTATCTGCAGGAAGTGTTTCGGGGTCGCTACCAGGCACCACCGGCGATCACGGAGTTCCCCAATATTGAGCGTCTCAACGAACTGTTGATCGTAGGTCCGATCACGGTACGCAGCGCCTGCTCCCATCATCTATGCCCGATTATGGGTAAAGTTTGGGTTGGCGTGATGCCAAACGAGCATTCCAACCTGATCGGACTGTCTAAATACGCGCGTCTGATCGAATGGATCATGAGTCGGCCGCAAATTCAGGAAGAGGCGGTGTCGCAGGTTGCTGACCTGCTCATGCAGAAATTGCAGCCCGATGGCTTGGCGCTGGTGATGGAGGCAGATCATTTCTGCATGCATTGGCGCGGAGTCAAGGATCTTGACTCTAAAATGATCAATAGCGTCATGCGTGGTTCGTTCCTGCGCGATGCTGATTTGCGCCGTGAATTTCTCTCTCTCATCCGTAAATAGGGGTCAGTCATGTTGGTTCGCCTGGTTTATGCAAGCCGCGCCTGTGCAGCGATCGGCCATGAGGCAATGGAGGGTATTCTGTCGAGCTCACGCCGACATAACCCGATCAACGGCATCACCGGCGTGTTATGCCATAGCGGGGAAATTTTTGTACAGGCGCTCGAAGGGGGGCGCGATCAGGTCAATCAGCTCTATGCGCGTCTGCTCAAGGATAGCCGCCATAAAGATATCGTCCTGCTGTGCTATGAAGAAGTTGCGGCGCGGCGCTACTCTTCATGGACTATGGGCAAGGTGAGCCTGGATAAGGTCAATCGCTCGTTGCTGCTTAAATATTCCAGCACCGGCACACTCAATCCGTATGATGTCTCTGGCTCTGCCACGGTAGCGCTACTGGACGAGCTGGCGGCGACAGCGGCTTTTGCCGTGCGTGATTAAGCTGGTTTCAGAGCATCGTGCCGGAATTCCAGATCGTCTCCAGATCCGGCAAGTTCAGTTTGACACGGTCGGCGTATGAAACGATCTTGTCGTTGTTATGGACCGAGGCCATGTCAATGACCTCGATCGGTATCATTGACATGGTGTGCGTTGAAAAAAACACCTTCACCGTGGGTGTAAGCAAGGAAGCTGGATGTTGATCCACCACGATGCCCACTTTGCCAGATAACATCAGTACGCAGGAACCTGTCGGAAAAATCCCTACGCTCTTAATAAACGCCTCGAGGATGCTCTCGTCGAAATGGCCCTTATTGACAGCCATGCGCTTGATCGAATGGCTTGGCTCCCAGCCGGTCTTATATGGGCGATTGGAGGTAATGGCATCGTAGACATCGCATACGGCACCCATTTTAGCGAATAAAGAAATCTCCCCACCTTTGAGATTGAACGGATAGCCGCTGCCGTCAATTTTTTCGTGGTGGTGCAAGGAAACGTCAAGCGCCACCTCACCAATACCTTGCACACTACGCAGAATATCGTGACCCGCCAAGGTGTGTTTTTTGACCGAAATAAATTCATCCTCAGTGAGCTTGCCGGGTTTGTTGAGGATGTCCGGCGCAATCGCCATTTTACCGATATCGTGCAACAATCCAGCCAGCCCAGCCTGACGTGTCTCTTCGACACTCAAGCCTAGTTTGTGTGCTAATGCAATCATCAATGCGCAAACCGCAACAGAGTGCATATAGGTATAGTCATCGGCGTTCTTTAGTCGCGCCAGACTAATGAGCGCGCCAGAGTTGCGTTTCACTGAAGCAGTGATTTCCTGCACCAGCGGCATCGCTTGATTGATATCTACCGCCTTACCCATGCGTGTTTCGTTGAACATGGTCATGATGGCTTTTTTCGACGAAGTCAGCACCCGGGCCGCGGTAGTGCGTTCTTGTTGGGCGCTGATCTGCAGGTTGATGCGTGCAGCAACGGGCTTGCCGACGGGTGCCGGAGGCTCGCTGGCGGCGGGTACTGACAGCGGTAGCTCCTGCGGCGACACAATGTCGCTACCTTTGGTCGTACAGATGATAATTTTTTCGACATTGCCAGACTGCAATATTTTCAGATCTTCGAGCTTTTCCAGCTTAAAAGATCCTCTCCAGAATGGATGATTCATCCATGGTCCAGGTATTTCCTGAATATACATCCCAAGACGTAATTGATCAGGGGCAATGCGCTTCAACATTCTAGAGTCTTTCTGGAACGAGAAATGCTGTTATAAAAACACTGCAGCCGAACAAGGCTTGCATCGCAGCAAGTCCGCGCAACGATTGCATCTCCACAGGTCCTTATCGTAGCAGAGTCCACTTTGCCATATGGAATTAAACTCAGCGACAAATATCATGTCGCGGTGGCCAGGCTGCTGTTACACGATCAAGCTATTTAACCGCTTGAGGAGCAACCTGATAAGTGGTCAGCAAACGCAGAAAGCTCGCCAAGCACGCCGCGCCGGCAAAGCCGGCGCCAAGACCGAGCGCAAGCCTGGATCCATGCAAGGCTGAAACGCCAAAGCACAGCGCCACCAAAGCTGCACCCACACTTTGTCCAAACAGGCGTGCGGTAGCAACAATACCACTGGCACCGCCACTGCGCTCGGGCGGTGCGCTGGTCATTAGCGCCTTGAGATTGGGCGACTGAAAAAAGCCAAAACCCATGCCACAGATCAGCATGCGCCACGAGATTTCAAATACGGTAGGCGCGGCCGGCATGAACGTCATCAACAGTAGACCAATGCACAGCGTGGCCAAACCAAAACCGCCCAGGATGCCGGCCGGATAATGATCCGACAAACGCCCGGCGATCGGCGCCATGATGGCAACGGCCACTGGCCATGGCGTCATTAACAAGCCAATTTCAACCTGAGTACGCCCCAGGTCATGATGGAAGAAAAACGGCAAAGAGACGAACGCCAAGCCCTGCGCCGCAAACGAACACACTGCGGTAATCGCCGAGAGCGAAAACATTGGTTGACGAAATAAGTCCACCGGCAGCATGGGAGCTGGATGCGATGCCTGCCGACGTAGCAAGAAGAAACCGCAGACCAGCGCAGCGGCAAATTCCAGCGCCACCACATGGGTCGCAGCCTGATGCGCACCCTCGCCGATGGCCAAAATCAATAGACCAAAGGCGGCACCGTTGAGCAACGCGGTCTTGATATCGAAATGATGGGAAGACTTTGGTGTAAATGGCAAAGATGGAATTGCCAGCGCCAAACCGACAATACCGAGCGGTACATTGACAGCGAATAACCACGGCCATGGCGCAATAGCAAGGATCGCCGACGCTACGCTGGGGCCGACGGTAAAAGCCACCGCGACGATAAGCGTATTAAGACCGACCCCTCGGCCCAGCGATCGGGTCGGATAAATAAAGCGTATCAGCGCAGTATTGACGCTCATGATGCCAGCGCCGCCCAGGCCTTGTAGGAAACGCGCGATTGTCAGCGTCGGCAGCGACCACGCCACCGCACATAATAGAGACGCAGCGGTGAACAGCGCCAGGCCTGCTATATATATCCGGCGGTAGCCAACGATTTCGCCCAATGCCGCAAGCGGTAGCAGCGCCACCATCATTGCCAACTGGTAGGCGGTAACGATCCACACCGAGCCAGCAGGCGTAGTACTAAGATCATGCGCCATCACCGGCAGGGCAGTGTTGGCGATGGCGGTATCAAGAGTGGCCAAGCCGACTGCAATGGACAGCGTGACGATAGCCAAAGTGCGCTTATCGGCAGGCAAGCCCTCGCCGGCAATAACGATGTGCTGTGATGACGTTGTCGTCGAAGACTTCGAAGGTTCCATTGTGGCAGGACAGTATTGAGTGTTGGATGAGGGAAGGGGCCGGCTTCGATGCAGACCAGCGCAGCATTCATGATATATGGGAACCACTAATGTTGCAGGCACGATGGCTAGCCTGCTGGCGAAAGGGCGGGTGCCTATTAGAAGGTGCATATAGAAGGTACATATAAGCAGACAATAAAACCGAGGCCATCCCGTGAGGGATGGCCTCGGTGCTGTTGGGGTTAAAGATTTTTACAGGTTGCAAAGGCAGAGCTGGAGCGGGTTTGCGGTGGAGGAGTTAAAAAGTTTAAATAATTAAGCAAAAAAGCTTGCACGAAACGAAAGAGCTTTGCTATAGTTCGCCTCCCCGCTGAAGCAGCGACGAAGCAAACAGCAAGACGCAAGGCGCTAGAGGTGGGGAAGGCAGGAAGAAGTAGGTAGGAAAGAAGTAAGAAGTAAGGCAAGACCGGATAGAAGAAGTGAGAAGTTAAGTTAGAAAATTTTTAGTGAGGCGTTAAAAAAGAAGTTGACGCGAATTAAAAAACACTACATAATCTCATCTCTCTGCTGCTGACAAACAAAACGATTTGTCAGCGACGCAAGCGGCAGTGACCAGCGGTTGCTGAGGCGGCGAAGCAGGACAAGTTCTTTAAAAATTAACAGTCGATAAGTGTGGGCGTTTAATGAACGGCGACAGGCCTTCGGGTCTGGAAACTTTAAATATTAAATGCTCACAAAGAAATATAGGTAAGAAATTATCTGTCAGTATTTTGAGTGAGTGACCGATTCGAAAGAATCAGCCAGCAATGGCAAAACAGAGATTAAACTGAAGAGTTTGATCCTGGCTCAGATTGAACGCTGGCGGCATGCCTTACACATGCAAGTCGAACGGCAGCACGGGGGCAACCCTGGTGGCGA
>Ga0302156_10000210_pt1 | contig 56464 bp, 59 predicted proteins | sample I_Bog_N3_2_FD_193503 | JGI IMG/M metagenome (GOLD analysis project Ga0302156, IMG submission 193503) | Peat permafrost microbial communities from Stordalen Mire near Abisko, Sweden - I_Bog_N3_2 | ecosystem: Environmental > Terrestrial > Soil > Wetlands > Peat | place: Sweden: Abisko, Stordalen... | reverse complement strand
GCGAAGGGCGCCAGGCGCTGGCTGCCGGCCAGGGGCGAGAGCCCGAGTACCGCGTCCTGTTCGTCGAGGTCCAGGTACAGCAGGCCGATCCGGTAGCGGAACCCATGGGCCCGTGGCGAAAAGCGCCGGTGGCTGATCCAGCCGCTGTACAGGGCGCTGTTCACAGGGACTCACCAAAGGCGGCGCAGACCCGCAGGGCGCTGGTCACGCCGTCTTCGTGGAAGCCGTTGGCCCAGTAGGCGCCGCAATAGTAGGTATGTCGGGCGCCATACAATTCTTCCCAACGATTCTGCGCGGCGACAGCGCTCAGGCTGTACTGCGGATGGGCATAGGTGTAGCGGGCGAGGATCTTCAGCGGATTGATCTCTGCACTCTGGTTGAGGCTGACACAGAAGGTGGTGTCGCTCTCGATGCCCTGCAGGATGTTCATGTTGTAGGTGACGGCGGCCAGGCGTTGGCCTTCGCCGCCCAGGCGATAGTTCCAACTGGCCCAGGCCAGCCGGCGATCCGGCAGCAGGCGGGTGTCGGTGTGCAGCACCACCTCGTTGTCCGCGTAGGGCAGGGCGCCGAGGATTTGCTTTTCGGCCTCGCTGGGGGCGGCGAGCAGGTGCAGCGCCTGGTCACTGTGGCAAGCGAAGATCACCTTGTCGAAGCGCTCGCTGCCGGCGGCGCTGTGGAGGGTCACGCCGTGCTCATCGCGCTCGACCCGGCTCACCGGGCAGTTGAGGCGGATGTGCTGGCGAAATCCGGCGATCAGCGGCTCGATGTACTGGCGTGAACCGCCTTCGATCACCCGCCATTGCGGGCGATTGCTGACCGAGAGCAGGCCGTGGTTCTTGAAGAAACGCACGAACAGTTGCAGCGGGAAATCGAGCATGTCGGCCAGGGACATCGACCAGATCGCCGCGCCCATGGGCACGATGTAGTGCTGGATAAAGCGCTGGCCATAGCCACCGCTGCGCAGGTAGTCGCCGAGGGTGGTGCTGCTGGCGATGCGTTGCTGTTCGAGGTCGTCGAGGGCCTGGCGATTGAAACGCAGGATGTCGCGCAGCATGCCCCAGAAACCGGGTGACAGCAGGTTGCGCCGCTGGGCGAACAGGCTGTTGAGGTTGTTGCCGTTGTATTCCAGGTTGGTGGCCGGGTCGCGTACCGAAAAGCTCATTTCGGTGGCTTTGTAACCCACGCCGAGGGTGTTCAGCAGGCGGATGAAGTTCGGGTAGGTCCAGTCGTTGAACACGATGAAGCCGGTGTCCACGGCATGGCGCTGGCCATTGACCGTCACGTCGACGGTATGGGTGTGGCCGCCGATCCAGTCGGCGCCTTCGAACAGGGTGATTTCGTGCTGGCGGCTTAGCAGATAGCCGCAGGTCAGCCCCGAGATGCCGCTACCGATCAGGGCAATTTTCATGAGCTGCCCTTGTCGTGGTCAGGGGTGCGAGCCATGCGTTTGCCGATGGCCAGTTGCAGCCGTTTGGGCAGGCGCGAGAGGGGCCAGAGCGCGGCCATGAACAGTGCCGGAAAAGCAATTTCCAGGGGGCGCTGCCTGAGCTTTTCACAGATGTAGGCAGCGGCTTTTTCGGCCGACCAGCTGAGTGGCATGGGGAAGTCGTTTTTCTGGGTCAGCGGGGTGTCGACGAATCCGGGACTGACGACGGTGACGGTGATGCCTTCATGGGCCAGGTCGATGCGCAGGGATTCGAACAGGTAACGCATCCCGGCCTTTGACGCGCCGTAGGCTTCGGCCCGGGGCAGCGGCAGGAAGGTGACCGAACTGGCGATGCCTACCAGATGCGGCTGGAAGCCGGCGCGCAGCAGCGGCAAGGCGGCTTCGATGCAGTAACTGCTGGCCAGCAGGTTGGTGCGCACCACCCGCTCGATGACCGAGGCATCGAAGGCCTGGGCATCGACATATTCACAGGTGCCGGCGTTGAGGATCACCGTGTCCAGGGCGCCCCAGGCCTGGGTGATGCGCTCGCCGATTTCGCGGACCTGCTGGCTGTCGGTCAGGTCGCCGGGCACCAGCAGGACCTGGTCGGGATAACGTTCATCCAGGGCTTGCAGCGGTTCGAGGCTGCGGGCGCTGACGGCCAGCTGCACGCCGTCCTTGAGCAGGATTTCGGCGATGGCCGCGCCGATGCCGCTGCTGGCACCGGTGAGCCAGACACGTCGTGGAGGTGTAATGCTCATCCCAGTCTCCTTTTCAACCAGGCCGTTGCGTGGCCCAGTAGCGGCACGTGGTCATACAACAAAGCCCCGGCATCGAAGTAGTCGCGATGCCGATAGACCTTGTCGAACCACAACAGATGCGAACACCCATCGACGTGAACAGGCCTTCCCCTGGCCAGTCTTGGATGACGATAGCTCATGTGCCAGCGCAGATAACCTTCGCCTTCATCGACGCGATCGAGGCCGTGAATGTTGTATTGCAAATCGCTGATCGAGGCGTACATCTGTGCGAAATAGCGTTCCAGGTTCGCCAGGCCGCTGATCTCGTGCAGCGGGTCGGTGAACAGCACATCGTCGCTGTAGAGTTCGCCGAGGCGTTGCAGGTTGTTCTTGTCCAGCCGGACGAATTGCCGGGCGAAGTGGTGCAGGAACTCACTCATGGGCCCCTCCGAACTCCAGCCGTGTCGGCAGGTTCCTGAAGGCGGCGAGGGCGCGGTCGCGACTGCGGCCCAGATCGACCATGGGCTTTGGATAACCGGCTACGCCGAACAGGCTGCCGAGTGCCGCCGGGTTATGCACAGCCTTTTTGTCCAGGCCGGCCAGTTCCGGTAGCCAGTGCTTGATGAACAGCCCTTCGCGGTCGAATTTTTCCGATTGGCTCAGCGGGTTGAAAATCCGGAAGTAGGGCGCCGCGTCGGTGCCGGTGGACGCGCTCCATTGCCAGCCGCCGTTGTTGGCCGCCAGGTCGCCGTCGATCAGGTGACGCATGAAGAAACGTTCGCCTTCGCGCCAGTCGATCAGCAGGTTCTTGGTCAGGAACATCGCCACCACCATCCGCAGGCGGTTGTGCATCCAGCCGGTTTCAAGCAACTGGCGCATGGCCGCGTCGATGATCGGCAAACCGGTGCGGGCCTCCTGCCAGGCCGCCAGTTCTTCCGGCACCTGGCGCCAGGCCAGGGCTTCGGTTTCCGCGCGGAAGGCGCGCTGCTTCGAGACCCGTGGATAGCCCACCAGGATGTGTTTGTAGAACTCGCGCCAGAGCAGTTCGTTGATCCAGGTGACGGCGCCGGGACTGCCGCTTTCGAACTCGCCCTGGTTGCTTTGCAGCGCCGCGTGCAGGCACTGGCGGGGTGAGATCACGCCGGCGGCGAGGTAGGCGGACAGCTGGCTGGTGCCGGGCTTGGCCGGGAAGTCCCGTTCGTCCTGGTAGTAGTCGATCTGCTGGTCGGCGAAGGTGGCCAGGCGTTGCCGTGCCTCGTCCTCGCCGGCGGGCCAGAGGTCGCGCAGGGCCTGGCTGGGGCGTGCGAATCCTTCGACTTCGCCGGGCAGCGGATCGGCTGCGATCGTCAGCATGGCCTGGGCTTTGGGCGTTGCGATCAGGCGTGGCAAGGCGCCGTGCAGACGGCTGTAGCAGACCTTGCGGAACTGGCTGAAGACCTGGAAGTAGGTGCCGGTGCGGGTCAATACACTGCCCGGCTTGAAGAACAGTTGGTCCAGGTGGCTGTGGAAGCTCACGCCCTGTGTTTCAAGTGCGTCGGCCACGGCCTGGTCGCGGCGGCTTTCGTGAACGCCGTACTCTTCGTTGACGTGCACGGCATCGATCTTCAGCGACTGGCACAAGGTGCCCAGCACCTCGGGCACCTGGTCCCAGGTATGGGCATGACGGACCAGCAGCGGGATATTCAGCGCGGCCAGGGCCTTGCTCAATACCTGCAGGTTGCGCAACCAGAAATCGACCTTGCACGGCGCATCGTCGTGCAGCTGCCATTGCCCGGGTGTTATCAGGTAAACGGCGACCGTCGGCCCTTGCCCGGCGGCTGCGGCCAGGGCGGTGTTGTCATGCAGGCGCAGATCGGTGCGCAGCCAGAGCAGTTGCATAGTCATTCCTTGCTTCGTGGACGAGGGCGCTAGATCAGGCCGAGCCGGGCCAGGCTCTGGTAAGCGGACAACGGGTCTTCGACCAGGGTCATATCAGCGCTCTCCTGGGTACTTACGGATAACTCGGCGAAATGGATGCATACCGTTGGTCCGGCAATCAGGATCGGGCAGTGGATGCCGCTCAGCAGCTTGGGCAGGGTTGCCAGGTTCATTGCCTTGCTCGAATACAGCAGCACCGCGCGACTCTTCAGGTGCTCGCAGGCCAGGGCCAGTTCACTGGCCGGCAGGGGCCAGTCGAAGACTTCCACCGGGCAGTCGGCGCTGCTCACCAGCCAGGCGGTCAGCCACAGGTGGGGCTCCATCGGCAGGTCCGAATGGTTGACCAGCAGGATCGGCGCGCCCTTGAGTTGCCGGTTGTTGTGGTAGACCCGCGCCCCCAGCTTGCTGCGCAGCCAGGTGTAGAAGAACGTCCGCTCCATCTGCCCGCCGAACTGGCCCCGCCAGCGTTGCTCGAGGTCCGCCAGCAGCGGCATCAGCAACTGTTCGCACAAGGTCCGTGGCGGGTACAGCGACATGGCCTGGTTGAAGCGGTCGTCGACCTGGCGCTCGGCCAACTGGCTGATGGCCTGGATCAGGTCCTGGCGCAATGCCTGCCAGTCGTTGGCGGCCGGCTCGCTCGTGGGCGGGCCGCTGTCGAGCAGTTGCTTGATCTGGCTGACCGCGACGCCGCGATTGAGCCAGGTGAGAATGGCCTGGATACGTTGCACGTGTTCAGCGGAAAACAGCCGATGGCCCTTGGGGGTTCGGTGCGGCACCACCAGGCCATAGCGGCGTTCCCAGGCTCGCAGGGTCACGGCGTTGACGCCGGTCTGCCGGGCCACTTCGCGAATGGGCAGCCAGCCCTGTTCCAGTGCGCTGGCGTAATCGACGGGCGCTTCGAGGGAGTCGGTCATATCAGATGGCATTTCGCAGGCTGAGGTTTTCCGGGTGCGGTTGCAGGTACACCTGGCGGGCGATGTAAGGATCGGGGTGTTGCCGGAAGTGGTGCTTGAGCAGGGTCAATGGCACCACCAGTGGCACAATGCCCTGATGGTATTGGCCGATGACCTGCAGCACTTCCTGTTTGTCTTCGGCGCTGATGGATTGCTTCAGGTAGCCGGTGAGGTGTTGCAGGACATTGGTGTGGGTGCGGCGGGTCGCGCATTTTTTCAGGGCGACCATCAACTGGCTGAAATAGCGTGGCCCAATGGTTTCGGCATCAGTGTTGCCCATGCTGCCCAGCAGTTTGCCGAGCACCTTGTACTGCAATGGGTTGTGAGCCATCAGCAGGTATTTGTAGCCGGCGTGGAACTCGGTCAGGCTGCGTCGCGTGAGGCCGGCTTGGCGCAGCTCCTGCCAGGCCGCGTAAGCGAAGACCCGGGTCAGGAAGTTTTCCCGCAACACCGCATCGTTCAGCCGGCCGTCCTCTTCCACCGGCAAGTCGGGGTGTTGCGCGCAAAACGCCTGGGCGTAGATGCCGCGTCCGTCTTCGGCGGGCCGGCCGCCCTCCTGGTAGACCTTGACCCGCTCCAGTCCGCAGGACGGCGACTTCTGCATGAAGATATAGCCGCAGATATCCGTGAGTTCGGCGGCCATCTGATTGCCATAGTCGGCCAGTGCCCGGGTCACATCCGTCTCGGCGTGCACGCTGCCCACGGCCCGTGGCTGCTGTGGGTCGCCCACCAGGCGAATCGGCTCGCGGGGGATGCCCAGGCCGATGGCCGCTTCCGGGCACAGCGGGATGAAATCGAAGTATTCGCTGAGGATGCGGCTGCACAGTCGCGATTCCTTGTGCCCACCGTTGTAGCGCACCTCAATGCCCATCAAGCAGGCGCTGACAGCGATTTTTGGCTTGCGCGGCAACTCGGTGGTGGCGGGCATGGGAACCTCGAGAGAAATACTTGTACAGGCAAGAATGCTTGTACAACTAAAGCTCATCATAGGTTCTGTCTTGTACAAGTCAAATTATTTGTACAGGTTTTCCTGGGCTGTGTTTATTGCCAGCCCATACGCCAGGTCTCGGCATCTTGCAGATGGGTCCAGCTGATGCGCTGGTTGCGTAGGCTCATCACCGCTTGCAGCTCGACTTCGAGCACGGTGCCTTGTTCATCGCGAAACAGTTCGGTGACCAGGAAGTGTTTTTCCCGGTTCAGCGGGCGGGCTGCCGTCCATTTCGACAGCAGCAGCTTGCGCGGGTTGATGCGGTTCAACCCAGGTGTTCCATCAGCCGCCGGGCCGCTTCCTGGCCGCTGAGCCAGGCGCCTTCGACACGTCCCGACAAACACCAGTCGCCACACACGTACAGGCCCAGGTCGGCATCGGCCAGCGCCCCCCATTCCCGTGCCCCGGCCGGACGGGCGTAGAGCCAGCGGTGGGCGAGGGTGAAGACCGGGGCCGGCATGCTGGCGTGCAGCAACTCGGCAAAGGCGCCGTGCAACTGCTCGATCACGGCCTCCTTGGACAGGTCCAGGTGCTGCTTGCTCCAGGTGCTGGTGGCGTGCAGGACCCAGGTGTCGAGGTGGTTGTCGCGGGCCGGCTTGCTGCGGTTGCGGGCCAGCCAGTCGAGGGGGCTGTCCTGCACGAAGCAGCCTTCCATCGGCGTATCCAGTGGCGTATCGAAGGCCAGGGCGATGGCCCAGGTCGGCTCCATCTGCACGCCGGCGGCGGCCCCGGCAAGTTTCGGCGCGGCGGCCAGCAGGGCGGTGGCCTGGGGCGCGGGCGTGGCGATGATCACCTCGCTGAACGGACCGTGGGTGTAGCCTTCGGCATCCTGCAGGTGCCAATGCTGTTCACCACGGAACACCTCGGTGATCCGGCAACTGAAATGTGCCTGGAGGCGGCCGAGCAAGCCGCGGGTAATGGCGCTCATGCGTGGCGTGCCGACCCAGCGGGTCTGCTCGTCCGGCGACAGGCTCAGTTGGCCGTTCTGGAAGTTGTAGAGCTGCGGGTCCCATTCGGCGACCCAGCCTTCACCCTGCCAGCGCTGGACTTCCTTGACGAAACGGCGGTCGCGGGCGGTGAAGTATTGGGCGCCCAGGTCCAGCGCGCCAGCATCGCTGCGCTTGCTGGACATGCGTCCGCCACTGCCGCGACTCTTGTCGAATATTTCGATGGAATACCCGGCATCGTGCAGTGCCCGGGCGGCCGAAAGTCCGGCGATGCCGGCACCGATTATTGCGATGGGTACAGTCATGGGTGGGCCTCGTTACCTGTAAGCACAGACTACGCCGTCAGCAAAACCTGTACAATCTTGTTTTTTGGTATAAGTTACGACCTGCCTGTCGGTTCACTCTGTCCTATTGTTAAAACATATTTCGGTCGAGAGAAAAGAGCCCTGTTTTAAAAATAGACTAACGCTCTCGACAAAACGTTACGCGAGGACGCACTCATGCACATATTGCTGACCGGCGGTACTGGTTTGATCGGACGCCAACTGTGCGCGTACTGGTCGACGCAGGGGCATCGGCTGACGGTGTGGAGCCGTCGACCCGAACAGGTGGCGCGTTTGTGCGGTGCCCAGGTGCGGGGTGTGCGGCATCTCGAGGAGTTGGCCGGCGAGCCGCTGGACGCGGTGATCAACCTGGCCGGCGCGCCGATTGCCGACCGGCTCTGGACCCACAAGCGCAAGGCCCAGCTCTGGAGCAGCCGGATCCAGCTGACCGAAACCCTGCTGGCCTGGCTGGAAGGCCGTGAGCAGCGTCCCGCGGTCCTGATTTCCGGTTCGGCGGTGGGCTGGTACGGCGATGGCGGCGAGCGTGAGCTGACCGAGGATTCGCCGCCGGTCAGCGAGGATTTCGCCAGTCGCCTGTCGATTGCCTGGGAAGAAACCGCGCAGCGCGCCGAGGCCCTGGGGATTCGTGTGGTGCTGGTGCGAACCGGCCTGGTGCTGGCGGCCGAGGGTGGCTTTTTGTCGCGCCTGCTGCTGCCGTTCAAACTGGGGCTGGGCGGCCCGATCGGCAACGGTCGGCAATGGATGCCGTGGATACACGTGCGCGATCAAATCGCCGCGATTGATTTTCTTCTGCATCGTAGTGATGCCCGCGGTCCCTATAATGCCTGCGCGCCCAAGCCGGTTCGCAACAAGACGTTCGCCAAGGCGTTGGGCAAGGTCCTGCATCGCCCGGCGCTGGTTCCGTTGCCGGCCTTTGTCCTGCGCCTGGGCCTGGGTGAGCTGGCGCTGCTGCTGCTCGGTGGCCAGCGCGTGACGCCGGCGCGGTTGCTGGCGGCGGGATTTGTTTTTCAGTTTAACGATCTGCCCGCGGCCCTCGACGATCTCTCGGGCCGCCTCTGAAATAGGACGTTGCATGACCGATCACGCCTTGCTTCTGGTCAACCTGGGTTCTCCGGCTTCCACTTCGGTCGCGGACGTGCGCAGCTACCTCAATCAATTCCTGATGGATCCCTATGTGATCGACCTGCCCTGGCCGGTCCGTCGCTTGCTGGTATCGCTGATCCTGATCAAGCGCCCGGAGCAGTCGGCCCATGCCTATGCCTCGATCTGGTGGGAGGAGGGCTCGCCGCTGGTGGTGCTCAGCCGTCGTTTGCAGCAGCAGATGACCACGCAATGGACCCAGGGCCCGGTGGAGTTGGCGATGCGTTATGGCGAGCCGTCGGTTGAGACGGTGCTGGCCCGCCTGGCCAAGCAAGGCATCCGCAAGGTGACCTTGGCCCCGTTGTATCCGCAATTTGCCGACAGCACCGTGACCACGGTGATCGAGGAAGCCCGTCGGGTGGTGCGCGAGCGCAAGCTCGATGTGCAGTTCTCCATCCTGCAACCCTTCTATGATCAGCCGGAATACCTGGAGGCCCTGGTGACCAGTGCCAGGCCGCATCTGGCCCAGGGTTTCGATCATTTGCTGCTGAGTTTCCACGGTTTGCCGGAGCGGCACCTGACCAAGCTCGATCCCACCGGCAGCCATTGCTTCAAGGATGCCGATTGCTGCAAGAACGCCTCGCCGGCGGTGCTCGCCACCTGCTACCGCGCCCAGTGCCTGCGCACGGCGTCGGCATTTGCCGAGCGCATGGGCCTGGCGGACGGGCAGTGGTCGGTGTCGTTCCAGTCGCGCTTGGGCCGGGCGAAGTGGATCGAACCCTATACCGAGGCGCGCCTGGATGAGTTGGCCAAGGCCGGGGTGAAGAAGCTGCTGGTGATGTGCCCGGCGTTTGTTGCCGATTGCATCGAGACGCTGGAGGAGATCGGTGATCGCGGCCGTGAGCAGTTTGTCGCGGCGGGGGGCGGGGAGTTGGTGCTGGTGCCGTGTTTGAACGATGAGCCGCAGTGGGCGGCGGCGTTGAATACCCTGTGCGAGCGGGCGCCGCTGGCACTGTAGGAGCCAGCAAGCCGACTCCTACAGTTGGCGGACGGCCTTACAACAACGGCTCGTCCGCCTTCTTGTTCTTCCAGCCGTCATTACCCGGCAACAGCAGGTTCAGCGCAATCGCCACAACGGCGCACAGCGCAATACCCTTGAGACCGAAATCATCCGGACCGGTGCCGGTTCCCACCAGCACACCGCCGATACCGAACACCAACGTCACCGAAACGATCACCAGATTGCGTGCCTCGCCCAGATCGATCTTGTGACGGATCAGGGTATTCATCCCCACCGCCGCAATCGAACCGAACAGCAGGCACAGGATCCCGCCCATCACCGGCACCGGAATACTCTGCAGCAGCGCGCCGAACTTGCCGATAAACGCCAGGCTGATGGCAAAGATCGCCGCCCAGGTCATGATTTTCGGGTTGTAGTTCTTGGTCAGCATTACCGCGCCGGTCACTTCGGCATAGGTGGTGTTGGGCGGGCCGCCGAACAGGCCGGCTGCCGTGGTGGCGATACCGTCACCGAGCAAGGTGCGGTGCAGGCCAGGCTTCTTCAGGTAGTCGCGACCGGTCACGCTGCCCACCGCAATCACCCCGCCGATATGCTCGATGGCCGGCGCCAGCGCCACCGGGACAATGAACAGGATCGCCTGCCAGTTGAATTCCGGCGCCGTGAAATGCGGCAGGGCGAACCAGGGAGCGGCGGCGATCTTCGCCGTGTCGACCACGCCGAAATAGAACGACATGGCAAACCCGACCAATACCCCGGAGATGATCGGCACCAGGCGGAAAATGCCCTTGCCGAACACGGCGACGATCAGGGTGGTCAGCAGTGCCGGCATCGAGATCAGCATGGCGGTCTGGTAATGAATCAGCTCGGAACCGTCACCGGCCTTGCCCATCGCCATGTTCGCGGCAATCGGCGCCATGGCCAGGCCGATGGAGATGATCACCGGGCCGATTACCACCGGCGGCAGCAGCCGGTCGATAAAACCGGTGCCCTTGATCTTCACCGCCAGGCCCAGGAAGGTGTAGACGAAACCCGCCGCCATCACCCCACCCATGGTCGCGGCCAGGCCGAACTGGCCCTTGGCGAGGATGATCGGGGTGATAAAGGCAAAGCTCGAAGCGAGGAACACCGGCACCTGACGCCCGGTGACCACCTGGAACAACAGAGTCCCCAGGCCCGCCGTGAACAGCGCGACGTTCGGGTCGAGGCCGGTAATCAGCGGCATCAACACCAGGGCGCCAAAGGCCACGAAAAGCATTTGCGCGCCCGACAGCACGGTGCGCCAGAGCGGGTCGTTGAACTCATCCTGCATATCAGCCGTCCTTCTGTTTGGTGCCGAAGATCTTGTCGCCGGCATCGCCCAGGCCCGGAATGATGTAGCCGTGTTCGTTGAGTTTTTCGTCGACGGACGCGGTGTAGATGGTCACGTCCGGGTGGGCTTTCTCGACCGCGGCGATGCCTTCCGGCGCCGCCACCAGGACCATCGCGCGGATGTCCTTGCAGCCGGCTTTCTTCAGCAGGTCGATGGTCGCGACCATCGAGCCGCCGGTGGCGAGCATCGGGTCGATGATCATCGCCAGGCGTTCGTCGATTTCCGGGACCAGCTTTTCCAGGTAGGTGTGGGCTTCGAGGGTTTCCTCGTTGCGGGCCACGCCCACGGCGCTGACCTTGGCGCCCGGGATCAGGCTGAGCACGCCTTCGAGCATGCCGATACCGGCGCGCAGGATCGGCACCACGGTAATCTTCTTGCCGGCGATCTTCTCGACCTGGACGGTGCCGCACCAGCCCTGGATATCGTAGGTTTCCAGGGGCAGGTCCTTGGTTGCTTCGTAGGTCAGCAACGCTCCGACTTCCTGAGCGAGCTCACGGAAGTTCTTCGTGCTAATGTCAGCGCGGCGCATCAGGCCGAGCTTGTGGCGGATCAGCGGATGGCGGATCTCACGGATGGGCATGGGAATAGGCTCCGGCGGCGGGCAAAAAACGGCTTAGATTAATCTATCCGCAGGTGTTGTCCTATAGATCAGCCGTACGTTAGTCCAGAAACCCTTGATCTGGTCGCGCGGGGTGCGTACCTTTGCCCGCTTTTCTTACATAAGCCCCCTTTTGGAGAGCGCCATGTCCGCTGATCTCGAGCATATCCGTCAAGTCATGCGCGAAGCCGACTGCCTGTACAGCAACGCCGAAGTCGAAGCGGCCATCGCCCGTGTCGGCGCGCAGATCAACGCCGAGCTGGCCGAGAGCAACCCGGTGGTGTTCTGCGTGATGAACGGCGGCCTGATCTTCTGCGGCAAGCTGATGACCCACCTGAACTTCCCGCTGGAAGCTTCGTACCTGCACGCGACCCGCTACCGCAACGAAACCAGCGGCGGCGAGCTGTTCTGGAAAGCCAAGCCGGAAGTGTCGTTCATCGACCGCGATGTGCTGATCATCGACGACATCCTCGACGAAGGGCACACCCTGGGCGCGATCATCGATTTCTGCAAACACGCCGGTGCACGCCGGGTGCACACCGCGGTGCTGATCGACAAGGACCACGACCGCAAGGCCCGTCCGGACCTGAAAGCGGACTACGTCGGCCTGCCGTGCATCGACCGCTACATCTTCGGCTACGGCATGGACTACAAGGGTTACTGGCGCAACGCCGCCGGCATCTACGCCGTCAAGGGGATGTAAGGGATGGGCACGCCCAGCTTTCTCGATGCAACCTTGTTCGCCGAACTGGCCGAGAAAGCGGCGGCGAGTCCCCGTGGCCGGGTTCATCACAACTTTCACCAGATGGACGAGCCCTGCCATCGCATGGCGATCGGCCTGCAGCCCGGCACCTATATAGCGCCCCATCGGCACCTGAGTGCCGACAAGGCGGAAACCTTGCTGGTGCTCAAGGGCAGCCTCGGCCTGCTGGTATTCGATGAGGCGGGTCAGTTGTTGACCAAGCGCGTGTTGCAGGCGGGCGGTGAATGCCCGGGTGTCGACCTGCCGGCCGGGGTGTTCCATGGCCTGGTGATCCTCGAAGCCGACAGCGTGATGTTCGAATGCAAGGCCGGCCCTTATCGTCCGGTGGGCGATGGCGAGCTGGCCGACTGGGCGCCGCGCGAAGGCGATGCCGAAGTGGCCGCCTACCAGGCCTGGATGCGCGCGCAGTTCGATTGAGTGCGTGGCTGACGGGCAGAAAGGTGACTTTGCCGTATCATCAGGCACCTAACGACAGGCAACGGGTTCCCAGGGCATGCTGGCCATCTTTCTCGGTATCTTGACCATCACCGCGCCGGTCTTCGCCATGTTGTTCCTGGGCGTGGTGCTCAAGCGTGTGGGCTGGATCAACGACAGCTTTATCCACACGGCTTCGGCACTGGTGTTCAACGTCACCATGCCGGCGCTGCTGTTTCTCGGCATCCTCCATGCCGATCTGCACGCGGCGTTGCAGCCCAAGGTGCTGGGGTATTTTGCCCTGGCCACCCTGGTGGGCTTTGCCGGCTGTTGGGGCTGGGCGATCTGGCGCTGCCCCGAGATCGATCGCGGGATCTATACCCAGGGCGCCTTTCGCGGCAATAACGGGGTGATCGGCCTGGCCCTGGCGGCGAGCATGTACGGCGCCTACGGGATTTCCCTGGGGGCGATTCTCGCGGCGCTGGTGATCCTGTTCTACAACACCCTGTCGACCATTGTCCTGGCGGTGTACAGCCCGGTGATCAAGTCCGATCCCAGGAGCATCTTCAAGAGTGTGCTGAGCAATCCGCTGATCATCAGCGTGATCGCGGCGGCGCCCTTTGCCTATTTCCAGATCGGCTTGCCCGGCTGGCTGGAGACTTCCGGTAATTACCTGGCGCAGATGACCTTGCCGCTGGCGCTGATCTGCATTGGCGGCACCTTGTCCCTGGCGGCGTTGCGCAAGAGTGGTGACCTGGCGTTGAGTGCGAGCCTGGTGAAAATGGTCGGCATGCCCCTGCTGTCGACGCTGGGCGCCTGGCTCTGCGGCTTTCGTGGGGCGGAGTTGGGGATCCTGTTCCTGTACTTCGGCAGTCCGACGGCCGCGGCGAGCTTCGTCATGGCCCGGGCGGCCAACGGCAATCACGAGCTGGCGGCGGCGATTATCGTGATCACCACCCTGATGGCGGCGATCACGACGAACATCGGCATTTTTGTCTTGCAGTGGGGCGGCTGGATCTAGATTCCCGATTTGCACAGCCCAATCATCTTGCTCTTGTAGGTTGGGTGGTGGCCAATTAGTATTATTGAGCGGATTATATTTTTAGGGATAGTAAAGGAGTCTAGGGATTGATCAGTTTTCAAGATGCATTGGATTCAGCCGAGAAATATGGCAAACCGTCAATTTTGCTTGCGAATGGGTTCTCGCAAGCATGGGACGCTCAAATTTTTAACTATAAAAGTCTTCTTGAACGTGCAGACTTTGGAGTAAAAAGTCCCATCATACGCGAGCTTTTTAAGCGCTTTGGGACCTATGATTTTGAAAAAGTAATGCAGAAGTTGACGGGGGCGGAAGCCATATTGGAAGTGTATGGTGCAGATTGGGCTCTCTTAGATCGTATTCGGTCTGATCAGGAAGTTATTAAGTCTGCTTTGATTGCTGTTATCTCTCAAACCCATCCAGAGCTTCCACGTCAAATAAAGGACGAGCAGTACGATGCGGTTAGAAAATTCCTTGGTCGCTTCGAACAGATTTTTACACTGAATTATGATCTCTTATTCTATTGGGCACGTAACAAAAGGGATCTGGATTCACCGGATATCGGTACGGATGACGGGTTTAGAGGTGGCCCCTGGGAAGGTCCTTATACTCAGAATGCCCACTTCTTGCACGGTGCCCTTCATCTTTACGACACGATAGGTGGTATTAGGAAGCATGCTTATGCGGACCGAGGAGTCTCTATAATTGATCAGGTGAAAGAAAATATGGAAGGGGGACGCTTTCCTCTTTTTGTTTCTGAACCTACTTATTCTAAAAAGAAAGCTAGGATTGAGCGTAATCCATATCTTAATTTTTGCTATGAGAAATTGGGAGGCGTTCAGGGCGCTATTTTTGTTTATGGCCACTCTCTAGATGAAAATGATAGACATATTTTTGATAAGGTAAGGGGGAGCGGTGTTCAGAAGGTTTTTGTTAGTATTTATGGTGATGAAAATAGTGAGGGAAATATAATGGCTCAGGCTCGGGCAAAATCTTATTTGGGGGAGCAAAAAGTTGTTTTCTTCAAGGCTGAGACTGCTCCTGTCTGGAACTGAGGTCAAAGGCTGTGTGGTTTTGTGGGGCGGCTTAAACCGCCCCTTTTTGGCTAGTCGGCTTTTTTATAAGAGTCGATCACTTCCTGGGCCGCGCGAAATGCATCGATAGCCGCCGGCACCCCGGCATACACCGCGCAATGGAGCAGCGCCTCACGAATCTCTTCCACCGTGCAGCCATTGTTCAAGGCGCCGCGTACGTGGCCCTTGAGTTCCTGCGGACACTTGAGCGCCGTCAGCGCCGCGAGGGTAATCAGGCTGCGGGTCTTCAACGACAACCCTTCGCGATTCCAGACACTGCCCCAGGCGTGTTCGTTGACGAAGTCCTGCAACGGCTGGCTGAATTCGGTGGCATTGCCCAGGGCACGGTCGACGAACGCATCGCCCATGACCTGACGACGCATCTCGACACCGGGTTTCTTCTGATCGGTCATTGCAGCAGCTCCTATGAGTGTTGGCGACGCCAGGCCCTGAGCGTACTGAACAGCAGGTACGCGAGGAGCGCCGGCAGGATGAAAAACAGCATCAGGCGTTCCAGTTTGTCCGCCATCGGCATGCCGGTGGTGAACCACACCACGTGCAGGCCGTAGGCCAGGTACAAACCCAGAAACAGCAGGCCCTCGGCGCGGGTGATGCGGTAGCCGGAATAGAACACCGGCCAGCACAGCATGGCCACGCCGAGCATCACCGGCAGGTCGAAGGCCAGGGCGTTGGGCGACACCGACAGCGGCGTGGGGGCGAGCAGAGCGGTGAGGCCGAGCACCCCCAGCAGGTTGAACAGGTTGCCACCGATCACATTGCCCACGGCGATATCCCGTTGTCCGCGAACGGCGGCGATCAGCGAGGTGGCCAACTGCGGCAGCGAGGTGCCGACCGCCACCACGGTCAGGCCGATGATGCGTTCGGACAGGCCCAGTTCGGTGGCCACGTCGACGGCGGCATCCAGCAGCAGGTGCCCGGCCACCACCAGCAGCGCCAGGCCCAGGCCCATCCACACCAGGCTGCTCAGCCAGGGCGTGGATTTATGTGGGGGGGGCGACGGCACGGCGTGGTGATGGCGGGACTGGCGCAGCAGCAGGCCGAGGTACAGCGCGAAGGCGCTCAGCATCACCAGGCCGTCGAGGCGCCCCAGTTCTTCATTGAACGCCAGGGCGAAGACCAGCAGGCTGGCGAAGATCATCAGCGGGATATCCAGGCGGATCAGCTGGCGCGAGACCCGCAACGGGATGATCAGCGCCGAGAGGCCCAGGGTCACCAGGGTGTTGAAGATATTGCCGCCGATCACGCTGCCCACCGCGATATCGGCATTCTCGGCAGCGGCGGCCTGCACGCTGACCGCCAGTTGTGGTGCGCTGCTGCCGAAGGCAACGACGGTCAGGCCGATCAGCAGCGGGCGCACGCCCAGGCTCGCGGCCAGGCGCACGGCTGCGCGCACCAGCAGTTCGGCGCCGAGGATCAGCAATAACAAGCCGCCGCCCAGTTGAATCAGGCTTAGCCAGGGAAGGGTGGTCAATCCGAAAATGGCGGGGGCTCCAGCGGTCAGTCGTCGAGGCTTTGGACGCGTACGCGGGCGGTGCCGCCTTGCAGCATGCCCAATTGGGTGGCTGCTTCGCGTGACAGGTCGATCAGACGCCCACGGGTATGCGGGCCGCGATCATTGATGCGCACTATGACCGATTTGTCGTTGTCCAGGTTGGTGACTTTTACCCGGGTGCCGAAGGGCAGCTGGCGATGGGCGGCGGTCAGGCCGTGCTGGTCGAAGGGTTCGCCGCTGGCGGTACGTTTGCCCTGGTGCTGGGCGCCGTAATACGAAGCCATGCCGGTCTCGTCATAGCCGCGGGGGTTTATGTCGTGACTGGCGCAGCCGGCCAGCAGGCTGAGGAGGGCAAAGGCGGCGAGCAGATGCTTCATCGGATGTCCTCTAACACAGGAGGTGTGTTTGCCTGAGGGCCTTTTGGTGGTCTTGAGGGCCTCTTCGCTGGCAAGCCCTGCTCCTACAGTTCATCGGTGAACACAAGTTTTGCGTACGCCTCGATTCTGTAGGAGCAGGGCTTGCCCGCGAAGCTTTTAGCGCTCTTGAGGGCCTAGCCGCTATCAGCCTTCGAGCTTGCTTTTCAGCAGTTCGTTGACTTGCTGCGGGTTGGCCTTGCCCTTGGAGGCTTTCATCGCCTGGCCGACAAAGAAGCCGAACATCTTGCCGCGCTTGGCTTCATCCGCCGCCCGATACTGTTCGACCTGCTCGGCGTTGGCCGCCAGCACTTCGTCCAGCACCTTCTCGATGGCGCCGCTGTCCGTGACCTGCTTCAGCCCACGGGCTTCGATCACTTCGTCCGCGCTGCCTTCACCATTGGCCATGGCTTCGAAGACCATCTTGGCGATCTTGCCGGAGATGGTGTTGTCGCTGATCCGCAGCAGCATGCCGCCCAACTGCTCGGCCGTGACCGGTGCCTGGTCGATGTCCACGCCCAGCTTGTTCAGCAGGCTGCCCAGCTCGACCATGACCCAGTTGGCCGCCAGCTTGGCGTCGCCGCCGATGCTCACGACTTTTTCGAAGTAGTTCGCCTGCTCGCGGCTGGAAGCCAGCACGCTGGCGTCATAAACCGACAGGCCGAACTGGGCCTGGAAGCGCTCGCGTTTCTGCGGCGGCAGCTCCGGCAACTGCGCGCGGACTTCATCGAGGAACGCGTCCTCGATCACCACCGGCAACAGGTCCGGGTCGGGGAAGTAACGGTAGTCGTTGGCTTCCTCCTTGCTGCGCATGGCGCGGGTCTCGTCCTTGTTCGGGTCGTACAGGCGGGTCTGCTGGATCACCCGGCCGCCGTCCTCGATCAGTTCGATCTGGCGCTGCACTTCGGTGTTGATCGCCTTCTCGATAAAACGGAACGAGTTGACGTTCTTGATCTCGCAGCGGGTACCGAACTCGACCTGGCCCTTGGGCCGGATCGAGACGTTGCAGTCGCAACGCAGCGAGCCTTCTGCCATGTTGCCGTCGCAGATACCCAGGTAACGCACCAGCGCATGGATCGCCTTGACGTAGGCCACGGCTTCCTTGGCGTTGCGCATATCCGGTTCGGAAACGATTTCCAGCAGCGGCGTGCCGGCACGGTTCAGGTCGATGCCGGTGGCGCCGCTGAAATCCTCGTGCAGGCTCTTGCCGGCGTCTTCTTCCAGGTGCGCACGGGTAATCCCGACGCGCTTGACCGTGCCGTCTTCGAGGGTGATGTCCAGATGGCCCTTGCCAACGATCGGCAGTTCCATCTGGCTGATCTGGTAGCCCTTGGGCAGGTCCGGGTAGAAGTAGTTCTTGCGTGCGAACACGTTGTGCTGGCCGATCTCGGCGTCGATCGCCAGACCGAATTTCACCGCCATGCGCACCGCTTCCTGGTTCAGCACCGGCAGGACGCCGGGCATGCCCAGGTCTACCAGGCTCGCCTGGGTGTTCGGCTCGGAACCGAAGGTGGTGGCACTACCGGAGAAAATCTTCGATTGGGTGGCGAGCTGGGTATGAATCTCCAGCCCGATCACGACTTCCCATTGCATGTGTTTCTCCTCAGAAGCCTTCAGGTGTGCGGGTGTGCCAGTCAGTGTTTAGCTGATACTGGTGCGCAACGTTGAGCAGACGGCCTTCCTGGAAATATGGGGCCAGCAGTTGGACGCCCACCGGCAGGCCGTCGACGAAACCGGCCGGCATGGACAGGCCCGGCAGGCCCGCGAGGTTGGCGGTGATGGTGTAGACGTCTTCCAGGTACTCGGCGACCGGGTCGCTGTTCTTCGCGCCGATCTTCCACGCCGGGTTCGGCGTGGTCGGGCCGAGGATGATGTCGACCTCGTTGAAGGCGGCCATGAAGTCGTTCTTGATCAGGCGACGGATTTTCTGCGCCTGCAGGTAATAGGCGTCGTAGTAACCGGCCGACAGCGCGTAGGCGCCGACCAGGATACGGCGCTGGACTTCCGCGCCGAAGCCTTCGCCACGGGAGCGCTTGTACAGGTCGGTGAGGTCTTTCGGGTCTTCGCAGCGATAGCCGAAACGCACGCCGTCGAAGCGCGAGAGGTTCGACGAGGCTTCCGCCGGGGCGATCACGTAGTACGCCGGAATCGCGTGCTGCATGTTCGGCAGGCTGATTTCCTTGATGATCGCGCCGAGTTTTTCCAGGGCCTTGATGCTCGCCTGGATCAGGTCAGCGATGCGCGGGTCGAGGCCGGCGCTGAAGTATTCCTTGGGTACGCCGATGCGCAGGCCCTGGATCGAGGTGCCCAGGCTGGCGGAGTAATCCGGTACCGGCTCATCGATGCTGGTGGAGTCCTGCGGGTCGAAGCCGGCCATGCCTTGCAGCAGCAGGGCGCAGTCTTCGGCGGTACGTGCCAACGGGCCACCCTGGTCGAGGCTGGAGGCGTAGGCGATCATGCCCCAGCGCGAAACGCGACCGTAGGTCGGTTTCAGCCCGGTGAGGTTGGTCAGCGCCGCCGGCTGGCGGATCGAACCGCCGGTGTCGGTGCCGGTGGCTGCCGGCAGCAGGCGTGCGGCAACCGCTGCCGCCGAACCGCCGGATGAACCGCCTGGCACGTGCTCCAGGTTCCACGGGTTTTTCGCCGGGCCGTAGTAGCTCGACTCGTTGCCCGAGCCCATGGCGAACTCGTCCATGTTGGTCTTGCCCAGGGTCACGGTACCGGCCGCGGCCAGCTTGGCGACCACGGTGGCGTCGTAGGGCGCCTTGAAGTTGTCGAGCATCTTCGAGCCGCAGCTGGTGCGGATGCCCTGGGTGCAGAACAGGTCCTTGTGGGCGATCGGCGCGCCGAGCAGGGCACCGTTCTCGCCGGCGGCACGACGGACGTCGGCGGCCTTGGCCTGGCTCAGGGCCAGGTCCTCGGTGAGGCTGATAAAACTGTTGAGCTGCGGGTCGAGCTGGGCGATACGCGCCAGCAGGGTCCGGGTCAGCTCTTCGGAGGAGAATTTCTTGTCGGCGAGGCCACGGGCGATCTCGGCCAGGGTCATCTGATGCATTGCAGGCTCTTTCCCTTTAGTCGATGACTTTCGGAACCAGGTACAGGCCGTTTTCGACCGCTGGCGCGATGGACTGATAAGCCTCGCGGTGATTTCGCTCGGTCACGGCGTCGGCGCGCAGGCGCTGATTCGCTTCCAGAGGGTGGGCAAGGGGTTCGATACCGCGGGTATCGACAGCCTGCATCAGGTCGACCAGGCCCAGAATGCTGTTCAGGGCCTCGGTGGTGCGTGGAAGATCGGCTTCGACCAGGCCCAGGCGGGCCAGGTGAGCGATTTTTTCCACGTCGGAGCGTTCAAGCGCCATGGGGATCTCCAGTGGAAAACCGGACGGAAGGTGTCCGTTCAGTTAGGCAATACACAATAAAGAGTGTCAATAAGTGCGGGCGCGACTTACGATTGTCGGAACACTACCGCATTTCTACGGTCACATGGCCGCGATTGTATGGGATGGTGCTCGGAAAAACGCCTAATTTAGCATATTGGCGCCTTGCCCAAAATCCCCGTCGTTGTTAGAGTTTGCCGCACTTTTTTACCCACGCGTTGCCCAGGGTCCCTTTCCAATGTTCAAGAAACTGCGTGGCATGTTTTCCAGCGATCTCTCCATCGACCTGGGCACAGCCAACACCCTTATCTACGTGCGCGAGCGCGGTATCGTCCTGAATGAGCCATCGGTTGTTGCGATTCGCACCCATGGCAACCAGAAGAGCGTCGTCGCCGTCGGCACCGAGGCCAAGCGCATGCTCGGCCGTACGCCGGGCAACATTGCTGCCATTCGTCCGATGAAAGACGGCGTGATCGCCGACTTCAGCGTTTGCGAGAAGATGCTGCAGTACTTCATCAACAAGGTGCATGAAAACAGCTTCCTGCAGCCCAGCCCTCGGGTGCTGATCTGCGTACCGTGCAAATCGACCCAGGTCGAGCGTCGTGCCATCCGTGAATCGGCCCTTGGTGCCGGTGCCCGTGAAGTGTTCCTGATCGAAGAGCCGATGGCTGCCGCTATCGGTGCCGGCCTGCCGGTTGAAGAAGCCCGTGGTTCGATGGTGGTCGATATCGGTGGTGGTACCACTGAAATCGCCCTGATCTCCCTGAACGGCGTGGTCTATGCCGAATCCGTCCGGGTCGGCGGCGACCGCTTCGACGAAGCGATCATCACTTATGTGCGCCGCAACTACGGCAGCCTGATCGGTGAATCCACCGCCGAGCGCATCAAGCAGGAAATCGGCACCGCCTACCCGGGCGGCGAAGTGCGTGAAGTCGACGTACGTGGCCGTAACCTGGCCGAAGGCGTGCCACGTGCCTTCACCCTGAACTCCAACGAAGTCCTGGAGGCCCTGCAGGAATCCCTGGCGACCATCGTCCAGGCGGTGAAAAGCGCCCTGGAGCAGTCGCCTCCGGAACTGGCCTCGGACATCGCCGAGCGTGGTCTGGTGCTGACCGGTGGTGGCGCATTGCTGCGTGACCTCGACAAGCTGCTGGCCCAGGAAACCGGTCTGCCGGTGATCGTTGCCGAAGACCCGCTGACCTGCGTCGCCCGTGGCGGCGGTCGTGCCCTGGAAATGATGGATAAGCACACCATGGATCTGCTTTCCAGCGAGTAAGTTCGCTGAGAAGCTCTATGCTGTTCCGCTCGCAGGCAGCACTTTGCAGTGCTGCCTGTTGCGTTTATCTTCTGTCAATCTGCATCCAGGCCGGTGTGATGCCGTATGAATAAAATGACTCATTGCCTGGGAGGAGCGGCTCATTAAACCGCTCTTTGCCAAAGGCCCCTCATTGGGCGTGCGCTTGTTGGTGCTGGTCGTGCTATCGGTCGCGCTGATGGTGGTCGATGCCCGTTTCACGCTGCTCAAGCCGGTGCGTAGCCAGATGTCGCTGGTGCTGATGCAGTCGTACTGGATCACCGACCTGCCGCAACGCTTGTGGCAAGGCGTGGCCAGTCAGTTCGGCAGTCGTACCGAGTTGGTCGCCGAAAACGAAAAACTCCAGACCGAAAACCTGCTGTTGCAAGGGCGCCTGCAAAAACTCGCGGCCTTGACCGAGCAGAACGTACGCCTGCGCGAGTTGCTCAACTCCTCGGCGCTGGTCAACGAGAAGGTCGAAGTGGCCGAGTTGATCGGCATGGACCCGAACCCCTTCACCCATCGCATCATCATCAACAAGGGTGAACGTGATGGCGTGGTCCTCGGCCAACCGGTGCTCGATGCCCGTGGCCTGATGGGCCAGGTGGTCGAGTTGATGCCCTACACCTCGCGCGTGCTGCTGCTCACCGACACCACCCACAGCATTCCGGTGCAGGTCAACCGCAACGGCCTGCGGGCGATTGCCAGCGGTACCGGCAACCCCGAGCGCCTGGAACTGCGCCATGTCGCCGACACGGCCGACATCAAGGAAGGCGACCTGCTGGTCAGCTCCGGCCTGGGCCAGCGCTTCCCGGCGGGTTACCCGGTAGCGACGGTCAAGGAAGTGATTCACGATTCCGGCCAGCCTTTCGCCATTGTCCGCGCCGTGCCGACCGCCGCGTTGAACCGCAGCCGCTACCTGTTGCTGGTCTTCAGCGACGGCCGTACGCCGGAAGAGCGTGCCAACGAAGCGGCGCAGGCCCAGGAAGCGGATCGCCAGGGCGGTGACGGAGCGCCGGTAGTGCCGGCCACCGTGCCCAAGCCCGCGACCGCACCGGCCAAGCCTGGCGCCCCCGCCGCGCCTGCCGCTGCCCCGGCAACCCCGGCCAGGCCGGCGGCCCATGCCGTCAAACCCGCCGCTGCCAAACCCCCCGCCAGCAAACCGCCGGCGGCGACACGGGCAACCCCCCGGACGGAGGAATAATGGCTGGTACCTTTTCCCGCAATGGCTGGATCGTCTGGCTGACCTTCGCCATCGGCCTGCTGCTCAGCGTTTCGCCGCTGCCACAGTTCATGGAGATCCTGCGCCCGCTGTGGCTGGCACTGTTGCTGGCGTTCTGGGCGTTGTACCTGCCGCACAAGATCGGCATGGTGACCGCGTTCCTGCTGGGCCTGGCCGAAGACGTGCTCTATGGCACCCTGCTGGGGCAGAACGCATTGATCCTGACCCTCATCACCTTCCTCGTGCTGTCGCTGCAACAACGCCTGCGGATGTTCCCGATGTGGCAACAGAGTCTGGTGATCCTGGTGATCTTCGGCCTGGCGCAGTTGGTGCAACTCTGGCTCAGCGCCTTGACCGGCAACCGTCAACCGACCCTGGCGCTGGTGCTGCCGGCCCTGGTCAGCGCCTTGCTCTGGCCCTGGGTCAGCTTCGGCCTGCGTGGCCTGCGCCGCCGCTACAAAATCAACTGACGGGATTTCGCCCGCCATTGGCGGGCGAGCTGCTGATTCTGCTGACATGGCTCCCCTACAGAGCCCCGACACGGAGATGTCTCGATGACCTCGCTCTACCTGGCTTCCGGCTCGCCGCGTCGGCGTGAACTGCTGACACAGATCGGCGTGCCGTTCAGCGTCATCAGTGCCGAGATCGACGAAACCCCACTGCCTGATGAAAGCCCGACGGCCTACGTCGAGCGCCTGGCGCGGGGCAAGGCCGCGGCCGGTCGTGCACGGCTGGGTGCCAGTCAGGCGGCGGCCGGGACCTGTGTGCTGGGGGCCGACACCGCGGTGGTGCTGGACGGTCGGATTCTCGGCAAGCCGCTGGATGAAGCCGATGCACTGGCCATGTTGCTGGCCCTGTCCGATCGCGAGCACGAAGTGCTGACCGCCATTGCGGTGCTCGACGGTGAGCGTTGCGAGTCCCGGGTGGTACGCAGCCTCGTGAAATTTCGTGCAATACACTCAGAAGAAGCTCATCTCTACTGGTCCAGCGGCGAGCCCCGGGACAAGGCGGGCGCCTATGCTATTCAAGGCCTGGCGGCGGTTTTCGTTGTGGGCTTGAATGGCAGTTACTCTGCCGTTGTCGGCCTGCCCGTGTGCGAAACCGCAGAACTGCTTGGCCATTTCGGCATACCCTGTTGGCAAAACCTTGTCGTGCGCTGATTGCCGCACGCCCGCGATACGGCAACTTTATTGTGAATACGCCTGAACGAGACCCAGCCATGAGTGAAGAGATCCTGATCAACATCACGCCGATGGAATCGCGCGTGGCGGTGGTAGAGAACGGCGTGTTGCAAGAGGTTCATGTCGAGCGTACGCAGAAACGCGGGATCGTCGGCAATATCTACAAGGGCAAGGTGGTGCGGGTGTTGCCGGGCATGCAGGCGGCCTTCGTCGATATCGGCCTGGACCGCGCGGCGTTTATCCACGCCTCGGAAATCTCCATGCGCGAAGGGCCGGCGGTGGAGAGCATCAGCGCCCTGGTGCACGAAGGGCAGAGCCTGGTGGTGCAAGTCACCAAGGACCCCATCGGTACCAAGGGCGCGCGCCTGACCACGCAGTTGTCGATCCCCTCGCGCTACCTGGTGTACATGCCACGTACGGCGCACGTCGGCATTTCCCTGAAGATCGAGGACGAAGGCGAGCGCGAGCGCCTCAAGCAGGTGGTCAGCGATTGCGTGGCCCGCGAAGGCATCACCGAAGCCGGCGGCTTCATCCTGCGCACGGCGGCGGAGGGTGCCGGGGCCGATGAGATCATGATGGACATCCGCTACCTGCGGCGCCTCTGGGACCAGATCGGCGCGCAGATCAAGACCATCGGCGCCCCCAGTGTGATCTACGAAGACCTCGGCCTGGCCTTGCGCACCCTGCGCGATCTGGTCAGCCCGAAGATCGAGAAAATTCGCATCGACTCGCGGGAAACCTTCCAGAAGACCACGCAGTTCGTCGCCGAACTGATGCCGGAAATCGCCGACCGCCTGGAGCACTACCCCGGCGAACGGCCGATCTTCGACCTGTACGGCGTCGAGGACGAGATCCAGAAGGCCCTGGAGCGCAAGGTGCCGCTCAAGTCCGGTGGCTACCTGGTGGTCGACCCGGCCGAAGCCATGAGCACCATCGACGTCAACACCGGTGCCTTCGTCGGCCATCGCAACCTCGAAGAAACCATCTTCAAGACCAACCTCGAAGCGGCCACCGCGATTGCCCGGCAACTGCGCCTGCGCAACCTCGGCGGGATCATCATCATCGACTTCATCGACATGGAAGACGAGGAGCACCAGCGCCAGGTCCTGCGGACCCTGGAAAAACAACTGGAGCGCGATCACGCCAAGACCAACATCATCGGCATCACCGAACTGGGCCTGGTGCAGATGACCCGCAAGCGCACCCGCGAAAGCCTCGAACAGGTGCTCTGCGAGCCGTGCAGCAGTTGCCAGGGGCGCGGCAAGTTGAAGACCCCGGAAACGGTTTGCTACGAGATTTTCCGTGAAATCTTGCGTGAAGCCCGCGCCTATCAGGCTGAAGGTTATAGAGTGTTGGCCAACCAGAAGGTGGTCGATCGCCTGCTGGACGAGGAGTCCGGCAATGTCGCCGAGCTGGAAGGCTTTATCGGCCGCACCATTCGTTTCCAGGTCGAGACCATGTATTCCCAGGAACAATATGACGTGGTGCTGCTCTGATTTCCTGTACTGAGAACCTGCAAGCCCGGTCCAGCGTCGACCTGTTCATTGAACCTTGCCTGAGGGGGCACTGACATGGAGCGTCTGACACGCTTTGTTGCCGGCTTGACCCGTTGGAGCATGGGCCTCTGTGCGTTGTTGCTGGTGCTGGTGGCGTTGTATGCCAGCCTGGGCCGGCAACTGGTGCCGCTGGTGGCCGAGTATCGCGCCGAGATCGAAAGCAAGGCCCAGGCCGCCGTGGGGCTGCCGTTGTCCATCGGCAGCCTGGAAGGGCGCTGGCACGGCCTGGCCCCGGTGCTGCTGGCCCACGATGTGAAAGTCGGCGAGGGCGCTTCGGCGCTGTTGCTGGACAAGGTCCAGGTGGTGCCCGATCTCTGGGCCAGCCTGCGGGCCCGTGAAGTCCGGATTGCCCATCTTGAGCTGGGCGGCCTGCAACTGAGCCTGAAAGAAGACCAGGACGGCCACTGGGCCCTCCAGGGTTTGCCGGTCCAGGACGACCAGCCGCTCGACCCCGCGCAACTGCTGACGCGCTTGCAGATGGTCAAGCAGCTGTCGGTGCTCGACAGCCAGGTGACCTTGCAGCCGTTCGGTGAGTCGCCGCTGACCCTGACTTACGTCGGTCTCAACCTGGAAAGCGGTCTTTCCCGCCAGCGCCTCGACCTGCGCCTGAATCTGCCCGATGGCCAGCCCCTGGCCCTGAACCTGAAAACCCGCCTGCGTGCCAGCGACTGGCGCAACGGCACGGCGCAAGCCTACCTGAGCCTGCCGCAAAGCGACTGGGCACGCTGGCTGCCAGCGCGGCTGACCGGGCAGATGAAAATCACCGAGCTCAAGGCCGGTGGCGAGTTCTGGTTGAACTGGGGCAATGGCACGGTGCAGAGCGCCGTGGTCCGCCTCAATGCGCCGCAATTCCAGGGTGCCTATGCCCAGCGCAAGGCGGTCAGCATCGACAACCTGGCCCTCAACGCCTATGTCCAGCACACCGGGCAGGGGTTTGACGTGCAGCTCAACTCCCTGGCCATGAACCTGGGCAAGACGCGCTGGGAAAGCCATCTGCAATTGCAGCAGTTCGCGGCCACCGACAAGGAGTCGGAGCGCTGGCACCTGCAGGCCGACCGCCTCGACCTGACGCCGATCACCCCCTTGCTCAATGCCCTGGCGCCCTTGCCTGACGGCCTGGCCAAGGCCATCGATCACCTGAAGGTCATCGGCACCCTGCGCAATGTGCTGCTGGATTACCGGCCCCAGGAAACCGGCGATCAAAAGCTGAGTTTTGCGGCGAACCTGGAACGGGTCGGCTTCGACGCCTACCACGACGCCCCGGCGGCGCGTAACGTCAGCGGCAGCATCAGCGGCGACCTCGGCCAGGGCGAACTGCGCATGGACAGCAAGGATTTCTCCCTGCACCTGTACCCGATCTTCAACAACCCCTGGCAGTACCTGCAAGCCAATGCCCGCCTGACCTGGCGCCTGGACCAGGACGGTTTCACCCTGATCGCGCCCTACATCAAGGTGCTCGGGGAAGAGGGCAAGATCGCCGCCGACTTCCTGATTCGCCTGCACTTCGCCCAGGGCACCGAAGACTACATGGACCTGCGGGTCGGCCTGGTGGATGGCGAGGGCCGCTTCACGTCCAAGTACCTGCCGGCGGTGTTGAGCCCGGCGCTGGACGAATGGCTGCGCAACTCGATCCTGCATGGCGCGGTGGACCAGGGCTTCTTCCAGTACCAGGGTTCGCTGAACCACGGCGCCTCTGCCGCGGCACGCAATATCAGCCTGTTCTTCAAGGTCCATGATGCCGAGCTGGCGTTCCAGCCGGGCTGGCCCCATGTCAGCAAGGTCAAGGGCGATGTCTTTATCGAGGACAGCGGGGTGCGGATCAAGGCCAGCGAAGGCCAGTTGCTCAACACCCAGGTCAGCGACATCATGGTCAATATTCCCCATGTGCCCAGCGGCCAACACAGCCATATGTTCCTCGACGGCAACTTTGCCGGCGGCCTGGGCGATGGCCTGAAGATTCTCCAGGAAGCCCCGATCGGCACTGGCGCGACCTTTGCCGGCTGGCAGGCCACGGGTGACCTGTCGGGCAAGGTGAGCCTGGATGTGCCGCTGGTCAAGGCCGACGAACCGAAGATCCTGGTGGACTTCAAGACCGACAAGGCCACGCTCAAACTACCGGATCCGGTCCTGGAACTGAGCCAGCTCAAGGGTGACTTCCGCTTCGACAGCGCCAAGGGCCTGAGCGCCGATAACATCAGTGCCCAGGCATTCGAGCGGCCCATCACCGCGCAGATTTTCGCCGACGGCAAACCGGGCAGTCTCAATACCCGGGTGGTAGCCAAGGGGCAGGTGGCGATCAAGAAACTCACCGATTGGCTGAATGTCAGCCAACCGGTGCCGGTTTCTGGCGACCTGCCTTACCAGTTGCAACTGACCCTGGACGGTCCCGACAGCCAGTTGATGATCAACTCCAACCTCAAGGGTGTTGCCGTCGACTTGCCGGCGCCGTTCGGCATGCCCGCCAGCCTGGGCCGCGACAGCGTGTTCCGCATGACCCTGCAGGGCGCCGAGCGGCGTTACTGGTTCGATTACGGCACCCTGGCCAACTTCACCTTTGCCGCACCGAGCGGCAAGTTCGGCGATGGCCGTGGTGAACTGTTCCTCGGCGAAGGCGACGCGCAACTGCCGACGACCCAGGGCCTGCGGATCCGTGGGGTGTTGTCGGAGCTGGACCTGGAACCGTGGAAAGCGGTCGCCGACCGTTATGCCGGCCAGGACCCGGGCGGCAGCGCCAAGCAATTGCTCAGCAGCGCGGATTTCAAGGTCGGCAAGCTCAGTGCTTTCGGTAGCCAGTTCGACCAGGTGAGTTTGCTGATGGCCCGCAGCGCCAATGCCTGGGGCTTGCAGATCGACAGCCAGCAGGCCAAGGGCAGCGTGACCTTGCCGGATGCCAAGGGTGTACCGATTGGCGTCAGGTTGGCCTATGTGCGTTTGCCGGCACCGGACCCGAGCGTGGTTGCCGATGAAAATGCCCCGGACCCGCTGGCCTCGGTCGATCCCCGGCAGATCCCCGCCGTGGACGTGAGCATCGAGCAACTGTTCCAGGGCAACGATCTGGTGGGTGCCTGGTCGCTCAAGGCGCGTCCGACCCCCAAGGGCATCAAGCTCAATGACCTCAATCTCGGCCTCAAGGGCTTGCAACTGCAAGGCTCCGGCGGTTGGGAAGGCGTGCCCGGCACCAGCGGCAGCTGGTTCAACGGGCGCCTGCAAGGCAAGAACCTGGCGGACGTGCTCAAGGCCTGGAGTTATGCGCCGACCGTTACCAGTGAGGATTTCAGCCTGGACGTCGATGGCCGCTGGCCTGGGTCGCCGGCCTGGGTCGGGCCCAAGCGCTTCTCGGGCAGTCTCGATGCGACCCTGAACAAGGGCCAGTTCGTCGAGGCCGACGGTGGTGCCCAGGCCCTGCGGGTATTCGGCCTGTTGAACTTCAACTCCATCGGCCGCCGCCTGCGCCTGGACTTTTCCGACCTGCTGGGCAAAGGCCTGAGCTACGACCGGGTCAAGGGCCTGCTGGTGGCCAGCGATGGCGTCTATGTGACGCGCAAGCCGATCACCCTGACCGGGCCTTCGAGCAACCTGGAACTCAACGGCACCCTCGATATGGTCGCCGACCGGGTCGATGCCAAGCTGCTGGTGACCTTGCCAGTGACCAACAACCTGCCGATTGCCGCGTTGCTGGTCGGCGCGCCGGCCATCGGCGGTGCGCTGTTCCTGATCGACAAGCTGATCGGTGACCGCGTGGCGCGCTTCGCCAGCGTCAAATACAGCGTCACCGGCCCCTGGAAAGAACCCAAGATCACCTTCGACAAGCCGTTTGACAAGTCGAAGTAAGTCCCCGACGCGAACCCGTAGCGTCGGCATTTTTCGTACTGGGCGCACCGCTGCATGGAGTAGCATGGCGCCAAGTCTTTGAAGGAGTGCGCCATGACTTTTTCCGTCATTCAAATGGTCAGCCAGAGCGATGTCCTGGCCAATCTGGCCCAGGCCCGTGCGCTGCTGGAGCGCGCTGCCGAAGGCGGGGCGCGGCTGGCCGTGCTGCCGGAAAACTTCGCCGCCATGGGCCGTCGCGACGTCGCCGAGATCGGCCGCGCCGAGGCCCTGGGCGAAGGACCTATCCTGCCCTGGTTGAAACAGGCCGCCCGCGACCTCAAGTTATGGATAGTGGCGGGCACTTTGCCGTTGCCGCCCGTTGATCAGCCCCATGCCAAGGCCAATGCCTGCTCGCTGTTGATCGATGAGCAGGGCGAGACGGTGGCGCGTTACGACAAGCTGCATTTGTTCGATGTGGACGTGGCGGACACGCGCGGGCGTTATCGCGAATCCGATGACTATGCTTATGGCAGCCGGGTGGTGGTGGCCGATACCCCGGTAGGACGCCTGGGCCTGAGCGTGTGCTACGACCTGCGCTTTCCCGAGCTCTACAGTGAATTGCGCAAGGCCGGTGCCGAATTGATCACCGCGCCCTCGGCCTTTACCGCCGTGACCGGTGCCGCGCACTGGGAGGTGCTGATTCGCGCCCGGGCCATCGAGACCCAGTGCTACTTGCTGGCGGCGGCCCAGGGCGGGGTTCATCCGGGGCCGCGGGAAACCTTCGGGCATGCGGCGATTGTCGACCCATGGGGACACATTGTCGCCGAACAGGATCAAGGCGAAGCGGTGCTGCTGGCCGAACGCGACAGTAATGAACAGGCGTCCATCCGGGCGCGGATGCCGGTGGCGAGCCATCGGCGCTTTTTCTCGCAGGGCGCGCAGCGACCTGCATCGGAATGACGAAATAAGGCGCAAAACTATGAGCGAGTTGTTGTCCTCAGTCAGCGAACACCTGTTGGCGCCGGGTGGCGTGACCATCGAAAGCCTGCAAGCGGTACTGGGCGACCTGGCCGGGCCGGGCATCGACGCCGCCGACCTGTATTTCCAGGGGCAGATCTCCGAGTCCTGGGCCCTGGAAGACGGCATCGTCAAGGAAGGCAGTTTCAACCTTGACCAGGGTGTCGGCGTGCGTGCCCAGTCCGGTGAGAAAACCGGCTTTGCCTACAGCAACGCCATTACCCTCGAAGCCCTGGGCTCGGCGGCGCGTGCCGCCCGCTCGATTTCCCGGGCCGGGCAGCATGGCAAGGTCCAGGTGTTCAGCAGCCAGGAAGTGACGCAGCTGTATGCGCCGGACAACCCGCTGGACGTCATGAGCCGTGCCGAGAAGGTCGAGTTGCTCAAGCGCGTCGATGTCGCCACCCGGGCCCTTGATCCGCGGATCCAGCAGGTCTCGGTAAGCATGGCCGGGGTCTGGGAGCGGATTCTGGTCGCCTCCACCGACGGCGGCCTGGCGGCGGATGTGCGGCCGCTGGTGCGCTTCAATGTCAGCGTGATCGTCGAGCAGAACGGCCGGCGTGAACGCGGCGGCCACGGCGGTGGCGGACGTACCGACTACCGTTATTTCCTGACGGAAGACCGGGCCATGGGTTATGCCCGCGAGGCCTTGCGCCAGGCGCTGGTCAACCTTGAAGCGATTCCCGCACCGGCTGGCACCTTGCCGGTGGTGCTCGGCTCCGGTTGGTCCGGGGTGCTGCTGCACGAAGCGGTCGGCCACGGCCTGGAAGGCGACTTCAACCGCAAGGGCAGTTCGGCCTACAGCGGGCGGATGGGCGAGATGGTTGCGTCGAAACTCTGCACCATCGTCGATGACGGCACCCTGGCGGGCCGTCGCGGTTCCCTGAGCGTCGACGACGAAGGCACGCCGACCGAGTGCACCACGCTGATCGAAAATGGCGTGCTCAAAGGTTATATGCAGGACAAGCTCAATGCCCGGTTGATGGGCGTGGCGCGCACCGGCAACGGTCGTCGCGAGTCCTACGCGCATCTGCCGATGCCGCGCATGACCAACACCTACATGCTCGGTGGCGAAAGCGATCCGGCGGAAATCATCGCCTCGGTGAAACGCGGTATCTACTGCGCCAACCTTGGCGGCGGCCAGGTCGATATCACCAGCGGCAAGTTCGTGTTCTCCACCAGCGAGGCCTACCTGATCGAAGACGGCAAGATCACCGCCCCGGTCAAGGGCGCGACCCTGATCGGCAACGGCCCGGAAGCCATGAGTCGGGTGTCGATGGTCGGCAACGACCTGGCGCTGGACAGCGGTGTGGGCACGTGCGGCAAGGATGGGCAGTCGGTACCGGTGGGTGTCGGTCAGCCAACCTTGAAAATCGATGCGATCACCGTGGGTGGCACGGGGTCGTAGGAAGAGGTGGAGCGTCGGGTGAGCGCCAAGGCGACTCACCCGGGGCGAAGATCAACGCAGACCGCGTTGAGCGTCGTCCAGCTCACGGATGTACTTGAAGATTTTACGGCTGGAGGCCGGCGCCTTGTTCTGCGCAAGCTCGTGTTGAGCCTGGCGGATCAGGGAACGCAGTTGCTGGCGATCAGCGTCCGGGTAGTCGACGACGAATTTTTCCAGGACATCGTCGGCGCCTGCGATCAGGCGATCGCGCCAGCGTTCGAGATTGTGGAAGCGTTCGTTGTATTGCCGGGTGGAGGCGTCGAGTTGATCGAGCAGAACCAGAATGGCGTCAGTGTCCTGATCGCGCATCAGCCTGCCGATGAACTGGATATGCCGTTTACGCGCGATATTCGCGGTGTGCTTCGGCGCTTCGGCCAGGGCACGGCGCAAGCCGTCGGTCAGTGGCAGTTTTGCCACCAGGTCAGGCTTGAGTGTTGTCAGGCGCTCGCCGAGATCAACCAGAGCATGCAGCTCGCGTTTGACCTGGGTTTTGCTTTTCTCCCCATCGAGGGAGTCGTCGTAAGAATCAACCATGGTGGCAGTCCGCAAAGAAACGCCGCCATGATAACCAGTCGGGGGCCGCTTGTCCGGCCCGGTCGCTCGAAGACCTTGACCGAAAGCAGAATTTGAGTGGAGAAAGCCATGAGTTCAGCACAAAGCGTCGGCCCGCAGGCGTTGCCGGTCCTGCAGGAGCAGGTCGAGCAGATTCTCGCCGAAGCCAAACGCCAGGGCGCCAGTGCCTGTGAAGTGGCGGTATCCCTGGAGCAGGGGCTGTCGACTTCGGTGCGCCAGCGGGAAGTGGAAACCGTCGAGTTCAACCGCGACCAGGGCTTCGGTATCACCTTGTACGTGGGGCAGCGCAAGGGCTCGGCCAGCACCTCGGCCAGTGGCCCGGAAGCGATTCGCGAAACCGTGGCGGCGGCCCTGGCCATCGCCAAGCACACCTCGGAAGACGAGCATTCGGGCCTGGCCGACGCCGCGTTGATGGCCAAGGAGCTCAAGGACTTCGACCTGTTCCATGCCTGGGACATCACGCCCGAGCAGGCCATCGAGCGCGCGTTGATCTGCGAGGCGGCGGCGTTTGACGCCGACAGCCGGATCAAGAATGCCGACGGCACCACCCTGAGCACCTCCCAGGGCTGCCGGGTGTATGGCAACAGCCACGGGTTTATCGGCGGTTCGGCTTCTACCCGGCACAGCCTCAGCTGCGTGATGATCGCCGAAGGCGACGGTCAGATGCAGCGGGACTACTGGTATGACGTCAATCGCCAGGGCGAATTGCTCGCGGATGCCGCGAGCATTGGCCGCAAGGCCGCGCAACGGGCGGCCAGCCGCCTGGGCGCGCGTCCGGTGCCGACCTGCGAGGTGCCGGTGCTGTTCTCGGCGGAGCTGGCCGGTGGTTTGTTCGGCAATTTCCTCTCGGCGATCTCCGGCGGCAACCTGTACCGCAAGTCTTCGTTCCTCGAAGGGGCGATGGGCCAGCGCCTGTTCCCGGAATGGCTGACCCTCGACGAGCGTCCACACCTGATGCAGGCCATGGGCAGTTCGGCGTTTGACGGCGACGGCCTGGCGACCTATGCCAAGCCGTTCGTCGAAAACGGCACCCTGGTCTCCTATGTGCTGGGCACCTACTCGGGCCGCAAGCTCGGTCTGCCGAGCACGGCCAACGCCGGTGGCGTGCACAACCTGTTCGTCACCCATGGGATCGAGGACCAGGACGCGCTGATCCGGCGCATGGGCCGCGGCCTGCTGGTGACCGAGTTGATGGGCCACGGCCTGAACATGGTCACCGGGGATTATTCGCGCGGGGCGGCGGGCTTCTGGGTCGAGAATGGCGAGATCCAGTTCCCGGTCCAGGAAGTGACCATTGCCGGCAATATGCGCGACATGTTCAAGCAGATCGTCGCCGTTGGCAGCGATCTTGAACTGCGCAGCCATATCCGTACCGGTTCGGTGTTGATCGAGCGGATGATGGTCGCCGGTAGCTGATTCGGCTTATCGGTTACAAAAAAAGCGTGTCATCCAATGGGGTGACACGCTTTTTTTATGGCCCATGCAAAGCTTGTCTTGATTCTCAATATCATATAATAATAAATCTCATTATCGAATGAGCCTGGGTCATGAGTCCTGCCTTGCATGAGCAACCTTACCTGGAAAGCTGGCGCTGGATGAGTCGCCAGATCCGTTGTGCCCTGGCGCCGGACGAGCCCCGGCTGATCGAGCACTACTTCGCCGAAGGCCGCTACCTGGCCTGTTGCACGTCCATGCCGGCCTGGACCATCGCTGAAACCTCCTTCCGCCTGCTGCTCGACACCGCCAGCGATATCGCACTGCCCTGGCATTGGCGCGGGCTGTGCCTGGACCAGGCCTGGCGGCCCTTACGTGACCTCGAACGACAGGCCCTGTGCGGCTGCCGCCAGCGACGCTGGCAAAACTTCGCCTGGCAACTGGCGACCTGTTCGCTGCTGCCTTCCATTCCCCTCAACGAATTGGTGCAAGGATTTCCCGATGAGTAATACCCGTATCGAACGCGACAGCATGGGCGAACTGCAGGTCCCGATGGAGGCCCTGTATGGCGCGCAGACCCAGCGCGCGGTGGACAACTTCCCGATCAGCCAGCAACGCATGCCCCGTCAGTTCATCCGTGCCCTGATCCTCGCCAAGGCTGCCGCCGCGCAGACCAATGTCGAGCTGCAGCAACTGGGCGCGGCCCAGGGCAAGGCTATCGTCGACGCCTGCCAGGGCCTGCTGGAAGGCGACTTCATGCCGCATTTCCCGGTGGATATCTTCCAGACCGGTTCCGGCACCAGCTCCAATATGAACGCCAACGAGGTGATTGCGACCCTGGCCAGCCGCCTGCTCGATGAGCCGGTCAACCCCAATGACCACGTCAACTGCGGGCAAAGCAGCAACGACATCATTCCCACCACCCTCCATGTCAGCGCCGCCCTGGCCTTGCATGAGCACCTGCTGCCGGCGTTGCTGCACCTGGTCCGGGTCACCGAGGCCAAGGCCGAGCAGGTTCATCCGTTCATCAAGACCGGCCGTACCCACCTGATGGACGCCATGCCGGTGCGCATGAGCCAGGTGCTCAATGGTTGGGCGCAGCAACTCAAGGCCAATGTCGAACACTTGCAGGCGCTGTTGCCGAGCCTGCAATCCCTGGCCCAGGGCGGTACCGCGGTGGGCACGGGGATCAACGCACATCCGCAGTTCGCGGCGGGTTTCAGCCGCCAGCTGAGTGTCCTGACCGGGGTGCCGTTTACCCCGGGCAAGGACCTGTTTGCCCTGATCGGCTCCCAGGATACGGCGGTCTCTGTGTCTGGCCAGCTCAAGGCCACGGCGGTGTCGCTGATGAAAATCGCCAACGATCTGCGCTGGATGAACTCCGGTCCCCTGGCCGGTCTCGGTGAAATCGAACTGGAAGCCTTGCAGCCGGGTTCGTCGATCATGCCGGGCAAGGTCAATCCGGTGATCCCGGAAGCCACTGCCATGGTCGCCGCCCAGGTCATCGGCAACGACAGCGCGATTACCGTCGCCGGTCAGTCGGGCAATTTCGAGCTCAATGTGATGTTGCCGCTGATCGCCCAGAACCTGTTGAGCAGCATCGAGCTGTTGGCCAATGCCAGCCGCCTGCTGGCTGACAAGGCCATCGCCAGCTTCAAGGTCAACGAAGCCAAGCTCAAGGAAGCGCTGTCGCGCAACCCGATCCTGGTCACGGCGCTGAACCCGATCATCGGTTACCAGAAAGCCGCGGAAATCGCCAAGAAGGCTTACCAGCAGGGGCGCCCGATCATAGACGTAGCCCTTGAACACACCGACCTGTCACGCAGCCAACTGGAAACCTTGCTGGATCCGGAAAAGCTCACGGCGGGCGGCATCTAACCCCACTGCATTGCCTGGAGGTTCGTCATGGAACATTGGAAACGCACGATCGAAAGGGCCAACCGCTATTTTGACCTCGGTGAGCTGGTCGATGCCCGTGAGTATTACCTGCAAGCGCTGGCACTGGCGCAGGTGCTGTTCGAGCGCTGGCCGGACCCGGAGCAAGCGGTGGCGGCCTGTGTGATTTCCCATCACAACCTGGCGGACCTGCACCTGCGGCTCAATCAGCCGGAGGAGAGCGTCGAGTACCTCTGCGCCATTCATCAACATTTGTTGCAGACCCTGCAGGACCCACGTCTCTCGCCGGCACTGCGTGAAGCGGCGCTGCACCAGAGCAGCAAGACCTACGTCGAGTTGCTCGCCTTTATCAGCGAGCACGGCGAATACCCACGTACCAGTCGCCTGCTGTACAGCCAGGCCACTTCTTCAGGAACGCGCTCGCCAGGCGCCCCGGCGTCGCTGCGCCCTCAATACGGAGCTCATTGAAATGACCTTTAGCCTGCCCGCGTTGCCCTATGACTACGATGCCCTGGAACCGCATATCGACGCGAAAACCATGGAAATCCACTACCGCAAACACCACCAGACCTACGTCACCAACCTGAACGTGGCCGTCGAAGGTTCGGAATGGGCGGGCTGGTCGGTGGAAAAACTGGTGGCTGCGGTTCAGCAGTTACCGGAAAAGTTGCGTGCGGCGGTGATCAACCACGGCGGTGGCCATGCCAACCATTCACTGTTCTGGGCGGTGATGAGTCCCCTGGGCGGCGGTGCCCCGGAGGCGGAGCTGGGCCAGGCGATCGAAGCGCAACTGGGCGGTTTCGATGCGTTCAAGGAAGCCTTTACCAAGGCTGCCCTGACCCGCTTCGGCAGCGGCTGGGCCTGGTTGAGCGTGACCCCGCAGAAAACCCTGGTGGTGGAAAGCAGCGGTAACCAGGACAGCCCGCTGATGAGCGGCAACACCCCGATCCTCGGCCTGGATGTCTGGGAGCACGCCTATTACCTGCTGTACCAGAACCGTCGTCCGGAATACATCGACGCCTTCTACAACGTGATCAACTGGCCTGAAGTCGAGCGCCGGTATCTGGCTGCGCTGGCCTGAGTCGGACCTTCAGAACAAGAATTTATGCCGATGATGGGGATTGAAACCGTGGCAATGAGCAGAGGGCGATTATTTCGCCAAGGGGTCGGTTGGCTGTTGTTGCTGGCGGGGGTGGTGTTGCTCGTTGCCCGAGTGTTGCACGGGGCGTCGCTCTGAGTGTGGAAGGTGTCTTTGCAGGAGTCGTCGCTCGACGCTCCTGCAGGACTGACCGGCTTTATTCGCCTTCGTCGAAATAGTTGTTGATCAGCTTGACCAGCGCGTCCATGGCCGCGTCTTCCTGTTCGCCTTCGGTCTTCAGGTGGATCTTGGTGCCCTTTCCGGCAGCCAGCATCATCATGGCCATGATGCTTTTGCCGTCGACCATGCTTTCCGGTGTACGCCCGGCGCGGATCTGGCAGGGGAACTGGCCGGCCACGCCGACGAACTTCGCCGAAGCGCGGGCATGCAGGCCCAGTTTGTTGATGATTTCAATTTCCAGAGCGGGCATCGCGGTGGTGGTCCTTTCAGCTAAGGTCGCGGTGGCGGACCTGGACGTTCTTCAGGGATTGTTGCAGGGCCTTGCCCAAGCGTTCGGTGAGGTAGACGGAGCGGTGATGCCCGCCCGTGCAGCCGATGGCAATAGTGACATAAGCCCGGTTGCTGGCGGCAAAACGCGGCAACCATTTAAGCAAATAACTGGAAATATCCTGGTACATCTCCTCGACGTCGGCTTGTGCGGCCAGGTATTCGGCCACCGGTTGGTCGAGCCCGGACTGTTCGCGCAGCTCCGGTTTCCAGTAGGGGTTGGGCAGGCAGCGCACGTCGAACACCAGGTCGGCATCCACCGGCATCCCGCGCTTGAAACCGAACGACTCGACCAGAAAGGCGGTGCCCGGCTCCGGCTGGTTCAGCAGGCGCAGTTTGATGGTGTCACGTAGCTGATAGAGGTTCAGGTTGGTGGTGTTGACCTTGAGGTCGGCCAGGTCCGAGATCGGCCCCAGCAGGTTGCTTTCGTCGCGGATGGCCTCGGCCAGGGAGCGATTGGCGTTGCTCAGCGGGTGGCGGCGACGGGTTTCGGAAAAACGCTTGAGCAGGGTTTCCTCGTCGGCGTCCAGGTACAGCACATCGCACTGGATATGCCGGCTGCGCACTTCATCGAGCAGTTCCGGGAAGCGCGACAGGTGGCTGGGCAGGTTACGCGCGTCGATGGACACGGCGACCAGCGGTTGCGCCAGCTCGGTATGGATCAGTGCGCGTTCGGCCAACTCCGGCAACAGGCCGGCCGGCAGGTTGTCGATGCAGTAGTAGCCGTTGTCCTCGAGAACATCGAGGGCGGTACTTTTACCCGAGCCGGAACGGCCGCTGACGATGATCAAGCGCATGGTCAGTGACCGCTCTGCTCGTCCAGGACCACCTGATACAGGGCCTGGTTGGAGGTTGCCGCGCGCAGTTTGTCGCGCACGTCCTTGCGGTCGAGCATGCTGGCAATCTGCCGAAGCAGTTCCAGGTGGGCATCGGTGGCGGCTTCCGGGACCAGCAGGACAAACAGCAGGTCAACCGGCGCACCGTCGATGGCGTCGAAATCGATGGGAGCGTCCAGGTGCATCAGGGCGCTGATGGGCGCCACGCAACCCTTCAGGCGGCAGTGTGGGATGGCAATGCCATTGCCGAAACCGGTCGAGCCGAGTTTTTCCCGCGCGACCAGGCTGTCGAAGACATCCTGCATGGCCAGGTAAGGGACTTCGTGGCTGATCAGGTTGGCAATTTGCTCGAGGGCTTTCTTTTTACTGCCGCCCGGCACGTTCACCAAAGAACGGCCGGGGGTCAGGATGCTTTCAAGTCGGATCATGGATGGGTGTCAGCGACCTGTACCTTGGAGCAGGTGCAGGTTCTTTTCCTTATGCTTTTTCAGTTGTCGGTCCAACTTGTCGGTGAGCAGGTCGATCGCCGCATACATGTCGTCATGCTCGGCGTTGGCGACCACTTCACCGCCGTGGATATGCAAGGTGGCCTCGATTTTCTGCTTCAGTTTTTCGACGGCCATGGTCACCTGTACGTTGGTGATCTTGTCGAAATGACGCTCCAGTCGGTCGAGCTTCTCGCCGATGTAAGCACGCAGGGGTTCGGTCACTTCCAGCTGGTGTCCACTGATATTGACTTGCATACAGCTTCTCCTTCGTTGCCAGTGCATAAAGCGGCAGGCGATTGCCCACCACTGGAACGCTGTAACGGGGCCCTGTCCACTACATCAGTCGCTTCCGTTCGCTGGAGGGTGCTATCCCCAGGGACTCACGGTATTTGGCGACAGTACGACGGGCCACCTGAATGCCTTGTGCCTCCAGTAAACCAGCGATCTTGCTGTCACTCAACGGCTTTTTCTGATTTTCCGCTGCAACCAGTTTCTTGATGATCGCGCGGATCGCCGTGGACGAGCATTCGCCGCCTTCGGAGGTGCTGACGTGGCTGGAGAAAAAGTATTTCAGTTCGTAGATACCACGGGGGGTATGCATGAATTTTTGCGTGGTCACCCGGGAAATCGTCGACTCGTGCATGCCCACCGCTTCGGCGATGTCATGCAGGACCAGCGGCTTCATCGCCTCGTCACCGTATTCCAGGAAGCCGCGCTGGTGCTCGACGATCTGGGTGGCGACCTTCATCAGGGTCTCGTTGCGGCTCTGCAGGCTCTTGATGAACCAGCGGGCTTCCTGCAACTGGTTGCGCATGAAGGTGTTGTCGGCGCTGGTGTCGGCGCGGCGGACAAAACCGGCGTACTGCGGGTTGACCCGCAGGCGCGGCACCGATTCCTGGTTCAGCTCCACCAGCCAGCGCTCGTTGTCCTTGCGCACGATCACGTCGGGGACGACGTACTCGGCTTCGCTGGACTCGATTTGCGAGCCCGGGCGCGGGTTGAGGCTCTGCACCAGTTCGATGACCTGGCGCAGCTCGTCTTCCTTGAGCTTCATGCGGCGCATCAACTGGCTGTAGTCGCGGCTGCCGAGCAGGTCGATGTAGTCGCTGACCAGGCGCTGGGCTTCGGCCAGCCAAGGCGTGCGCGCTGGCAGCTGGCGCAATTGCAGCAGCAGGCATTCGCCCAGGTTGCGTGCGCCGATGCCGGCCGGTTCGAATTGCTGGATGCGATGCAGGACCGCTTCGATCTCGTCCAGCTCGATATCCAGCTCCGGGTCGAAGGCGTCGAGGATCTCCTCGAGGGTCTCGTCCAGGTAGCCCTGATTGTTGATGCAATCGATCAGGGTCACGGCGATCAACCGATCGGTGTCGGACATCGGTGCCAGGTTCAGTTGCCAGAGCAGATGGCTCTGCAGGCTCTCGCCGACCGACGTGCGGGTGGTGAAGTCCCACTCGTCGTCATCGTTGCTCGGCAGGCTGCTGGCGCTGGTCTGGTAGACATCTTCCCAGGCGGTGTCGACGGGCAGCTCGTTGGGAATGCGCTCGTTCCAGTCGCCTTCCTCGAGGTTGTCCACCGTCGGGGCGGTTTCCTGCTGGAAGGAGGGTTCCTGGATTTCAGTGTTGGGTTTGTGCTCGGCGTTGTCGGCCAACGGGTCGGTATTGTCGAAGTCGTCGCCTTCTTCCTGGCGTTCGAGCATCGGATTGGACTCCAGGGCCTCCTGGATTTCCTGCTGAAGGTCCAGGGTCGACAATTGGAGCAGGCGGATGGCCTGTTGCAGCTGCGGTGTCATCGTCAGCTGCTGGCCCATTCTCAGGACTAGCGATGGTTTCATGGCAGGGGCTTAACACCTTATTCGCCGGCGCGCATGCGCCATCCACTCTACAGGGCGCCGGGGCGCCAAACATAAGCAAATTATATGCCTGAAACCCGAGCCTTTGCCTAGAGCGCTGTAACAATAAAAATATTGTGGTTTTTATTGAACAGGGCGCGCTCTGGCGCTTGATCCGTTACCTCGATGTCTACAGGCGGAACTCATGGCCCAGATAGACTTCCTTGACCAGTTCGTTGGCCAGGATGGTGGCCGAGTCGCCTTCGGCGATCAGCTGTCCATCATTGACGATATAGGCGGTTTCGCAGATGTCCAGGGTCTCGCGGACGTTGTGGTCGGTGATCAGCACGCCGATGCCCTTGGCCTTGAGGTGATGGATGATCTGTTTGATATCGCCAACGGAAATCGGGTCGACCCCGGCGAAGGGTTCATCGAGCAGGATGAATTTCGGCGCGGTGGCCAGGGCGCGGGCGATTTCCACACGGCGCCGTTCGCCACCGGACAGGCTCATGCCGAGGTTGTCGCGGATGTGGCTGATGTGGAATTCCTGCAACAGGCTTTCCAGTTCCTTGCGGCGGCCGTTCTTGTCGAGCTCCTTGCGGGTCTCGAGGATCGCCATGATGTTGTCCGCCACCGACAGCTTGCGGAAAATCGACGCTTCCTGGGGCAGGTAGCCGATCCCGGCGCGCGCGCGACCGTGCATCGGCTGGTGGCTGACATCCTGGTCGTCGATCAGTACGCGACCCTGGTCGGCCTGGACCAGGCCGACGATCATGTAGAAGCAGGTGGTCTTGCCGGCGCCGTTGGGGCCGAGCAAACCGACGATCTGCCCGCTGTCGATCGACAGGCTGACATCACGCACCACCTGGCGACTTTTGTAGGCCTTGGCCAGATGCTGGGCTTTCAGGGTTGCCATTACTGCGCCTTCTGCTGGTCGGTTTTCTGCTTCGGCTGGATGACCATGTCGATGCGTGGGCGCGGGGCGGTGATCGTGCTGCCGTTGGCGCGACCGGCCTGGGCGATCTGCTTCACCGTGTCGTAGACGATCTTCTCGCCTTCGGTGGTGTTGCCGTCGTTGATCACCTTGGCCTTGTCGATCAGGATGATACGGTTCTGCTGGGCGTGGTACTGGATGGTCACGCCATAGCCCTGCACCGGCTTCGGATCGCCGACTTTCTGCAGCTGCTCGAAGTAGGCCAGGTTGCCCACGGAGGTCACCACGTCGATGGCGCCGTCCTTGGTCCGGGTCAGCGTCACGGTGTTGCCCTTGACGATCATCGAGCCTTGGGTAATGACCACGTCACCTTTGTAGGTGGCGATGCCTTGCTTGTCGTCGAGTTGAGCGTCGTCGGCCTGGATACGGATAGGCTGCTGGCTGTCGGTCGGCAGTGCCCAGGCGTTCACGCTTCCCAGTGCCGCACCGAGGCCAAGCAAAATAGGGAGGGTTTTAACGAGACTCATACTGTCCTCTTACATTGGACAGCAGGTGTATCCGGCTGTCGTTCAAATACGCTTTCATTCCCTTGCCAGTGGTCACGCCGTCGGCGCCGTCGATTCTAACGGCTTGCTCGGTCTGCGCATATTGCTTCTGTGGGAATACTGTCATTCGACTGCTGGTAATGATGACTTCCCGCTGTAGTTCGTCGGTCCGTGCCACCCGTACCGAGTCGATCAGCTCGATCTCGGTGCCGTCCGGATTGACCTCGGCGTGCTCGCTCTGGACATGCCAGGGATAGACCGTGCCACGGTAGATGTGCATGTCGGGCTTGGTCACCAGGGTCACGTCCGAAGCCATGAGGTGTTCGACCTTGTCGCCGGTCAGGTCGTACTGTACCCGACCGTCGGGCATGTACTGAATGCTGTGGGCGTTAATAGCGTAGTAGTCGATCTGGGTTTCATCGACCTGCGCCGCCGGGCGCTCGAGGAAGCGTTCCGGACTGATGTTCCAGTAGCCAACGGCGGCGAAAATCGCGGCGATGACGGCGAACAGCAGAGTATTGCGAAGTTTCTTGCTCAGCATAAATAGCTCTACAGGTAGGCGGCGTGAGCCGCTTCAAGACTGCCCTGGGCTTGCAGGATCAGCTCGCAGAATTCGCGGGCGGCGCCGTCGCCGCCCCTGGCCCGGGTGATGCCGTGGGCGTGTTCGCGGACGAAACTGGCGGCGTTGGCCACGGCCATGCCCAGGCCGACGCGGCGGATCACCGGCAGGTCCGGCAGGTCGTCACCCAGGTAGGCGACCTGTTCATAGCTTAGATTGAGCTGGGCGAGCAGGGCGTCGAGCACCACCAGCTTGTCCTCGCGGCCCTGGTAGACGTGGGGAATGCCGAGGTTCTGCGCGCGTCGTTCGACCAGTGCGGTTTTGCGACCGCTGATAATAGCGGTTTGCACGCCGGCGGCCATCAGCATCTTGATGCCCTGGCCGTCGAGAGTGCTGAAGGACTTGAATTCGCTGCCGTCTTCGAGGAAGTACAGGCGACCGTCGGTCAGTACGCCATCGACGTCGAAGACCGCCAGCTTGATGGCTTTGCCGCGTTGCAACAGATCGTCGTTCATTTACATCACTCCCGCGCGCAGCAGATCGTGCATGTTCAGGGCGCCCACCGGGCGATCTTCGCTGTCGACCACCACCAGCGCGCTGATCTTGTGGTCTTCCATGATTTTCAGGGCTTCGGCGGCGAGCATCTCGGCCCGGGCGGTCTTGCCGTGGGGGGTCATGACGTCTTCGATCCTGGCCGTATGGATGTCGATGGTGCGGTCCAGGGTCCGGCGCAGGTCGCCGTCGGTGAAGATCCCGGCCAGGCGACCATCGGCTTCGACGATCACGGTCATGCCAAGGCCTTTGCGAGTCATTTCCATCAGTGCGTTTTTCAGCAGGGTGCCGCGCAGGACCTGCGGCAGTTCATCGCCGGCGTGCATGACATTTTCCACTTTCAGCAGCAGGCGCCGACCCAGGGCACCGCCTGGATGGGAAAAGGCGAAATCCTCGGCGGTGAAGCCGCGTGCTTCGAGCAGGGCCACGGCCAGGGCGTCGCCCATCACCAGGGCCGCGGTGGTGGAGGAGGTCGGTGCCAGGTTCAGCGGGCAGGCCTCATGCTCCACATGCACGTTGAGGTTGACTTCGGCGGCCTTGGCCAGCGGCGAGTCGGGGTTGCCGGTCAGGCTGATCAGCTGGATGCCCAGGCGTTTGATCAAGGGCAGCAGGGTGATGATTTCCGCGGTCGAGCCGGAGTTGGACAGGGCCAGGATGATGTCATCGCGGGTGATCATGCCCATGTCGCCGTGGCTGGCTTCGGCGGGATGGACGAAAAACGCCGTGGTGCCGGTGCTGGCCAGGGTCGCGGCGATCTTGTTGCCGATGTGCCCGGACTTGCCCATGCCGACCACGACCACACGGCCCTTGCTGGCCAGAATCATTTCGCAAGCGCGTACGAAATCTGCGTCGATATGGGCGAGCAAGCCTTCTACGGCTTCGCGTTCGAGGCGGATGGTGCGTTGTGCTGATTGAATCAGGTCGCTGGATTGGCTCATGTCAGAAATCGGTTAGCCTGATGAAAAGGCGCGATTATAGCGGCAATGCCTTCTCCACTCCCACTAGATCATTACGTTTTGCGTGGTGCCTGTAGGACTTTGCCTTCGGTTTTTGTCTCGCAAGCCGTCAAGCCCGGCTGTATTTATCCTGAACAAGGGTGGCTTCGGCCTTGGGCGGCTCGTATCAGCGGTGATATAGTTCGCGGCTAGTTCGGCCCGCTCAGGAAGTATGCGCCTCTTTATTAGGAGAGGCCTGGTGTCCGAGTCCGAGGCTGCATCGCAAGGAGTTTAGATGAGCGCCGATAACGCCTACGCGGTCGAGCTGAAGGGTGTGACCTTCAAGCGCGGTGCGCGCAGCATCTTCAATAATGTCGACATTCGTATCCCGCGAGGCAAGGTCACCGGCATCATGGGGCCTTCCGGGTGCGGCAAGACCACCCTGTTGCGGCTGATGGGCGCGCAACTGCGCCCCAGCGGCGGCGAAGTCTGGGTCAATGGTCAGAATCTCCCCACCCTGTCGCGCGGCGATCTGTTCGACGCGCGCAAGCACATGGGCGTGCTGTTCCAGAGCGGTGCGCTGTTCACCGACCTGGACGTTTTCGAGAACGTCGCCTTTCCGCTGCGGGTTCACACCGAACTGCCGGAAGAAATGATTCGTGACATTGTTCTGCTGAAATTGCAGGCGGTCGGTCTGCGCGGAGCCGTCGACCTGATGCCCGACGAGCTGTCTGGCGGTATGAAACGGCGTGTGGCCCTGGCCCGGGCGATAGCCCTGGACCCGCAGATCCTCATGTACGACGAACCGTTCGTCGGCCAGGACCCGATCGCCATGGGCGTCCTCGTGCGCCTGATCCGCCTGCTCAATGACGCCCTGGGCATCACCAGCATCGTGGTTTCCCACGATCTGGCCGAAACCGCCAGCATCGCCGACTACCTCTATGTGGTCGGCGACGGCCAGGTGCTCGGGCAAGGTACCCCGGAAGAACTGATGAACGCCGATAATCCGCGTATCCGCCAGTTCATGAAGGGCGATCCCGACGGTCCCGTGCCGTTCCACTTTCCGGCGGCGGACTACCGCACCGACCTGTTGGGGAAGCGCTGACAATGCGCAAGAAATCACTTATCGAGAGAGTGCGCCTGTTCGGCCGTGCGGGCCTGGACATCCTCGCTGTACTCGGCCGTTCGACGCTGTTCCTGTTCCACGTCGTGTTCGGTCGCGGCGGCATCGGCGGCGGCTTCGGGCTGCTGGTCAAGCAACTGCATTCCGTGGGCGTGATGAGCCTGGTGATCATCGTCGTCTCCGGGGTCTTCATCGGCATGGTCCTGGCCTTGCAGGGCTTCAACATCCTTTCCAGCTACGGTTCCGAGCAGGCGGTGGGGCAGATGGTCGCCCTGACGCTGTTGCGTGAACTCGGGCCGGTGGTCACCGCGCTGCTGTTCGCCGGGCGGGCCGGTTCGGCGCTGACCGCCGAAATCGGCAACATGAAATCCACCGAGCAGCTGTCCAGCCTGGAAATGATCGGTGTCGATCCGCTCAAGTACATCGTTGCGCCGCGGCTCTGGGCCGGCTTTATTTCCCTGCCGCTGCTGGCGATGATCTTCAGTGTGGTCGGGATCTGGGGCGGTTCGTGGGTGGCGGTGGACTGGCTGGGGGTCTATGACGGCTCCTACTGGGCCAACATGCAGAACAGCGTGACCTTCAGCAGCGACGTGCTGAATGGCATCATCAAAAGTATCGTGTTCGCCTTCGTGGTGACCTGGATTGCCGTGTTTCAAGGCTACGATTGTGAACCCACTTCCGAGGGGATCAGCCGCGCCACGACCAAGACCGTGGTGTATGCCTCTCTGGCAGTGCTGGGCCTTGACTTTATTCTGACTGCCTTGATGTTTGGAGATTTCTGATGCAAAACCGCACCCTGGAAATCGGTGTCGGCCTTTTTCTGCTGGCTGGCATCCTGGCTTTGCTGCTGCTTGCGTTGCGGGTCAGTGGACTGTCCCCTACGACAAACACTGAAACGTATAAATTATATGCGTACTTCGACAATATCGCCGGTTTGACTGTCAGAGCCAAGGTCACCATGGCCGGTGTCACCATCGGCAAGGTGACGGCGATCGATCTGGACCGCGACAGTTTCACCGGCCGGGTGACCATGCAAGTTGAAAAACGCGTGAACAACCTGCCGACTGATTCCACTGCGTCTATCCTCACGGCGGGCTTGCTCGGTGAGAAGTACATCGGCCTCAGCGTGGGCGGGGAAGACACCCTGCTCAAGGATGGTGGGACTATCCACGACACCCAGTCGTCGCTGGTGCTGGAAGATCTGATCGGTAAATTCCTGCTCAATACCGTGAACAAAGACGCCAAATGAGGAGTTTTTCCATGATCTCGATGTTGCGACGTAGTCTGCTGGTGCTGCTGGCGACCTTGCCCCTGATGGGCAACGCCATGGCGGACACGTCGGCCCATGACCTGGTCAAGAGCACCACTGACCGGATGCTGGCCGACCTGACCGCGAACAAGGCCCAGTACAAGCAGAACCCCCAGGCCTTCTACCAGGCGCTGGACACCATCGTCGGCCCGGTAGTGGACGCCGAAGGTATTTCCAAGAGCATCATGACGGTCAAGTACTCGCGCAAGGCCACGCCCGAGCAGATGAAAACCTTCGAGGAGAACTTCAAGAAGGGGCTGTTCCAGTTCTACGGCAACGCCTTGCTGGAGTACAACAACCAGGGCATCACCGTCGACGCACCGAAGGATGAGTCGGGCGACCGCACCAGCGTTGGCATGACCGTCAAAGGCAACAATGGCGCCGTCTATCCGGTTTCCTACACCCTTGAGAAAATCAATGGCGAGTGGAAACTACGCAACGTGATCATCAATGGCATCAATATCGGCAAGCTGTTCCGCGATCAGTTCGCCGACGCCATGCAGCGCAACGGCAACAACCTGGACCAGACCATCAACAACTGGGCTGGCGAAGTGGAGAAGGCCAAGGCCGAATCCGAGAAGAACCCGCAGAAGGGGGCGCAGAGTGAGTGAAGCCAGCGTTCGCGCCGGTGAGGCAGGTGAAGTGCTGCTGGCCGGCGTGATCGACTACAGCACCGGGCCGGCCTTGCGCAAGGACGGACAGGCACTGATCAAGGCCAGCACCGCGCCGGCCCTGGTGGTTGACTGTTCCGCCGTGGAGAAATCCAGCAGTGTCGGCCTGGCCTTGCTGCTGGCGTTCATGCGTGACGCCGCCGAGGGCGGCAAATCCCTGAGTATTCGCGCCATGCCGCAAGACATGCGCGAAATCGCCGAGGTTTCCGAGTTGACGGAGATCCTCGGCGTTCATTGACAGTGCCATGAATAAGGAAGCCCCCCGTCAGTGTCCTGCAATGCGGGGTTCGCAGGCGCGGGGCTTTTTTGTATGATGGCCGACCCGCGCGCGTTGGGCGCCGATTGAGGTTGAGCATGCAGGCCGTAGAAGTGAAGAGCTTCCTTGAGGGAAAGCTGCCGGGAAGCCGTGTTGAAGTTGAAGGCGAAGGCTGCAACTTCCAACTGAACGTGATTAGCGACGAACTGGTGGCCCTGAGCCCGGTGAAGCGTCAGCAGAGCATCTATGCCCATTTGAACCCGTGGATCGCCGATGGCAGCATCCATGCGGTCACTATGAAATTTTTCAGCCGCGCGGCCTGGGCCGAGCGCACCTGAGCCTGAATTGGCGTCGAGACCCTAATGGACAAACTGATTATTACTGGCGGCGTTCGCCTTGATGGCGAAATCCGCATTTCCGGGGCGAAGAACTCCGCCCTGCCGATCCTGGCCGCCACCCTGCTGTGCGATGGCCCGGTCACCGTGGCCAACCTGCCGCACCTGCACGACATCACCACCATGATCGAGCTGTTCGGGCGCATGGGCATTGAGCCGGTGATCGACGAGAAGCTCAGCGTGGAAATCGATCCGCGCACCATCAAGACCCTGATCGCACCCTACGAGCTGGTGAAAACCATGCGCGCCTCGATCCTGGTGCTGGGCCCGATGGTTGCCCGTTTCGGCGAAGCCGAAGTCGCCCTGCCTGGCGGTTGCGCCATCGGCTCGCGTCCGGTTGACCTGCACATCCGTGGCCTGGAAGCCATGGGCGCGGTGATCGACGTCGAAGGCGGCTACATCAAGGCCAAGGCGCCGGAAGGTGGCCTGCGCGGGGCGAACTTCTTCTTCGATACCGTCTCCGTGACCGGTACCGAGAACATCATGATGGCCGCTTCCCTGGCCCGTGGCCGCAGCGTGCTGCAGAACGCCGCGCGCGAGCCGGAAGTGGTCGACCTGGCGAACTTCCTCAACGCCATGGGCGCCAAGGTCAGCGGTGCCGGTACCGACACCATCACCATCGACGGCGTCGAGCGCCTGCATTCGGCCACCTACAAGGTGATGCCGGACCGTATCGAGACCGGCACCTACCTGGTGGCCGCGGCCGCTACCGGTGGCCGGGTCAAGGTCAAGGACACCGATCCGACCATTCTCGAAGCCGTGCTGGAGAAGCTGAAAGAATCCGGTGCTGAAATCACCACCGGTGAAGACTGGATCGAGCTGAACATGCATGGCAAGCGTCCGAAGGCCGTCAACGTGCGCACCGCGCCGTACCCGGCATTCCCGACCGACATGCAGGCCCAGTTCATTTCGCTCAACGCCATTGCCGAAGGCACCGGTGCGGTGATCGAGACGATCTTCGAAAACCGTTTCATGCACGTGTACGAACTGCACCGCATGGGCGCCAAGATCCAGGTCGAAGGCAACACCGCCATCGTTACCGGCACCGAACGCCTGAAAGGCGCGCCAGTCATGGCCACCGACCTGCGGGCTTCGGCCAGCCTGGTGATTTCGGCCCTGACCGCTGAAGGCGACACGCTGATCGACCGCATCTACCACATCGACCGTGGTTATGAGTGCATCGAAGAGAAGTTGCAGATGCTCGGTGCCAAGATCCGCCGCGTTCCGGGCTAGTGTTGTCCCCCCTTTGCCGGTGCGAGCCTGCTCGCGCCGACAAGGGAGAATGAGCCTTACTGATACAGGTTGAAGGACTTAGTTTCCCCATGCTGACCATTGCACTGTCCAAGGGCCGCATTCTCGATGACACCCTGCCGCTGCTTGCAGAAGCGGGCATCGTGCCGACCGAGAATCCGGACAAGAGCCGCAAGCTGATCATCCCCACGACCCAGGACGACGTACGCCTGCTGATCGTACGGGCCACCGACGTGCCGACCTATGTCGAGCATGGCGCGGCCGACCTCGGTGTGGCCGGCAAAGATGTGCTGATGGAATACGGCGGCCAGGGTCTGTACGAACCCCTGGACCTGCAGATTGCCCAGTGCCGGTTGATGACCGCCGGTGCCATCGGTGCCGTCGAGCCCAAGGGCCGCCTGCGGGTGGCGACCAAGTTCGTCAACGTTGCCAAGCGCTACTACGCCGAACAGGGCCGTCAGGTCGATATCATCAAGCTTTACGGCTCGATGGAGCTGGCGCCGCTGATCGGCCTGGCCGACAAGATCATCGACGTTGTCGACACCGGCAATACCCTGCGGGCCAACGGCCTGGAACCCCAGGAACTGATCGCGACCATCAGCTCGCGCCTGGTGGTGAACAAGGCGTCGATGAAAATGCAGCACGCCCGCATCCAGTCCCTGATCGACACGCTGCGCAAGGCAGTGGAGTCGCGACACCGCAACTGATTCAATTGCGCGGCCTTGAGCCGCGCCCATCTATCCGTGTCATAGCCAGAATTCTCAGGTGCCCACGCGGATGGCTTGGTAGTCTTGCGGCGCTGACACTCAATAACGATTCGCTATTGGACGTCAGCGCGCCCCCGGCGCCTGAGATCTGCTGTTCCCAAGCATTTGCCAATTATTGAGGCCCACGCTATGACCACGTCTACCGCAATTCGCCGACTCAACGCTGCCGATCCTGACTTCGCTCATCATCTGGATCATCTGTTGAGCTGGGAAAGTGTGTCCGACGACTCGGTCAACCAGCGGGTGCTGGACATCATCAAGGCCGTGCGCGAGCGCGGCGATGCGGCGCTGGTGGAGTTCACCCAGCGTTTCGACGGCCTGGAAGTCGCTTCCATGGCCGACCTGATCCTGCCCCGTGAGCGCCTCGAACTGGCCCTGACGCGGATCACCGCGCCGCAGCGCGAGGCCCTGGAAAAGGCCGCCGAGCGCGTGCGCAGCTACCACGAAAAACAGAAGCAGGACTCCTGGAGCTACACCGAGGCCGACGGCACGGTGCTGGGCCAGAAGGTCACGCCGCTGGACCGCGCCGGTCTGTACGTGCCGGGTGGCAAGGCGTCCTACCCGTCTTCGGTGCTGATGAACGCGATTCCGGCCAAGGTGGCGGGGGTTGCCGAGGTGGTGATGGTGGTGCCGACCCCCCGTGGCGAGATCAACGAACTGGTGCTGGCGGCGGCGTGCATCGCCGGGGTCGACCGGGTGTTCACCATCGGCGGCGCCCAGGCGGTCGCGGCGCTGGCCTACGGTACCGAGAGCGTGCCCAAGGTCGACAAGGTGGTCGGCCCCGGCAATATCTATGTGGCCACGGCCAAGCGTCACGTGTTTGGCCAGGTCGGTATCGACATGATCGCCGGACCGTCGGAGATCCTCGTGGTCTGCGATGGCCAGACCGATCCGGACTGGATCGCCATGGACCTGTTCTCCCAGGCCGAGCATGACGAAGATGCCCAGGCCATCCTGGTCAGCCCGGACGCCGCGTTCCTCGACCAGGTGGCCGCGAGCATCGCCAAGCTGCTGCCGACCATGGAGCGCGCGGCGATTATCGAGACCTCGATCAACGGCCGTGGGGCCCTGATCCAGGTGCGTGATATGCAGCAGGCGATTGATGTGGCCAACCGCATCGCGCCGGAACACCTGGAACTGTCGGTCGCCGACCCGCAGGCCTGGCTGCCGCAGATCCGTCACGCCGGTGCGATCTTCATGGGCCGTCACACTTCCGAGGCCCTGGGCGACTATTGCGCGGGTCCCAACCACGTGTTGCCGACTTCCGGCACCGCACGCTTCTCGTCGCCGCTGGGGGTGTATGACTTCCAGAAACGTTCGTCGATCATTTTCTGCTCGGAGCAGGGCGCGTCCGAACTGGGCAAGACCGCTTCGGTACTGGCCCGTGGCGAGTCGCTGAGCGCCCACGCCCGCAGTGCGGAATATCGGATCATCGCTGATAAGGAACAGGGGAAACCAGCATGAGCAAGTTCTGGAGCAAATTCGTCAAGGACCTGGTGCCCTACGTGCCGGGTGAACAACCGAAGCTGACCAAGCTGGTCAAGCTCAATACCAATGAAAACCCCTACGGTCCTTCGCCCAAGGCCCTGGCCGCGATGAAGGCCGAAGTGAGCGACGACCTGCGCCTGTACCCGGACCCCAACGGCGACCTGCTCAAGCACGCCGTGGCCGAGTATTACGGCGTGAACACCAACCAGGTGTTTCTCGGCAACGGCTCCGACGAAGTCCTGGCGCATATCTTCCACGGTCTGTTCCAGCAGGACCGACCGCTGCTGTTCCCGGATATCAGCTACAGCTTCTACCCGGTGTACTGCGGCCTGTACGGAATCACATTCGACGCCTTGCCGCTGGACGAGCAGTTCCAGATCCGTGTGGCGGACTACGCGCGGCCCAACGGCGGGATCATTTTCCCCAATCCGAATGCGCCGACCGGTTGCCTGCTGGCGCTGGACGCGGTGGAGCAGATCCTCAAGGCCAGCCCTGATTCGGTGGTGGTGGTCGACGAGGCGTATATCGATTTCGGCGGCGAAACGGCCATCGGCCTGGTGGACCGTTACCCGAACCTGCTGGTGACCCAGACCCTGTCCAAGTCGCGTTCCCTGGCGGGATTGCGGGTCGGCCTGGCGGTGGGCCATCCGGACCTGATCGAGGCCCTGGAGCGGATCAAGAACAGCTTCAACTCCTACCCGCTGGACCGCATGGCAATTGCCGGCGCGGCGGCGGCGTTCGAAGACCGGGCGTATTTCGAAGAGAGCTGCCGCAAGGTCATCGACAGCCGCGAGTGGCTGGTGGCGCAGTTGCAAGCCAAGGGGTTTGAGGTGCTGCCGTCGGCGGCGAACTTCATCTTCGCCCGTCACCCGCAACACGACGCGGCGGGACTGGCGGCCAAGGTCCGGGAGCAAGGCGTGATCGTGCGGCACTTCAAGCAGGAGCGCATTGCCCAGTTCCTGCGGATCACCATCGGGCTACCGGCCCAGAACCAGGCCCTGATCGACGCCCTGGGCGAACTCTAGGTGTGCAGCCCCACCCCGTAACGCATCGGTTGCGGGGTGGGTCTCTGTGATGCAGCGCAACAAACTCCCTTATTGATTTGAACGACGTGCTTGGGCCGGGGCGGATGCTGTCGCTTTGCTGAACGGTCCTCATATTCATGACGTCGACGAAATCATCAGCTCACGTGAGCTCATTTTCAAATGGCACAATGACATGAGTCTTCGAATGCCTGCCTGGGTTGTTTCCGGCGGTTCATGGGCTCGGTTGCGCAATTTGTAGTGAGCTTGCACGCCCCGGACAGTTGGGGGCGCAGTTGTTCAGGATGCTCGTGCCGCCATCGGCAAGAGTCACTCGCGTCACACGGTTGGTGAGCTTCAAGTGGACTTGCCAAGTCAGACATTCAGGGAAAATGTGATGCTTAAAACACTATCTGCCGCTGTGCTTGGTTTGATGTGCGGTTCGGCGTATGCCCAATCGGTCGATGCGCCGTCCTTGAAGGCCGGGGACAGCTGGGTCTATGCCGAAACAGTGGAAACCGGCCCGCAAGGTTTCTCGAGCAAGAACACATTGATGACGGTCGAACGCGTCAGCAGCCAGACCATGCTGGTCAGCAGCAAGCAGGATGGGTCCAACCAGCCACCGGTTGAAAGCCTGACGGGCCTGGACTGGAGCCGCTCCCGTGATATCAACGGCAAGCAGCAAGTGGTCAATCGCCCGTTGGCGTTTCCCTTGAGCGAAGGCAAGACCTGGACGGTTGAATACACCGAGCTGAACCCTAACCGCCAGCACTCCAGCGAGACCATTCATAACGACTACGTCGTCACCGGTTGGGAGAATGTCGAGGTGCCGGCAGGCAAGTTCAAGGCGCTGAAGATCGAGTCCGAAGGCCAGTGGTCGGCGATGCTGGTGCCCGTGGCGGTAGCCGGTGCGCAAGCGGTCGTGACACCCGGTCAGGTGACAACGATCTCCAATGCCCAACGTGTTGCGGCGCGCCCGGCCAGTGGCCGCTTGTACAAGGCGTTCTGGTATGTGCCCGAGCAAAAGCGCTTTGTAAAGTCGGTTGAAGAGTATTACGACAACAAGGGTGTGCGTTCGCAGCGCTTCAGTGAGGAGCTGAAGTCGTCCAAGCTGGCTGGCTGATACTTCGTCATTGCGCTTAGACAGCGACCAGCAGGCGCGGGCTTGTCGGAACGCAGCACTTGCAGAAGCGCGACCCGGTCATGCTTCTGCAAGGTTGTCTTATTCCTCTTCCTGCGGCGGCGTCTGCTGTGGTGGGCGCAGGCCGATTTCCGCCATCAGCTTGATCTCCTTGCCGTTGCGCAGGACCTGGATGGCCACCTTGTCGGTCGGCTTGATCCGCGCCACCTGATTCATCGAACGACGACCGTCCGTAGCCGGCTCGCCGTCGATACTGAGAATCACATCCCCCAGTTGCAAGCCGGCCTTCTGCGCCGGACCGTCACGGAACACGCCCGCGACCACGATGCCCGGGCGCCCGCTGAGGCCGAACGACTCCGCCAGGTCCTGGGTCAGGGGCTGCACTTCAATCCCCAGCCAGCCGCGAATCACCTGGCCGTGCTCGATGATCGCCTTCATCACCTCGACTGCCAGATTGATCGGAATCGCAAAGCCGATGCCCTGGGAGCCGCCGGATTTGGAAAAGATCGCGGTATTGATACCGGTCAGGTTGCCGTTGGCATCCACCAGCGCACCCCCGGAGTTGCCCGGGTTGATCGCCGCGTCGGTCTGGATGAAGTCTTCATAGTTGTTCAGGCCCAGCTGGTTGCGGCCGGTGGCGCTGATAATGCCCATGGTGGTGGTCTGGCCGACCCCGAACGGGTTGCCGATGGCCAGGGCGATGTCGCCGATGCGGATCTGGTCGGAACGGCCGATGGTGATCGACGGCAGGTTCGGCAGATCGATCTTGAGCACCGCCAGATCGGTTTCCGGGTCGCTGCCGACCACCTTGGCCAGGGTTTCGCGACCGTCCTTGAGGGCGACCACTATCTGGTCGGCCCCGGCGGTTACATGGTTGTTGGTCAGCAGGTAGCCGGTGGAACTCATGATCACCGCCGAGCCCAGGCTCGACTCCATGCGCTTCTGCTTGGGCAGGTTGTCGCCGAAGAAGCGCCGGAACTGCGGGTCCTCGAACAGCGGATGAGCGTTCTTGTTGACCATCTTGGTGGTGTACAGGTTGGCCACCGCCGGTGCGGCCAGGTCCACCGCGTCGGCATAGGAGTACGGACCCTGCTGGTGGAAGGTGGTCTGCGGCGCCTGTTGCAGGTTCACATCGAGGTTGGGCAGGCCGACCCATTGCGGGTAGCGCTGGATGATCAGCAAAGCGACCAGCACACCGGCCAGCAACGGCCAGCCAAAGAAACGCAGAGCCTTGAGCATTGAGCAAAGTCCTGGAAGGTTGCAGGCCATGTCGGACGGCCCATAATGTGGCGCATTATACGAGGCCGCGGGCGCCTCTGAATGGGATATTCAGGAGTTTTTATGGCGGTTTCATTGAATACGCTGGTCGAGGAAGCGGATCGCTTTCTGAACAGTGCACGGATTGCCGATTATTGCCCCAATGGCTTGCAGGTCGAGGGCCGGCCGCAGGTGATGCGCATCGTCAGTGGCGTCACCGCCAGCCAGGCGCTGCTGGATGCGGCCGTCCTGGCCCAGGCCGACCTGATTCTGGTGCATCACGGTTATTTCTGGAAGGGCGAGGACCCCTGTGTCACCGGCATGAAGCAGCGTCGGTTGAAGACCCTGCTCAAGCACGACATCAGTCTGCTGGCCTATCACCTGCCATTGGACCTGCATCCGGAGGTCGGTAACAACGTGCAGCTGGCAAAGCAGCTGGATATTACCGTGGAAGGTCCGCTGGACCCGGAAAATCCGAAGATTGTCGGACTGGTGGGCTCCTTGAATGAACCGATGACCGCCCGTGACTTCGCGCGCAAGGTCCAGGAAGTCCTGGGCCGCGAGCCGTTGCTGATCGAAGGTGACGACATGATCCGTCGGGTCGGCTGGTGCACCGGCGGTGGCCAGGGCTATATCGACCAGGCGGTGCTGGCCGGGGTGGACCTGTACCTGAGTGGCGAGGCTTCCGAGCAGACCTTCCACAGCGCCCTGGAAAATGGCATCAGCTTTATCGCCGCCGGTCATCACGCCACCGAACGTTATGGCGTGCAGGCGCTGGGTGACTATCTGGCGCGGCGTTTCGCGGTGGAGCATCTCTTTATCGATTGCCCGAATCCGATCTGAACCTGTGGGAGCGGCGCCCCGGCAAGCTCCGCTCCCACAGATCCGATCCGGCCAAACAGGGGGGTATATTCTTATACCGTTTCGATCTAGCTGGCCTCCTCAATAGAATAGGGTGCTGTGCTAGCATGCCTCGCTCGAACACGGCCCGCTGGCCGTCCATAAGAACGCTTTTCGTGAGTAGCCATGGTCGACAAACTGACGCATCTGAAACAGCTGGAGGCGGAAAGCATCCATATCATCCGCGAGGTGGCCGCCGAGTTCGATAACCCGGTGATGCTGTACTCCATCGGTAAAGACTCCGCCGTGATGCTGCACTTGGCGCGCAAGGCGTTTTTCCCGGGCAAGCTGCCGTTTCCGGTGATGCATGTCGACACCCGCTGGAAATTCCAGGAGATGTACAGCTTCCGCGACAAGATGGTTGCCGAGCTGGGCCTGGACCTGATCACCCACGTGAACCCGGACGGTGTGGCGCAGGGCATCAACCCCTTCACCCACGGCAGCGCCAAGCACACCGACATCATGAAGACCGAGGGCCTCAAGCAGGCCCTGGACAAGTACGGCTTCGACGCAGCCTTCGGCGGCGCCCGGCGTGACGAAGAGAAGTCGCGGGCCAAGGAGCGCGTCTACTCCTTCCGCGACAGCAAGCATCGCTGGGACCCGAAGAACCAGCGTCCGGAGTTGTGGAACGTCTACAACGGCAAGGTCAACAAGGGCGAATCGATCCGCGTCTTCCCATTGTCGAACTGGACCGAGCTGGACATCTGGCAGTACATCTACCTCGAAGGCATCCCGATCGTGCCGCTGTATTTCGCCGCCGAGCGCGACGTCATCGAGAAGAACGGCACCCTGATCATGATCGACGACGAGCGGATCCTCGAGCACCTGTCCGACGAGGACAAGGCGCGCATCGTCAAGAAAAAGGTGCGTTTCCGTACCCTTGGCTGCTACCCGTTGACGGGCGCGGTGGAGTCCGAGGCTGAAACCCTCACGGACATCATTCAGGAAATGCTCCTGACGCGTACTTCCGAGCGCCAGGGCCGGGTCATCGACCACGATGGTGCCGGTTCGATGGAAGACAAGAAACGTCAGGGCTATTTCTAAGTAGGGTCTAAGCATGTCGCATCAATCTGATTTGATCAGCGAGGACATCCTCGCCTACCTGGGCCAGCACGAGCGTAAAGAGCTGCTGCGTTTCCTGACCTGCGGTAACGTCGACG
>Ga0302156_10000209_pt1 | contig 56746 bp, 54 predicted proteins | sample I_Bog_N3_2_FD_193503 | JGI IMG/M metagenome (GOLD analysis project Ga0302156, IMG submission 193503) | Peat permafrost microbial communities from Stordalen Mire near Abisko, Sweden - I_Bog_N3_2 | ecosystem: Environmental > Terrestrial > Soil > Wetlands > Peat | place: Sweden: Abisko, Stordalen... | reverse complement strand
GATACCGATTTCTACAAGCTGCTCATGCTCCAGTTCATCTGGAAGCGCTTTCCGGCGGTCCATGCGACGTTTACTCTGCTCAATCGTTCGCAGTCAGTGCGGCTGGGCGATGTTGTGGACGTGGCGAGGCTGCGGGAGCAACTGGAAGCGACGAGGAAGCTGCGATTTCATAAGTCCGAGCTGATCTGGCTGGCAGGCAATACGTTCTATGGGCGGCGGGGAATCTTTGAGCCGGCGTTTCTGGAGTGGCTGGAACGGGATTTCCGGCTCTCCGATTACGATTTGTCCGTTCAGGACGGCCAAATATCGCTGAGTTTTCACGGCCTTTGGGCAGAGACGACGCTATGGGAGATTTATGCGCTTTCGGTCATTGACGAACTGAAGACGCGCGCCAGCCTGAAGCGGCTGAGCGAGTTCGAACTGGACATTTTGTATGCGCGGGCCAAGGCCAGGCTGTGGGAAAAGATGGAGCAACTGCGCGGGGTTCCGCAGTTGAACGTAAGTGACTTCGGGACGAGGCGAAGGCACAGCTTCCTGTGGCATGAATATGTGGTCAAGGCCATGAGCGATGTGCTGGGCGCAAACTTTGCGGGCAGCTCGAATGCGTACATGGCGTACAAGCATGATTTGGAGGCGATCGGCACCAATGGGCACGAACTGCCCATGGCACTGGCGGCGATGGCGAACAACGAAGAGGAGTTGCGTACGGCGCAATTCCGGTTGCTGGAGTTATGGCAGCAGACTTATCAGGGCGAGCTGCTGATTCTGCTTCCGGATACGTTTGGGACCACGCAGTTTTTACGGGATGCGCCGGAGTGGGTGGCGAACTGGACGGGCCAGCGCATGGACAGCAAAGACCCATACGTGGCCGGCGACGAATATATTGCGTGGCTGGAGCAGCGGGGACGCAATCCGCGCGAAAAGCTGCTGATTGCGTCGGATGCGCTGGATGTGAACCAGATTCTTGGGCTTCATGCCTACTTTGCGGGGACGCTTCGCAATGGAGCGGCTCCGGGAGATTTTCAGCGGTCAAGTGACTTTGCGGATGAGAGCAAATGGATCCCCCGGCGGCGTATTCGCTTCAGCGGAGGATGGGGCACATTTTTGACCAACGATTTTCGTGATTGCAATCCACAGGGCGGCGAAGGGTTCAATCCGGTGAGCCTGGTGTGCAAGTTGAGCGATGTGGAGGGCAGACCGGCAGTCAAACTCTCCGATAATTATGCGAAGACACTGGGAGCGGCGGGCGATGTGGAGCGGTACCGGCATGTGTTTGGTACGGAAGGCATGGCAAATGTGCCGGTTATTGCTTGATGGCGGCCGTGGGAACAAGCCGGCGCGCGAGTGAACTACGGCGCAGGCCAGGGCTGAGCAACCGGCACTGGGCACAGGAACGCGCACACTCCATCGACCGGCAAACAAGAGAAGCGCAACGAGCGCCTCACAGGATAAGATAAGAAGAGCGAAAGTGGAACTGGACAGGGCGGAAGTGCGCGCCTTATCGCCAAATCTGTCATCAAACTAGTAGCTTGATTCAGAAAGGTTCTGTTTTCGATGATGGCCTCTAATCCGTATTTTTCTCTCGCAGTTCTGTTTGTGGCGGCGCTGGGTTTTGGGCTGGCCCCGCTGGGGCTGGCGTGGCTGTGGGCGAAGGTGTTTTCCCCGCCCAAGCCGAATGCTGTGAAGAACGCTATTTACGAGTGCGGCCTTGAAGCCAGGGGCGACGCGTGGATGCAGTTTCATTCGGCTTATTACCTGTATGCCATTATCTTTTTGATATTCGATGTGGAGGCGGTCTTTCTGCTGCCCTTTGCGGTCGCATTCTCCGGGCTGCCGGCGGCGGCCTGCGGGGCCATGCTGGTTTTTGTGCTGCTGCTCGTTGAGGGTTTGGCCTGGGCTTGGGCCAAGGGCGTGCTGACGTGGGCGTAAGAATGGTGGTCAGTGGTCAGTGAACAGTGGTCAGTGAATAGCTTTTTAGGCGGAACAAAGAGCAGAGTAAAGGGGCAAGGTGAATTGGTCTCCTGTACTTGCGGCGAAAGAGCAGAAGCGCTAATGGTCGGGTTCGGCGAAGAATAGTCGATGGCAGTGCGAAGAATCAACTGACCACTGAACACTGTCCACTGACCACTGGAGTGGAGCGGAGCAAACGATGGCTGTAGATGCAGGATTGAAGATCGAGCTGGGCAAGCAGGGGGTCTTCGTGACGACCATCGAGGAGCTCTATAACTGGGGCCGGCGCAACTCCATCTGGCCCATGCAGTTTGGGCTGGCCTGCTGCGCCATCGAGATGATCGCCACCACTATGGCGCGTTACGACCTGGCTCGCTTCGGAGCAGAAGTCTTCAGGCCGTCGCCGCGCCAGGCCGACCTGATGATTATCTCCGGCACGGTGACGAAAAAGATGGCGCCCCAGGTAGTGCGCCTTTATAACCAGATGGCCGAGCCAAGGTACGTGATTGCCATGGGAGCCTGCGCCATCAGCGGCGGGCCGTTCAAACAGGGCTATAACGTGCTGAAAGGGATTGACCGCTATATTCCTGTGGACGTGCACATTCCCGGCTGCCCGCCGCGCCCTGAAGCGCTGATTCAAGCCTTCATGACGCTGCAAAGGAAAATAGACGGCCAGCATTTGACCGGCGAGGACAGGCCGCGGCATTTGGACGCCGAAGCCCAGGGCGAGTTTCCCGTGCCTGTTTTTGGGGAGCATGATTTGGAGCCCTCGTCGAATCCCGGCGTTTGGACTGTGCCGGTGGTGATCAAGTAACAGGGAACAGGGATCAGGGAAAAGCAAATCGCAGTGAAGGATAGGGATTGAAGACAGCGGAAGAAATCAAGAGGATGATCGAGGCGGCTGTGCCGGGCGCGACGGTGGAGGTTGTCTCGAACCCCAGCGTTTCAGGCCAGCACTCGCTCAGGCTTGCGCCGAACTGCGTGCTCGATGTGGCGAAGTTTTTGCGCGACGATGCGGAACTCCGGCTGGATTTCCTCTCGAACGCGACCGGCGTTGACTGGCCTGACAAGGAAGTCGCCGAGAAGGTGATGGTGACCCGCACGGTCACGAAGGCCGTGGACGGCGTCGAGCAGCAGGTGGAGGAGACGGTCTCAGAGACGAGGAAGCGCGTTGAGCCGGGATTTCTCGAAGTGGTCTATCACTTGTATTCGGTGGAAAAGAAACATGGCCCGGTGATCCTGAGGATGCGCACTGCGAACCGGACTGATCAAGTGGGATTGCCTTCGCTGACGCCCATCTGGAGGTCGGCGGAGTTTCAGGAGCGGGAAGTTTTCGACCTCTACGGAGTTATTTTCAAGGGGCATCCGGATCTGCGGCGCCTGCTGATGTGGGCCGCCTTCAAAGATTTTCCCATGCGGCGAGATTACGTGGAACCGGACGATTTCGAGTACGAGCCAACGGCACACGACGCTGTGCTGAAGCGTGCGCAGGCGCATCAGGCAGCACTTGCCGGCCAACCCGGTGAAGAAGGCCAGCCAGGAATGGGGGCGAGCCGATGAGCGACTCCCAAACCCATTTTGCAAGCGATGCGGAAAAGCCCGAAGGCTGGAACCGTCCTGCTCTGATAACGCCCGAAGGCGACGGCGAACTGCTGGAAGTAGCCATGGGTCCGCACCACCCGTCGACACATGGCGTCTTCCGCATGGATGTGGCGCTCGATGGAGAGCGTGTAATCCGGCTCAAGCCGGTCTTTGGCTACCTGCATCGCAACCACGAGAAGTTGGGCGAAGGGCAGAGCTATCTGGCCTCCATGCCGTACACTGACCGGCTGGACTATATGTGCCCGATCACCAATAACTGGGCCTATGCGCTGGCCGTCGAGAAGCTGACCGGCCAAGAGGTTCCCGAGCGCGCCGAATACCTGCGCGTGATTCTCGGCGAGCTGACGCGATTCCAGAATCACGCATCGTCCATCGGCTTTTTGATTCAGGAGATGGGCGCCAGCGGCACGCCTCTGATGTACGCCTTCCGCGAGCGGGAAAAAATTCTGGACCTCTTTGAGGAATTGACCGGCGCGCGCATGATGGTCAATTACATGCGCTTTGGCGGCTGTCGCGTGGATGCAACGCCGGCCTGGCTCGACAAGGCTCGCCAGGTGGTCGAAAGCCTGCCCCGGTTTGTGGACGAGTTTGACCGGCTGCTCAGCTCGAATGAAATTCTGATGGCGCGCACTCAAGGCGTGGGCCGGTTGTCTGCCGATCTCGCGGTTAACGCCGGGGTTACAGGGCCGATGCTGCGCGCCTCGGGCGTGAATTACGACATTCGCAAGGTGGACGGCTACGGTATCTACAGCCGCTTCAACTTCCGTGTGCCGCTGGGCGATCATGGAGACGTGTACGACCGCTATATGATTCGCATGATGGAGATGCGGGAGTCACTCGCCATTTTACGTCAAGCGCTCAAAGACATTCCCGCTGGCCCGGTGATGGACCCGAAGGCGAAGATTCGGGGCTTCCGTCCCAAGCCGGGCGAGGCCTACGGACGCATTGAAGCGCCCAAGGGGGAACTGGGTTTCTATCTCATCAGCGACGGCGGACCAAATCCGTATCGCTATCGCGTGCGCCCGCCGAGCCTGATTAATCTGACGATTCTTGAGGATATGTGCCTGGGGCAAAATGTGGCTGACGTAGTGCTGATCTTCGGCAGCGTGGATATTGTATTGGGAGAAGTGGACAGGTAAATGAGTTACCGGCTTCGAAAGATGTTGAGGGTTCAGTTATCCCCGGTTTCAAAGGCAAGACCCGATGCATCCCGTAGCTGGCCGCATGGGCGGAGATGAAAAAATGCAAAGGAGAGGTCGAATGGTGATTCGCAAAGCAGGTGTGTTGATCGTCGTGGCGGCGGCCCTCATGGGCAGCTTAAGTGCCAATGCCAATAACAAATCAAAAACCGCAAACAGCTCCAAGACGGGTATGCCTGAGGCCGCAGGCAGCTATAACTTCCGCTGCTCGGGACCGGCACTGGATTTGTCGCTTGTTTCGTTCAGCTTGCCAATCTCTCGGCCTGCATCTTCCCTGACTGGCTCGGGCGCAAGCAAGGCTCCAACTTCGTCCTTGACGGTTGAGTTTGCGGCGAACAAGGAGTATTCGACCTTGTATGCCGAGATTATCAGAGGCAGTCACTACAGCTCCTGCACGTTGGTAGAGACGGTAGCTGCATCTGGTGGAGCGAACGCGACTGTTTTTACGTGGACCTTCAACGAAGTTGTCCCCACTAATGTAACCGCAATCTGGAGGGACGCATCGACCGCTGGGTCTCAAGGGGCGGATCTTCCCCTGGCGTTGGTGCGGGTCACCTTGAATTTCAACGAAGTCAAGCTTGAGAACAGTGCTGGAAGCAAAACAGCAACCGATAATTGGACGCAAACCACGCAATGAATTCCATTGAAGTTTTCGCGCGGAGTGTGTTTGGGCAGATCGTGAATTGGAGGGTAATGGGTGTTAGGTGAGGGCATAATCAAGGGAATGGCGGAGACAGCGAGGAATTTCTTCGGCAGCTATTTCTCTCCCGACCGGATGACGACGGTCGAGTATCCGGAGCAGCGGATCGCCGCGTACGAAGCGGCGCGCGTCTTTCCCTTCCTGGTTTATGACTCCAAAAAACCGGAGGATGCCGCCGATTGGGAATCCGGGATGCGTTGCGTGGCCTGCCAGATCTGCGAGAAGGAGTGCCCGCCCAAGTGCATTTACATCGAGAAGTCAACAGACAAAAAGCCGGACGCTCTCGGCAAGCCTCAGTTTTATCCGACACGTTTCGACATAGATATTTCGGTTTGCATGAGTTGCCAGATCTGCGTCGAGGTTTGCCCGTTCGAAGCTATCAAGATGGATACGGAGTTTGAGTTGAGCACCGGCGACCGCTTCGGCGGGCTTCTGTTGGACCGCAAGCAACTGGCAAAATCCAACGAGTATTACCATCAGATTCATCTCACCGAAGCGAACGGCGTAGACGCGCGGCTGGCTGCGGAGAAGGCGAAGGCGGGAGCGAAAACAAAGGCTGCTGCCGCAGCCAAAGCCGCTTCCGTTGCAGCGGCAACTGCCGGAGAGGGAGCATAACCGATGATCCGAAATCTTGACCAGATCTTCGTATTGCTCCAGGGCTGGCTGGTGAGCTTTCTACCCGTTGCCTGGCGCTCCGCAGTCGGCGTATTGATCGACGCGGCTACGATCGTCTGTGTGTTTCCCGCGCTGTTTGCGATTGCAGTGTGGCTGGAGCGCAAGGGACTGGGCCGCATGCAAAATCGCCTTGGTCCCAACCGCGTGGGTCCTTACGGCCTTCTGCAACCGATTGCCGACGGCATCAAATCGCTGACCAAGGAAGACATTGTTCCCCTGAGCGCGGATACGGCGGTGCATTTTCTTGCGCCGGTGCTGCTGGTCGTCGCCTCCTTCATGGGTTTTGCGGTGCTGCCCATGGGGCGCAACATGGTGCTGGTGGATCTGGACGCCGGCCTGCTGTTCTACTACGCCATGGGCGCGTCCAGCGAGTTAGCTGTTTTCATGGCCGGATGGTCGAGCCGCAACAAGTATTCGCTGCTGGGCGCCATGCGCGCCGTGGCCCAGATGATCAGCTATGAAGTGGTGCTGCTGCTGTCGAGCGTGGTGGTGGTGATGATGGCCGGCTCGCTCTCGCTGACCAAAATCGTGGAGGCGCAGAACCACTACACGTGGGGCGTTCCGCACTGGTACATCTTCACGCCCTGGGGTCTGGCGGGCTTTATCATGTACGCCATAGCGGCTACGGCGGAGACTAACCGCTCGCCCTTTGACCTGCCTGAAGGTGAGTCGGAGTTAGTGGCCGGTTATCACACTGAGTATTCGGGTTTCAAATTTGCGCTCTTTTTTCTCGGCGAGTACGTGGCGATGTTTTCCATCTCCGGACTGGGCACCACGCTGTTTCTGGGTGGATGGTCCGCGCCGTTTTCATTCCTGACCTGGGTTCCGTCGTGGATCTGGTTCTTCTCTAAATTGATGCTCTCCATTTTTGTCTTCATCTGGATGCGGGGAACATTGCCGCGGCTTCGCCAAGACCAGTTAATGAACTTTGCCTGGAAGTTTGTTCTGCCCATGTGCCTTCTCAACCTGATGGTTGCCGCGGTCTGGCGCTTCATGGGCGATGGATGGCTGCGATGGTTCGTTTGTTCGGCGATCCTGCTGTTGGCCTATGCGGGTGTGGGCCTGACGGAGCTACGCAAGAAACACATTGGGCCGAGGAGTTATCGCTATGCGGAATAAGTCCTGGGATTGGGCAAAACTCGACGAGCCCGACGAAGAGACCTTGAACACGCGCGCAAAGCACTTGCGCTCTGAGGGGCGACTCGCATGATGATTGCATTGGTCATAATGATCGGTCTGCTGGCCATCGGAGCAGCACTGATAGCTTACGGGACTGCAGTAAAGAACAAATGGGGAATTAATCTGGGCGCGGTCTCTTGCCCGCACTGCAAAACGCTGTTCCCAATGGTGCGAAGGCCGCAGTCACTAAGTCAAGCCATGTGGGGTGGTGGTACCTGTGGCATGTGCGGAACTGAGACAGACAAATGGGGGCGAGAAATGGTTCCCCATGCCTCGAATAAGAACGAGAGGAGCGTAAGCCGATGAGCCTGGTTTTCTATCTGATTACCGCGCTTACCGTGGCTGGCGGCCTTGCATCCATGCTGCTGAAGAACACGGTGCATTGCGCGCTCGCAGTCACTGTGGCCTTTGCCGGGCTGGCGTTCTTTTTTCTGAATCTTGATGCACAGTTTGCCGGCCTTGCGCAGATTCTGGTCTATATTGGCGCGGTAGCCATCCTAGTAGTTTTTGCCATTCTTCTCACTAAGGGCTCTGAAACTCCAAGAGATGGAGTCTTCAGCCGCACATGGCTTGCCGGCCTCGCGATAGCTGCAGCGGTCTTTGCGGTGCTCGGCTGGGCCATACTCCACACCGCGCCCATGCTGCCTGGAGACGCGCCCGCGCCAACCGTTACCGTGAAACAAATTGGTCAGGCGCTTATCGGCCGCTACGTTTTGCCGCTGGAGATCGTTGCAGTGCTATTGACTGCGGCCTTGATTGGCGCAGTCATTGTGGCCATGCACGAGAAAGAAGGAACCAAGTGACTCCTTTGGCAGGTTATCTTCTCGTTGCCGCGCTCTTGTTTTCTATTGGCCTTGCCGGTGCGCTCACACGCCGCAACGCGATTCTTGTTTTGATCGGAATTGAATTGATGCTGAACGCGGCTAATTTGAATTTGATTGCATTCTGGCGCTACGGACCGCATCCCGAGGCGCTTACGGGAATGATGTTTGCGATTTTCTCAATTGCCGTTGCGGCGGCTGAAGCAGCGGTAGGACTGGGGCTGGTGATCTCCATTCACCGCCACGCCAAAACGACGGATCTGGACCAGATGAATAGGATGAAGGGTTGATGCAAGAGGCAATTTCATTCACTCCGCAGTTGACGGCTTCTCCTATCGCGGAGATTCTTTGGCTGATTCCCGCCGTGCCCATTGTCGCCGCGGGTTTGTCTGCGCTTTTGAAGCAGCCGCACCGCAGGGCTTCCGCGACTTTAGCCATCGGCTCGTTGAGTTTCTCGCTGTTGCTCTCGCTCGTCGCCTTCGCGCATGTAGTGAGCGATTGGGCGAATGGAGGGGCGACTCGCGAGGTCGTCAATCTCGCATGGTTCCAAAGCGGCGCCGTCAACGTGGACCTGGGTTGGGTGCTCGATCCGCTCTCGGCTTTGATGCTGGTGATGGTCAGCTTTGTCGGCCTGCTCATCTTCATCTACTCCACCGGCTACATGGAGCACGACGAAAACTACACACGTTTTTTTTGCTTTATGTCGCTTTTTGCCGGAGCGATGCTCGGCGTGGTGATCTCCAATAGCTTGCTATTGCTATTTATATGTTGGGAGTTAGTCGGACTTACTTCCTACTTATTGATCGGATTCTGGTATCAGAAACCCTCGGCTGCTGCGGCGGCAAAGAAGGCCTTTCTCACCACGCGCATCGGCGATGTTTTCTTCCTGCTGGGAATGGTCTGGCTGTTCTCGCAAACCGGCACGCTGCTCTTCTATAACCACGGCGCGGGCTCGCTGGAGGCTTCCGCTTTGACCGGATTGCTCGCAACGCCTGCCGCACTGGGGCTTACAGCTGCTGGCGCGATTGGCCTGTTGATCTTTGCCGGAGCGGCGGGCAAGAGCGGCCAGTTTCCGCTGCACGTCTGGCTGCCAGATGCGATGGAAGGTCCCACGCCTGTCTCCGCGCTGATTCACGCTGCGACCATGGTGGCCGCGGGCGTTTATCTCATCGCGCGAGTTTATCCGCTGATGCAGGCCGGCGCGCTTGCCGGTGGCACGACGACGGCGCTCACCGTAGTAACTTGGGTTGGCGCATTCACGGCTGTCTTTGCCGCGCTGATTGCCGTGGCGCAAAACGATATCAAGCGCATCCTGGCTTACTCGACTATCTCGCAACTGGGTTACATGATGGCCGGACTCGGCATGGGCGGAGTCGCGGTGGGTATGTTCCACCTGATAACTCACGCCTTCTTCAAGGCGCTCTTATTCATGGGTGCAGGCTCCGTAATTCACGGCTGCCACGGAGAGCAGGATATTCGCAAAATGGGCGGACTGAAATCCGACATGCCACTGACCTTCTTGACTTATGCAATAGGAATGTTGGCGCTGTGCGGTTTCCCGCTGCTGTTTTCCGGCTTCTGGAGCAAGGACGGAATTCTGGAAGCTGCACAGCACTGGAGCGTTGCCAGAGCGCCGTTATACATGCTGGTTTTTGGGGCGCTGCTGACGGCGTTTTACATGACGCGGCAAGTAGCTTACGTCTTCTTTGGCCATTGGCGCGGCGGCAAGCCAGCGCTTGAGAGCCCCGCGGTGATGACCGTGCCGCTGGCGATTCTGGCCTTCTTCGCCATGGCGTTGGGGTTGATCGGAACACCCACGTGGCCGTGGTTCAGAGCGTTTCTTGATGGTCACGCCGCGGGCTTTGCGTGGAGCGGCTTCCTGGAGCCCGGACTGTTGACGCTGATGGGCGTCTCCACGCTTGTTGTCTTTTCAGGTTTAGGGCTGGGATGGAAGATGTACGGCGACCGCTCTCTGCAGCCTCAGGAGCCGGATGAGCTGGAGCGAGTTATTCCCACTGTTTGGGGTTGGCTGCGCGATAAGTTATATGTGGATGAGTTATACGGAGTAACTGTGATCGCTTTCTATGAAGGTTGGGCGCGCGTCTCGGATTGGCTCGACCGCCGAGTCTGGGGCGGCGTGGTGGCAGGGATAGCGTGGGCCTTCGGTCTGTGGGCGCAATTGAACCGCTTTCTCGATAACAACATTGTGGATGGCACCTTTGATAAAGGCTGCGATGAGTTAGGTGTGGGCGGCGGACTTCTCTCGCGCGTGCAGACAGGCCGCGCGCAGACTTACCTCAGATTGCTGGCGCTGGCCGTGGTTGTGCTGGCTGCAATTCTGATATGGAGCAGCCGGGCATGAGCGGAATTCCGATTTTGACGCTGTTGACCGTGCTGCCCCTTGTCGGGGCGGTGATTGCGCTCGGTTCGGGCAGGCACGCGCGCGCCGTGGCCCTTGTCACGACGCTTTTGAGCCTGGCGCTGGCGCTGGTGGTGTGGACCGAGTGGAGCAGGGTGCCCGTGTTCGGCGGCTACGGATTCATCGAGCAGCACGCATGGGCGCCGTCGCTGGGGATTCATTACTATCTTGGCGTGGACGGATTGGGCGCGCTGATGCTGGTGCTTTCCGCCATCGTCACGTTGATGTCGGTGGATGCCGCGCATCGTGTTCATCATCAGCCGGGGCTTTACTTCGCGCTGGTGCTGACGCTGGAAGCTGGGCTCTTCGGCTCCTTCACGGCGCTGAATTTCTTTCATTGGTTTCTCTTCTGGGAACTCAGCCTGATTCCTGCATTCTTCCTCATCAAGTTATGGGGCGGAGCGAGGCGCGGGCCGGCGGCTACGCAATTCTTTATTTACACCATGGCCGGCTCTGCCGCTCTGCTGGTTGCGTTTCTGGCAGTCTTTCTTTCCACAGGCAGCATGGATTTCCCGCATCTCACGCTGCTTGCCTCGACCGGCGAACTTGAACAGTTGGTCACGGCGCACCTGGGGCCAGTGATGATGTGGCTGGCCATCGGCGTACTGGCCGGCTTTGCTGTCAAGGTGCCGATGATTCCGTTCCATACATGGCTGCCCGCGGCTTACGCTGAGGCGCCGTCGCCGGTGACGATGCTGCTGACGGGCGCCATGTCGAAGATGGGCGTCTATGGCCTGCTGCGCATTGCGCTTCCTCTCTTCGGCCATCAAATCGAGCAGATTCGCACGCCGCTTCTGGTGCTGGCTGTGGCTACGGTGGTGATGGGCGCATGGGCCGCGGCGGCGCAGAAGGACCTGAAGCGCGTCTTCGCTTATATGTCGGTCAATCACCTCGGCTACTGTTTGCTGGGCATCTTCGCGTTGGCTGTTCCGGCAGCCGGAGCTGCAGCGATCAACAGTCAGGCAGCGGCGCTCAATGGCGTTATCTTTCAGATGTTCAACCATGGCATCACCGCCGCTGCGCTCTTCTGGTTTGTGGCCATGTTGCAGGAGCGAACGGGCGGTCATCGCGGCATCGACCAGTTTGGCGGCCTGCGCAAGCCCGCGCCGGTGCTGGCCGGGCTGATGGGCATCGCGCTGTTTTCTTCGTTGGGATTGCCGGGGCTTAATGGCTTTCCTGGAGAGTTTCTTATTTTCCGCGGCGTCTTCCCGCTGGCATGGGTCGCGGCCACAGTCTCGGTTCTTGGCTTACTGGTCACAGCGGTCGTGATCCTGACTGTGATTCAAAAAGTATTCACCGGCCCTGTGCCGGAACACTGCGTCGGCTTTCCTGACCTGCACCACGGTGAGCGGATGGCGCTCATTCCCGTGATTGGCCTGATGTTTCTCGTCGGCCTTCTACCGCAATTGATTGTGGCCACCGTGAATCCCACGGTCATCAACCTGCTGGCTCACTGGAGATTTTAGATGTTAGCGTGGACAATCTATCTCTCGTTTGCCGGAGCGCTCGTGCTGGCAATCTTGCCCAAGGCAAAACCGGCTCTTGTACGCTGGCTGGCGCTCAGCGTTGCCGTGGCTGGACTCGCTGTCGCCATCGCGGGCTTCATCAGCGGCATGGGGCAAGGGCTCACAGTTTTTGTCGATCTACCTTGGATACCGTCCATGGGGATTCACTTCCTGCTGGCCGCTGATGGCATCAGCCGCGTGCTGGTTCTGCTTACCGGCTTGGCCGCTGTTGCCGGAGTTCTCTTCAGTTGGAACATCGAACTGCGGGCCAATGAGTTTTTCGCTTTTTTCCTGGCACTCATCGGCGGAGTCTACGGAGTTTTTCTCAGCTTCGATCTGCTCCTTCTTTTCGTCTTTTACGAAATCGCCATTGTGCCCAAGTATTTCCTCATCGCCATCTGGGGTTCCACGCGGCGCGAGTACGCTGCCATGAAGCTGGCCATCTATTCCTTTGCCGGCTCGGCGATGGTGCTCATCGGCTTGCTGGCGGCCTATGCCACAGCCGGCAGCCACTCCACAAGCCTCATCCAACTAGGTCATGCGGGATTCCCAGCCAGCTTTCAGATGTGGTGCTTTCCGCTGGTCTTCACCGGCTTTGCGATTCTGGCAGGCATGTGGCCGTTTCACACCTGGGCGCCCACAGGCCACGTCGCCGCGCCCACCGGCGCCTCCATGCTGCTGGCCGGGGTGGTGATGAAACTGGGCGCGTATGGCTGCCTTCGCGTGGGCATTGCTCTGTTCCCGCGCGGCCTTGATCCTTGGGGAGTTTCGTTTCTCGGCATTGGCTCCTGGCGCGATGTGTTCGCCGTGCTTGCGGTTATTGGCATCGTCTACGGCGCGCTGGTTGCCCTGGCGCAGAGTGACTTCAAATTTGTCATTGGCTACTCCAGCGTCAGTCACATGGGTTTTGTGCTGCTTGGCCTCATGACTCTGAATCAGATCGGCATGACTGGCGCGGTAATGCAGATGTTCTCTCACGGCATCATTGCCGGTCTGCTCTTCGCCATCGTCGGCCGCATCGTCTACGACCGCACGCACACGCGCCAGTTAGCAGAGTTGGAAACCATGCACCTCTCCAGGCGCTTGCCCTTTGCAGCATGGGCATTTGTGATTGCCGGAATGGCCTCGATGGGCTTGCCCGGCTTTTCCGGATTTGTCGCCGAGCTGCAGGTGCTCGTCGGCGCGTGGAAGGTAAATCCGTGGTGGGTCGCCGCCGCGGGCGTCGGAATTGTCGTTGGAGTGGCCTACACTTGGCGCGCCTTGCAAAAGGCTTTCTTTGGCGATCTCCTGCCCAGTGCGCACGTACTGGAGCAAGAACACGGCCACGAGTTAGCGGCCATCACGTGGCCTGAAGTTACCGGCGTAGTGATGCTGGCAGGAGTTAGTTTGTTTGTGGGACTTTATCCGAGGATTCTGCTCGACACAATAGAACCGGCAGTGAAGGCGCTGCTCGCGGGAGGTGTGCAATGAACTACGCAGATCTCTTCCGCGTAACGCTGCCGGAGACGGCTCTGGAAATCGCCGCGCTCGTGGTGCTGATTGTGGACCTCGGCTTTCTGCGCAAGGCCGCGCTCAATCTGCGTGTGACCGTGGCGGCCCTGCTCGGCGTGGCCGGTTGCGGAGCGGCACTGTGGACCGTCGGCCTGCAGAATGGCAGTGGTTTCTTCGTCGACGGACGGGAAGTGCTCGTCGTTGGTCCGGTCGCTGTCATCGCGCAGGTCGGTATTCTGGTTCTCACTGCGCTCACGCTCTTGCTCCTGATTGACGAAAACTTTACCCATCACGTTGGCGAATTTGTTGCAGTAGTGCTGATGGCAGCCGCCGGCGGTTTGCTCATTGTCGCCGCGCAGGATTTGTTGGTTATCTTCATCGGCCTTGAATTGCTGAGCCTCGGACTCTACATCCTAACCGCATTTGCGAAAAGATCAGGTAAGAGCGCTGAAGCGGCAATGAAATATTACCTTTTCGGGGGAATGTCAGCTGCGTTTCTTCTGTTTGGGTTCAGCTATCTCTACGGCCTCAGTGGCTCAACAAACCTGGCGGCGATTGAGCAGGGCATTCCGCAGCAAGGTATGCCACTCCTGTACGTTGCTTGGGTGCTTATTGTCGCGGGCCTTGGCTTCAAGGTCGCTGCGGTTCCATTTCATTTGTGGGCGCCAGATACCTATGAGGGAGCGCCGGCGCCGGCGGCCGCGTTTATTGCTTCTGTCTCGAAGGTTGCGAGTTTTGCGCTGCTGTTGAATATCTGTTACGGCCTGTTCCAGCCGGGTAAGACCTGGAGTGGACCGCCTCAACTTCTTAACGAGATATTTCGCACTGAATTCGCAATTTGGCAGCCTTTGCTGATAATCCTGATCGTCGTCGCAGCAGCTTCGATGATCGTGGGCAATTTGGCTGCCTTGGCGCAGGTTAGTGTGCGTCGCCTGCTTGCTTATTCGGCCATCGCGCACGCCGGTTATATCCTGCTTGGAGTTGCAGTGCGCCGCCCCTATACAGGCCAGGTAGATACCATCCATTTCGTCCTGGATTCGTTTCGACCAGCTTTTCGCAGCACCAATGCCGTCCTCTTCTACGTCCTCACCTACGGCCTCACCACCATCGGCGCATTCGGCGTAGTCTCCGTCGTCGAGCGCGCCACCGGCAGCGACCGCATCGACTCCTTCGTCGGCCTGAACAAGCGCAACCCCGTACTGGCCGCGGTGCTGCTGGTGCTGTTTCTCTCGCTCGCCGGAATTCCGCCGCTGGTTGGCTTCTATGCCAAGTTCAACCTCTTTGCCGCGGTCCTCGGCGTCTCGGCCGGACCGGTTCCATTCGCTCTCGTAGCGTTGGCAGTCGCGTTCAGCGTGGTCTCGCTCTACTACTATCTGCAGGTGCTCAAGCGGGCCTATGTCATGCCCACAGTCGATGAGTCTCCCATCAAGGCTCACCCAGTCACGATGGCCGTTCTGGTAGCCATTGCGGCGGCGGTGGTGGTCCTGGGTTGCTTCCCGGCTCTGCTGCAAAACTGGATCGAGAGCTTCTATAGCTGATATAGCTCACGCAAAAATGCAGAGTGGCTCTCGTTTCGTCAGCCGCCTCACCGAGCCGGACGAGTTATGCACAGAAAACAAGCGCGCTGAGTGACGCTCTTGTTTCCAAGACAAGAGTTATCCAGAATGGTCGCTGCCATTCAGGGTAACGGGACTGGTTACCAGGGTAATGCAGGCTCGTAATCTTGTGCTTTACCTTCGCCTTATCTAATATTGCCTCAGCATTCAACAACATGATAGCTGTTTTGTGGAGACTTTCTGAGCCTCACGCATTCCTCTGTGATGTTGATTCGGCTCAGAGGAGCAGGCGAGTTCGCCGTTTGTGTGTGCGCTCAACAGGAGCCCGGCCCTCAGGCGGGAATCCTTGGTAAGAGGCAAGAAAGAGTGAGGGAATGAAGAAATTTTGGGTTTGCACGATTCTGCCCATCGGCGTCTTTTGTGCTCTGTTGTCGTTCAGCCCGGTGAAAGCCAATGCGGATGCGATCGGATCCACGGTCACTTTGAAGTATATAAACGCACAGGGGACGAGTTACGGAAACGACTACGTTTATCCGTATTACTTCACCGTCAACGGCGTCTCGCCTTCCTTGCCGATGATGTGTATCAGTTTCGACAATGACATTTATTCCAACGAGAGTTGGACTGCAACCATAACTGCGGTTTCCGGGCAATCTCAAGAAGAAGCGGTTTGGCTTTTCAATGACGCGAATGCCGCCGTTGCCGCCGGCAACACCGCCAAGCAGATTGCCGACCAGTGGGCTGCCTGGGAACTGTTCTCGACGAATGCGCAGAAAGCTACGGCACCTGCCGGCGCGGCAACTCAGTTGGCCTCGGCCAAGGCTGCTTACGCATCGGAGCCCGCTAGTTTCTACGCCGGCTTCTGGATCTACGTTCCGGTAGCCGGCAGTCAGCCTTCAGGAGATCCCGTGCCTCAGGAATTGATCGGAAGTGCCCACGCGCCCGAGCCTGGCACCCTTGTTCTGCTCGGCACTGGCATTCTCGGTCTGGCGGGCTTCTTGTATCGCAAGAGGCGCTCTGCCTGAGAAATCTCTCCGTGGAGGCTTGAAGCAGGCCTTCTGCGGAAGCGCGAGAGGTATAGAGCGAAAGACCCTGGCAATCTGCCGGGGTTTCTCGTTCTGGGGGCTCTGAGCTTTACCTTCTAACCTCACTCCATTCGGGGATGCTCCCAGTGGCGGAATTCAGAAGGTACCGTCATCTTGGAAGAGTGGCATTACCTCGGTAACCTCCATTGGTTATGTTGCACATGCGATTGGCCTTTGCTAATCTTGCGAACAGCAAAAGGTTGTTTATTTGAGTTTTGGGGAGTTGCGATTTTGGGTCAGGCTATCCGTGTGTTGATTTGCCACAGGGTAGTTGATTCGCGGTAGGCGCATGTAGGTTCGCAGGATGTACACGTGTGACCTGGGTTCAGTCACGAGCAAGAACGCCGGCTGCAGCCGGACATGAAAGGGTGAACGATGAAGAAGTTTGGAGTATGCACGATTCTCTCCACGAGTGTGTTTTGTGCTCTGTTGCTTTTAGCCCCACTCAACGCCTTCGCCGATTCGGTGACTCTGACGTCGATCGACTACGGGCCTATGTCTGGATCGGCACCTGGGTGGGGTAACGTGTACCCCTATGATTTCACTGTCTCCGGCACTACAGGCACCGTCCCGCTGATGTGTCTCAGCTACGAAAGTGACATCGATCAATACGAATACTGGACCGCTACAATTACGCCGGTTGCAGGTAATGCGCTTTATGAAGAATCGGCCTACATCTTCTCCCAGATGGGCACCTACGGCGCGGTAGATGTGCAATGGGCAAACTGGGAACTGAACGATCAGGGCGATTCTTTGTTGGAGAATACGATAGCTGGTTTGTCGACCGGGGATCGGGCCAACATTTCCAGTTTGCAGACCGATGCGAAGGCTTGGGTCCTCGCCAATCCCAACTCGCCCCTCTACCCCCAATACGTGATTTACACGCCAAACGGCGACGGGTATCTCCCAGACGGCAAGGATGAAGGGGTACCTCAGACCTTGATTGGGCTTGCGCCTGCGCCTGAGCCTGACAGCTTCATCCTGCTTGGAAGCGGCCTGCTCGGACTCGCGGCCATCTTTTACGGCAGAAAACGCAAGGGCTTGAAAGGCGTCTAGACTGGCGTCTGAAGCGAGCTTGCGGCGGATTAAGTCTGCAACCGGTTTGTTCCTGGTGATTGATAGGACGCGCTGCAGCCGTCGTATCGAAGGGTGAGAAGCATGCAGCCAACGGCACTGCTAGAGAGCAGAGCCGTTGGTACGTTGGCAGAAGATTGGGCATGAGAACCCGGCCGACGCCAGGCTTCAGAGGAGTTCAGCCGGATCGGTTTTCATACTTGGGAGCAGGCGGCAGCCCGCTGGTAATTCTGCGCGGTTACTTTGTATTCTGATGTTTTTGTGCGGAAGCTCGATCTCCTTGTGAGGATTTAGCTTCATGGCTTACAGTGGTTATATGAGTTTGCAGGGTTCCGGGGATTTAAGAATCCTTTGAACGGTCGCAAGAGAGGATTTGTTCGTGATGAAGAGCTTTCTAAAATACGCACTCGGGTTGTTCGGCATTCTCTTCGCTACATGCGCCCCTGCTCATGCCCTTATGTTCAGGCATTCCCCCGAGGTTGACCCTAGCCTTGCGATCAGCGCTCTCACGCTTCTTGCGGGATCGCTTGCGGTGTTGAACATTCGACGCAACAAGTAATTTCAGAATATTGAAGATCACCTCAAACTCCCCCAAGGCTGGAAACAGCTCCTCCCGTTCAACTAATTCTCTTCCTCTTTCTGGCAGCCTTCTTGGGCGGCTTTATTTGCTCGGCGTCATTGCTGCGATTGAATGTATCGCTTGCTTCCCGGGCGTGGGCTTGATCTTCGGACATTTCAGATTTCCCCGCATCGCCATCGTCTCGTATGCCGTGTTTTTGGGCCTTGGCTACTCCAAGTTCAAAGCTCAACAGGAAAAAATCTCGTTTGCCCGCATTTATTTCGGCGCCCACCTGGTCTGCATTGGAGCAGTTTTGTGCTCCACCCTGATTCGATTGCATCAAGCGGGCTGGGAACTCTCCTACGCGCCGGATTTCCCCAGGAGCGCTTCGGGCTTCGCATGGAGCGCCATCTACCTGCTCGGAACCATTCTGCTGGCCCTGGCTTGCGTTCCGCCCCGAACCTGGGTCAGGACGATTCGCGCGACCAGCCCATTGTGGCTGTATTCATTGCTGGCAGGGGTCGCGGCATGGGGTCTGGGTTCACCGCTGCAGTCGCTATGGGACAAATCGAGCGCCGTCCAAGGCTTGGTCTTGCAAGGCATTGCCTTCCAAGCCGTGCTGCCGGTTCTTCGCCTTTGCCTGCCGAATGTTGTTGCCGATCCGGCGGCCTTCACGCTCGGTACTACCCGCTACTCAATCACCATTGCCGGCGGCTGCTCGGGTATAGAGGGATTGGGCCTGATCCTGGTGTTCAATATTGTCTGGCTCTGGTATTTCAGGCGTGAGACGCGCATTTCGCGGGCGCTGCTTCTCATTCCCTGCGCATTGGCATGCATGTGGCTGCTTAACATCGCCCGGCTCTGCGTCCTGATCTTCATTGGCGATGCGGGTTTTCCAGAAGTTGCCGAATTAGGCTTTCATTCCGTGGCCGGCTGGATCTCATTCACCATCGTCGCGCTGGCGTTTTCGCTGGCGACCCAAAGAATTTCGTGGATACGAAAGACTTCACCTGCTGTTTCCTGCGCCGCCGGCCTGCCGCGGAGTGACGGCGCTGAAATTAATCCCAGCGCATCGGTTGAGCTGCGCGAGTATCGCGGCGAGTCCCCGGCAATCCGCGCGTACCTGATTCCATTCCTTGCCATTTTGGCTGCGGCTTTTGTCTCCAAGGCCGCTTCTGGAGGCTTCGAGTGGCTGTATGCGTTGCGTTTCTTTACCGCGTCCATCGCTCTCTGGTATTTCTGGCCCAAGTTGAAAGAGTTGGACTGGCGCGTTGGCTGGTTTGGACCGGTCGCCGGTGTGGCTGTCTTTCTGGCGTGGATGACGCCGGCTTGGTTTGTGCATCAGCCGGCAACCAGTTCGCTGGGGCCGGCGCTGGCGGCGCTCTCGCCCACGGCTCGCTGGACCTGGATTGCCTTTCGCGTGGCCGCCGCCGTGGTTACCGTGCCCATCGCCGAAGAGCTGGCCTTCCGCGGTTATCTGGCTCGCCGGTTCATCAGCCGGGATTTCGACGCCGTCTCCTTTTCCAACCTGACGCTGCTCTCCATTTTCCTTTCGTCCGCGGTTTTTGGCGTGGAACACATGAAAGATCTGTTGGATTGGCAACATCTGCTGCTTGGCACTCTGGCTGGCCTGGCGTTTGCCGCAGCGCTCCGCTGGCGGGGCCGCATGGGCGACGCCGTCGTCGCGCACGCCGTCAGCAATCTCTTGCTTGCAGCATGGGTCCTTGGCTTTGGCGACTGGGCGCAGTGGTAAGGCTGCGCCTGCCACTCAGCCTGCTTTTGTTCGTGCGCCGCTCCTGAGCTTTCCAATGCATCATCAAGCGAAGTCCGTGGGCTTGCGATTAGATTGGAGTTATGGGGCGAGTGCAAGCCAAATGGAGACAGGAACTGGGCGCGATGGTGACGCTGGCGGTTCCGGTGGTGTTGAGCGAGCTTGGCTGGGTCGCCATGGGCATCGTGGACACCATCATGGTGGGCAAGCTGGGGCCGGCGGCCATCGGTGCAGTGGCATTGGGCAATGCCGTCTTCTTCACTCCCGCGCTTTTTGGCATCGGCCTGCTGCTGGGGCTGGACACGCTGGTGTCGCAGGCCTATGGGCGTAAGGATCACGACGAATGTCACCGCTGGCTGAATCAGGGCGTCTGGCTAGCCTGCATCGCAACGCCGCCCCTGATGCTCCTGATTTTCGCGGCCAGTTTTGGCTTTGTATCCTTCGGCATTACGGCGCAGGTGGCCTCTCCAGCCACCTCGTACCTGCGCATTCTCAACTGGGGCGTATTGCCGCTGCTGCTCTACGCAGGCGCGCGACGCTACCTGCAAAGCGTAGGCGATGCGCGCGTGATTACCGTCACCTATGTCGTGGCCAACCTGCTCAACTGGTTCGGCAACTGGGTGCTCATCTACGGCAAGTGGGGAATGCCCGCACTGGGCGTGAACGGCTCGGCCCTTTCGACAGTTGTTTCGCGCATTTTCATGGCTCTGGCGCTGATGGGCTTTGCCTGGCGCTATGAGCGCAAGCGCGGCCATCCGCTCTTCCGCCATTGGGCCGCACCGAGCCTGGTCCGGCTGCGGCTTCTGGTCAAGCTGGGGGTTCCCGCAGCGGGACAGATTGTGCTCGAAGTGGGCGCATGGAACCTGACCACGCTCGCGGCCGGATGGCTGACGCCGGCTGCGCTTGCCACCCACCAGATTGCCTTCAACTATGCCAGCCTTACCTACATGGTTCCGCTGGGCGTTTCGGCCGCAGCCGCAGTCAGCGTGGGTCACGCTGTGGGCGCAGGAGACCCCAAGCGGGCGCGCCGCGCCGGATGGCTCGCTCTAGGGCTGGGAACGGGGTTCATGCTGCTGGCCGCCGTGGTATTCCTTGTAGCGCCGGGACCGCTGATCGCCCTCTACACGCGTGACCCGCAGGTGATGGCCGTTGGTCCCAGCCTGCTGGGCCTGGCTGCCGCCTTCCAGGTATTTGACGGCATTCAGACCGTCTCGACCGGCGCGCTGCGCGGACTTGGCGAGACGCGAGTGCCCATGCTGGCTAATCTGGTGGGCTACTGGGTGCTCGGATTGCCGCTGGGGCTGACTCTGTGCTTTGTGCTTCACTGGGGTATTTATGGCCTGTGGATCGGCCTTCTGCTGGCTCTGATCGTCATCGCGTCGACGCTGCTTGCGCGCTGGCGCAGGGACTCTGCGCGGCTGGCGCTTCGGGCATGATGCGAAAGAAGCTGTCCCCGACTGGAGCGCTCCTGTTTTGGAGTTTGCCGGGGCGCACATTCTTTCTGAGCGCAGGTTTCAGCGCCCCGGCTCGGAGCCCGAACGCAGATTCCCGCGGAAGACTATAATCGGATTCAAGCGAAAGATAGACTCTTTCCAGAGTTCTTCGGAAGGGAACCCCGCCAGATGGCGACAATAGATCCAGCCCTGAGTGAAAAACAGGGAGAATTTGTCACGCGTCAGCGTGTCATAAACGATTTCAGCATCAATGTAGCGACGGTGAACGGCTCCGGTTCGCAATCAGCCAATAGTGTTTTGCTTAAGAGCATCTTTGGCATGGGCGTTCCCGTCAGCGGCAAGAATCTTTTCCCCTCAAATATTGCCGGACAGCCAACCTGGTTCCTGATTCGGGCCAGCAAGAACGGTTACGTCGCCCGCAAGCGCGACTCGGAGATTCTGGTCGCGATGAATCCCGAAACCGCCAGCGCCGATGTGCAGAGCCTGCCTCCGGGCGGCGTGGTCATCTACGAGGAGAGCCTGGACAAGAGCCTGAATCTGGCTCAGGCGCGCAATGACGTCTCCTTTTATCCTGTGCCCTTCGACAAGATCACGGCCACCATCTGCCCCGAAGTCAAGCTGCGCAAGCTGGTCAGGAACATGGTGTACGTGGGCGTTGTCGCCCAGTTGCTGGCCATCGATCTTGGCGTGGTAGAGAGCAGCCTTCGCCAGCAATTCTCCAAGAAGCAAAAAGTTTTCGACATGAACTTTGGAGCGGCCAAGGCGGGCTTCGATTATGCGCAGGCGAATTTAACCAAGCGCGACCCGTTCTTCATCGAGCAGATGAATTTGACGGCGGGCAAAATCATCATCGAGGGCAACGATGCCTGCGCCATGGGCGCGGTCTTTGCCGGTGTAACGGTAATTGCCTGGTATCCGATTACTCCCTCCACTTCGGTGGTTGAAACCGCCACAGCCCTGCTCAAGAAGCTGCGAGTTACGCCGGAAGGCAAAGCTACCTTTGCCGTAATCCAGGCTGAGGACGAGCTGGCCGCCATCGGCATGGTGCTGGGCGCGGGTTGGGCCGGCGCCCGTTCGATGACCGCAACCTCTGGCCCCGGCATGTCACTGATGGCCGAGTTTTGCGGCCTGGGCTACTACGCCGAAATTCCCGGCGTCATCATCAACGTGCAGCGCACCGGGCCTGCGACAGGTATGCCCACGCGCACCCAGCAGGCAGATCTGCTTTCGGCGGCCTTCCTCTCGCACGGCGACACCAAGCATCCGATTCTGTTGCCCGGTTCGGTCAAGGAGTGCTTCGAACTGACGATAGCAGCCTTCGATCTGGCGGAGCGGATGCAGACCCCGGTTTTTGTGCTCACCGATACGGATATGGGCATGAACCTCTGGATGTCCGACGCGTTCGATTATCCTGAAAAGCCTCTGGACCGCGGCAAGGTGCTCTCGGCAGCCGATCTGGACAGGCTGGGCGGATTTGCCCGCTACCGCGACGTGGACGGCGACGGCATCGGCTGGCGCACGCTGCCGGGTACGAAACATCCGCAAGCGGCGTATTTTACCCGCGGATCGGGACACAACGACGCGGCCAAATACACTGAGGATCCAAATGAGTACCAGGCGATAATGGATCGTCTGGCGCGCAAGTTCGACAACGCGCGCAAGTGGGTTCCCGCGCCGGTCGTGGTCAAGGACGGAACCTCGAAGATCGGCTTCCTGGCATACGGCACGACCGATTGCGCTCTGCGCGAGAGCTTGGACCAGATCAAGCAGCGCTTCGGAAAGGATGTGGACTATCTGCGCCTGCGCGCCTATCCGTTTACGCAGAGCGTTCACGACTTTGTGGCTTCGCACGAGCGCGTTTATGTGGTCGAGCAGAACCGCGACGCGCAGTTGGCCAGCCTGCTCAAGCTCGATCTTCCCGCCGGCCAGGTGTCCAAGCTGCGCAGCATTCTTCACTACAACGGATTGCCGGTGGACGCCGAATCCATCACCGAACAGTTCGCGAATCAGGAGGGTCTCTAAATGGCAACCACCGCACCTGCTCCTAAGCTCAACTACATCGGCCTTCCCATTGCCGATTATCGCGGCGGCAAGAGCACGCTCTGCGCCGGCTGCGGCCACAACGCCATCTCCGAGCGCATCGTCGACGCGCTGTTCGAGATGGGCGTCGATCCTGAGCGCGTCATGAAGATGAGCGGCATCGGCTGCTCATCCAAAAGCCCGGCGTACTTCCTCAGCCGGTCGCACAGCTTCAACGGCGTGCATGGGCGTATGCCGGCCACAGCCAGTGGCGCCATCCTCGCCAACCACACCCTGACGACCATCGGTGTTTCGGGCGACGGCGACACAGCCTCCATCGGCATGGGCCAGTTTGTTCACCTCATGCGCCGCAACCTGCCCATGATTTACATCATCGAGGACAACGGCGTTTACGGGCTCACCAAGGGCCAATTCTCGGCCACCGCTGACTTCGGCTCCAAGCTCAAAACCGGCGTGGTCAACGATCTGCCCGCCATCGACACCTGCGCCCTGGCCATCCAGTTGGGCGCGACATTTGTGGGACGCTCTTTTTCCGGAGACAAGAAGCAATTGCTCGCCATGCTCAAGGCCGGTCTCGCCCATAAGGGCACGGTGCTGCTTGATGTGATCAGCCCCTGCGTCACCTTCAACGATCATGAAGGCTCGACCAAGAGCTACAAGTTCATGCAGGAGAACGACGAACCAATCAACGAAATCGGCTTTGTGCCCAGCTTCGAGGAGATTGCCGTCGATTACAACTCAGGCGAGGTTTTCGAAGTGGAGATGCACGACGGCTCCAATTTGCGCCTGCGCAAGTTGCATGAGGACTACAACCCCACCGACAAGGCCAACGCTGTGCGCACCCTGATGGAAGCGCAGACCAACGGCGAAGTCCTGACCGGCGTCTTCTACATCAACACCACGCAGCCGACCTTTATCGACCTGCTGAACGTCGTCGATCAACCGCTGGGCCAACTGCCTGAATCGCTCACCCGGCCTTCAAAGCAGGCATTGGACGCCCTGATGGCCGAACTCAAATAGAACTCGCTTTCCGGTCAATGACAACAGAAAAGCCCCGCCGTTGCGGGGCTTCTCTGTTGTCGCAAGAGGCGTAAATGCCTTCTCAGCGGTCGGTGCTCTTCGCTGTCAGCGCAGCCAGCTTGGCGTGCGCCTGGGTGGCTTCCGGGGTTTTCGGATGGCGCTTGATGAGCAGGCGAAACTCCGTGATGGCCGCTTGCTTTTTGTTCAACTGCAGCAGCGCCAATCCCTTGCGCAGTTGTGCGGCCGGGGCCTTCGCGTTGCCGGGAAACCCTTCCAGTACGGCGTTATAGGCCTTTACCGCATCGTCGTACCTGCTCTCGTGGTAGGCAATCTCGCCAAGGTAAAACTGCGCCGCCCCGGCCGTATCGTCCAGCGGGTAGTAGTGAATCACGTCCTGAAATTCGCCGGCGGCCACATCGTATTTAGCCGCGTTATAGTCGCGCACACCGGCCTGCAGAGTCTCCTTGAGCGGCGGCGTCTGATTGCCGCTCATGGGAGGGCCGGCAACCGGAGCGCTGCCTATCGGAGCCGCGCTGCTCGCCCCTGTCTGAGGCGGATTCTGAACGTTCTGCAACTGCGCCTGTAAATCCTGAATCGATTTGTCCAGCTTGGCAATGCGCGATTTCAACTCGTCCACCGAGTCGTTCAGCGCCTGCACCTGACTGGAGGAGGCATCCAGCTTGCCGTTTGCAGCATCGTTCTGCGCGGCGATGGTCTTCTGGAGGGCGTTCACGGCCGCGGTCATTTGCGAGGCGTTGTCCGCGGTCTGCTGCGCCAGGTTCTGCATCACGCCGAAGCGCGTGTCCAGCGTCGACTGGATGCGTTGCACCATGTCCAGCAGTTGCTGCACCTGCGTTTGCAGTTCGATGATCTCCTTTGACGCGGCGCGCGCCGGCGCAGGAGCGACGGCCAGAAGCAGCGCAATGGCTGCCCCTGCCAGAAGACGATTGCGAAGTGTATTTGTTCTTTGCATGATTCCCCTATGAAGAAATAGTGGTCAGTGGTCAGTGAACAGTGATCTGCCGCGTAAGCGTGCTGGGATCAAGGATGAGCAAGCCGGAATTCAATTGCGGATCAATTCTCACTGCTCACGAATCGCCGACCACTGTTCACCGTCCACTGTAATTTTACTGGTCGATGGTGAATCCGTCGCGGCGATTCAGTTGCCAGCACTCCTCGGTCGATTCGGAGCAGAAGGGCTTCTCCTTGCCGTAGCTGATCACGCGAATGCGGCTGGCCGCCACGCCGGCGGTAATCAAGGCATTCCGGGCCGCATCGGCGCGATTCTGGCCCAGGGCCAGGTTGTACTCGTTCGAGCCGCGCTCGTCGCAGTAGCCGCCGATTACGACCTTCACGTCCGGATGGCTCGCCAGATAGGAAGCGTCCTTTGACAGCGTGCCCTGCGAATCAGCACGGATATCATACGTGTCGTAATCGAAGAAAATGTCTTGCACGCTGGCCTTGAACGCCTCTTCCGCGCTCATGGTCGTGGTGGGCACCTCCACGGCCGGCGGTGCGCTCACTATCACCCGTGCCGTAGCCTCGGCAGAGCCGCCGTCGCCCTTTGCCACCAGATGGTAGATGGTCGATGCAGAGGGAGTCACAGTCTTTACGCCGGAGGTGGGCACATCGCCGATGCCGTCGATGGAAACCGTGGTGGCCTCTGTCGTGTGCCAGCTCAGCTGGACCTGGTCGCCGGCCGCGATCTGGGCTGGAGTAGCGCTGAACTGCGCGGTTGGCGCGGGCACCACCCCTACGGCCGGAGCGGTCTCCGAGCCGGTGACGTGCTTCGTCTTCTTCCCGCAGCCTGCAACAGCCATCAAGGCAACGAGGAGGGCGACAGGTACCAAAATGCGATTGAGTCTATTCAATGGATTACTCCTTTGGGGAATCAAGTGTGTATTGATGAACGATCCGCCCCAGCCCTTGAGCGTATGCCGCCAAAAATCTTCGGCAACGTAAACATGATAGTGCAGAAATCTGCGGAATTCCACGCGGCGAGCCTGGCCGCGTGGCAGCCGCGTCTCATTTCCAGCTCCAATTGGGCATGAAGTTGCCGCCCTTTTCGGTCAACTGATGCTGACCGGTGCCGTCGGACAGCATGGTCCAGATTTGGCTGTGTCCGCCTGCGGCGCGTTCAAAAACGATGTGCCGGTTATCCGGCGCCCAGGAGGGGTAATCGTTGATTCCGGCGTCGTGAGTCAGTTGCAGCCAGCGCTTGCTGGCGATGTCCATCACATAGATGTCCCGCCCGCCCGGCGCGCCCGGTCCGTATTTGCGGTCCCAGGCAAATGTCAAAAACTGCCCGTTGGGCGACCACGAAGGCGAGACGGCATAACCCGAGTCTGTCAGCCGCTGCACATTGGCGCCGTCCTGATCCATGGTGTATATCTGTGGTTCTCCAGTGCGCCCGCCTGCCCAGGCAATTTGCGCGTTGGTGCGTGGATTCCATGTGGGTGCGATGTTGGGTCCGCGGAAGGAGGTCACGCTGCGCGGGTTACCGCCGCTCGCATCTGCCACCCAGATCTCCGAATCCCCCGAGCGCGACGACGAAAACGCGATCTTCGCGCCATCGCCAGACCACGCTGGAGACTGGTTGCTTCCTCCTGCCGTGCCGGCCGGAAAGCTCACCAGCCGCCCCAGTTCCAACGAATACATCCGGATGTCCCACCCATTGTGGCCCAGGGAAGCGAAGGCAATTCGCGAGTTGTCCGGCGAAATGCGCGGCGAGAGTGAAATCGTTCCCAGGTGCGTTACGGCGTGCTGGTTCTGCCCGTCGTAGTCCATCTCCCAAATCTCTTTGGTCCCGCTGCGCGAACTGACAAAATAAATCTTCGTCTCGGCGATGCCGTTGATGCCTCCGCCCAGCCGCAAAATAATTTCGTCGGCAAAGCGGTGCGCAACCGTGCGCGCCATATCCTGGCTGGCTTCTTCGTTGTACTGCTTGCCGAGCACCTGCGGGTTCGCGGTGTTGCGCGTATCATCGAGCCAGCCGTAAACCACCAGCCGTCCATTGGTCGCCGACAGCGCTCCGAAGGCCACCATGGCTGCGTTGGCCGGCGCCGCTGACCACTGCTGAAGGCCGATCTCCTGCGGCGATCCGGGCGCGGCCTGCGGAGCCATGCTCTTCGACACCAGGTCGAAGATGCCGGCGTTGGCCAGATCATCGTAGAGTGTGGCGTCAAAAGCGGCCTTCAATGCCGGTGTCTGCGGGTCCTGGCCGACCGGTTTGAAATCAGCCGCAGCCAGGCGGATGCGCTCGTTGCCCAGGTTCGAGCCGGTATGAATCCAGTCCTGGGCGGCTGCGGGCAAAGCTGCCAATGTTGCCAGAATCATCAGTAAAAAAGGGAAAAGCCGGGAATGAGCCTTCATGCAGTGCGGAATCCTTCCTCGGTAAAAGTGCGGATGGTCTTTGAGGACTGTGGCTGGCCTTGTTGCCGAGCATTTTTGCTTCCCGGGCAAGAAAAAGCCGCTTTCACCCACAACCCCATTTTACGTCTGCGCGTGCACATCGCATTGAGCAATCTAATACTCGCAATAGTAGGTCGCCATTACCGAACTCTGGTTGTACTGCGCGGGAATTGCGCCGAACGTGTCCACGCGCTGCGCGGCGCGCAGGCAGGAGCGGTCCATCGCAGGATTTCCGCTCGATTGATCGAGTTTAATATCACTCACGCTGCCGTCGCGGTGAATGGCAAATTCGATGTAGGTTCGCGTGCCTCGAGCTATGTTTTGACCCGCCTCTAGCCTGTTCCAGGCGGCGCCCATCTTGCGCTGAATACCCTCGATGTAATAACCGAAGAGATTGCCGAAATTGCCGGCGTTGATGCTCGCCGGGCCGTTCGAGCCATTCGCACTCACCGACCGAGCCATGGATGACCCCGCCTGTTCGCCATACTGCGCCCGTTTGCTCATCTCTAGCTGATGCTGCGCGGTCTTACGCGCATTCTCCTGCACCTGCTGCTTCTTCTGTTTGCCGCTGATGGGAATCGCCGTCTCGTCCACCGCTTGCTTTGCCTTGGGCGTAGGCTCTGCCGGAGCCTGGCTGGGCGTATCCGTCGCAAGCACGTTCTCATTGGGTGGCTGATCGGAGGGCAAGGGAAGGGCGCTGGTCAGGCTCACCTGAATCGCTCCGCCGCTCCCCGCGTTGCCCCACTGGTTGTGATGGAACAAGCCCGCAATAAGCCCGTACGTCAGCAGGCACGCCGCCAGGGCCAGGTGCAGCAACAGCGATCCTGCAGCCGGGGCCATCATCGGCTCCGGCGTCAGTTCCTGCTCCAGTTGCTCGCCGCCATCCAGCAGACTGCTCATTTGTGCCTCAGATTTCATCGGCTGGGTGCCCGCACAAATCTTCGGTGCCCCATCCATTCGCCTTCTTCTGGCGAATGGGTGGGATACCACGAACCCCAACCGCTGCGTTCATCCGTTCAGCTAACCCGCTAAAGTCCCAGCACCCCAGTCCCCTTGGTGTCCAGGGGCTGCGTCACAATGGAAATGTTCGTGATTCCCGCCTGTTTCACTGCATCCATCACACTGGCGAAAGCTCCAAACGGAACCCGCTCGTCGGCCCGAAGATAAATCACCTGCTTGACCAGGTTCCGCTGCCCCGCGTTATTGCTCGCCTGCCGCAGCTTCCCAGACAATTCGTGAATGTTGACCGGCTTGTCGCCTAAAAACACGTTCTGATCGCGGTCAATGGTCACCACCAGCCGCTGCTCGGTAATCTCCTTGACCGTGCGCGTCTTGGGCACGGCCACTTCAATTCCCGACTGCAACACAGGCACGCTGATCATGAAGATCACCAGCAGCACCAGCACTACATCCACCAGGGGAGTGATGTTGATATCCGCCAGCGAACTGCGCGTCTGGCCGCTGCTACTTGTAAAGGCCACTGTCCACCTCCCGGCCAGCCTCCCCTCCGGAATCGGAGCTAGCGGGCATCCCGGGCCGCGCCGCTTTCGGCACGCGCACCGGAATCTCTTCCAGCGAATTCAGCAGCTCGCGGCAAAAGTCGTCGATGGCTGCGGCAAATACTCTGATGCGCGCCGAGAACTGGTTGTACGCAACCACCGCCGGCACGGCCACAAACAGACCCGCCGCTGTAGTAATCAGCGCCTCGCTGATGCCCGGCGCCACCGCACGCAGCGTGGCCGCTCCCGCCGTGCCCAGCCCGTGAAAGGCGTCCACAATGCCGATGACCGTGCCGAACAGCCCCACAAACGGGCTCGCTGACGCAATGGTCGCCAGCCAGGTCAGCCGCCTCTCCAGGGTGGTTACAGCCTCGCTTGCAGCCGTCTGTGCAGACCGCTCCAGCGGCGCCAGGTTGCGCGGTGGCCCTGAGCCGCCTGTCTGCCGCTTGTAGGTCTCGTACACTTCCTCGAAGACCTGCGCCAGTGGGCTCGCCTTGCACTCTTCGGCTACCGTCGCCATCTCCTGCAAACGGGTCGCCTTGCGGAAGGCGCGCAAGAATCGCTGGCTGTCCCTGGTCGCCTTGCGGAAGGTGGACATCTTGCCCAGAATCACGCTCCAGGAGTAGAGGCTGGCAATCAGCAACAACACCAGTACGGCCATTGCCACCGGGCCGCTGTTTTGAATCATCTCAACCAGTGCGCTCGAATTCTGCGTCGCCGGCTGCGCCCCCTGGCTCGCGATACCGTCAGACGGCAGTTGAAAGAGCAATGCAGCAATCAAAATCGGGGTTCACCTCACCTTTAACGGTAGCAGACGCCGTGCCTCGCTCCAAGTTATCGATCTGGTGCGCTCACGCGCTTTTCCTGGCCATCGCCGAACCAAAGGTGCCGTCCATCGTGCTATGCTGCGCTCGTATTCCCGTTGCGGCTTTTTAGGCGTCCTCCAACAAATTGCTGTCATCCTGAGCGGAGCGCAGCGGAGTCGAAGGACCTGCTTTTTCGGAGTAAACCACATCATGCTCGTCGAACTGCGCGCTGAAAATTACGCCGTCATCGATCACGCCATTGCCTCCTTCGGCCCTGGACTCAACCTGCTCACCGGCGAAACTGGCGCGGGCAAATCCATCCTCGTCGATGCACTGGCGCTGCTGATGGGCGGCAAATCCTCGGTTGAAGTGGTTCGCCACGGCGCCGACAAGGCCGTCGTCTCCTGTGTTTTTGAATCGACCGCAAACGCCGAGACGATACTGGAAGAAAACGGCATTGACTCCGGCGGCAGCGAAGTCATCCTCCGCCGAGAAATCCTCTCGACCGGCAAGGGCCGCGTCTTCGTTAATAACCAGCCGGCCACGGTCGCCGTTCTCCGCCAACTCGCGCCTGAGCTGGCACTGGTTCACGCTCAGAGCGAGAGCCTTTCCAGCTTCGACCAAGGCCAGCAGCGCGCCCTGCTCGACCGCTTCGGCGCTATCGATACCGCCGCGGTCTCTGAAGCCTATGCCCGCTGGCGCGACGCTTCCGTCAAGCTAGACGAACTGCTCCGTGGCGAGCAAGACCGCTTGCGCATGGTCGATCTCTGGAGCTATCAGCGCAAAGAGATCGAATCCGCCCACCTCGAACCCGCCGAAGACGAGGCCCTCGAAACCGAGAAGCGCGTCCTCGCCAACGCCGAAAAGCTCTATGCGGCCGCTACGGGGGCCTTTGAACAACTGTATGAAGGCGGCGCATCGGCCGAGGGTGCCCTGCGCGGCGCACTGCGCAACGTCGAGGAGCTGGCCCGCTACGACAACCGTTTCACTGATGCCGTTCAGCAGCTTACCTCGGTTCGCGCTACGGTAGACGATGTCGCCTCCAGCCTGCGCGACTACGCCGAGGGCATCAATGCTTCGCCCGAGCGGCTGGCCGAAATCGAAGACCGCCTCGCGCTCATCGACCGCCTCAAGCGCAAGTACGGCAAGACCATCGCCGAGGTCGTAGCTTTTGGCGAAGAAGTCACACGCAAGCTCGCCGAAGTCGAAGACCGCGACGAAATCCTCAAAGTCCTGCGCAAGTCTCTCGATGAAGCCGCCGCGGCTTATCGCGCAGCCGCCCAGGCCCTCAGCGCAGAACGCAAAGCCGCCGCAGCCAAGCTAGCCAAGCTAGCCGAAGCACAGATCAACTCTCTCGCCATGAAGGTCCGCTTCGAAGTCGTTGTCGCCGCGACGGAACACGAATCCCACTGGACCTCGACCGGCTGGGATGTCGTCGAATACCGCATCTCGACTAATCCCGGCGAGCCTCTCAAGCCCCTGCATGAAATTGCCTCCGGCGGCGAAATGTCCCGTGTCATGCTGGCCCTCAAAGTCTCGGTCGAAGAGGGCGCGGCCAAGCCCAAAAAGAAGATGCCCACTCCCCGGACTCTGGTCTTTGATGAGATCGACATCGGCATCGGCGGACGTGCCGCTGAAGCTGTCGGCCAGAAGCTCAAATCTCTCAGCCGAGGCCAGCAGGTATTGTGCGTGACGCACCTGCCGCAGATTGCCGCCTTCGCCGACCAGCACTTCCTCATCGACAAGCGCGAAGCGGATGGCCGCACCAAGACCAAGGTCACCCTCCTCGACGACCGCGCACGCACGCACGAAGTCGCCCGCATGGTCTCCGGCGCAAAAGTCACCGACACCAGCCTCCAGCACGCCGCGCAGATGATCGCCGCGAGCAGGTAGCGAGGTGAATATCCCTCGAAAGGACCCAGGCTGATCGGATTAGAATTCATAGCATGACCGCTATCGTCACATCCGTAGATTCAACCGTGGCTAGCATTGCTGGCCATGGGATTCGAATTCAAGAGGCGTGTGAGCTTGCTCCAGGGATAATTCTTCGACCAGGCCCGACGAGCCACATGGCCCAGGTTGTTGCGGATGGATGTAACTCTCTTGTCGAATACGCAGCGGTTCTTTCGATGCAAGAGTTCGCTAGTTTTTCCTTGGAGATACACGAGGTGCGCGGAGGTGAATATCTTGCTACAAAGACCTGGAACTCGCTTTGGTTGTTTCATCTGCTCGCGCTAGCTTGTGAATCCCCTTGCGACGCGCTTTACTCTTGGTCAGGGTCCACAAAGATTAAGTTTGCCCTCTCGACCCCGCACGTCATATTTCAGAGCAACGGCCCCTTGGTTTCCGTTACAACGTCTCAGCTCGAATGGGCTAGATCCCACCTAGAGAGGTTTGAGGTTTTAATAGGTGACAAGACCTTCACAGCATCCCTTCTGTGCTACAGCAACTCTCACCACCTGTTTCGCTATGCCCCTCGAATCATGCTCCTTTGGTCGGGCATTGAGAGCCTATTCAAGGTCAGCAGTGAACTGACCAGGACTCTGGCACTTTACTCAGCGCTTATGCTAGAAGAAAACAGTACGGACGCCAGATACGATTGCTACAAGAGAGTAAAAAAGGATTATGACTTACGATCAAAGGTCGTTCATGGGGCGCTTGAAAAGGAGAGCCAAATGGAAGACGCATATATACGTGCCAGTGGACTTCTTGTACGTTTGCTTGCGAAATGCGTTGACCTCTCGCGTGTACCAACATCCGAAGAACTCGACCGGGCTGCTCTAACGGGTTTTATCAGTTAGGTGTTCGGCAGGGAGCTAGGTGTTCGGCAGGGAGCCAAATGCCTCGCCTTTTGTGACCCGGAATTTCGCACGCACATACCTGTTCGCTTGCTATTGACACAAATCGTAAATGTAGATACGATACTGTGTATACGGAGCGCCGGTGCGCTGGACGTGGGACCCCGAAAAGGCAAAGAAAAACCTTGAGAAGCACAAAGTCAGCTTCGAACTCGCCGAGCGCGCCCTTGGCGCCCCGTTCTGCATTTCGGTCCGGGATCCGTATCCCAACGAGGAACGGTGGAGAACCCTGGGCTCGCCGAGTACAGATGGAATTGTAGTTCTCTACGTCGTCCACACATGGCCCGAGGACGAAGATGGAACTGGCAGAATTATCAGCGCAAGAAAGGCGGAAGCCCATGAGAGGCGCGAATATGAAGAGAGGTAATCCAGAGCCGCTTACGCCGCAGTTGCAGGCCGAGCTTGATGCATTGGCCGCGATGCCCGATAGCGAGATCGACACCGCCGAGATGCCGCCGATCACTAATTGGAGCCATGCGGTGCGCGGGCCGTTCTACAGGCCCATCAAGCGCCCTCTTTCTCTGCGCGTGGACGCGGACATCATCGACTGGTTTCAACGCCAGGGTCAGGGCTACCAAACTCGAATGAACGGCGCCTTGCGCGAGTACGTCGAGCGCCACCGCGAGCGCGCTTGAAACTAGGCGGCACAATCGAGGCCACGGGCAATACCGCCGTCTTTTCTGCCTTTTCAATGCGCCAATTGGTATACTGAGAGGGTGACTACAACTCTCCTTGATTCCATCTCGAACGGTAACCGCTCCGAGACTTCTCCCGCTCAAAAAAGGGTATTGCTGCTCAAGCCGAGAGGCTTTTGTGCCGGAGTCGTGCGCGCCATCGACGTTGTTAAAATCGCGCTGGAGACCTTCGGCGCCCCCATCTACGTTCGCCGCGAGATCGTCCATAACCGCTATGTTGTGAATGAATTAGCGGAAAAAGGTGCGATTTTCGTTCATGAAATTGACGACGTGCCCGACGGCCAGCGTGTGATCTACTCGGCCCACGGTGTCTCGCCGGCGGTGCGCGAGATCAGCAAGGCGCGTCACCTCAGGGTCATTGACGCCACCTGTCCGCTGGTCACCAAGGTTCACATCGAAGCCGTCAAGTTCGCCAAGCAGGGCTACTCGCTGGTGCTGATCGGCCATCGCGACCACGACGAGATTGAAGGCACGCTGGGTGAAGTGCCGGAGGTAACGCAGGTGGTCTCGAATGTGGCCGAAGCCACAGCCCTCGAAGTGCCGGACCCCGACCGCGTCGCCTATCTAACCCAGACCACGCTTTCGCTGGACGAGGCGCGCGATATCATCCATGCCCTCAAGTCGAAGTTTCCAAACATCGTTGGCCCTCACTCGCAGGACATTTGCTACGCCACAGAGAACCGCCAGGTCGCGGTGCGCAACGTGGCGCATAAAGCCGGTCTGGTGCTGGTGGTGGGCTCAACCAATAGCTCCAACTCCAATCGGCTGGTCGAGGTCTCACGCAACCTGGGCACCATCGGTTACCTGATTGATAATTCCCAGGCCATTAACCCTGCCTGGCTTGAAGGCGTCAGCACGGTTGCGGTGACGGCCGGCGCATCGGCTCCCGAGGTGCTGGTCGCGGATGTGGTTAATTATTTGCGACAGAACGGCTTCGGCAACGTCGAAGAGGTAGAAGTCATGCCGGAGAACGTGCGCTTTGGCCTGCCACCGGAGATTGTGCAGGCGATTGGCAGCAGTACGGCCGGGGCAGAGGCTGTGCCGGTAAAGTAATCAGGGCAGCGGCTATCACGCTTTTGGGGCGTCCCGAAAAGGTTCTGAGGCATTGGAAATCGCATGAGCATTCCTAAAGTTAAAACGCAGGTTGCGGCGCCCCGGTTTGGGCGGCTGGATGCGGACCTCTCGGAGGTTCAGGCGGCCGTCGTGCGCTCGCGCGAGTTCTTGCTCTCTGAGCAGCATCCCGACGGGTATTGGTGCGGGGAACTGGAAGCCGATTCGATGCTCGAGGCAGATTACATCTATCTGCATACGCAATTGGAAAGCGGCGATCCGGGCCGGCTGCAGCGCGCTCTTACCGAGATGATGCGCTACCAGAACGAGGACGGCAGTTGGAGCATCTATCCCGGCGGGCCGGGCAATATCTCGCTCTCGGTCAAGTGCTATTCCTCGGCCAAGTTGATGGGAGTTGGGGCGGATGATCCGCGCCTGGCCAAATGCCGCGAGTGGGTTCTGGCGCATGGCGGCGTGGTTGCGTGCAACACCTTCACCAAGATGTATCTCTGCGGGCTGGGCGAGTACGACTACGACGCGGTGCCCGCGATTCCGCCTGAGATTGTTCTCTTTCCCCGCTGGTTTTACTTCAACATCTACGAGATTTCTTCGTGGTCGCGGTCAATTCTTGTTCCCCTGGCCATCATGTACGCCAAAAAGCCGTTCAAGAGAATCCCGTCCGAGCAGGGAATCGACGAGCTTTTCGTGGGCGGGCGCGCCAACTCGATCCTTCGCCTTCGCAGGGACCGCAGCTCTATTCTTTCATGGCGTAATTTCTTTATTGTGCTGGACCGGATCGCGCACTGGGCCGAGGCGGTCCATATCCGCCCGCTGCGCACGCTGGCCCTCAAGCACGCGGAAAAGTGGCTGCTGGAGCGGCTGGAGATGACTGACGGGTTAGGCGCCATCTATCCCGCCATGCTGAACGCCATCATCGCCCTGCGCTGCCTGGGCTACTCCGAGGACGATCCGCAGGTGATTCGCGCCCGTGATGAGTTCGAGAAGCTGGGCATCGAAGAGCCGGCCAATGAACTGATGCCCGAGCCAACCTTCCGTATGCAGCCATGCGTCTCGCCGGTGTGGGATACTGCGCAGGCGGTTTGCGCCCTGGGTGATGCGGGCGTGGAGCGCACTGACCCGCGCATGATCAAGGCTGTCGATTGGATGCTCTCCAAAGAAGTCCGTCACAAAGGCGACTGGGCCGTGAAGGTTCGCAACACAGAGCCGGGCGGCTGGTACTTCGAGTTCAACAACGAGTTTTATCCCGACACGGACGACACTGCGCAGGTGCTGCTGGCGCTCAACAAGGTGGACAATCCCCGCGAAGGCTATCAACACCAGGTCGCGCAACGCGCTATCGCATGGGAGTTTGCCATGCAGTGCAAAAACGGCGGCTGGGGCAGCTTCGACAAAGACAATACCAAGATGATCTTCCAGTACATCCCTTTTGCGGATCACAACGCCATGCTCGATCCGCCCACGGTGGACATCACGGGACGCATGTTGGAGATGCTGGCCGCCTACGGCTATACGCGCGAGGACAAGCGCGTCGAGAAGGCGATCAAGTTCATCTTCCGCGAGCAGGAGCAGGACGGAAGCTGGTTTGGCCGCTGGGGCGTGAATTACATCTACGGGACTTTTCTCGTCCTGCGCGGGCTTGACGCCATCGGCGTCGATCATCTCGAGCCGCAAGTGCAGCAGGCCGCCGAGTGGATTCGCATGGTGCAGAACGCCGACGGCGGATGGGGCGAGACCTGCGGCAGCTACGATGATCCAAATATGCGCGGCGAGGGCGTCAGCACACCTTCACAGACGGCCTGGGCGCTGCTCGGTTTGCTGGCCGCGGGTGACGACCGCTCCGATTCGATTGCCAAGGGCGTGCGCTGGCTGCTCACCCGGCAGCAGCCCGACGGCAGTTGGGACGAATCGATGATGGAGGGCACGGGCAAGCAAAGCATTATCACTGGAACGGGTTTCCCCAGGGTCTTTTATTTGGCCTACACCATGTATCGCCAATACTTCCCGCTGATGGCTTTAACCAGCTACCAGCGGACAATGGAACGCGCCGCTTCATAAGGGCGCTGGAGGTTAATTTCCAAGATGGCTATTCCTATTTCCCAGGTGGGCACGGTTGCCGCCTATGTGCTGAAGAAGAAGCTCGCCGGCGTCAAGCGCTATCCCCTGGTGCTGATGCTCGAGCCGCTCTTCCGTTGCAGCCTGGCCTGCGCCGGATGCGGCAAGGTGCAGTATCCGCCGCACATTCTCAAAAAGCAGCTTACGCCCGAGGAGTGCTTTGCCGCAGTGGAAGAGTGCGGCGCGCCCATGGTCTCGATTCCGGGCGGCGAGCCGCTGCTGCATCCGCAGATCGTCGAGATCGTCAATGGGCTGATTGCGCGCAAGAAGTACATCTACCTCTGCACCAACGCGCTCGAACTCAAGAAGAAGCTGCCGGAGTTCACGCCGTCGAAGTACCTCACCTTCTCGGTGCATCTCGACGGCCAGCGCGAGCACCACGACTTCTCCGTCTGCCGCGAGGGCGGCTATGACATCGCCACCGAGGGCATCCGCGAGGCCGTCCAACGCGGCTTCCGCGTCACCACTAACGCCACCTTTTTCGATGGCACTGACCCCAACAGTGTCCGCGCCTTCTTCGATGAGGTAATGGGGATGGGCGTCGAGGGCATCATCCTCTCGCCCGGCTATAGCTACGACAAGGCCCCCGATCAGCATCACTTCATGGGCCGCGCACGCGTGCGTCGCCTCTTCCGCGCCATTCTCTCCAACCGTAAACCAACCTGGAAGTTTAATATGTCGCCGCTTTTCCTGGAATTCCTGATGGGCGAGCGCAATTATGAGTGCGTTCCGTGGGGAATGCCGACTTATAACATCTTCGGCTGGCAGAAGCCCTGCTATTTGCTGCAGGAGGGCTACGCGGAGAGCTTCAAGGAGTTGCTGGAGACAACGGAATGGAAAGACTACGGAGTCGCCAGCGGCAATCCCAAGTGCGCCAACTGCATGGTCAGTTGCGGCTATGAGACGCCGGCTATCATTGAAGGCTTTGGTTCGTGGAAGGGATTTCTGGCCATGGCGCGCGGCAACTTCAAGAAATATCCGAATGCGGATGCAATGAAGATCTACAACGATGCCGCGCCGCATGGGTCGGCTGAGCTGGTGCAGATCGAGCAACCGGAGCGCGCTTTGGAGGAAACCAACGCATGACCGCTGAAGTGCAGAAATACACACTGGAACAAGTAGAGGCGCTGGAGCTGGCTCCCGGCGCGGAACACGAAGATCTGGAAGGCTGGGTTCCCAAGCTGGCCACGGACGCCGACCTGCGCGACGCGCTTGGAAAAGCGCTCGACTATCGCGGCGACGTGACGCTGACTCTCAAGTCAGGCGAGCGCATCGTGGCTTTTGTTTTTAATTGCAAGTCCGGTCCCACGCTGGCTGACTCCTGGGTGCAGTACTACACGCCCACGGCTCCGGAGAAGCGCAAAGTGGGCTACGCGGAGATCGCCAGCATTGAATTCACTGGCAAAGACCGCGCCGCCGGCAAGCACTGGGAAGACTGGGTCAAAAAATACAACGAAAAAAAAGCTGCCGGCGAAACCAATATCGGTCTCGCGCCTGATAAGCTGGACTAAAATCTGCGAGTCTGGCGCAGAAAGACAGTGCCCGTATGAATACACCTCAGCCCAGCTTTCGCATCCTTGGCTTCGCCTTTCTTCTCCAATTCTTTGCCTCGCTCGCTGGCGGCCTCATTCTCATGATGGGCCTCGGTGTTCCCGGCGACACCGCCGCCGCCCTTCTTCGCATCGCCGCTCGTCCCTGGCTTCTCCGCGTCGACATCCTCGACGAGATGGTCGCTGTCGCCGGTGTCATCTGGCTCGGCGTGCTCCTTTACGAGGCTCTTCGCGCCTATGGCCGTGTCTCCGCACTTACCGCTTGCGCCCTCTACTTCCTTGAGGCGGTGCTCGGCGCCGTCAGCCGCCTCGCCGCCTTCCCGCTTCTCGCCATCTCCAGCCAATTCGCCGCCACGCCCTCCGCGTCTCTTCTCGCCGAGGCGGATCGCGCCCTCGCTTCCATGAACTTCGGCTACACGCTCCTCTTGCTTGCCTTTTGTCCCGGCGCCATCCTCTTCTACTGGCTCCTCTTCAAGTCGCGCATCGTTCCTCGCGCGCTTTCACTCTGGGGACTCATCACGGTCATCCCCGTCTTCTTCGCTACCTTTCTCTCCGTTCTTGGCATCAACTTAGGGTTCTTCATCGTTGTTCCCTATATCCCCTTTGAATTCGTCATCGGCCTCTGGATTCTCATCAAGGGCGTAAAAACCACCCCTGTCCAGATATGAGATCAATCTTGATATATTAGTCTGAGAGATGCGCAATGGAAGAGGGCATCGAGGGTGAGAAATTACCGGAACAATCAACTGGAACAACTGAAGCCGATGCGGAGGGTGAAGTGTCTGGATTGATGCCCGCACCAGAGCACGGCCACGGCCACGAGCATAAGACCGGCATTCCCTGGCTGGATGGGATCGTCGCTGTCAGCGTAATCTTCATCTCTCTCTTGTCGCTGGCGATCTCCATCGAGCACGGCAGAAGCATGGAGCGCATGGTGGAGCAAAACCAGAAGCTGGTCGTGGCCAGTACTCTGCCCATCCTTACAATTTTCGGACGCCAGTTCGACGACTCCGGCAAGCCGATGCTTCAAGTGACCCTCAACAACAGTGGCGTTGGACCGGCCCTTATTGATCGGTTTGAGGTGCGCTACAAGGGCGTCCTCTATACCGATGAGGGTGCGCTCCTGCGTGCCTGCTGCGCCGAGGCTTATCTCAAGTCCAAGAAGAGCGGACACCCGCAAGTTTTCTATTCCAATATTTCCGGACTCATTCTTTCGGCTCGCCAGGATTTCTATCCCATAACCATCAAGCCGGATAAAGACGGCCTCGATCTCTACAACGCATTCAATCGAGTTAGGGATGGCGACGATCTGACCTATCATGCCTGCTATTGTTCAGTGCTGAATGAATGCTGGGAGACCAACTTCGACCACAAGCGCCCGCAGCCGGTGAAAGAGTGCAAGGTGCCGCCGGGAGAAAAGCTCTGGTAGGGCTTGACAGGTGAAGTATGCGAGACGACCGCCAATTGAAGGATCTGGCCGGCGTGGGAGCGGCGACGATCTCCGACCTGCGAATCCTCGATATTCACTCGGTAGAAGAGTTATCGCTGCAAAACGGCGATGAGCTTTATGACAGGCTTTGTCAGCGGACCGGCAAGCAGCATGACATCTGCTGCCTCGATGTCTTCCGCTGCGCAGTCGCGCAGGCCCGCGATCCTCACCTGCCCGTCGAGCAGAAGAACTGGTGGTATTGGACCGCGCTGCGGAAACGTCAGCAATCCATCGTAAACTGAACTCTGACCATGAAAATCTTTCTCACTGGCGCGACGGGATTTGTAGGCCATCATGTGGCCCGCGCGCTCGCCGACTCAGGCGCCAAGCTTCGCCTTCTCGTCCGCAAAACCAGCAACCTGGCCAACCTCGAAGGCATCGACGGCGAAACCGAAGTTGGCGATCTGTCCAATCCTGCCTCGTATGCATCCGCCCTCAAAGGCTGCGATGCAGTCGTCCATGTTGCCGCCGACTACCGTCTCTGGATTCCCGACCCTGAAGCCATGTATCGCGCCAACGTCGATGGCACGCGCGACCTGCTCAAGCTGGCCCGCGATGCCGGCGTCAAGCGATTTGTCTACACCTCCAGCGTAGCCACCATGCACTTCCATCGCGACGGCACGGTCATCAACGAAGACACGCCGGTTTCGTTGCGCGATATGGTCGGCCACTATAAGCGCTCCAAGTTTCTCGCCGAGCAGCAGGCCATCGCGGCCGCCGAGGATGGCCAGCGCGTCATCATCCTCAACCCCACCACGCCCATCGGCCCCAACGACTCCAAACCCACGCCCACCGGTCAAATCTTCGTGGACTTTCTCAACGGCCGCTTTCCCGCCTACATGGACACCGGGATGAATCTGGTCGATGTGGCCGAGGTCGCCCGCGCTCACGTCTCCGCGCTGACAAAAGGCCAGTCCGGCCATCGCTACATTCTGGGCGGCGAAAACCTCACCCTAAAGCAGATTCTCGACAAGATGGCGGCGATTACCGGCCTTCCGTCGCCCACGGTGGAGATTCCCTTTGCCGTCGCGGCGACCTATGCGTTTTTTGAGGAGTGGATCACCGGCCGCATTCGCAAGCGCGAACCGCGCGCCACTCTTGAAGAGGTGCGCATGGGCCGCAAGAAGATGTACGCCAGTAGCGCCCACGCGCAGCAGGAACTAGGCTTCCGCATCCTGCCGGTGAATCCGGCGATGAAAGCGGCGATTGAGTGGTTCCAATCCAACGGGTATGCGCCCCCTTCCTGAGCCGCACCGCTCGCATTGCGAAACACGGAAGGACTCGAATCATGGGAAAACAAAAGGTCAGGCTTGGAAGACTCATCGTAGGAACGGTTCTTTTGGTTGTGGTGGGCTTGGTATGCTGGCAGGCCCTTTATCACAGTCCAGGCGACCGAAAAGATCTCAGATATCAAGCGTGGAAGCTCGGTATCTATCAAATGGACCTCGATAAGGCCACCGACACTATGGTCGGAGATATATATCCAGATCGCTTGGTTATCGGAAAAACCGAAGCAGAAATAGCGAAAAGATTCGGCTATGTTACCGCGCTGGAGAGTGCGTCCGAATATGTAAGGTATTGTTACTTTAACTCCCCTTATTATGGGAAGCATGTTCTGATTCTTCGGCAGAGCAATTGGATGGTCCTGATGAAAGATGGGCGGGCAGTAGACCTAATTCTGGTCAAGGGATGCTAATGAAAGGTGAGATCGTTTCCGCATGATCCGCATCGCCATCATCGCCGCCATGCCTGCCGAACTAAAGCCGCTGGTCCGTGGCTGGCAGCACGAGCGCTCGAACGCCGTCCATCTCTGGCGCTCTCGCTCCGGTGAGAACGAGTGGATTGCCGCCTGTGCCGGTGCCGGGGTCGATGCAGCCACGCGCGCCTTTGCCGAGGTTGAAAAATCCGGCCCCATCGATGAAGTCATCTCCACCGGCTGGGCCGGAGCCTTGCGCGAGGAGTTTTTACTGGGCCGGGCCTACGATGTTTATACCGTCATAGACGCCAGCACCGGAGAGCGCTTTGTGGCCGCCTGTCCCTCCGATAATTGCTCCCTAGTGACCAGTTCGCGCGTCGCCGGCGCAGGTGAGAAAAAGCGCCTGGCCGCTACATACGAAGCCGCTCTGGTCGATATGGAGGCCGCAGGGGTTGCGCGGCTGGCCAAAATGCGCGGCATCCCATTTTATTGCGTCAAAGGAATAAGCGACGGGCCCTCCGACCAACTGCCTGATTTCAATAACTTTATTTCGCAAACCGGCAAATTCAAACTGCCCCCGTTCATCCTTTTTGCTATTCTCCGTCCCTGGTACTGGCCCGCACTCATGCGGATGGGCGAAAATAGTAAGAAGGCAGCGCGCAGCATTGCGCAATCTCTGCAAAATCTTCTGGATGAACGAGGGTCCGTACTCAAGCGCAATGACAACCCAAACCACCAAAGCTGAACCCCAGATCGAAAACGTAATCCCCGCCACCATGCGGGCCGTAGTTTATCGCGGCGTCAACGATATGCGCCTCGAAACCGTGCCTGTCCCGCAAATCGGCGCGGGCGAGTTGCTGGTTAAAATCGCCACCTGCGGCATCTGTGGGACCGACCTGAAAAAAATTCACACCGGCTCGCACTCCGCGCCGCGCATCTTCGGCCATGAAATGGCCGGAACCATCGTCCAACTCGGCGAAGGCGTCTCCAAATTTCGCATCGGCGAGCGTGTGATGGTTCACCATCACGTTCCCTGCGGCCATTGCTACTATTGCCGCAAGCAGACATTTGCGCAGTGCGCGGTTTACAAGAAGGTCGGCGCGACGGCAGGCTTCGAGCCTTCAGGCGGCGGCTTCTCTGAGTACATTCGCGTCATGGACTGGATCGTCGAACTTGGCGGTGTGGTGCGCATTCCCGACGGCGTGCCCTTTGAGCAAGCGTCCTTCATGGAGCCGGTGAACACCGTCCTGAAGGGCGTAAAGCTGCTCAACCTGGCAGCGGATGAGACCGCGCTGGTCATCGGCCAAGGCCCCATCGGCCTGATGCTGGCAGCGCTCTCGCGCCGCACGGGAGCACGCGTGCTCACCTCGGATTTATATCCTGAGCGCCATGCCATCGCCGCGAAATTTGGACTGCATGAGCCTATTCACGCTGGCACGGAAGACGTCGTCGAGCGCACGCTGGCGGCAACCGAAGGCCGAGGCGCTGACGCGGTGATTCTGGCCGTGGGCGTCGATGCGCTCATCAAGACCGCCATGGCCGCGGTACGTCCCGGTGGCAAGGTCATGCTCTTTGCCCAGACCCAGCACGGCGTAGCCAACTTCGATCCCGGCGCGGTCTGCATGGACGAGAAGAGCCTCATCGGTTCTTACTCCGCCTCTGCCGCCATTCTTGACGAGGTAGCAGGTCTGGTTCTCGGCGGCTATCGCAGCGGATTCGATTTGACTCAACTGATCTCGCACCGCTTTCCGCTGGAAGAAGCGGTTCATGCCATCGAGGTCGCTTCTCATCCCCAGGCCGACTCCATGAAGATTATGATTGAACCTGTGCCCGGCGCAGGAGCCGAATAGGAGGAGTCCGATGGCGAACACCGTAAAGGACGTGATCCTCCGGGGCCGCAAAACAGTCGAGACTGTTGTCGAAGAAAGCCGCAAAAAAGTCGAGAACGTCGTCGAGGGGGGCCTGAACACAGTTGAGACGGTCGTTGGCGTAGGCCTGAATACAGTCGAGACGGTGGTTGTCGAGGGCCGCAAGAAGGTCGAATCCGCTGTCCACCAAGGCCGCGTGACCGTCGAGAATGTGCTTCTTCACGGCCGCACGACAATGAAGGCCGCGGTCCTTCACGGACGCGAGGATGTTCGCATCGAGGCCGTGCCGGTTCCCGAGGCCGGGCCCGGTGAGCTGATCGTCAGCGTCGGCGCGGCGCTCACCTGCGGCACTGACCTGAAGGTCTTCCGCCGTGGCTATCATGCGCGCATGATCGTGCCTCCGGCCCTCTTTGGCCATGAGCTGGCAGGAACCGTTGTCGAGGCCGGCGAGGGAGTCACGGGCTTTGTCTCCGGTGACCGCGTGGTCGCGCTCAACTCCGCTCCCTGCGGCCAGTGTTATTTCTGCGCGCGCGGTCAGGAGAATCTCTGCGACGATCTGCTCTTCAATAACGGCGCCTACGCTGAGTTCATTCGCATTCCGGCCCGCATTGTGGCCAAGAATACCCTTCACATCCCGAGCCACGTGCCGTTGGAACATGCGGCGCTCACTGAGCCGCTGGCCTGCGCGGTTCATGGTTTTGAGGACTCGAATCCGCATCCCGGCGATACGGTGGCCGTTATCGGCGGCGGCCCGCTGGGCTTGATGATTCTGCACGTGGCGGCTCTGGCCGGCTGTAATGTGATAGCCATCGTCAAGCACGACGGGCAGGTCGAGGCCGCACGTCAGTTGGGCGCAGCCCACGTGGTGCAGACCACCAACATTCGCACGGCCATCCGTGAAACCCGCGCGCTGACCGAGAAGGATCGTGGCGTGGACATCGCCATTGAGGCCGTTGGCGTGCCCGAATCATGGGAAGAAGCGGTCGAAATGGTGCGCAAGGGCGGGACCGTGAATTTCTTCGGCGGATGCGCCGTGGGCACTCGCGTCACGCTCGACACCAATCGCATCCACTACTCCGACATCACCATGCATGCCACCTTTCACCACACTCCGGTCATCTGCCGCAAGGCGCTCGATCTGATTGCCAGCGGGCGTTTCCAGGCAGCAGCCTTTATCACCGGCCACGCTCACCTTTACGAACTCAACCGCGTCTTTGAGAAGCTGATGAACCGTGGCAGCGAAATCAAGACTGCCATTGTGCCCTGAGGCGAAATGAAGACAACGGAGACAGCTGAACCGAAGAACGAGGCGCCCGGCAAGAATGCGCTGCCTCAGGACGAGTTGCTTGCCCGCGGCTGGGCAGCGCTGCCCGCCGATTATCGCATTCCTGACGTCGCGCCCACGCTCGAAGAGGCTCAGGCCTGGTGCAAACAGCTGGCCGAGTCGCACTATGAGAACTTCCACGTAGCATCGTGGTTTCTGCCCAAGGATCTGCGCCCGCATTTTCACTCCATCTACGCCTATTGCCGCGTCTCCGACGACCTGGGCGACGAAGTGGGCGACCCCGCGCAAGCTCTTGCCCTGCTTGATCTCTGGGGCCGCGAACTGGATGCGTGTTACGCAGGCCGCACGCGTCATCCCGTCTTTGTCGCGCTGGCCGAAACCATCCGCGACTGCTCCATTCCCAAGGAGCCGTTTGCCGATCTGCTCGTTGCCTTTCGCCAGGATCAGAAAGTCACCCGCTTCAACACCATTGACGACGTTCTGGCCTACTGCCGCTACTCGGCTAATCCCGTTGGCCGTCTGGTGCTCTATGCCTGCGGCGAGTCGAATGAAGAGAACAACCGCCTTTCCGACGCGACCTGTACCGCGTTGCAGTTGGCGAACTTCTGGCAGGATGTGCGCGAGGACTACGCCCGCGGCCGCATCTATATTCCAAAAAACGATATGGATGTCTTTCGCGTCAGCGAAGCGCAGATTGCCGAAGGCATCGTCACGCCGGAGTTTCGCGGCCTGATGCGCTGCGAGGTAGATTATGCCCGCTCGCTCTTTGAAGAAGGGCTTCCGCTGATCGGCAACGTCTCTCGCGACCTGGCGCTGGATCTGGATCTGTTCAGCCGCGGCGGCCTGGAGGTTCTGCGCGCCATCGAGCGGCAAGACTACGACGTGCTCACCGCGCGGCCGGCCATCTCGAAGAGCAGGAAACTGGCGCTGGTTCTGCGCGCCGTCAGCGGCAAGCTGCTGCCCTTTCTGCGCCTCCGCAGCCGGATCTGAGGGAAGGCGTGACCCAAGAAATCACAACGGACGCGCTCACGCTGGCCAAGGCCTACGCGGCCTGCCGCGCCATCGCGCGCCGCGAGGCGAAGAACTTCTACTACGCCTTCGTCGCGCTTCCCACCCCGCGCCGCAACGCCATCTGCGCCATCTACGCTTTCATGCGCCGCGCCGACGATCTGGCCGATGACGAATCTCTCTCCCGCGACGAGCGCCGCCGCCGTTTAGCCGCGTGGCTGGCAGAGTGGCGCGCGGTCTGTCATGGCGGCTTCACGGCCGATTTGGTTTTTCTTGCCGTGCGCGATTGCACCGCACGCTTCCAAATTCCTCTCGAACTTCTGGATGAACTGGTGGCAGGCGTGACCATGGACCTCGAAGAGGCCGCGACGGACTCACCCGACACCTATTCCACCTTTGCCGATCTCTACCGCTACTGTTATCTTGTGGCCTCAGTAGTCGGTCTGGTCTGCATCCGCATCTTCGGGTACTCCGACCCACGCGCCGAGAAGCTAGCCGAAGAAACGGGCATCGCTTTCCAACTCACTAACATTCTGCGCGACGTGGCCGAGGACGCGAGCCGCAATCGCGTTTATCTTCCGCTGGAAGATTTGGCGGCTCACAACGTAACGCTCGATTCGCTGCTGCATCACGCGCCAGGCGCGCCGCCCACCGCAAACGAACGTGCACTGCTTGCGGCCATCGCCCGGCGCGCGGAGGGGTTCTATCAATCCGCTGAAGCGCTGCTGCCCTTGATTGACCGCGAGAGCCGTCCTGCGCTGTGGGTTCTGGTTTCCATTTATCACGGTCTGCTCGGGCGCATTGAAGAGGCGGATTATGATGTCTTTTCACGCCGCGCCAGCGTGCCAACGCCGCAAAAACTCGGCATTCTGATTGTTGGTTTTGCTCGGATGGGTCTTGCGCGACTATCTGTTTGACAAAGGCTTCTAGTTGGTTGATTCTTCGCAAAAATCGAAGACGACGATCACCGTCATCGGCGCGGGTGTGGCCGGAATGAGCGCGGCTTGCGCCTTGGCTGAAGCCGGCTTTCGCGTGCAACTGGTCGAGCGCCGCGGCTATCTCGGCGGGCGGGCCAGCTCTTATCTGCATCCGGGCGTGAATGAAGTCATCGACAATTGCGAGCACGTGCTCTTCGGCTGTTGCACGAATCTTATCGGCTTCTACCGCCGCATCGGCGTCGCGGACCGCATTCATTGGACCCACGAAATGACGATGATCGAGCCGGGCGGGCGCCGGTCGCGGCTGGGGCCGTTCAAGCTTGGTCCGTTCAGTTTGCCGGCGCCGTTGCATGGCGCACCCAGCTTTCTCAGTGCAAAGTCTCTCACCTTCGCCGACAAAATTTCGCTGGGCCGCGCCATGCGGGCGATGATGAAGCCCGGCGCGCTCATCGACACGCATGAGTCTCTCGCCGCCTGGCTCCGCCGGCACAAGCAGACCGAAGGCGCGGTGAATCGTTTTTGGCGGCTGGTAATTGCCAGCGCATTGAATGCGGAGCTTGATTCGATTGCCGTGCCCTATGCGGCCAAAGTGATTCGCGAGCTGTTTTTGAATTCAGCCGAGGCGGGCAGCATGGGAATGAGCAGAGTTCCTCTCGGCGAACTTTACGCAGGCGTCACGCCTTTCATCGAGCAGCGCGGCGGCCGTGTGCTGTTAAGCGCGTTCGTCGAAGGCGCGGCCTGGAATGAAGAGACTTCGCAATGGCTGATTTGTACGCGCAACGGAGAGCTGCTTTCCGATTACGTCATTCTGGCGTTGCCGTTTGAAGCAACCCAGAAGTTATTGCCGCATCTGCCCGCCGAGGAAGGCGCGGAGAAGCTAGCCCGGCAGATTGAGCGCCATGAGCATTGGCCTATTTGCAGCGTGCATCTGTGGTTCGACCGCGAGATTACCAGCCTCGAACACGCGGTGTTGCTGGACCGCGAGATTCATTGGATGTACAACCAGTCGAAGCTGCAAGGACGCGGCGGTAATTACATAGAATTGGTAGTCAGCGCCACGCGCTCCTTTGCGGCCCTGCCGCGTGAAGCTGCGATCAAGCAGGCGCTCACGGAACTGGCGGAGTTTTTCCCGCGTGTAAAGGAAGCGAAGCTGGAGAAAGTCGCGCTCATCAAGGAAGTGAATGCGACCTTTGGCGTCGCTCCGGGAATAGATTCCGCGCGGCCCACGGCCCTCTCGCCCTGGCCGAATCTCTTTCTTGCGGGCGACTGGGTGCAGACCGGCTGGCCTTCGACGATGGAGAGCGCGGCTCGCTCCGGGCATCTGGCGGCCGAAGCGCTTGGGATGGAAGCCGAAGAGCCGCTCAAGTGCTATGAGCGCGATATGAAACCGCGGGGACTGATGCGATTGATTGGATGATCGACGCTCGACGAATAGAGGCCGATGCACAGCGATTGGAACCACAATATCCACTATCACGACGTGATACTTCGTTCGATTCCGCCGAATTGCCAGAGTGCGCTCGACGTCGGTTGTGGTCACGGTTTGTTCACGCGGCAGCTTGCAAGGCATTGCGCGCGGGTGACTGCTATTGACGTCGATCACGAAACTCTGCTGCGGGGCAGAGCGGCTGGTAATTCGGAAGGGCGCATCACGTTTGTTGAAGGCGACGTGATGACGCACCCATTTTGCGACGACAGTTTCGATATGATTTCAGTGGTTGCAACGCTTCATCACCTTCCGCTCTCAACTGCACTCAGTCGCTTACAGAATCTCTTGAAATCTGGTGGCGTGCTCGGAGTGATCGGACTCTATCGTGCGCAAACAGTTCAGGATTATGCGTACGCGGCTGCCGGAAAACCAGTGAGTTGGATCTTGCGACAGTTTCGATCATGTGCGGATGTGAGAGCGCCGTTGCAAGAGCCAGGAGAGACGCTGGGAAAGATTCGAGCGTCTTGCGATGCGCTTCTGCCGGGAAACAAATTTCGTCGGCATCTGCTGTTCAGATACTCCGTGGTCTGGCGGAAGCCGTGAAGATGGATCAATGTGCCAAAAAATAAACCCCAATGCAGATCAGCACGGCGGCCGTCCAGCGGCGGCGGTCCACATTTTCTTTCAGAAAGAGCTTGGCGGCGATGGCGTTGGTGACCACCGTCAGCGAAGCCGTGGCCGGCCCCGCCAGGCCAAGGTTCATATGATTCAGGGTGAAGAGCAGCGCGAAGAAGGCCACAGCCATAAAAAAGACGCCGGCAAAGAAGAGTGGGCTGGTCAGCACAGCCACAATCGCGCCCTTCAGCCCGGAGTGAGCACGAATCTCGTCCAGATCGCCAATCGATTTCATTGCCGCTGCCGTCAGCACCTCGCCAGCCGTGGAGCTGAGAACAACGGCAGCAATCATCGCTGTGACTGCCCAGAAGCTGGCGGAAAGAACGGGAAGGGAAGTGAAATTCATTGCGGCGCGCCTTTCTCAACCAGCGTCTCAAGCGGCGCGGAATCGCTGAGAGCGGGTCGAACGGTGCGCGACGGACCAGGCGCGACAAAGGCAACGCCCAGGGTAATGAGCGCGACACCCAGCCAGCGCTGAAAAGAGACTTGCTCATGCAGGCAGAAATGCGAGAGCAATTCGACTACCACGTTGCCCCACGCCGTGGCCAGCATCACGTAACTCAGGTCGGCCCAGGAAAGCGCGGTCAGATAGCTGGCGAAAAAACCGATCAACAGTGCAATCCCCAACCCAACCCAGGGTGTAAAGACCGCCGCAAACAGCGAGAAGGGATGCGCCAGAGAGAGTTCCGGAAGGCTCGTCATGCCCTTGGCAAGGCATGCATTGCCAAGCGGCGCGCAAACCGAAACCAGGATCAAAATCATGGATTGATAGAGCGACAATTTTTGATGAGCCATGAGTATTTCGGTCCTGACAATTGGACGCAGATTAAGGTCTTTTGCACCCCACCCTTCGCAAAGCGCGCGAAGGGTGGGGTGCTTATCAATTGTGTGCGTCTATGCCTTTGCCGTGGCGGCTGAATCGGTCGGTTTGCTGCGCGCAGTCTTTACCATCTGGTTGCGTTGCGAGCGCAGTTTCATGAAGGCCTTGGCCTCGACATAAAGCCGGGGCAGATCGCGATTCACAAACGCTTTCCAGACCACGCGGAAGGCCGCCCTGGGCCGGAAGTAATATTCGTCGTAGAAGCGATGCACCATCTCAAGAACGTAATCCGTGGGCAGGCCGGGATATTCGATGTGCGCCATCTGGTGGCCGCCCTCGTCGCTCATGGCAGTGGCGTTCTTGATGAATCCGTTGGCCTTGGCGTAGTCGTAAAACTCGGTGCCGGGAAATGCGTGGGCGATAGAAACCTGAATGGTTTCCACGTCCAGCGTCTTGGCAAAGTTGATGGTGTTGCGGATCGATTCTTTCGTTTCGCCGGGCAACCCCAGCACAAAATCTCCGTGAATGGCCAGGCCCAGGTCATGGCAGTCCTTGGCGAAATCGCGCGCGCGCTCCACAGTAGCGCCCTTCTTGATGTTTTTGAGAATCTGCGGATCGCCAGACTCGAAGCCCACGATGAGCAGTCGGCAGCCAGCCTCTTTCATCGCTTTCAGCGTTTCGCGGTCGGTGGTCACGCGCGATGTGCAACTCCAAGTCAGGCCCAGCGGCTTCAGCTTGGCGCACAGCTCGACGGTGCGCTGCTTCTGAATGTTGAAGGTATCGTCGTCAAAAAAGAACTCCTTCACATCGGGAAAGTTCTGCTTGGCCCAGGCCAACTCGGCGGCCACATCATCGGTAGACCGCTTGCGCCATGCATGTCCGCTGAGCGTCTGCGGCCACAGGCAGAAGGTGCATTGCGCCGGGCAGCCGCGCGTGGAGTAGAGCGCGATAAATGGATGCAGCAGAAAAGGCACGTTGTAGCGCGTTACGTCGATGTCGCGCTTGTAGATTTTAGTGGCCCAGGGCATCGCGTCCAGGTCTTCCACCTGCGGGCGGTCGGGGTTGTGCACCACCTTGCCGCCAAGTTTGTAGCTGATGCCAAGAATCTCGTTGAGCGGCTTGCCCTGGGCAAACTCCACCACCGAGTAGTCAAACTCGCGGCGGCAGATGAAGTCCAGCTCCGGGCATTCGTTCAGCGCGCGATCCGGGTCCGTCGTTACCGGCGGCCCGACAAAGGCTATGCGAATCGAAGGATTGGCCTTTTTGATGGCCTCGGCCAACAACTGGTCGCTCCTCCAGCCAATTGTCGAAGTAAAGAGCACCAGAAACTCATAATCCTTGCAGATCTGGATGGTTTCTTGCGCGGAAACGTGATGCGGGGAAGCATCAAGCAGGCGTGAACCCTCCAGCAGCCCGGCCGGGTACGTCAGCCACACCGGGTACCAGTACGATTCAATCTCGCGCGTTGCCGGCCAGCGCGAGCTCGCGCCACCGTCAAACTTCTCGAACGAGGGCGGGTTCAGGAACAGCGTTTTTAAAGGCATTGTCATCCCCTCTATTCTAACATTTCGGCATTTTTTGGGTTCCCGGCGGGGTCTTGCGGGGGAATTTCTTCCGCCGGGCTTACTTTGCGTGCAATTCGCCCAGCCAGTCTTCCATGTGGCCGAGTGCGCGCAGCAAGCTTAGCCGCGCTTTGGCCAGGTCGAATCCCGCGTCCTGCGAGTCCTGGAATTTCTGGCGCTCGTCAATTCGCGCCAACTGCTCTGCTTTGGGGCTCAATTGTGGCTGAGCGCCCGGCCCGCTTCCCGAGCCGTTGCCCAGTTCCAGTTGCGCCAGCACGGACTTGAGCTGCTCATCTGCGATCTGCTGTTTCAGCGTCGCGATCTCCGCCAGAGCATCCAGCTCACGCAGGCTGCCGGTGAGCGTGGCAATCTGAATCTCGGTCTGCCTTTGCGCCTGTTCTGCTTCCACTGTGGCGCGCAGAGCTTCGGCAGCCGACCCTCTGGCTTTGGCGCTGTGGATCAGGTCGAAGAGTGGAACCTGAATCGAGAATCCCGAACTGAAGTTGTTGGTCGGAATAGCCTTCGCGTAGTACAGGTCGTAATCATTCAGAATCTTGGTACTACGGCTGTAGAGCCCGCCGAAGCTGAGCTGGGGGATGTAATCGCTCAATCGATCTCCCCGAGCCGCCTTCTGCTTGGAGAGTGCAAGCATCTCGGCCGATTGAACAGCCGCAGTGGCGTGTACGGCATCGCCCGCTTTCACTTCCGGAATCTCCGGAATACTGGCGTGATCCGGCGTGATGGAACCAGACGGTAGCCCAGTAAGCGTCGAAAGCTGCTTGGTAAGAGTGGCGGCGCGTGTCTCCAGGTGCAGTCTCTGAAGCTTGAGCTCGGCCGCCTTCAACCGCGCTTGCAAGAGCTCGCTGAGCGGATCGACGCCAGCCTCGGCGCGTTCCTGCTCGATGGCCACCAACCGGTCCGCAAAGCCTTCTTGCTGGCGTGCAGCGGCCAATTCGGTGTTCACTGTATCTAGCTCGATGTAGGCCGTGGAGGCATCCAGCGCCACCTGCTCGCGGGCATCTTTCAGGCTCAGTGTTGCGGCTTTAACGCTGGCGCGCGCCGCCGCAATGTAGTGATTTTGAGGAAGGCTGAAAACCATAGACTGCACTGTTGCGCTCACGATCGACGGTACGCCCCCGGTGAAGCCCACATCGGGGAATGCCGGAAGCCCTGAACCCAAGGTCAAACTAGGCACAAAAGCATCTTTAGACTCCGACAGCGCCGCGTTGGCTTTTTGCAGATCGGCCCCGGCCAGCCTGACCACGCTCGAATTGCGCTGCGCCAGGTCCACCACCGTGGCCAGCGAGACCTGCGCCGAAACCAGCGCCGGCGCGCTCGCCATCGTCATGCCGATAAGCATCAGCGCCAAGCGCTTCAGCGGATTGTTTCCGTTCTTCACGTGCGCTCAACCCTTCAGTACTTCAGATCCTGTGCCGGTTTGTATTCCTGCGCCATGGCCAGAGCGGCTGCTCGTTCCCGGCTGCCTGCCGCCGCGTCTCCCAATTGCTTCTTCAATTGGGCCAGCCACACATGTGCCACAAACGCCGGCGCTTCTTCTGTCCTGGCGTTGCCGCCGAGATAGCTCTCAAGCATTCTCGCTGCCCGCGCGGGGTCGCGGCCGGTTTCCCGCAACAGGGAAGCCCCGTTGTACAGCGCCACGCCCGCCTGCTTGTCCCGCTGCGCCGCGTTCTCTCCGCTGCGCACAGCGGACTCCATCTCTGTCCAGCGCTCGCGTCCGCGATAAAAGCTCGCCAGCGTCATCCACTGGTTAGCCGGATGCGCGGAGGCCGCTATCGCTTGTTTCAACTCCCGCTCCGCCGTGCCGTAGTCCTTGCGCTGCTCGGCGATGCGGCCGCGCAGCTCGTGGGCGCGCGCGGGGTCAATTCTGTCCAGTTCCGCGGCCACCATCTCGGACTTGTTGATGCCGCCGCCCACCACACCCGGCGCGGAATAGTAAAACTCGCCCAGGTCGGCCAGCGCACTGGCATTCCGGGGATTCAGCCGGACGGCCTCTTCAAATTCAGTTCTTACTCGCTTGGCCAGCGAATACGCATTCAGAAACGTCGCCCTGCGTGCCTTCTCGCCCAACGCGCGCGCCAACCACATGTGATCGTCCGAACTCTGCCCGTCCAGCTTTACCGCCTGCTCGCAGTCGTTCGCGGCTTTATCCCATCGCTCCAGCGTATATTCCACGCGGCATCTCAGGTTGTAGGCTTCGGCTTCGCCGCCCGGTTGGGCCAGCGGTTCCAGCAGAGCCAGCGCCTTGTCCGCCTCGCCGGCCTGCAAGGCTGCTTTGGCCTGGGCAAGCTGCTTTCCCTGGCCCACAGCGGGCATCGAAAGAGCCAGGGCTGCCGCCAGAGCCAGCCCCATCGGTATGAGCCCTGCCAATGCCTTCACCGCACAACCTTGATTGGAACGCCCTCCTGCAAGGGCTGCCCGCTTAACGTTCCGGTTGCCACCAGGTCTCCACTCGCAAGTCCGGAGAGAATGGCCACCTGGGTCAGATTGATGGTTCCGGTCGTCACATAGGTTCTCTGCAAGCCGCCCTTTACCACCTTGAAGACATAAGGCCTGCCATTCTCCAGGCGCAGTGCTTCGCGCGGCACGCTCAGGGAGTTGGGTTCGCTGGAGAGGGTCACCGTCACGTTCACGTTGGTGTCCGGCAGCAGTTCGCCGTCCGCATCGTCAATCTTCACCAGCACCTCGCCCACGCTGCGTGTACCCAGGTTGATAACTGTCACCGGCGTGCGCTCAATGTGTCCGTTCCAGATGCGGCCCGGCTTGGCGTCCCATTTGATTTGGATCTTTTGGCCAACCGCAAGGCGCCCAATCTCCGGCTCGTCAAAGTAGGCTCGCACCCGCTCGTGGTGCAGATCGGCCAACTGCAGCAGCAGCTTTCCTTCCTCGACAAAGTCTGTGGCTCTCGCATCCAAGCTGTAGACGGTTCCCGCCACCGGAGCGCGTACCACCGTTTGCGCCACCACCTGCCGCATCGCCGCCCGGTTGGCTTCCGCGTCCGCCAGCGCCGCCCGCGCACGTTCTATCTCCGCGTGCGAATAGCGGCTGTTCTGGCTCTGGTCCAACGCCCGTAGATTCACTTCCGCCGCATCCAGCCGCTGCCGCGCCGCAGCCACCTCGCTGGACGACGCCGCCCCGGTCGAGTTGAGCTTGGTCAGCGCGTCCAAATCTCGGCGCGCATTATCGCGTTCCAAACGCTGGCGCAACACATCGGCCGCCGTCGCCTGGCGCTCCTGCTGGGTTCCGTTCTGGGTCACCGCCTCCAGTGCGGCCTGTGCGGCCCTCACGCCGCTCTCCGTTGTGGCTTCGCGGGCGCGCGCCTCCACATCGTCCAGCACCAGCAGCACCTTGCCCGCTGCAACCTGGTCGCCCGGCTGCACATACACCGCCTTGACCGTGGTCGCAATCGGGCTGTGAACCTCGAAATTGGCCTCCGGCTCGACACGGCCGTTGGTGCTGATGGTGCTCACCAGTTGCACGTCTGCCGCCGCGGCTACACGCACTTGCAGTTGGTCCCTCGTCAGGGCGCGCACCGCGAAAAAGACGACAATCAGGAGGACGGCCAAACCCCTCCAAATCCACAGCCGGACCGTTTGCTTTCTTTCTTGATTCATTCAGTCAACCAGAGACAGTATATAGGACTCAGAAACCGGCCCAAAGGCGCAAAGACTGTCAGAAGGAGAGAAATGCAGTCGGTCATCGCCGAAGGTCTGACCTCTAATCCATGCTTCCCGAATTGGAAGTCGGACACTTGGCCTCGTACAATCGAAACCATGGCTTCAGAACCGCGCTACACTGACGATCACGCAAAAGCCGGCCTCGATTTCTCGTTTCCCGCCATCGAAACGTGGCAAAACCAGTTTCCCGGCTACGAAATCCTTATCGACGACCCGGAGCTTACCTCCGTCTGTCCCAAAACCGGCCTGCCCGACTTCGGCCTCCTCACCATCCGCTACATGCCCCGCCAGCGTTGCCTCGAACTGAAATCGCTCAAGGAGTATCTGTTCAGCTACCGTAATCTCGGCATCTTCCAGGAGAACATCGTCAACCAGGTGCTGGAAGACGTGGTCAAGGCCTGCGACCCGGTCTGGGCCGTGGTCCGAGGCGAATTCCGTCCGCGCGGCGGCATCGGCACCACCGTCGAAGCGCGCTGGCCACGACCCGAAAAGTAGATGCGCACCGTCATCCAACCTGCGCGCCCTCGCGTCAGCCCCGCCGTCGCGACGCTGTCGCTGCTCATCGCCCTCAATCTGCTCAACTACATCGATCGCTATATTCTGCCCGGCGAACTCTCGCTGGTCAAAAGCGAGTTTCATGCCACCGATCACCAGATGGGCGCGCTCACCACTGCTCTATTCATCTTCTACATGCTCGCCGCGCCTTTGTCCGGTTGGCTGGGCGACCGTTTGAATAAGAAGCAACTGCTTGTCTGTGGAGTAGCTCTCTGTGTCATGGCCGCCCTGGCCCTTCACGGCAACTGGATGCTCTTCTTCCAACTCGGCGCGCTGGCGGTCGTTTTGCTGCTCGCATATATTTGGTTTCAGCCTGCGGCCGCGCGGCTTCCTGACCGTTCCTCGCGCAAGGCGCTCATCATCTTTGGCGCCATTCTCTGGAGCCTGGCCACCCTGGCCACCGTCTGGGTTCACGACTATTGGACCTTCTATATCCGCCAGGCTTTCGTCGGGATCGGCGAGGCCACATTCGGCATCTTTGCTCCCGCCATCCTGGCCGATTTCTATCCCGAGCGTGAGCGCAATCGCATCCTCTCCATCTTTTACACGGCGATTCCCGTTGGCGCAGCCCTCGGCTATCTGGCGGGTGGTGAGATGGGCACGCTCTGGGGTTGGCGCGCGCCGTTCCTTGTCTGCGCCATCCCCGGACTGATTATTGCAGTGTTGTATGGCCTCTGGGGCCACGAGCCCGAGCGCGGCGCGAGCGACAGCATGGAGCAGACCGCTAACACCACCACTTTTTTAGGCCTTTTCCGCAACCCTGCCTATCTCTCGGCCACCTTCGGTCTGGCAATGCTCACCTTCGCCATGGGCGGCATCTCGGCCTGGGTGCCTGAATTCCTGCACCGCTCCGCCGGGCTTTCTGTCGCCCGGTCTAGTCTGGTCGTGGGCGCCATCACAGTCGTCGACGGCATTCTGGGAACCCTGGTCGGAGGCTGGATCGCCCAGCGCTGGCTGCGCACCGACCACCGCGCGCTCTACCTCCTCTCCTTCTGGAGCGTCGCTCTCACTTTGCCCTTCGGGATTCTGCTCTTCTTCGGCCCGCCTGCCTGGGCCATCCCATCCCTGCTCGCAGCCGAGTTCTTCCTCTTCCTCAACACGGGGCCGCTCAACGCCGCCATCGTCAACTCCGTCTCCGCGCCGGTTCGCGCCACGGCCATCGGCCTCAACTTCTTCAGCATCCATTGCTTCGGCGATACATTTTCCCCGCAGATCATCGGCGCCATCTCCGACCGCTCCAACCTGAGCATCGGCCTCGGCTCAACCCTCATCTTTCTGGTCGTCTCCTGCGCGATTTTATGGAATGGCGCGCGCCATGCTCCGCCGCTGGAAGATGTAAACATCTCGGTGCTCTGAGCGATTGCTGAAGCCGGGTGCCCCACCCTCGCCGCAACGGGGTCCTCATGGACAGGTCTTCGTTCGCGGGGTGTTCGTCTTTGTTTTTGCGGCTGGGGTCGGAGACGACGAAGCCCCGTGCCCCATCCATGCGACTTGTTTCTGTCGCATGGGTGGGAGAGCGCATATTTCACTTTACCGTTGCAACGTCTCTTTATCCCTGGTATTCATAAATGCCCGCCGTCCACCCTGCGACCTCAAGTTGGGGTCGTTGATCGCCGGCCGGCTC
>Ga0302156_10000207_pt1 | contig 56815 bp, 47 predicted proteins | sample I_Bog_N3_2_FD_193503 | JGI IMG/M metagenome (GOLD analysis project Ga0302156, IMG submission 193503) | Peat permafrost microbial communities from Stordalen Mire near Abisko, Sweden - I_Bog_N3_2 | ecosystem: Environmental > Terrestrial > Soil > Wetlands > Peat | place: Sweden: Abisko, Stordalen... | reverse complement strand
CGTCACCTCGAGGGTGACCGTTCCGGGTATGGGCGACGTGCTCGCGCCGATACGCTGGTCTTTCACCGCCGGCTTGGCGATCGTCATCAGCCATTGGTCGACCGCGATGACGCGAATGTTTCTGAGAACCGTCTCACCCACCGATTTGCGCCCTGGATCCGACGATCCGGAGCCGAAGTTCTGGGTTAGAACGAGGTCGACTCGGTCCCCCGGAAGCACCAGCCCGGCGACGCTCTGCGGCGCGTCGACGGCGATCGAGACGGCGCGACTACCGGGCGTGAGCACTGCGGCGAGGAATGTGCGATCGCCGAACTTCACCAGCGCGCTTTCAGTGAGCGCCTCCCCGGCCGCAAAGTCCTGGCGCGTCACCGCGCCCCGGAATGCGCTCTCGGTCACGGAGCTACGCACGATGGTGCCGGGCGGCGCACCGCTCGCCGCGACCGGTTTCCAGATCATGTCCATGGGCTGCAGCAATGTGCCGCCGGCCAGTGGCCGCGCCGCCACTAGAATGGCGGGCGGTGCCGGCGCTTGGCTGACTGCTTGCGGCTTCGCGGGCGCGCGGCCGATCCAAATCGTCGCCAGCATCAGTCCCGCCAGCAGTGCGACGCAGCCGACGGCGATCAGGAGATTGCGTATAGCCACCGCGCAGCCCCGGTCAGTGCAATGAGCGCCGCACCGATGAAAATCGCCACGCCGTAGGGTATGGATCTGGACAACACCAGAGGCACGCGGCCCGCGCCGGTCACGGCCATGAGTGCCGAGCGGCGCGCGGTCGCGTGAGCGATCAGATAGATACCGCTGAGCAACCCGCCGACGATGGCGATGACCAGCAATAGCGCCATGATTCCGCCGGGCGGAACCAGCAGCGTCACCGCGGCAAGAAGTTTCGCATCCCCACCGCCGATCCACAGGCGGTGCGCCCCCAATCCGAGCACGATCAAAAGAACCCCCCCTATCCCGATGCTCCAACCGATCGAACGCGGATCGACGAGCAGCCGGATGGCGATGCCGCAGGCCGCCGTGAGCATGACCAGCTGATTGGGAATGATGCGGTGTCGAAAATCGCTAACCGCCGCCACGAACAGCGATGTCAGGCTCAGCACCCATAGAAACGCAACCGCAGGCGTCGGTACCACTTATTCGCTACCCATGCGCTCGCCGTACGGGCCGCGCAACGGAGGATCAGGAGGGCACGGTTATTTTGCCTGCGATGTAGGCAAATATGGCCTGAAGATTGGTTCCGATGAGCGTGATGCCGGCAATGATGACCACGGCGATGAGTGAGGCGATGAGGCCATATTCAATCGCGGTGACGCCGCGCTCCGACGTGAGGGAGAACCAAGCGGCGACGGTCCGGGCAAATTTGCGCATAAAGCTACTCCTGACGGGGACGAGGACCGCGGGTGCGGTCGTGACTGAAATTCAGAATGTAAGGAAAACACGATCGCCGATGCCGCCACTTGATTTAAGTCAAACCTTGCTCACCCAAGCTGGATCACAGTTCTCACAATCGAGCCAAAGGCGTTCCAACGAGGGATCGACGCAATGACAGTGTGGAAATCACCTACCCTACGAGTTGCACAACTCGTTGCCGTTTGCATCGCCGGCGGCATGGGCCTCGCCGGTTGCGGCAGTGTGGCGACGCGCGCCGGCGAAAATGCCGCCGCAAGCCGCCAATTGACTCAGCAGGCGGCCCGCGAGCAGTTCGGGCCCGCGCTGCGCCTGGCGCGCGCATCGCGCGCCAACGGCGACCTTGCGTCGGCAATCAACCTGTATTCCAGCGTCGTCGCAATTAAGCCCGCGGACCCGGCGATCTTGCTCGAATTCGGCGATACGCTGGTCGATGCCGGATCGATCGACGATGCCATCGACGTTTACCGAAGGGTGGAACGGAATTCGCCGGCGTGGCTGGGCTCACAACTGGGTCTGCAGCAGTCCTACCTCAGACTAGGCCAGCCCCAGGTGGCTCTGCAATTCGCCGAGCTGGCGATGGCCAGTGCCCCGCTGGACCATCGGGTCCTGGTGGGCCGCGGTGTAACGCTCGATATGCTGGGTCGCCACGCGAAGGCTCAAGAATCGTATCGCGCGGTCCTCGAAAGCGCGCCGCACAACGTGGCGGCGCGCAACGATCTTGCGCTGTCGCTGGCCTTGACCGGTCAATTTGCCGAGGCGGTCGATATCATGACATCGATGGCGCGGTCATCGACCTCCACGCCACGAGTACGCCAGAATCTGGCGCTGATCTACGGACTCGCGGGCGACGCAGCGCAAGCAGGCGCCCTGAGCCGGGTGGATCTCGACGCAACCACGACCGAGGGGAACTTGAGGTTCTTCGAATTGGCGCGGAGTGGCGCTGACAATTAGACGGATGAGAGGCGGCATGGTTCACAACATCCTCCTGATTCAACACGGCGCAATGCTATGAGCGTGCCTTCCGTCAACCATGCTGATCCTGATGTCGCACAAGCGATTTCCGCCAATCCTATCGGCAGATACGATGCCATCCGAACACTCGTGGTGGACGATCACGATGTTGTGCGCGACGGTGTCGCCGTCATTCTCGAACGGGCACGACGCGCCAAGGTCGTGGGATTCGCCTCCAACGGTGAGGATGCGGTGCGCGCCGCGAAGTATCTGGAGCCGGAAGTCATCGTCATGGACCTGTTGCTGCCGATACTCGATGGAATCGAGGCTACACGGCGGATAGTCCGTGAACTCCCGCAAACCCACGTTATTATGCTCTCGGGTTGCCATGCGCCTGAACCGGTCTATTCCGCCCTGCGCGCCGGCGCTCAGGGATATGTCCTCAAAAGCATGGCTCGCGCCGATCTGCCGAACGCGGTCCATGCCGTAATCGCCGGAGATAAGTATGTCAGCCCGGCGATCACCGCCCTGTTCGTCAATGGTGTGTTGGCCTCCACGTTCCCGACAGACCCCCTTGACCGCTTGAGCACGCGAGAACGTGAAATATTGCGCCACATTGTTGCCGGATCTTCCAGCGCCGCCATCGCACTTCTGCTTTCGCTCTCCCGCAAGACCATCGACACGTACCGTTCGCGAATGATGGTGAAATTAGGCGTGGCCAACCGATCCGCCCTCATCCGCCTCGCGTTGCGACACAGCATGCACGTGCCCTGATGCACGTCTCATGTGCATGGAACGCTCCATATTCGAGGCCCGAGTGCCCGTTTAGAGTAAGCTGATGTCCCCCAAGAGTTCGGCGCCCGGTATACGCGATACGAGGCCAAGCTTCACGGCATATCCCCCCACGATGACCCTGGGACGGATCGAGGCTGGCCACCCGGCAATGCGCTCTGCCAGTGCCGTTACGCCCACTCTTTGCTCGGCGAGGGCCATCGAGACGAGAATCAGTCTGGGCTGGGCCCTGATGACGAGCGCGTTCAGCTCGTCAAGGGTGGGAGGCGGGTCGATCATTCGCGCCCGCGAGCCCCTGTTCCACAGCCACAAGGTCAGGATTCGTATCGCCAGCGTGTGCTTGTTGCCAGGAGCGTTCATCAAGAGGATTTTCGGGTCTTCTGCTCCCATCGCGACATCGGACATCGGAGCTCCTACGTTGGAAGCGACCCAATTGAAGATTTCACTGCAGTACGCAGTGAAACCATGCTCCTCGGCAACACTCATAGCGCCCCGCTTCCAGTCCTCACCGACCTGGTACAGCATTGGCGCGATGACGCCAATGAGGACATCGACCGGTCTTATGTTGGATGCCACCGCGTTTTCGATGATGCGCTGCGCCGCTCCCAGATCGTTGCGTCGCCCGGCCTCATGGAGCTGATGCTGCATATCCCGGATCGATTCCGACCGTTTGAGGTCCGCTTCTGTGAATTCGAATACCTTGGTCCTGCATGCCGGGCAGATTCCGTGCGTAATGGAAAGGTTCTGATAGTCAGGGCTTTCACCAAGAAATTGCTGGCAATAGCAACACCACCTCAGCATGACGGTTCAACCGCTTGATCCAGCATTGTCACCGCCTCATGGACATTTGCGTCCTGGACTTCCAATTATCGGGGTGGCATCCGAGCAGCATGATACTACCAATGTGACCAGCGCTAATCGATTGACGACAATTGCTGCGGCTGCTTGTACGTTACCGCACGGAGCGAGAGAGCGATATGAGATATCCTGCGGTTCAATGATCGTCGTGGAAATCAGATGGGTCATTCCGGATGCGGCCGAGGATATGTGCGTCACTATCTGAATTGGCGCAATAGGCCAAAAACCCGCTAGATGCCCCACACCATAGCCCATGGCATGTGCTACGACTGGCAGCCGCCCATCCTCGCGCTTTACATCATTTCTGGTGGGCTGATTGTGCTAGCCTGTTTGTCGATCCTGGTTGCGCTGATTGGTCTTCTTCTCAAACGCGCTGATCTGCGATTCAACCGGACATTGCTGGGTATTGTGGCGTCTATCCTCGCGTGCAGCGCCACATACACGATGGCATTTTCGCCAGTATGGCATCCAGCGTCTTGGCTGTCGGGGGCCATTATTGCGATCGCGGCATTGGCCTCGGTCGTGACCTCGATTCTCCTCATTCGATTGCTGCCCCTGGCACTACGGTTGAATGCAACGCTCGAAGCACGTGTGGCCGAGCGGACTGCCCAGCTCGAGGCCCTCAATCGCACGCTGACACGTGAAAACGCACGCTTCGCAATTGGTGCGGAAGCCGCCGGTCTCGGCTTTTGGGAGTTCGACATCACAACCTTCACTCTGCAATGGGACGAGCGGACGTTTGGGCTATACGGAGTTTCGCAGTCGGACGAATCGGACCCTTACGCTCTATGGGCAAACGGCCTGCATCCCGACGATCGCGCCCGCTGCGAGCGGGAATTGACCGATGCATGCCAAGGCGTGCACAAGCTCGACACGGAGTTCCGTGTCGTCCACCCAAGCGGCACGACCCGTCACCTGAATGCGGCGGCGCAAATCCAATTCGATTCGGACGGCCGCGCTGTTCGGATGGTTGGAGTAAATCTCGACATTACTCGAAGAAAACTCGCTGACGAGCAGTGCCGTCTCGCCATCGATGCCGCGCCAACGGGAATGTTGCTGATGGATTTCACCGGGTGCATCATCCTGGTCAACGCGCAAATCGAGGAACTATTCGGGTACCTTCGTACCGAGCTGCTCGGATGTCAGATCGAAATGCTGGTGCCGGCGCGCTATCGCGCAAATCACCCGGAGCATAATCTGGGGTTTTTCCGCACGCTAAACGCTCCGGCGGCGGGTGCCCACAGGAACGTGTACGGTCTTCGAAAGGATGGTTCTGAAATACCGGTGGAAATAAGACTCAACCCGCTGCGTACGTCGGCAGGAGACTTCGTTCTGAGTTCCATCGTTGATTTGTCGCAAAGGCGAGAAATGGACAGATTGGGAGTCGACTTTGTTTCGACGGTCAGTCACGAGCTGAGAACGCCGTTGACATCGATCAGTGGCTCATTGGGGCTGCTGCAGGCCGGCGCCATGGGGGCCCTTCCTGACAAGGCCGCGGCCATGGTTCGAATCGCCTACCAAAACAGCGATCGACTGGTTCGGATCATCAACGATATCCTCGAGGTCGGAAAGCTCGAAGCCGGACAATTGCACCTGGAGCTGGCAAGCATTCCCTTGGCTGAATTGCTCCAACGAACAGTCGAAGCCAATTACGCCTACGCCGAGAAGTGCGAGGTGCGTTTTGTTCTGGACGCCGGATCGGCCGAGGAACGGGTGATCGCCGATCCGGGCCGGCTCACACAAGTCGTGACGAATCTGCTGTCGAATGCCGCCAACTTTTCCCCGCCGGGAGCGGATGTGTTTATTCGAGTGCGGCACATGGCGACGATTCAGCGTATTGAAATTGAGGATTCCGGACCCGGCATTCCGGAGAACTTCAGAGACCGCATTTTTGCGAAATTCGCACAGGCGGATGGATCGGTCCCGCGCCGATTTGCAGGCAGCGGTCTCGGTCTGAGCATCGTTCGCAATCTCACGGAGGCGATGGGTGGGACTGTTGGTTTCAGTACGGTGGTCGATAAGGGATCGATATTTTATCTCGAACTGCTGAGAGCGGGTGCCATCCCGGCGTGCAGAAGCGCCGAGGGGCAGCGCCGAGCCCATACCGGCGCATGATCTGCCGGTCGTCGATGCGCGCCGTGATGCGCTCCGCTAGGCGGTGGCCGGGTTGGTAGAATCTCGGGCGGGCGCGCCCCGAGGTGGCGGCATGGATAATGGGCCATCTCCCGCAACGTCGCGCCTGAACCAACCGCCAGCGCTCGACGGGCTTTGGCGGCCGTTGAGCGCCTCTGAGAGCTGATCGGTAAATTCCAGCAGTGACTGCAGTAGAGTACCGTCGCGTCGCAAGCCGACGCCAGGGCTGATGGACGGCGATTCGTCGATCAGTTTTTCCATCTTCCCGGCCACGGCGCTGATCCCAGGGTAGCCAAACATGGCTCCAGCCCCATGGATGGAGTGAGTTAGCCGCCCCACTTCATCGATGGCAGGGGATTCCCCAAGACCCGCGCGCTCGAGCATCTTGCGCAGACGCAGGATGTCGGTCCTCGTGCGCTGAAGAAAGCTGTCCGACAGCGAACTGACTTCGGACTCGACCTCGAGCATGGTGGGTGAATGCTTGCTGATCTGGCGAGCCGTGTCTCCGATTTTCCATAGGGCAAAAACGTCACGGCCGAGGGTCAACGGATCGAACGGCTTACCGATGACCCCCAGCGCGCCCAATTCTAGAAAATGGGCGACCTCTGCCGGAAAGACTTTTCCCGTTAGGAAGATCACCGGAATATCCGCGAGCAATGCATTCCCGCGTATGCGCTCCATGGTGGAGGGCCCATCGAGACCCGGCATCATCGCATCCATGAGGATGAGATCCGGCTTCAGCGTTTGTGCCAGTGCGATTGCTTGCTTGCCCGATCCGGCGATATGCACTTCAAGTCCAGCCATCAGGCACAGGGCGGCCTGCACAACCTCGCAGATATCCGGGTCGTCGTCGACATATAGCACGGAATGCATCGGGCTATCAGGCATGGCTATGCCCTCGAAGGTCCGATCCGCGGCCGGCCGCCTCGGAAGGGAGGAATTGGGACGCGGTAATGCGGTTACGTCCGTGGGCCTTGCTTTCATAGAGGTTCCTGTCCGCTTCTTCCATCAGCGCCTGCACCGTGATTTCATTTCTATTGGACTCCAAGCCCCATCCGCTGATCCCAATGCTCACGGTGATTCGCACCGGGCCTGCGGAGGTACTGATCACGGCCTCGGCGATCGACTGCCGCAGCTTCTCTGCGCAGGCGCGCGCCGCCGCAAGAGTCGCCCCGGCGAGCACGACAATGAATTCCTCCCCTCCCAATCGCGCACACCAGTCGCTGTCGCGCCGCAGACAGGTCGCGATCCGGGCGGTGAAGCTTTTGAGTACCGCATCCCCGACCAGGTGCCCATAGGTATCATTGACCTGCTTGAAGTGGTCGATGTCGAGCAGGAGTATCGATCCATCGCCCCCGAAACGCTGCGTGCGCTTCAATTCGCGGTGCAGGTGGCGTACAAGGTAGCGGCGGTTGTACGCACCCGTCAATGCATCGGTCATCGCGAGTTCGCGCTTCTTTTCTATGGCCATTTTCAGCGAGTATTCAAGGCCCAGTACACGGTTGGCGATTCGCAAGCGCGCGGTAAATTGCGCCGCGGAGGTTCGTTTGCTGAGGTAGTCATCGGCGCCGGCGTCCAACCCCGCCAGGATGTCCTTCTCCTGGTCCCGGACGGTCAGCAGCACGACGTAGATATATCCGGGCCATGCGCGCTCGCGGATCTGTCCGCACAACGTCAACCCGTCCATGGTTGGCATGTTCAGATCCGTGATGACGATCGACGCGGCCGATCGTTGCAACGACTCGAGCGCTTCGATGCCGTTCGCTGCAACGCGCACTTCGTAGCCCACCGCCGCCACCAGCTCTTGAAGGTGCGCCAACACCAACGCATCGTCGTCGACGATCAGCACGGTCGGGGGAGCGGGAAGGTCCACCTTCACAAGCTGTGCCGTATCCTCCAAATCGTCGCTGGTGCGGAACTGATCCACGGCGTCACTGCAATTCATTTCTCATCCACCCATAATTCTAGGTCGCAGGCCAGTTGCGGCCGACGCTTTCCGCGTCGCCGCCCGCCACCATGTCGCTCAGGTAGTGCGCTCCTCCGCCCCCCGGTGCACGTATCTCATCCCGCGCCTCGCAGCGGCGGTGATCTTCGGCCCTGCGCAGAAGCGTCTGAATGAGCGCGGCGCCCTCGGCGTCATGCTTGGGCGCGATCGCGGTGACCTTGATATTGACGCCACGGCGGAACGGCCTTTTGGCGTCCGCCGACTCCTTACCCGCGTATGATTCACTTAGCTTCCGAGCGACGCACTGTGCACCCGTCCGGTTGGTGTCTGGCAGGACAACCACGAATTCTCTGCTGCCAATGCGCACGAGCCAATCGGGCTTGCGAATGCAGGCTGTCGACAAGGAGATGAATCGCCGCACCGACTGCTCACCGGCCGCGCATCCGAACTGTTCGTTGACGCCCGCAATGGCGTCGATCTCACAGCTAAGAAGCGTCAGGGAGTGCCCATACCGCTCCGAGCGCGCCACTTCCCGAGGCAAGTGCTCCATCAGGTACGCGAGACTGTACGCGCCGGTCGCGGCGTCAGTTGGCGGCAGGTCCCGGGCCTCCCCGTCTCTCGATTGATGAGTGGCCCTCCATTGAGCAATGCGGCGGCCGTTTTTCATGCGAGCGAGGAACTCTTCGTCGGATGTCCCCTTGATGACGTAGTCGTCGGCGCCCCCCGCGAGGCCCGCCAATAACTCCTGCGGCGACCTCTTGACCGTGAGCATCAACAGATAGATGTATGCCTGCTGCTCGGTGGCCCGTATCTGCCGACATAGGGTCAGTCCGTCCATTTTTGGCATCTGCCAATCGGTGACGACCACATCGCACGGGTACGACCGAAGGAGTCGCAGCGCGTCCTCCCCGGACGCGGCGGTTTCCACTTCATAGCCTGACGTATGCAGTAGCGCACATAGCTGTGCACGTACGAGCACGTCATCGTCGACCACCAGGACTCGACATGCATGTTGCATCTTTGAGCGCACGCGACTCGGTCGAACACCCGCGTCTTTACTGCGCGAATCCTCCTCTCCGAGCCATATGAATCGGCGATCAGTCTGCATGGCGTTCCCTCGCGTCCACCATATGCATTCCCTCTCCATATATCGCGTCATTCATGTCGTCGTTCCCATGAAATGCAAAACGGGGACTCCCACCCGCCGCAATTTACCGAATCACTGATCGCGGCGCTGTAAGGCAATCCTTGACGATAGCGCCAATCGTGCGGTACGTCACTGTCGCCTCGCGGAAGTGCGGGTCGGGATTTCCCCCTGATCGTCGACCGTGAAATGCAGATGAGTGTGGCCGTCACAGGGGATAGCACGCCGTCGTGCTGAGGGTGAGTATGTTGAACGAGCCTGACGCTGTCCCGACCGAGATCCAGGGAATCAGCAGGGTAAACGGTACGCTCGCGCCGACAGTGATCCCGCACGCCGCCGTCGCCACCGTGAACGAGGACGCGGCGACGCTTAGCCCGTAGGCTTGGGTCACGGCATAGCTTTGGATCTGCGCGCTTGTGGCGCACAACGTGGTATTGACGGCGCCGCATCTGGCCGCGGCCTCCGCCGCCCGATACAGCGTCGTATAGGTCCAGAACAGCCGGCTGACCTCGATCAGCCCCAGAATGAACAGCAGCAAGACCGGCAGCACGAAGGCGTATTCCACGGCCACGGCGCCGCGCCCGGGTCCCCGGCGCCGCAGTCGTCGCGCGCCGGCCAGCAACGCAAGCGCCACTTTCTCCATGCGCCGCATCGCGGGTGAACGCAGTCTCCCAATCACGCTAGAAGTATCCATATTCAAGGCTGTATCGCGCGCTCCCGAAGCGTCTGTACGTTGCCGCACGTTAGCGAGGCAGCCGGCGCGTCGCAGACACTTTTGCTCACAAAGTGTGCACCAGGTCCGCCCCAGGGATCGCGCACTGCTGTCTCGCGGCGCGCGATGTGCGCGCTGCTCGCAAGCTCGATGACAGTCGAAATTTGCGGCATCTCAAATTATTTTCGGACGGCGAATACGTCGTACGTTTTTTGAGACAGTGGTGTCGCGCGGAATCCGGCGTTACCGTTTCGACGCAGTCCGCGCTTGTCACTAAACGGGACTCGCGCGAAGCGTTTTGGATTTTTCGCTTACAGATGTGCCCGCTTTCTTTGGTTCAATACTTTGGAGATTAGCGATGATAAATTCAAATGTAGCTAGTTGGTGTGTATTCGCCGTGTCTCTCGCTGGCTCATCGCTTCCCGCGATGGCCGGAGTTCCCACGATTACGAGTTTCTCGCCTGCCTCGGGCGCCCCCGGCACGGTGATTACCGTCAACGGCAGCGGCTTCACGGGTTTGAACTCGGCGTGGCTCGTCGGCACCGCTCCCGAGTTGCCCATTCTCGTGGTCAGCGACACTCAAGCGCAAATCACCGTCCCTCCCGGTGCCGTCAGTGGCAGGGTCGGGCTGCTGGCTCCTCCGAATGCGGCCTGGACGGTGGCGCCGTTTCATGTCAAGACCTCCGGCGGCGGCGGCGGTGGTGGCGGAGGCATCGTGTCGTGGGCCTACAAGAATGGCGTGTTCAGCTGGCCGGGCGACTGGTCCGGTGACGCGGTTACGCTCAACTATCAGGACACTGTCGGAGATCCCGGAATTGAGGACGTCTCAGTTCACGTGAATTCTTCATGGGGGTACTGGCTTCCGTACTGTCCCCAGGACGGACCGACCATCCATGGCTATACGGTGCCGTCGTGCGACGTTTCCACATACGCCGCGATTACGATGCAGTTGAAGGCCACTATCCCGAACCAAACGTGGAGCCTGGCGATTTTCAAATACACCATCGTGAACGGCGAATTGGTCGATGACACCATCGTCGGCGGTGTTGGTGATCTGACGCCGTACGGCGGCCCCGCGCTGGTGGGTAAGTTCGTGACCTACACCATCCCGCTCTCCGAGCTGGGAGCTTCAGGTTTGACGACCATGTACAAGTTTCTGCTTCAGGATCAAACCGGACGCAGCGGCCAGACCTGGTACATCAATCAAGTCGGTTTCACGCAGTAAGAGAAGCCCGGTGGGCGTCGGGCCAACCGCTCGACGCATATCGGGGCGGCTTCGGATCGTCGCGAACATCCGCGAGCTGTTGGTCAATACAGCATGTGCGCGAGGGGTGGCACCCCGCGCGGACCCGACGCGTAGGGGAAACCCCGTGCCGGAGTATCTGCGTTCACTGCAATATCTCGCGAGGTGTCTCTTAGTACGGTAACGAACAGACGCTCCATACGTCACGCGGTGTATGGTGCATCGACATATGCTGCGCACGGAGGCGCCATGGCGGCTCACGTATTATTGATCCAGGCCGATGCTCACGGCGCTGAACTGGTCCATGATGCGCTCTCGCAGAGCAAGCGGTATGAAATTGAATGGGTGCGAACCTGCGCTCTCGGGCTGGAGCGACTGCGTTCGGTAGGCCGCCAATCGACGATCCAGCTGGATGGCATCGGCGTCATTCTCGTGGATGTCTCCTTGCCCGATGGCTATGGCATGGAACTCATCGATCGGCTTCATGCAGCCTCGCCGGCCATCCCCATCGTCATTTTGAGTCCCGCTCAGGACGAAGCGGTGGCGGAGGCCGCACTCCAGCACGGCGCGAAGGATTTCATCCTCAAGGAGCGCGTGGACAACTATGTGTTGCCGAAGACACTGGCGGCGGTTATCGATCGAGCTGATGCGGCCGATGCGCTGTTTAACGAGACACAGCGCGCGCAGATTACCCTCGACTCAATCGGCGATGCGGTGATTTGCACGGATATGGCCGGCAACTTGTCGTATCTCAATGTTGCCGCGGAGCGACTGACCGGCTGGCCCTCTGCCGAGGCACTCGGCCAACCCTTCGAAGCGGTGCTGCGGATCATGGATTCCGCAACCGGGACCACAGTGCGAAATCCGATGAAGGAGGCCGCCCTTCATGACACGATCGTTGGGCTACCGAGCGCATGTATCTTGGTTCGACGTGACGGCGTAGAGCTCCCAATCGAGGATTCTTCGGCGCCAATTCATGATCGAGGCGGCGCCGTCGTGGGTGCTGTAATGGTGTTCCATGACGTCAGCACGACCCGAGCACTGACCCATCGATTGGCGTATATCGCCCAGCACGATAGCTTGACGGATCTGCCGAACAGGGTGCTCCTGACCGACCTATTCACGCAGGCTTTGTTGACGGCGAAGCGGCGCAATACGGTGCTCGCTGTACTATATCTCGATCTCGACCGGTTCAAATATATCAATGATTCGCTGGGCCACACGGTGGGCGATCGGCTGTTGCAGGCGGTTGCGCTACGACTGGTCGAATGCGTGCGCGCGTCTGACACGGTATGTCGCCTCGGCGGCGACGAGTTCGTGATCGTGCTGTCGGAAGTGGCGCATGCAGAGGACACGGCAGTTTGTGCAGAGAAGATCTTGAAGAAACTGCGGGTCCCCATCGTCATCGACGGTCAGGAGATTCATATTTCGTCGAGCATCGGTATCGCCATTTTCCCGGGTGATGGCGCCGAGGCAGAGGTCCTGTTGAAGAACGCGGATTCCGCGATGTACGAAGCAAAGAGCCTGGGCACGGACAATTATCAATTCTACCGGCGGGAGTTGAACTCGGGTGCGGACGAGCGCCAGTTTCTTGAGGCCGGGCTGCGGTATGCCATCGAGCGTGACGAGTTCGAATTGCATTACCAACCCATCATAAATCTGGCTACTGGTGGTTGTTCGGGTGTCGAGGCGCTGCTTCGGTGGCGTCACGCGACCCGCGGGCTGCTGCTGCCCTCCGAGTTTATTGGCATCGCGGAGGATTCGAGATTGATCGTCCCGATCGGTAGGTGGGTCCTGAGGGAGGCCTGCCGGCAGGCGAAGGCATGGCAGCAGGCGTGGGCGACGCAACTCAGGCTCTGCGTCAATGTGTCGGCGGTCGAGTTACGGTCGAAGGAATTCGTGGCGGGAGTGGCCGAAATCGTGGCCGAGACAGGCTTCGATCCAAGGTTTCTCGAATTGGAACTCACCGAAACATTTCTTATGCAGGAGTCGAAATCCACCGACATCGTCCTGCGGGCGCTGAAGCGGCTCGGCGTCACGCTCGCACTGGACGACTTTGGGACTGGGTATTCGAGTTTGAGCTACATGCGGCGCTTCCCGGTCGATACGTTGAAAGTGGACAGCTCGTTCGTGCGCGACGTAATCACAGGCGCCGCGGATTCCGGTGTGGTCAGGGCGGTCATCCAAATGGGTAACAGCCTGCATATGCGCGTGGTGGCGGAAGGTGTCGAGACGAAGGACCAGGTGCTGATTCTGCGAGAAATGGCCTGTGTAGAGGCGCAGGGCTACTACCTCAGTCGTCCCACGACTGCCGCCGGCATTTCGAATCTGATGCGCCGCAGAAAGAGCGTGGCGACGGCGTGATGGTGCTTCGAGAAGACGGAAGTTGGATTGTCGCGCTTTCTAGTATGTACGTTGGCTACCGTACAGAACCAGCCGCGCAAAAGGCGAACACTTCGATCCCCGGGGCGTCACTACATCGGATGTTCGACATATGGGCGCGTTGCGGATCGTTGGGTCGAGTAAGACGGCGGTTTACCAAAGGGAATTAGGAGCAAGCCTCAATGCGCCCATTCAAAAGCCATTCCAAACGCTCTGCGTGGTTCACGGCGTTGCTGCTGGGTCTCCTGGCGGCAGGATGTAGCGGAAGCCGGGATCCCATTCTGGGCGCAGGCGTGGCGGCACCCGTGCCGGTAGTTGTGACCCCCGCGCCTATGGTGACCGCCGTGACGCCGCTCAACAATGCGGTGGACGTGTCGGTCAGCACTGCGGTGACCGCTACGCTCAACGAGCCGATAGCCCCGATCACCGGTGCAGCGAGCTTTAAGTTGACTTGCGCAGCACCCTGCGTAAATCCGACGGGATCAGTGGCCCTTGACGCCACGAACAGAATTGCGACGTTCACGTTGTCGCCCACGACGACTCTGGCGCCCCTCACGCTCTACACCGCCACGATCACCGGGGCCACCAGTCTCGCGAATGGCCTTGCATTGACCGCTCCCTATGTATGGCAATTTACGACGGGTTCAACGCCGATCGCACCGACGGTGACGGCCGTGGCGCCGGTCAACAACGCCGTCGGTGTGGTGATCAATACCGCGGTCACCGCCGCGTTCAGTGAGCCGATGGCGCCGATCACCGGTGCGGCGAGCTTTACCGTGACCTGCGCGGCGCCTTGCGTGAATCCAGCGGGAACCATGGCTCTCGATGCCACGGGAACCGATGCCACCTTTACGCCGACGGCGAATCTTGCGCCCCTCACGCTCTACACCGCCACGATCACCGGGGCCACCAGTCTCGCGAATGGCCTTGCATTGACCGCTCCCTATGTATGGCATTTCACAACTGGTGTTACGTTGGGCACGACCCGGCCGAGAGTATTGCTCACGGTCCCGGCCACGACGACTCCGGGTCCGACCACTGGCGTGCCCATCAATTCGTCGGTTACCGCGGCCTTCACCGAGAAGATGGCGCCCACGACCATTAACGGCGCCAGCTTCACGGTCACCTGCGCGGCACCTTGCGTGTCTCCTGCCGGCGCTGTGAGTTACGAGGCCGGCTCCAACACTGCAGTCTTTACACCGGCCGCTGCGCTGACGCTCGGCGCGACTTACACCGCGACCATTACCACCGCGGCGACGGATCTGACGGGCAATGCCCTGGCGGGCAATCAAGCGCCCTTGCCTGCGGCCAGTGACTACGTTTGGACCTTCACCACGTCGGCCGCAGTTCCGCCGGCGAACGTTACGGTACTATCCACCAACCCCACAGCGGGTGAAACGGGCGTGTGTCCGAACGCCTCCATCAACGCGACCTTCACCGTGCCATCCGGTCTACGGATGGACCCGAGTACGATCAATGCGGCGACCTTCACCCTCACCGGGCCCTCCCCTGCGCTGACTTCCGTCACCGCGGCGTCCGTGGTGCTGGACACCGCGACGGGCACTGTTGCGACGTTCACGCCGCTGAGCGCCATGACTTCCGGCGGACTCTACACGGCGACGATCATCGGCGGCGCCAACGGCGTCAAGGATCTCGCGGTTCCGGCCGATGACATGCTGAGCAACTTCACCTGGACATTCACCGTAGGCCCCGCGACAGGTATTTGTCTTACAGCCGTGTCCCTTGGCTCATCGTCCCCGTTCGGGGATTTTGGCGGTACCGCGGGCATGACCAATACGGGCACGTTGACCGTGGTCAATGGGGACATCGGAACGACTGCGACGGGCACTTCGGCGGTTACCGGATTCAACGATACGGCAGGCGATATTTATACCGAATCGCCGGCGAATATTGGAACCGTGAACGGGACGATCTACACCTGCACCAATTCCACCACGGGACCCACCTCCACCGGGCCGAATCCCGCCTACTGCAGCATAGCGACCCAAGCACGTCTGGACGCACAAACAGCGTACTTGGCTTTGGCCGCGATGCCGCCCGGAGCAAATCCCGGCGCCAATCTCGCTGGACTCACGCTCGCACCCGGCGTTTATACGGCGCCGGCCGGATCCTTCCTGATACAGGGCGGGGACCTTACCCTCGACGCCGGCGGCAACGCGAATGCTGTCTGGGTGTTTCAGATGGCGACCTCGCTCACGGTGGGCGGCCCGGGAGCGGCGGCTCCTCAAAACGTGATCCTGTCGGGGGGCGCTCTACCCGGGAACGTATTCTGGCAAGTTGGCAGTGCCGCGACGATCAACGCGGGCGGCGGGGGAACCATGGTCGGAACCATCATTTCCCAGGCCGGAGCCGCGTTCTCAACCGCCGGCAACGTCGCCGTCGTGACACTGAATGGCCGAGTGTTGTCATTGGGCGCCTCGGTCACTTTGGTCGACACGGTCATTAACGTGCCAGCCCCGTAAGGCCATGGAACGCAAATCGTGATGGAGAAGACTGTGAAACTATCAAGAGCCTTCGGGATGTTGGGTGTGGTGATGTTTGCCGTGACCGCCAGCTCATTGGCAGCGGCAGACGACTCCGGTTGGTACGTCGGGGCCAATATGGGCCAGTCACGAGCGAAAATCGACGATTCGCGAATTGTTAACGGCCTGCTGGACGATGGATACGCCACCACGGCGATCGATGACGCCAACCGCCATTTCGGCTACAAGCTATTCGGCGGCTATCAGGTCAACAAATACTTTGCCTTGGAAGGCGGCTATTTTGATCTTGGCAAGTTCGGGTTTATCGCTGATACCGTGCCTCCGGCCGGATTGACCGGCGACATCAAACTGCAGGGTGCCAATCTCGACGCCGTCGGCATACTGCCGTTCACGGATCAGTTCGCAGCTTTCGGCCGTTTTGGGTATGAATACGCCTATGCCAAGGACGCCTTCGCGGGCTACGGGTCGGTCGTCGTGCCATATACCGAGCGCAGCGCGCATGCCGGCAACTACAAGTTCGGTTTTGGCCTTCAGTACACAATGACCCGAAACTGGGGCCTGCGCGCTGAGGGTGAGCGCTATCGGATTGATGATGCCGTCGGCAACAAAGGCGACATCGATCTGTACACGATCGGTTTGCTGTACCGATTCGGCGGCGCGCCGCCGCCGCCACCACTGCCGCCACCGCCGCCGCCCGTCGCGGCTGAGCCCGCGCCTGCGCCCGTTCCCCCTCCTCCGCCTCCCCCTCCCCCAACGCGAAAGAGGGTGAGTTTCTCGGCAGACTCGCTCTTTGACTTCGACAGATCGACCGTGAAGCCCGTGGGAAAGCAAGCGCTCGATGCCTTTGCTGCGGAACTGAAGGGCGACCAGTTTGACGTCATCACGGTCACCGGGTACACCGACCGGATTGGAACGCATGAATACAATTTGAAGCTCTCGGAGCGCCGCGCCGAAGCCGTGAAGTCTTATCTGGTGGAAACCGCCGGGATCTCGGCGGACAAGATTACCGCGCGAGGCGCAGACGGCGCAGACCCGGTCACGAGACCCGATGAGTGCAAGGGCCAGCGGCGAACCCCGGAACTGATCGCCTGTCTGCAGCCGGATCGGCGCGTCGACGTCGAAGTCGCCGGAAGCCGATTACAGACCGCGCCGATGCCGTAATCCATAAGTGTTTTCGCTACACCTATCTACAGTAGGTCGCGAGCTCGTCCGGGCGCGACGCCAGTCCCCAGAAAAGCGCGTCAAACCCGGCGCGTATCCCGAGGTCTGGATGCCAGTCGTAGTTGCGGTCCCAGCGTACGATCGGCTCGACGTACCCGAATAGCCATCCGCCATGGAGCGGCCGCTTCATGATCACGCCGTCCTCGTACAAGGACGTCCGCGAAGCACGATCGCCAGACACGCTCAGGCGTAAGGCCACCCCGCAAGCGATATCACGCCCGTCGGCGACGAAGCCGTACCGTCCCTGATGGATCACAGCCGGTACATACCCCGCAATGAATGTCTGCGTCCAATCCGTGTATGTGGTATTGCGCACCCAGTCCGCGTAGCTGGCCGATCGCATGATCCAGCGGCCGCTCCAATGCTCAATGGTCAGGCCGCCGCTCACGCCGATACCCAATCCAGTCTCTACGTAGGCCTTCGCGAACGGATACACCTTCAAGGCGCCAGCGTCGAACGTGGGGGTCCACTTCAGCGCCGCGAACGCCGCGGGCCAGAGTTTCGCCTGCACGCCGGCTTCGAAGTTGACATGCGAAAGCGGCGTGAATTGCATCCCCAGCTGGACCGGATTGTGCTCGAGCGTGGGATCCGCGGGGGACTCTGCCACGTCGGTGGTGGTAACGAACACCTTGAGCCGCCGCTCAATATTGGGCAGGCGCAGCCAGGCCTCGAAATCCGGCGTTGCCAGCACGGCAAGTCCATCGCTTCGGTGGAGAAACTCGGTGTCGAACCCGATCCGAAACGGCGACAGCGGCACCACGACCCGTTCGTCCTCCGGCCCCGCAAACCGGATGTCGACCCTCTCAATCCAACGCTCTATCCGCCGGTAGATCCAATCATGGCCTTCATCGAGATGCTCGCCGACCGTTTGCGCAACATCAGTCGACGCCTTGCGCAACTCCTCGAAGGTCCCGGTCGACGGGTGAACCTGCTCTGGCGTCGCGATCTGTGCGTGCGGGACGATCGGGATAACGAGCAGCGCATACAAGATCATTCGGCGGATGCACACTACGCAAGACATTCGCGCCGGCCTGCCAAATGGACTGATGCCGTCCATCATTGACCATTGCCTTGATGCCACTCCGCTGCCGCGCGTGTGGCATATACACGCCTTCGTGTCAAAGGCCGCCGGTCCTATCTTCCAGACACGCCCGTAGCAGTTCGAGCGATTATGAGCGTCGTCCTTGAATGAACTGAACGAGAATCAGCACTACGGCGATGACTAGGAGCACATGAATGATGCCGCCCATCGTGTAGGAAGTCACGAAGCCCAGAAGCCAGAGAATGATCAGTACGACGGCAATGCTGTAAAGCATGGTGGTTCTCCTTTGGCCATGATTGGCAGTTCCATGGGCGGGCGGCGCTGAACGCCCGCGGCGGACCCGGTCGGCTGCGGCCTGAGTCGCTGCCCCGTGCATTGCAGAGGCATCTCGAGCAGACGATCCGCTTCTAGTCTGACGACCTCGTAGCACTCGCACGAGCGGGACTCTAGACCGCTTCGATCAACCACGGCAATATGGCCCCGCTGATAGCGGAGGGATCCGGCGATCTGCAGCTTGCGGGCCGCCTCCGTTACGCTTTCCCGGCGGACACCCATGAGATCGGCGATCTGTTCCTGGGTGACCGCCAGATTGCTCGTTGGCTGCCGATCCAGGAACATGAGCAACCAGCGGCACAACTGCTGGTCGATCGAGTGGTGCCGATTGCACGCGACTGTCTGCGCCACTTGCGCAATATAAGACTGTGTATATCGCAGAAGCACACTCAGCATCGAGCCGCCCCGTTCGCACTCCTGCTTTAGCCACTTGCGCTCGATTCGGTAGCCCCGACCCGCACTCAATACCGCGGCGCGGCTCGGCGCCGGCCCACTGCCCAGAAGGACGTCGACACCGGCGAAGCCTTCTCGGCCAATGAGCGCCACGGCATCTGCCCGACCGTCGGCCATCAGGTACGAGATGGAAAACACCGCTGTCGTGGGAAAATACAGGTGGCCGACATTCATCCCCGGCTCGTACAGCACATCGCCGAGCGCCATGTCAATCGGTTGAAGGTTCTTTCTGACCCGCTCCCATTCCATCGCGGGCAGCGCCGCCAGCAACGTGTTTGAAGGAGCCGAGACGCCAGGAAAAGCCAGAATGGACATGAGAGCCTGCCTCGGCAAAGCGATTGGGCTCTCACAATAGCGGGGCGCTATATCATGTGCGATACGGAAACATGCGTAACGACTCTGTACTATACCGAACATAGCGTCGAGTGGGCATGGGCCCTCGCCACCGTGAATCCATACTCTGCTCGAGTCGCTGCAATTCCAGAGCGGAATTGTTGCAGCTCCCTCAACTCAGAAACCGTACGCGCGCCCCTACTGAGTAGCGCCCGCATCCGCGGCAAGGGCATCTACCTTCTTCAGGTGCATCCGCAGGGTTGGCAAGGTGGCGCTGGCAAATGCCTTCGCGTCCGGATCTTGGCCGGAGGCGATTTCCTTATTGAACAGTGCGATGGCCCCGCGATGGTCCTTGATCTGCGACTTGATATATGACTTGTCGAAGGTATCACCGGACAACACGTCCAACTTCGCCTTGGTCGCCATTTCGCCGATGCTCGCGCTGGTCGGAAGGCTGATGCTCTTCGAGGCCGCCAGCACCTGGAGCTTGTCGTTCGCTGCGGAATGGTCCTTTACCATCATCGCCCCGAAGTCCTTCACTGCTTGGCTATTGCCTTTTTGCTGCGCTAAATTGCCTGCAGCCACTTCCGCTATTCCACCTTCCGCGGCCTTCTTGTAGAACGTCGCGTCAGGATTGGAGTCGGCCCCGATTGCAACCAGTGGCGCCATCAACACCAGCAATGTCAGTATGCCCTTCATTCAATTCCCCTTGAGTTAAGTAATCCCGGGGCAATCGCCTCGGCACAATGACGGCTACGAAGGGTTTGGTTCATCATAACATTGCCGAAACGGTGCCCACGTCGACGAGCGTGTCCACCCAGTAATGGGAACCCTTCGAGGTTACGAGGACTCGCTCATCGACCTGAATTCCGAGTTCGCCAGCCACCGCATCCGCACGCTGATTCCGCAATCCTTGTGCCTGCTTGCGCAACTCCTTGCTTTCCGAAAGAAGCATGTATATGCGGCTCCCGTCGGTGCTTTCATTTAGGCGAAGCGCCTCGCAATCTCGGGCATTGGCTCTTCTCTCGAGCGACCTGATTTGAGGCCAACGCTCATCCATCGGGTGCGACTCGCTGTCCACGCCGCCGATCTGAAAGCCGTTGTGGTCCACCTCTGTATGGTCGACCACGATCTGCGAATCCATGATGGGCTTGCCGATGCTCTTGATCGCTTCAATCGTCGCTCGTCGCTTGGATAGCCTGTTCTCGCCGGCAGGCAACTGACGGCGCACGAAGTAATAGATATGGACGTCAGTCATTAAACCCTCACACGGCATCGAAGACCTTTGGTCGACTGTAGTTGCTACACGGCGCGCATTCCGTACGTTGCCGCACGTAGAGCGGATTCTGTGCATGGCTTGCAGTGGATGCCTACCACATCGTTAGTACCATGCCACGGAGGTTGAGGTTCGGACCGCATAAGCGCGTCACCGCACCGACAAATCTGTATTGTGCGGCCATCATGCACCGATTGCCGATTAACCCATGTCCGGCATGTGACCCAGGAGACAAAGATGAAAGTCATACCAAGTATTTTTATTCTTGGCGCCGCGCTCTGCGGCTGTGTTAGCAACGCTCCGCCCCCATCGCAGAGAGCAACCACGGTGGTCGTTCCGCCAAGCACTGGAACTACGACGATAGTAGTACCGCAGGACTCAGGGACCACCGTTCTTTGTCGCGACGGAACGAAGCCACCCTGTTACTGACCGGCAACGGGTCCGCTGAGCCCCGCGCGAGCGAAGGTGCTTCGTGTGTTCCGCAACCGTGCCGACTAAGTACTCATGGCTGCGGGAACACCTTGGTGTGCTCGTGGACTGCTTCCACACCCACAAAATCACCGCGTGGGCGGGGCTAATTCTCCTCAGCCTCGCCCTGTTGCTAGTCATCTTCTTGTCATTATTCGATTGGAATGCATTGCGACCTGCGCTTGGCCGTGTGATCACGGCGAAGACGGGACGCTCAGCGTCAATTGAGGGAGATCTGAAGGTTCATCTGTGGTCTTGGAATCCCACTGCGGAGGTAAACGGACTGCGCTTGAGGAACCCGAAATGGGCGGACAGGGATTTGATGTTCGGCGCAAAGCGAATCACCGTCCGCGTGAGCACCATCAATCTGGAGCGAGATTCCCAGGGTCGAGCGAGTTGGGAACTCGGAACGGTGGCGGGAACGCCCAATCACGATGCGACGCCCGAGAAACTGCCAACGGTCCGGCGGCTGACCATCGAAGGGGGGAAAGTGTACGTCGCTGATGCGGTTCGAAAGCTGACATTCAGCGGTTCCTTGGTTGCCGCCGAGGAGTCGGGCAAGCAGAATGCCTCGGCATTCAAGATTCGATGCTCCGGTTCCCTCAACGCCAAACCCTTCCGTCTGGAAGCCAATGGCGGGTCCCTGCTCGATTTAGAGCCCAATAAGCCCCTTCGATCTCGGTGCCGTTGATGCAGAATTCATAGTGTCCGGTGACGACTTGGCGGACCTCTTCTACCTGACCGGATTGGCCCTGCCGAACACCCCGAAATATCGCCTTGCGGCTACGATGAAAGTCCGCGGAACGCAATTCCGCGTGCAGGATTTGAAGGGCAACCTCGGCTCCAGCGACCTGCAAGGACAAGTCGAGGTGCAGACCGCGGGCGAGAGGCCGAAGCTCACTGCAAAGCTATGGTCCGCCACGCTCAACATGGCGGACTTGGCACCCACCTTGGGAACATCCGCCCCGAAACCACCAGCCGAGGCAACGGACGCGGCGCCGGATAACGATAGGGTGCTGCCTGATGCCGATCTCCAGGTAAACCGCGTGCGGGGCATGGATGCCGACGTCACATATAAGGCCGGTTCCGTTACCGCGCCGCGGATACCGATGAAAGCGGTTGCCTTTCATCTGGTCCTGGCCGACGGCGTACTGACGATAAGCCATTTATCGTTCGTGCTCGATCAAGGGCAATTCGCCGGCAACGTCAAAATTGATGCGCGCACCGATACACCCGTGTCGAACATCGACATGCGGATCAACGATGTTGACTTGAGTCAGTTCAAGTCTGCCGCCATGAAGCAAGCCCCGCTTCAGGGAACGTTGCTCGGCCGGTTACAGATTCATGGGAAAGGCAGCTCCATTCACAAATTCGCGGCGGACTCGGACGGCGCGATGACTGTGGTCATCCCGCACGGCCAGATGAGCGACGTCATTGTGGAGCTGACCGGAATCAATGTCCTCAAAGTGCTGGGCTTGCTGCTCGCCAACGGCCAAGGGCAGACCGAAATTCGCTGCGGCATCGTCGATTTCAAGGACCGGCAGGGGTTGCTCGGCTCCACAACGGTCTTTTTGGATACTTCCGACGTTCTCATCACTGGACGCGGCAAAATCAATCTCGACAGCGAACGCATTGATCTATCCTTGCAGGGAGATCCCAAGAAGCTGAGGTTTCTGCGGCTGCGGTCTCCGATCGCGCTGGGTGGAACCTTGGATCATCCGACGGTGGGAATCGACGCCAAGAAGCTGGCCGTCCAAGCTGGCGTGGCGGCCGCGCTGGGAGCGCTGCTGACGCCGGTGGCGGCGGCGATTGCGTTCATAGATCCCGGACTTGCGAAAAACAAACAGTGCGCGGACGTGATGTCGCAGGCAGACGCCGGCCTTCAAAACTGACCCTTGGCTTTTCGGCAAGGGAACGCCTGCATGTGCGGCGATTGCCGACGGTGCGGCGCCCATTCTGTACGTTCGCGCACCGACGTCATTCGCGCCCGGTGCTTCAATGACGTATCACACACCTGGAGATGGTTATGTATATCGGCGGCGGAATTCTTGGAACGGTTCTTCTCATTCTATTGATCGTCTGGTTTGTGCGTCGAGTGTGAGCGTGGGGCCCTCATGATCTGATTCCCGGCCCGCATGAAAAATCACGCGGGTTCTCCTGAGCGTATGGCGCAATTGTCGCTGGTCGCCAATCCCGTCCCGATTCTGGGACAGCCGCTTGCCGGTTCGATCTCGGGCGACGCTAAGACTGTAACTTCCTAGACGATCGTTCAAATCGCTACCATAATAATGACTCTACGCAGGAACATAACACATTGATTATCAAGGTGTTTATATCTCGCGACGAAGTCGCGATCCTGACCTTCGCCGTCGTCGGAGTCTCCGCGACGCGCGGGCAGCTCGGCGAATGACCACCGCAATGTGGCCATATAGCGTGGGGCGCGCGGATCTCAGCCGGAATGGCAACGTCACGGTCGCAATCCATTACCCATATCTGACGGCACGTCTAAGTGTGTGCGTCCGCGTACAGACGACGCGGCGGAGTGGACGTAACCTTCCCGCGACGTCAACGCTAAAAGTGCGGCGTCCATTAGCGGAATACCTGCAAGGCGTGTGCTGACCCTGCAAGTGTGATCGGCTGACCGGCAGGCAATATTGTCGCCGCAAACCGATCAAGTTTTAAGGATTGCTTGCAAACACTGGAGCAATTCTTGCCAGTCGAATAGTAAGGAACCATCATGAAATACTCAAAGTTTGCCGTAGCCTCACTGCTCATGCTCGCGTTCAGCGCTTGCAATCAGCCGGGTCCTCCCGGACCGCAAGGTGCACCTGGTAACACCGGGAATACCGGGAATACCGGGAATACCGGGAATACCGGGAACACCGGCAGCACAGGAAACACGGGCGCACCGGGTGACACCGGTAATACCGGTGCGACGGGTGACACCGGCAACACCGGGGCAACTGGCAACACTGGCGCAACTGGCAACACCGGTAACCCCGGCAATACCGGCAACCCCGGTGCACCGGGTGCCCCAAGCACGCCGCCTCGCTAAGGGACGGCAGCGATGCGGCGGGGGAATATCGGGGCAGGTTTGCCCGCGATCATCTGGAACGCGTGGACCATGAGCACCAGGCCAGCTACGATTAAAACCCCCGGCACCGTCGCGACCAACGCGAGCATGATCATGCCGAAGGAGCGCTTGCGCAGGCGGCCCATGAGGCAGCCCACGGTGACGTAGTCCCTCGGCGCCTCGTCGTGCAGCTGCCGCAGCACTGGACGTGTGGATAAACACTTTCGCGTCTGAGGGCGCTGTCAGATTCTGGTAGGACCTCCTGACCTTTTTCTTGGCGTTGAAGTCTGACCGAAAAAAAACAGCGATGGCGCTTCTCCAGCGGCCTCGCGTCGTCGATCTTCGGACGGCGGCCCAAGCGGGCGAAGAGAAGGACCGTTGCCTTTCAGGCGCCGTGCGCGAGGCAGCGCCCCAGACGGTGGCCATTGGTAAGTCGGTCTATTGTTTTAATTTCGCCGCCATGCGTTCGACGGCGTCCTTTACCTCTCCGCCGGCTTTATCCATTTGAGCCTTGAATTGCGTCCATGCGGCCTCATTGGCGTCTTTCATTTTATGGAAGTATTCCCATGCTTCCGTTTGCTTGGCGTGCAGTATCTCGAGATTTTTGTCATATTGGGCTTTGGCGTGCCCCTCGATCTGCTCGGCCGTGGCTTTGAAGCTCTCGGTCTGCGCCTTCCACGCGTTCAACTGCCGTTCCATCATCCCCTGATAATCTTCCCGAATTCCCATGGTCCTTCTCCTGTAATTCGTTTACCGTTCATCTCCGTCATCGCGATCCGAGGATTGCCGTGATTCGCGCTCGCGCGCAACGCAGAATTGCTGTGCGCGACTTGCACGTGCTGCTGCTCCGCCGCTGTCGGGGCGACGCGCTGTGAGTGTGCGGCGCCCAACTCGACTGCCGTCGGTTGAGCTTGAACGCCGCCACCGCTATGTACTGACCACAAAGTGCTCTGCCCGCCTCTGATTTGGGTTAAAGCGAAACGCCCTATTTGGAGGAATCTTTCACGTTTTGCTTGACGTCCCCAAACTTGGCTTGGACCTTACCGAGGTTCTTTTCAATGTTGCCTTTGGCTTCCAGCGTCTTATCGTCCATAACCTTTCCGGTCGCTTCCTTGATGGCTCCCTTCGCCTCGCCAACGCGACCCTTAACTTGGTCTTTGTTCATGCTCATGACATGCTCCTATAATCGATACCGGCTGGCGGCCGGCACGCCCTAGCTCAAAAATTGGGACATTCTAAGTGTGTCAACAAGAAGCGCCCCTTAGATTGCCGTCGATCGGTGGATCCGCGTGACCATTGCGTCAATAGGCCGCTGCCTTGATGACCGCCCCGATCGATAAATTGAATCTAGGCCCACTTGTCTCCGAAGTCTGTACGGGATCGTACGAATGGGCGATTCGTAAAGCGATAGATGGGCACATCCCAGCGCCGTGCACGGGACGACTAACGGCGCTTGCGCGACGGTCGGGACGTTGCTGCAAGCGTGAGCCTACGAATTCCCTCAATGCCGCGCTCAATTCAGCACGGCTCGAGTCGACGTGAGTGGAATGAGGCGCCGCAGTTATCAATCGAAGCGGAGTTCCATGTACATCGGCGACGGCGTACTCGGAGCCATTCATGTCATCGCCTTGATCGCCTACCTGGTACGTAAATCCTGAGGGGCTCGTTCAATCAATTGTCTTGGAGCATTCTTATGAAGATAAGATCTCTTACGGCAGTGGCCGCTCCGGCACTCCTAGGTATTTTCGCCAGTGGCGCCACCTTTGCCAATATCAAGGCAAAAATTGGCCGAAGCGCTGATCAAGCTCTCAGGCGCTTCTATTTCCTCAATCCGGCGAATCGGGCACTGGTTGGCAAGGCCACCGGCGTATTGATCCACCGGCACGTGACCAAGGGCGGCGCCGCGGGTGGGTACGGTGAAGGGGTCATGCAGGTCCAAGGTTATACCGTCGATTACTACAGCATCGCAGCCGCCTCGGTTGGACTCACGCTTGGCGTGGCAAGTCATCTAGAAATCATTCTGTTCATGACTCAAGGATCGCTAGATAAATTCACCCAGAGCGAGGGGTGGTCTGCCGGCGGGGACACAGCCATCACGGTTGTGTCGCAAGGAGCGGGTGCTAAATACGACAGCGCCACTCTGGCGAAGCCAATCCTCGGATTTATCTTCAGTGAAAAGGGCTCGATCGGAAATGTATCACTTGAGGGTACGAAGATCACGAAGATCAAGACTACGGATTGACCAAACGCATGGAATAGGACGACCGGTCCGCCTCTTGGAGGGCGCCAGATCTGCGCCGTGGTATCCCATCAAGAACTGCTCGCTGCAATGACAGCGTCGATGTCATCGCCAAGCTTTTTTTGCAGCGCGCGGGCGATGGGTTTCGTAATCAGGAGCACGTGATGAGCACGAACAAAGACCGGGTTAGAGGCCGAATCACAGAAGCATCGCTGATTTGAGCCCACCGGCCTAGCGGCCGGAACTGTAGAACAGCTATTGCTGTAAATTGATGGTAACGCGTCTCGCGCAAAATCCAGGCTTTCCTGTAATCGGAGGCGCCACACTTATGATCACAGAGAATCTACATGCAATGGTAGGCGGTGAATTTGTGACGACAAGACCTATCGGTATGACGGATGTCGCGATGGTCCCGGACAGCACGGCGCGGTTTCTGGTGCATCCAGAGGCATTGGGAAGACTGCCGGCTCTTTGGCCGGCGAGGTTCTGATTGACGAAGCCGATCTCGCGAGACCCGATATACCGCAAACGTGTATGCGATGCCGACATCATCAAGCGGTGCTTGCGGTGGTACATCACGTGTCGGCTGTCGTACCGAGACCTGGTCGAGATGATGGCAGAGTGTGGCGTCAAGGTCGCCCATCCGACGACCCTGAGATTGGTGGTCCCGGTACGTCCCCGAGTTCGAGAAGCCGTGGAGTCGATTCTCCAGGGCCGTCGGCACATGCGGGGGGCACATCTTGGAGAGTAGATGAGACGTACATCTCGATCAAAGCCTAATGACATTACCTTCATCGCGCCCTCGACAAGCGCGGCAGCCTTCGCCTGGCAAGATATGCACCTGCATCGTTTTGAGATCCGCGGCCGTGAATGCGGGCTTAGCCGTGAAGGGGGAATGCTTTTCAATACCGACGCCCGAAAGGTGCGCATTGACGGTCTGAAGCTGCGCCGCCCGCGGACTGCGGCGGACCACCCGCCGCCGCTGCCAGCGACTACGCGTTTGGGGACTCATGGAGTTTCGCCTGTAGTTTCACCGGTGTCCGGAGAGCGCCAATCACGCAAGCCGAACTTGGTATCGCCGAGCAACGTGTAATAGACGCCCACCGTGCCAACGCTCTGGTGAGTATCGGGCAGATCGGGGTAGTGCGCGTTTCGGCTCGAAGTGATATACCCGAGGGCGATCGCGTGGCGATTATAGATGCGCAGAGTCAGGGACGCATCCGCGCGGAAAATGGTTTCCGATCCCCGGCTCTCGGTGGAAGCCACGCCGCTGACGTAGAATTCGCGCCCGGTGACATCTAATGTAACCCGGTCGCCTAGGATCAGCCGGAGTGCCAGCAAAGCCTGCGGTGTGAGGCCATAGTGATAGTCGCGCTGGCCGCTGCCGTGGATCGTGCCGGCGGCGCCAAAGCCAACTCCGCCGAGTGCCGTGCCCTGCAGCGCGACGGATTTCGACAGCCACCACTCTCCGGTGGTGCCGAGCGACGCGGCGGTGCTCGAAATGCGAAAGATCTGTGGGGCTATGTAATCGTAGCTACCGTATAGACCCCAAATGCCCCGATAGTTGTCGCCTGCTTCGTAACTAGTTCCATAGAGCAGGCCGCGGCTTATGATGTTCTCGAAGATGTTCGCCGTGGTGGCTTCGAATTCGAACTGGAAATAGTCGAACGGACGGGCGTATGTGTAGTCCCGCTTACCAGGCAGCCCGTAGGCCATGGAGAAATCGACGATCGCTGCGTCTTTAGCGAAAGCCTGCGAGGCTGGCGTCCCCAATTCGTCGGGGTTGACGTTCACATTCGATGTGACGGTCGAACCCACGGTCGCGCCGACCTGCAGGCGCGTGTAGAAGGACGGTTCATAGCTCGGGAACACGGCGCGGAATCTGTCCCCGAAAAAAAGCCGGTTGAAACCCATGGTGGGCGAGATTGCCGCCGCTCCCAGTTCCCGCCAGAACCCCGGTGCGTCTCCGCCGCTCTCCAGCAGCAGGCTCGCCATGCGGAACAGCGGCTCACCCAGGATTGGCCCGGCGAATGTGGTCGTGATTTGATCGTTGATGGACGGCTTGCCAGTCTCGCCCGCCTCCTTCCAGAGCAGGCTGCCCCCAAATGCATAAGCCATCGATTCCCAAAAACTGAGGCCCGCAGATCGTGCGAATCCGTGAAAGATTGATCCCTGATACGGATGCAAGAACTGGTTCGTCTGGAACGGGTCGGTGTCGATGACCCAACCGCTGCCCAAATTGTGCCGAAAGGTGGAGAAGTTGGTGCCGTAAACACTCGCATCCAGGACGTGTCTGTCGTACTGATTAAGCAGGAATTCGAATCCAACCGTCTCGTACACAGGCACCGAGTGGCTCCTGCCATCGCCGACTCCCCAGTCGGAAGCCGGCTTCTGCTTTCTGGCGGTAAATGCCGTCGACCCGGCCGGCTGCGCCAGACGTTCGGCCGCGGCGCCGTCGGCCAGTGGATCACTCGCCCGGATGGCGAGACTTCCTGGCACTCCCGCTTCGCCCAAGTACGCCTCCGCATATTGTGGATCGCCCGCCAACGTGATGTGGAGCACCTTTGTGGGGCGGCGGTTGTCGCTACGGGACCATACTTGAAAGCGCCGCTGTGCCCGAGCCGGGTGCGTCATTACGCGCGCGCGGTCTCCGGCTCTGCGTACACTGGCTTCGAGCTTCGCGCCGACGCCGGGATTATTGGCAATCTGTCGAACACCCGCATTGCGGCCCCGGTGGACCGGGGTCGAAGTGCGGGTTGACAGATCGAGTCCCGGTATACTGTTGAACGTATTCATGACCTCTTGTGCGATGCCATCGCCGAGGTAGCTCTTGTGCGCATCTCTGGTGGGATTGGTAGACGACGTCACGGCGATCGCAGTGATCGGCACGCCCGCTTCAGCACAGGTCACAATGTGCCTACCGGGCGGGCGAGTCAGCGCCCAGAACACGCTGCCCGTGATGATGCCCAAAAACGCGATCACCGCCAGTTCCGGTCGGCTTATCCGCTTCAGCCTGTGCACTTTCATGTTTAACCCACAGCGCTTTGCCATTTCCCGTCTCTGCGCGGGTTTCCTGAATTGCCATTTTTCGGCCAAACGTCAGCCGGGAGACCAATCAGGCAACGACCTCGGTCGATACGATAACCACAGCCCGAATCGAAATTGCTTTCATGGCAATTGGCGGGGAATAATCTGGAAATTCCACACGACTATTGTTAGCAGGATCCGCTTGCGGCGAGATGCGGTCTGTACGCCATCGCACACTCGCCGCGTTGCCGCCACTTCAATATTTCGCGACGATCTGCTCGACGAACAGCAAGCACGGGCGTACGAACTCCCGATCGATACGAATCCGGCACTCCCCCAAACATCGGTGCCGGCGGAGTGCCCGATGCGTTGATGTTCTAGCCCAGCGCGTAAGCGGCTGCTGGGTTCATCGCCATCAGCTGTAATTGGTGAGTATTGCCGATGGTGGTCGAATGTTCCGATGCCGTCACTGGAAACACGGCGCCGGCCGACCCGCCGGCACTGTTCAATGTGCCATCCGCGTCGACCATCACCCAATTGTTCCCGCACGGTGCCCGCGGATTAGGCGAAGCCGCCCTACCCTATTTCTCCTCCTTGCGTGCATTGCTCTTCACAGCAACCGATCCGGCCCATTGGCGATAAGGTAATCCACCAGCAGAGGATCCTCAATCCAACGGAAGCCGTTACTTTCTGGCAGGGTTCGGTAAGCACCCTTAACAAGCTAAGGAGACCCACGAGCTCAGCTACGCCTACGAATGCCGGGGATGCTGGTAGTGCTTTCCAGTTGAGACAAGAGCATCAGTTCCTGCGAGCGTTTTGCGACATCGGCCATGGTGGGAATGAGTTCATCGCGCGCCGTGGGGTGCGCCAACAGATATCCCTGCAGGTACATTCCGCGGTGCCCCAACAACATGGCAAACTGCTCGCGCCGCTCCACACCTTCGGCGGTGATCTCCAGATCGAGCCCTTGGCACAGCCCGATGATGGCCCGTGCGACCGCCGCAGAGCGTGCACTCGTATCGATTCCCGCAATCAAAGACCGATCCAACTTGATGCGACTCAGCGGCAACTGTTCCAGTGAGGCAAGAGAAGAGTAGCCCGTGCCGAAATCGTCGAGCGCGATGGCCACGCCGTGTGCACGCAGCTGTTTCAGGGCCTCGATTGTCGCCGGCCCGGTCTGCAAGACCGATTCGGTCAGCTCGATCTCGATGCACCGGGCTGGTAGTCGATGGGCATGTAGAAGTTCCTGGAGACGGTCCACGAACCCCTGATCCAACAATTGACGTGGGCTTACGTTGATGGCGACGCGTACCGCGGGCCACGCGCCGTGGTGCCAGTGCGCGGCCGTCTGCACCGCCATCCGCAGTACCCAATCGCTGATTTCGATGATGAGGCCGGATTCTTCGGCTATCGCGAGGAACTGACCGGGCAAGCTGAGGCTGCCATCCGGCATTCGCCAGCGGATCAATGCCTCGACCAGGGCCGTTTGGAGCGTCTCAACGCTCACCTCGGGTTGAAACACCAGTTCAAATTCACCTCTTTCCACGGCGCGGCGCAGGCCCTGCTCCGTCGCGAATTTGGCCACCGCGGCATCTAGCAGTTCCGGGGTGAATACGGATAACTGACTCCGCCCCAACGCTTTGGCCCGAAACAGTGCTGCGTCTGCGGCTTTCAATAAGGCGTCCGCCCCGTGCTCGTGGTCCGGATAGATGCTCGCCCCGACGCTCACGCTCACGATGAGTTCGCGCCCGTCGATCAGCAACGGCATCTGGAACGCCCGCACAATCCCCAATCCGGCCAGCCGGATGTCCTCGATGCTCGCGGCGTGTTCAACGACCACCGTAAATTCATCGCCTCCCAGTCTTGCCGCAAACCCGATTCCTTGCGTCGCCCCTTGCAGGCGCTGCGCAAAGCTCACGAGTACCCGATCGCCGAAAGCATGCCCCATGCTGTCGTTGATGTATTTGAAGTTGTCGATATCGAGGAACAATACACCGACCCGGGATCCGTCCGCCCGAGCCTGCTCGAGCGCCGCGTTGAGTAGCGCAAACAGTTCGCGGCGATTCGGCAGCGCGGTCAAGGGATCTTGCTCGGCTAATTCCTTGAGTTGATGCGTCCGCTCGGCGACTTTAACTTCGAGGCTCCGCTGATAGTGACAAGCCGCAGCCCGGGCGGCCGCTAGTTCCTCGGCCATCGCGTTGAATGCCACCGCCAGCGTATCGAGTTCCTTGATACCGCCCCGTAGCACCCGCACCGCGGAGTCGCCTCTGGCGAGTTTGACCGTCGCATCGAGCAGACGGCGCACCGGTCTCACGATGCTCAAAACGGTGCCTACGGCTATGAATGCCAAGAGGCCGAGAACGAGTACGCTAATCCACGCGATCAAGCGGCGCTTGGACCGATCATGCGGCCCCTGCGTCGTCACGGAATGGGTTTCCACGACCGCCGGGACCGAAACCGGACCGCCGGTAGCAGCCGGCGAATCCTCAGGCGGAGCGGCGGGAACCTCGGCGGATCTGTGGTTCGCCGCGCGAACAATGGGAATTTCCGGACCCTCCATCTTACGGGGAATGCTTGCCGCCAATTTCGCCGATTGTTGCAGCAATTCCTCGGACTGCTGACGCAGTTGCTGGCTCGCTTGCCGGATCGCCACGCGTAGAACGGCCAACCCGGCGACGCTTTGGTGCATATCGGTATACCAAGCAACACCCTCCGAGCGCTCAAAACTCTTCTCATTGGATTCCAGATCTTTTTGGGCGGCTTGTTCGCTCTTCATCAACCAGGCTATGTCCGTCTCGTCCTCGCGACCCGATGAGCCAAGGGCGGTGGAACTGCGTCGGAGTGCATCCACATCGGCACTCAGCTGCATCAGTGATTGCCGCGCCAGCACGCGCCCGAATATCTTCAACGAGCCATCCAAGGAGTTCTTGATGCGGCTGTTCAGCTCATCCAAGAGCTTTGCGTGCTCCCTCACCAAGTCGCGGCCGCGATCGCCCGCGATCACGAGCTCCGCGGCAAGCGTCTCGCATTGTTTGAGGCTGGAGGTGAGCCGCGCGATTGGTTTGCCGGGGATTGAAGCCGATCTTGCCACGAGATCTTTGAACTCATGGTCCAAGTTTGCAAGCGCCCGCCGATAGTCGTCCTCGGTTTGTTCCGTCTCGCTTGCGGCCCGCTCGATCACGGTGCTGCCGAAGCGATCGAGCGCCGACAACAAAGCGTCGGTGCTTACTTCGAGCCTGAGCGGAGGAGGGGGCAAGCCCGGGTCCGCGTCTAATGGTTTCGGCAACGCTACAGGCGCCGGTTCGATGCGCGTTATCTGGGTCGTTTTCTCAATGAGAACGCCCTGCTCCACAATGAAGTTGGCTGCCAGCACAAGGGCGCCGACACCAACAAAGGCGGTCGCAAGGTGGGCTGCAATTCCGGGCCGAAAGTGTTCTCCCACAGTCTTGCCGTATCCCCGGACCGTCTGCAGCCGGGGCTCTAACGCGTCGGTCACCAATCCCGAAAGTCGTCTTAGCAGATTCATAAGTCGCTACCCCGTGCAGGGTCGTCATGCAAAGTTTGATCGCATTGCAGCAGTGACGCTACTAATCATGTCTCGGATTCTTGCAGGGCATTCCGGACACAGCGCACAGTTGCTTGTAGGCAATGGCTCCAGCCCGAGCGCGCGCCCGCGACATGACCCGCGCTGCATTAACCCAGTGTGACGCGGGCGTAGTGGACTTTGCCGTCGTCGATGAGGCTGATCTTGCAATCCGCTGCGGATATTTTTTGATCATCGAGCGAGGCGCCAATGACCCCGCGGCACACGCCGCCGGGATTGGCCACGGAAATCTGATATCTGGACGAACCGTGCTTATAGGTGAATTCAAATCCGGTCCATTTACGCGGAATGCACGGATCAATCGCAAGAGTATTGCCATGTAGATGGATTCCGAGTATCCCCTCCATTGCGGTCCGGTACATCCAGCCTGCCGATCCGGTATACCAGGTCCATCCGCCACGGCCGACGTGCGGCTCTGCGGAATATACGTCGGCACATACCACATAAGGCTCGACTTTGTAGCGATGTATTCCAGCGCCGGTGCTTGCATGGTTGAGCGGATTGAGCAGTGAAAGGAGCTCTCCCGCGCGATCGCCGTCCCCCATCATCGCGAATGCCAGAGTGCTCCAAATGGCGGCGTGAGTGTATTGGCCGCCGTTCTCCCGCAGTCCGGGCGGATACGCCTTGATGTAGCCCGGGTCGTGAGATGAATGATCGAACGGGGGCGTGAACAGCTTGACCAATCCGTCGCTACGACTGACCAATTGAGCATTGACAGCCGACATGGCTTGCGCGGCACGCGCAGGGTCTCCGCCGCCGGAGATCACCGCCCACGACTGCGCGGTGGAGTCGATGCGGCACTCATCATTGAGGGCCGAACCAAGCGGCGATCCATCATCGTAATAGCCGCGTCTATACCAGTCTCCGTCCCACGCTTCGCGCTCGATGGCCTGCTGGATGGCGAACGCGTGCCTACGCCACCGCGCCGCGCCGGCGGTGGAACCACGCTGGTCTGCGACGACCGCGAACCTCAGCAATGTCGAGTGGAGGAACCAACCGAGCCATACGCTCTCGCCGCGGCCTGCAGCACCGACGCGGTTCATGCCATCGTTCCAATCACCGTCGCCGAACAACGGCAGACCATGCGAACCCGTCGCAAGGCTCGAGTCCAACGCAAGACTGCAGTGCTCGAAGAGTGACGCTTCCTTGGCCGTAGCTTCGGGGGAGCCGAAAATCTCGTGCTGGTCTGGCGCCAAGGGGATCCCCTCCAAGAAGGGCAGCATTTCGTCGAGCAGCGGCCAATCCCCGGTAACCTCCAGATAGTGCGAGACGACAAATGGCAACCAGACGCGGTCGTCGGATATGCGGGTTCTCACGCCTTGCCGGGAAGTGGGAACCCACCAGTGCTGAACATCGCCGGCCTCGAATTGGCGGGCGGCCGCGCCCAGAATATGCGCTCGCGCGAGCTCGGGACGCGCAACGCATAGAGCCATGACATCCTGTAGTTGATCGCGAAAGCCGTAGCCGCCGCTCGATTGATAGAAGCCTGTGCGTGCCCACACACGGCAAGCCAGTGTCTGGTACAGCAGCCACCCGTTCATCAATAGGTCAATGGCCCGATCCGGCGTCTTGACCTGAATGGCGCCGAGCGTCTGGTCCCAATAGTCGGCGACCGATTTGAGCACTCCATCCAGATCGATGCCGCGATAACGCTCGATTAGCGTTATTGCCGCAACCTTCGACTCTCCCTCCCCCAACACTAGAACGAGTTCCTTCTCTTCTCCGGGGCGCAGGGAGAACTTCGTTTGCATTGCGCCACAAGGATCGAGCCCGCCGCCGACCCGGTTCGACAAGCCATTTGTCGCCATGAGAGCTGCCGGCGCCGCAAGCACGCCATGCCGGCCTATGAATTCGGCCCGATCGCCGGTACAGGTCTGCTGCTCGCCCTTGAGATCCATGAAGGCGACGCGAGTTTGAAAGTCCGTGCGCCACGGATTACGCGCCAGCAACGCGGCGGTCTTCGGCTCGATTTCCGTGACGATGAACGGCGCCGTCCGGCTGCGCTGGTTGCCCAGCACCCAGTCCACATAGTGCGTGATCGACAGATGCCTCGGGTCACTGGAGCGGTTGACCATTTTCAGGCGGCTAATCTTGACAGAATCCTCCAGCGGTACGAACTGCGTCAAATCAAGAGCAATGCCGTGCGAGGTGTGTTCGAACCGACTGTAACCAAACCCGTGATGGATCAAGTAGCGGGAAGCCGCCCGGCGGATCGGCAAAGGCGTCGCGCTCCATAATTCGCCGCTGCCTTCGTCCCGGATGTAAATCACTTCCGAGAGCGCATCGCTGACCGGATCATTCGACCAAGGGGTGAGTTGGTTCTCGCGAGCATTCTGCGACCATGTGCTGCCGGCCCCATCCGCTGACACTTGAAAGCCGAAGTTAGCATTCGCGATCACGTTGATCCAGGGCGCGGGCGTTCGTTGGCCCTCTTCGAGCACCGTGACATACTCCCGACCGGCGGCGGCGAAGCCGCCCACACTGTTGAAGTACTCGAGTGTCGGCAGCGCCGTGGGCGTATCGGTGCGAGAGGGTGGCGGCGGATTTGTCAGCCGAAATCGCGACGCAGGCGCTGGCTCCTGCAAACGCGCCAGTTGATCGCTCAAGGCGCCGCAGCTCGCGACGAATATGGCGCGCGCCGCCGTCTGCAACAGATCAATGCTGGACGCGGACATCAAGTCCCCGCGAAGCGCGAAAATGGCGCCACGGCGCGCGCCGTCCTCGGTCCGGCCGCTCGATAGCGAGGTCCTGATCGCCGAATCGATCGCGAGTTGCAGATGTGAAGCGTAGGACGGCGGCCGATCATTCAGGATGACGAGATCCACGGCCAATCGTTTCAGGCGCCAATACTCGTATGCACGCAACAATTGCTTGACGATCTCGAGATCGTTCTTGTCATCGATGCGAACGAGCACGATGGGCAGGTCGCCGGAAACTGCGAACGTCCACAAGGCCGACGGCCCCAACTGGTTCTTGCCGATTATCTCGCGGGTTGCACGCAGCGACGCATCTGCGTACAGCACGCGATTGGCGATGCGCTGGAATTGCTGCGCGACATCGAAATCGATTCCCAGGTGGCGCAGTTGGACCTGTGCCTGGGTCCATGCCAGTGTCTTCGCCCGATCGTACGCCGCTGTGTCCTGGTGTTTGTCCGCGAGCGATAACGCGTGGGCCCGGCTCAGAGCCATAATGGTCCAGAACGCGACCCGCACCGTTTCTCCCGGCGCTACCTTCACCCGACGGCGCAATGCAAGTATCGGATCAAGCACCGTACCGGTCGTGTTCGAGAGTGGCCTCGCGTCCACGATTGATATTGCATTGCGCAAGTCGCGTCCCCGGCCGACGAAGCGCTCTCGATCGGTCTCGAATTGCATAGCGCCGACCGCTTCACCTTCGACCACGCTCACCAGAGCGGCCCATAACTGCTGCTCGGCCGGCTCTCTATTGCGTCGAGTGGCAAGCAACGCGCCTGCCGCCGCCACGAATTCGGTCTGGACAAATAGTTTGGCAAGGGCGGGATGCGCGGAGTCGGCGTCCGGAGTCGTCAAAACCACCTCGGAGTACGTCGTAAGCTCGATTTCGCAGGCTCGACTGCCGGTATTCGTAATCGATACCCGCCGCACCTCCGCGTCATCCTCCGGCGACACGAGGATTTCGGTCGCAGTGACGATAGCGCCGTCCCTACGAGTGATCTCCGCGCGCTCCTCAAAAAACGCCACCTCGTAGCTGTCTGGTTCACGGCCCACGGGTTGGTACCCAGCGGACCACACTGAGCCGTTTGTTACATCGCGCAAGAATACGTAAAGCCCCCAGGCGTCGCAGGTCGGGTCTTCGCGCCATCGCGTCACAGCGATATCACGCCAACGGCTGTAGCCGGAGCCTGCCGCCGTGATCATCACGGAATAATTGCCGTTCGATAGCAAGTGCGTGCGCGGCGCTACGCTGTGAGGCGAAGTGAAACGGCTTGGAACATTCCCCGCCAATTCGCGAAATTGCAGTGAGGATTGTACGTGGTCGAACCGCGGTTGCGACAGATCGGTGTCGCGCGGGGCTCTCTCCTGTAGGAGCAACTCCGTTGCTTGGATCATCGGATCGGCGTGAAACAGATCGCGCATCGCTCCATCGTTCAAGACATTGGCGATCGAGACCAGAATCATCGCCTGGTGATGCGCCATATAGGCCCGTACGGCAACCACCACTTGGCCCTCCGGCAGTCGCGATGGAGTGAAGTCCAACGCCTCATACCAGCCGAACCGGCCGCGGCCACCGAGGGCTTCCAGTCGCTCGAAATTGCGGATTGCTGCCTTGGGATCGATCATCGCGGCCAAGGCGGTCGCATATGGCGCGACTACCGCCTCCTCACCCAATCCGCGCCGCAGGCCGAGGTCAGGCACCCCGAAACTGGAGTATTGATAAGTCAGTTCGCGATCACGCGCGTTGAAGGCGGACTCGGAAACCCCCCACGGGAGATTGCGTTCGGCGCCATATTTGATCTGCCGCCGGACGATGAGACGTGAGGTATCGCCGAGTACGCTGCCGTCCGGCTCACGCATGATGAGGCCCGGCATCAGATATTCGAACATGGAACCGGACCAAGAAACGAGCGCGGAACCGCGACCGACCGGAGTCAGCAGGCGGCCGAGTCGAAACCAATGACGCACCGGCAAATCGCCCTTCGCGATGGCGAAAAAGCTGGCGAGACGCGCCTCTGAAGCCAATAGATCGTAGCAACCCGGATCCAGGGCACCCTCTCCTACCCGAAAGCCGATTGACAGCAGCTGCCGATTCGGTTCCACGAGAAAGCCGAAATCCATGGCAAGCGCGAAAGCCCGCACTCTGCGCGCGAGCGCCGCCGCACGCGCATCGAGTTCCCGCAATACGATCCCGTCCGCTCCGGCATCGCGCGCGTGACTCAAGATGTTGTCAACGAGCAATCTGGACCATTTCCGCAGCGGGGCGTTGACGCCCCCGCCGCGTTCGCGGGTAACCGCCTGCGCGACCTCGACGATCCCTTTCGCGTGTTCCTCGAGAACGGCGAGTAGCGGTGCGAAATCCTCGGGCCCGCGGCCGTTCAATCGCATTGACGCGCGAAAGCCCTCCACCGCGGCGTCCAGCCGGCCGACTGAAACGCCGTACCGGCGATCGTCGTGCCCGCGCGCGACACGCTCCAGAAGGTCCAGAGTATCCTCGATTCCGGCCACCGAGACGCTCATCGAAACCGGCTTGGCCGTCCACTCGCGGCACGCACCTTCGAGCGTCACTAGATGGCCAGCCAAATTCCCGCTATCCACAGTGGAAATATATTTCGGATCGAGCGGCCGCAGATCACGCGTGTCGTACCAGTTGAACAGATGCCCGCGATATGTTGCCAATTTCTCGAGCGTCGCGCACGTCGCTTCGAGCCTGTCCATTGCATCGAGCGCACCCAGCCAACCGAAGTTTCGCGCGGACACGATCGACAACAAGTACAGACCGATATTGGTCGGGGACGAGCGATTCGCGATGACGGGGTTCGGCGTTTCTTGGAAATTGTCGGGCGGCAGCATGTTCTGCTCGCCGGTGACAAAAGTGTCGAAGAAGGCCCAGGTCTGACGTGCGATCATTCGCAACGCATGGCGATCGGCTTCCGTCAGCGGCTCGAGAGGGACGGCCGGCGCCGGCGAACTGACCCGCCGGGCAATGGCCGGTGCGCATGCCCAGGCCAACAGAAAGGGTGCGGCCATCCACGGAATTCCATGCGACGAGGCGAGGAGAACCAAGGTAATGGCTGCGCATAGCAGAACGCCGCCCCACATGCGACGGTAGAACTGCAGGGTGCTCGATAATGCGCCTGACTTCGATTGCGCAGTCGTCGTCCATTCCAAAAGATGGCGATGTGTGATGGACATTCGATACAACGCGCGGCCGATGGCGTCGCTCATGACCCACGCGTTGTCCGACCAGAAAGCCAGGCGCAAGGCCAGCATCGACAGCGACTGGCGGAGGTCCTTGCGCGCGCCGCTGAAGTAGCTACGGCTCGTGAAATCCGTAAACCGCGGTGCCAAGCGAACGCCCAACGGCATGAGTACCGGAAAAGTCATCGTCGCCAGCAGGAACAGCGTCCAAGGGAGGGGAGCGGATCCCAACCAACTTAGACACAGGGCCAGTAGACATGCGGGGCCCAGGAGCGAACGGCGCAGGTTATCGAGCATTTTTAGCCGGCCGAGAGAGGAAATCGTGACATGCAGTCCGAGTATCCAGGGGAGCAACTGCCAATCGCCTCGAGTCCAACGGTGCTGGCGCGCGCTGGCGACGTCGTATCGCGATGGGTACTCCTCCACCACCTCGATGTCCGATGCCAAGCCGCAGCGCGCATAGAGTCCTTCGAACAGATCGTGACTTAGGAGGCGGTTCTCAACGACGCGGCCTTCGAGCGTCGCATCGAAGACTGCGACCTCGTAGATTCCTTTACCGACATACGATCCCTCGCCGAACATGTCTTGATAGACGTCCGATACGGCAAACGCATAGGGATCGATGCCGCTTGGGCCGGAAAAGACGCTTTGAAAAATCGACGATTCGAGACCTGCCGCAAGCGCCGGTGTGACGCGCGGCTGAAGAATGCCGTAACCTGCGATAACACGCCGGCTCGCCGCATCGACCACCGGGCGATTCAATGGATGAGCCATCTTGCCGATCAGCGCCAGAGCGGCCCCGCGCGGCAGCCGAGTGTCCGCGTCGAGACAGATGACATACCGTACTCCGCTCGGAACCCACGGTGATCGGCCCTCGATGGCGATGAAGCTCGTATCCTCGGCGCCAAGCAACAGCCGGTTGAGCTCTTGCAGCTTACCGCGCTTCCGTTCCCACCCCATCCACCGTCCCTCGGCGTGGTTCCATTGCCGCCTGCGATGCAGCAAAATGAAGCGATCGGCGCCACGAACAGTGCCATGAACTCGATTGAGTCGGGCAATTCCCGCCGCCGCTGCCGCCAAGAGTTGCGCGTCCGGCGCGACGGTTTCCAAGTCTGCGTCCAGCCAGTCGGACAGCAGAGCGAAATGAATCTCCCCGTCTTGCGTGGCAAGGTAGTGGACCTCGAGGCTGGTCACCTGCCCATCGATGTCGGCGAGACTCGTCAATAGCACCGGCAACGCGACAATGGTCCGCAGCTCCGGTGGCACCCCATCGATCAACTCCAGCGCAGGTAGCGGTCGCGGACGGCAAAAATGCGTAACCCAAAGATTGACCGCCGCCGTTGCGGCCTCTGATGCCGCCAGCAGGGCCAGCGCCACGGCTATTGCGGCCAAGGCGGCATTGTGATGCGGCGTGCCCGCGAATCGAAACCAAGCCGCCGTCGCTACAGCGCTTATTACTGCGACGCTTCCCGCATAGCCGGCGACCCCCGATGCGCGCGTCCAGCGGGCAACGCGCTGATTCCATGGGATATGGTAAGCGAGTTCTCGCTCGAGTGCGGGCAGCCCCTCCGCGACGAGATAGTACCCCGGTTCATGCTCACGCAGCGTTGCGCCCGGCACGGTATCGCCCGCGCTTTGCCCCGCGGCGCGCCGTGCCGCATCTACAGCCCGACGTGCGACGTCCATTTCGGAATAGCGCGAATGGCGCGCGAGCTCCTCGATAGCATGACGATACAGATCACGAGTGGCAAAATCGAAACTTCCGAAGCTGCTCTCGTCGCGCATGAATTCATCGACGAGGCTGACGCTTTCGAAGAACTTCGCCCAGTCAACCGACGAAATGAGCCTCAAGCTCGTAATTATATTGCGGACGCTGACATTGACCGCGCCTTGAGTATGATGATCGCTGTGGACGACTTCGTCGGCGTTGGTATTGCCCTCCGCCAGCTTCCCATTCAGCCATGACAGAGCCGGTGTCGTCGCGGGATCTTGGTCGCGCAATCTTTGAAGCAGCTGCGCTGCAAAGGCATTCGGCAGCGGTCCTGCCTCGATCTCCCGAAGGCGGCGCGAACTCGGGGCGACGGGCGCGTCATCTCGAAGTAGCTCATCGGCCAAGGCGTCGGCTCTTTCTCTGAACGTCAACCGCTGCACAATCCCCACGGCGAGCCGGCTCAAATTATTGATCAACACGACCCGCAATGTGATGGCGAGGGCCCACAGCTCCCCGACCGTGAGCGGCTGAAAGCGCTGATAGGCGCGGCAGAATCGGTACAGCGTAGCCGCGTCGAAACTATTGTCGGTATGCGCAACGATCGCCGAGGCAATTCCGTAGACGCGCGGATAACCGCGTAAAGGACCGGTCGCTAGCTTTGGCAGTTCCCGGTAAAACCCGGCGGGAAGGTCGCGACGAATCATCCGGATGTGCTCATCTACGATGTAGTAGTTGTCCACCAGCCAATCCGTGGCAGGCGTGACCGCTTTGGCGCGGCGCATGCGTCTTAGAAGCGTTTGGTAAGCCGAGCTCAGAACCACCGAGTTGTCGCGCAGCCGCGCATGCAGTGAAATGGCGCCGGAGTTCGTGCGCGCGACTTCTTGCGTTTTCGCTAGAATTGCTGCGTGTTGCTCGAGTCGCTCGACACTGAAAAGCTCGCCTGAAATCGGCTCCTCGATACCGGGCGCCCGCCGCAACAGCGCAGCAGCATGCAAGCCACTCCAAACCGCACGAATACCGACCCTCATATGGAAGCGGGCGCGCGACCGGGATAGTCTAACGGTCGCCGCCCTGCGGCTCAGATCGACGGAGGATTTTTCGGAACCAGCGACCAGTTCCCCCTGACGCTCCAGAATCCGCCAAACCCGCGGTATCCGGGGCGCCGCGGTGGCCGCTGATTTGCTCGATATGAATCCGGAAATACATGAATTCCATCAGACGCGCTTTCCCGTGAAGTACCGTCTCCACATATCCGGGTTCCCACCATATGGGGTGCGTTTGCAGCAGCTTGTATGCCTGCTGGCGATCCGCTACTAAGGCGGCCGCATCGGTTAACTCTTCATATTTTCCAAAAACGATCACGGAAGCCCAGTCCTGGGGGTTCACTATTTCGTCAACGAGCACGCAAACCAGGGGATTTGCGCGCATCCAAGTAATTTTTTGTCCCAGCGTGGAGAAGCCGTATAGGTGGTTGTCGTCATACGCGCAATGCATCGGCGTGACGTAGGGTTGGCCTTCATGGGCACAGGCCACGCGGCACAACCTTGCGCGCGTCAGCAACTCGATACTGGCTTCCCGGCTCATGTCTTGTATCCACATACGAATATTTCCGGTTCCGGACACGACATGGAGATGCAAGTCTCATTTTTCTCGATTGAGCAATGCAATGCTCTCCGGGCTGTCCGAGATCTCGATATGTACTTACCGCAGCAAGGGCTGGCGGCATTCCGATGGAACACGCAATCGCGTGGTCACAGGACTCCAATCACTGACTAATCTAAGTAGATTCCACCACGGATAAGTGCGGCATCGGACAAACGACGGATTCGTGTTCGTGATCCAATGCCACGTCGGAATCATTAATGTAAAGGGGAATATCATGTATATCGGCGGCGGATTAATTGGACTCATTCTGATCGTGGCTTTGGTTGTTTTCCTCATGCGTAGAGTCTGAATGCTCTCGGCATCCGGCTTGAATTGTTTCTCTGGAGATTGATTACGCACTTGAAAACACTAGGTGTCCAGAGGGGCGGGTCGCCAATACGACCACGGATTGACGATTGTTCATTGGGGCGCGCTGTGGCGCCCCAATGAGCGAAGACGGGCGCTGGTCAGTGATTAGAGGCGTCGCCCTTGAATGAACTGAACGAGAATCAGCACTACAGCGATGACCAAGAGCACATGAATGACACCGCCCATCGTGTACGAAGTCACGAAGCCCAGAAGCCAGAGAATGATTAGTACAACGGCAATGCTGTAGAGCATGATGGTTCTCCTTAGGCCAAAATCGGCTGTTCCATGGGCGGGCGGTGCTGAATGCCCGCGGCGGACCCGGTTGGCAGCTGCCTGAATCGCTGCCCGGCCAACTGCCGCGGAATCTCGAGCGGACGATTCGTTTCTCGTTTGACTACCCCGTAGCACTCGCACGAGCGGGACTCTAGACCGCTTCGATCGACCACGGCAATGTGGCCGCGCTGGTAGCGGATGGATCCCGCGATCTGCAGCTTGTGGGCGGCCTCCGTTACGCTTTCACGGCGGACACCCATGAGTTGGGCAATCTGTTCCTGGGTGATCGCCAGATCGGTCGTTGCCTGCCTATCCAAAAACATGAGCAACCAGCGACACAGCTGCTGATCGATCGAGTGGTGCCGATTACATACGACTGTTCGGGCCACCTGCGCAATGTAAGACTGTGTATATCGAAGAAGCACACTCAGCATCGAGCCGCCGTGCTCGCACTCTTTGTTTAGCCACTTGCGCTCGATTCGGTAGCCCCGGCCCGCGCTCAATACCGCGGCGCGGCTTGGCGCCCGGCCACTGCCCAGGAGGACGTCGACACCGGCGAAGCCTTCCGGGCCAATGAGCGTCACGGCGTCTGCCCGACCGTCGGCCATCACGTACGAGATAGCAATGACCGATGTCATGGGAAAATAAAGATGACGGACATTCATCCCCGGCTCGTGGAGCACATCTCCGAGCGGCATGACAATCGGTTGAAGGTTCTTCCTGACCCGCTCCCATTCGATCGCGGGCAGCGCCGCCAGCAACATGTTTGAAGGAGCAGAGACGCCATGGCAAGCTGGACTGGGCATGACGACCTTCTTTGGCGAAGCGATTGCGCTTTGACCATAGCGGGGCGCCATGTCATTTGCGATACGGAAAAACGCGTAGCGACTCTGTACCATACCGAACATAGCGGCGGCCGTCAGTCCATCCGAGGAAGCAGGTTGCGTGTCGCGCGCGATAGCTGTACGAGGCTTGGTAGCGTGACCAGCAGCAGCTGCGGATTCAACGGCTTTTGGGTCAGCCAAACCACGACTTCGGTCATGCGGTGGAACTTCGCGTGGCTCACGTCCCCCGTCAATATGATGACGGGCGGGGCATAGTTGAGGACTTTTCGAATTTGCTTGGCGACTTCAACTCCATTCATCTGGGGGCCAAGGTTAAAGTCCACAATCAAGACATCGGGCTGAAGGCCCTCGCTCGCGAACTGGAGCGCCTCTGTTCCGCTGGCGGCGCTGCGCACCCCGTATCCGTCGGCGCGCAAAAGGACCAGCATTGATTCGCGCACTAGCCTCTCGTCATCGACATGCAAAATCAATCCTGCGGTGCCAGTCACTGGGAAGCTCGCTCTTGTCTTAAATCTTTAACCAGACTACAAGGTCTGTATTCCGTTACCATAGCCAATTACCCGTAGCGGCTAGCGTCAATCCAAATTCATAAGACCTGTGAATTCATTGACTTACCCGCTGCGGAGGTACATTGCAAAATGCTGCGTTCAAGGGGCTGATAGGCGCGATTCACGAAAACTTTAAGGCAGCGCCATGGATTCGATTTCCGACCAAAGTCAGCCGCGTATCTCAATTGATCCCTCGTTGCTGCAAGCCTGGGCTGACGTCTTGGAGAACATCCCCGACGCGGTGTTCATTGTCGGTGGGATGGCGAGCGGCGGGCAGATCCTCTACTTGAACTCCCAAGCGACTCGCATGTTCGGCTATGAGCGCAGCGAGCTCCTCAATCAATCGATCGACATACTCGTGCCTCCGCCCGTGAGGGAACGGCATATGCGGCATCGCAGCGAATACGCGCGTGCCCCGAAACTGCGCGCCATGGGTGCCGACCTCGCCTTGCTGGGTCGTCGCCGAGATGGCACGGAATTTCCGATCGATGTGCTGCTCAATCATAATGACCGCACCAGCTCACCGGCCACGATCGCAATCGTTCGCGACATGACGGATCGTCAGCGATTGGAGGACGCCCTCACCCAGGCGCGGGATTCGGCAATTCGCGCCAATGAAGTGAAATCGCGATTCCTCGCCGCTGCCAGCCATGATCTGCGCCAACCCCTGCAGACTATCTGGAGTCTGCAGTCAGTGTTGGCGCGGGCCTTCAAAGATACCGAATACGCTCCGCATCTCGCGCTGCTTGAGGAAGCGGTGCATAGTATGGATCACATGCTGTCCTCCCTGGTCGACATCAATCGACTAGAGAAGGGAGCCATCCAACCGATAATTCGTGATTTTCCGTTGCAGGAGATTCTTCCGCTGCTACGCTCGGAATTTGCCTATGCGGCGTCAACCAAGTCGCTTGCCTTGGAAGTTGAGGACTCCCGCGAGTTCGCGCGCAGCGACCCGATGCTCTTGCCGGTGATTCTGCGCAATTTGCTCGGCAATGCGATCAAGTACACCAAACAAGGGGCTATTCAGCTACGAGTTCGCGCCGACGGCCCGCAGCTATTCATCGACATCGTCGACAGCGGACCGGGCATCCCCCCTGAGCACCTGCAGCGACTTTTCGAGGCCTTCTATCAGATTGATAACCCGAACCGGGATCAGAGCCAAGGCGTCGGGCTCGGACTTTCGATCGTGCAAACCATCTGCCGGCTCCTCGATCACTCGGTAACCATTGATTCGCGCGTTGGCAACGGGTCCACCTTTACGGTGCAGCTCGCGCGCGGGGTGGCGAGCGAATTGCCCACGAAATTGGTGCCGCCGACCTCATTGATGCCGACCGCGCCGGCCGGCGTCATCAAGGTGCTGCACATCGAGGACGATCCAGGCATTTCGCGATCCATGGCGATGCTGTTGCGCCTCGAGGGATATGAGGTTATCGGAGCGGCGTCGCGCGACGAAGCTCTGCAGCAAATTGAAATCCACGGCCTGCGGCCGGATCTGATATTGAGCGATTTTCAGCTACCGATGGGGTTCACCGGCGACGAGATCGTTGCCGAAATCACAGCCCACCTGCCATTTAAGCCTCCTACGATCATGCTCACCGGTGACATTGCCGAAAGACACGTCAAAAAGGCCATGTTGGTTGCAGACCGGATTTTGCCCAAACCGGTGGATATCAACCTGCTCCTGCGTGAAATTGCGGATCTATTGGGCACGCGTCGCTGACGTTGACTTCGAACAAGGTGCTGGCATTGGCGACGCTATTGAGTACAGTGGGGTACAAACGGTGTTGAACCTGCCGCCAGGGGATAATCGTTTTACCTCAACAGCCATCGCATGATGCGCCGCCACGCAACCGAAGGGCACCTGCGCTGAAGCGGATGCCCGACAGCGCATTTGGCAGGGCCTGGGCCCGCCTGAAGAAGCACCCGCTTGCCAGGGTTGGACCCGGACCCATCACGGGCGTAGCCGACGACGATCCCAGCGGCATCGCCACCTACTCTCAGGCGGGCGCGCAATTCGCGCTTAACATGTTGTGGACCATGCCCCTGGCATTCCCGCTGATGGCCGCGATCCAATACATCTGCGCGTCGATTGGCCGGGTCACAGGCAGGGGACTCGCCGCCAACATCAAGGAGGCGTTTCCGCCCGTGATAATCCAGTCGGTCGTGCTGCTGCTGCTGGTTGCCAACACTCTCAACATTGCCGCCGACGTGGCTGCCATGGGGTGTGCGCTTCTTGAAGTGGTTGACGCTTTCACTGCTGGCGTACGCGGCCGTGCTGTTTACGGTTCATGTGCCCTGGGGTGACGTGATGCTGCGCACCGTGTGGCCTGATTTCACGCCCGATGCCACCGCGGCGGCCGTGGTGGTCGGCGTCTTTGGAACGACCATCAGCCCGTATCGATTTTTCTGGCAGGCGTCCGAGGAGGCCGAGGATATGCGCGCTGGCGCGGGCGCGCGGCCGCTGCTGCAGGATGCGCCTGCGGGCACCGGGGAGCTGCGGCGCATTCGCTGGGATACCTGGAGCGGCATGCTCTACTCTGATCTTACCGCCTACTTCATCATCTTGGCGACGGCCGTGACATTGCACGTCGCGGGAATCACCGACATTGAGACGGCGGCACAGGCTGCAAGCGCGCTCCGGCCGCTGGCGGGGGAGTTCGCGTACATACTCTTTGCCTTGGGGATTCTCGGCGTCGGCCTGATCGGCGTGCCGGTCCTTGCGGGCCTGGGCATTCAATACCTGCCCGTCACCCCGATGAAGGCCCTGTTTTGGAGCGCGGTCATCAATGGGGTGGTGGCCGTCCCTCGGATGGCGGTGATCATCTTGCTGGTGTCAAAGAAAGCGGTGATGGGCACCTACGTCGCGAGCCGGCCGATTGTCATCCTCAGCTGGATCGCAACGCTGGTCATGGGCGCGGCCGCGGTGCGCATGTTCGTGCCCGACTAACAGCCGGGATGCCACCCCCGTGCAGCAATGTACGTAAGGGATGCGCCACAACGGTTCCGCCGGATTCGGGACACCCCTAGATGCTGCGTGGAAGCTCGGATGTTGCCGCGGTCGCGTTTCCGACATCCTTCAACAAGGAGCAGGTGAGGGACCGTCATGCCTACCGGGACTGTTGGCGACTGGTCGAGCGTAAGTCCGAATTCTCAACGCGCGATCTCTCTCGTCCGGATCGGGATCGAGGACGACCTTGCTGGCATTTCTCACTGATCGACTCCGGCCGATTGCGGCCGCCTCTTTAGCGATGGGAAGCAATTTCGATGCCCCGGCCGAATAAGATGGACTTTCAGAAACTTCGCGCGGAAATGGTCGAGCGGCAAATCTCGCACCGTGGCGTGCGATCGGCGTTGGTGCTTGAGGCCATGCGCAGCGTGCCCCGGGAAGAGTTCCTGCCGGAGGATATGTGGGAATTCTCCTATGAGGATGCCCCACTTCCCATCGCCGAGGGGCAAACGATCTCCCAGCCGTATATCGTCGCCATGATGACCGAGGCGCTGGGCCTCGAAGGCGGCGAGAAAGTGCTCGAGATCGGCACGGGGTCGGGCTACGCGGCCGCCGTGTTGGCGAAAATCGCGAAAGATGTTTACACGGTCGAGCGTATCGGGCAGCTCGCGGAAAAATCAGCGGCGACACTCTCGCACCTCGGGTACCACAATGTCCACGTGCTGCACGGCGACGGAACGCTTGGCTGGCCCGATCACGCGCCCTATGATGCGATCATCGTGGCGGCAGGCGGACCTCAGGTCCCAGAATCGCTGAAGGCGCAACTCAAACTCGGTGGTCGTCTGGTGATTCCGGTGGGAACCCTTCGGCGACTTCAGGAATTGGTGCGCGTGACCCGCGTCGCCGAACATGAATACACCACGACGGAACTCGCGGATGTACGTTTCGTTCCCTTGGTGGGAGCGGAAGGCTGGACCGAGCCGCGAAGGCGCACCGAAAAGACGCCAGATGGCACGCTGGCGGATGCGATCACGCGATCATGCGAGAAATTCACGTCGATTGACTCCGTGAATCTCGAGCCATTGCTGCGAAGAATCGGCGACGCGCGAGTGGTGCTTATCGGCGAAGCAACTCATGGGACATCTGAGTTCTACCGTATGCGCGAGCGGATCTCGCGCGAGCTGATCGAGAAGAAGGGCTTTTCCTTTGTTGCCATCGAGGGTGACTGGCCGGATGCGGCCCGGATCGACCACTATGTCCGGCACCGCAAGGTGCCGCCTTCCGAGTGGACGGCATTCGCCCGGTTTCCGAAATGGATGTGGCGCAATCAGGAGGTGCGCGAGTTTGTGGATTGGCTGCATGACCGCAATTCGCGAGTCGAGCCGAGCGATCGAGTCGCATTCCACGGTCTCGATCTCTATAGCATGTATCACTCGATTCGCTCAGTCCTGGATTACCTCGACAGGGTCGATCCGAAGGCCGCCGAGGTGGCGCGGCGCCGCTACGGATGCCTGACTCCGTGGCAGTCGGACCCCGCGGTGTACGGCCAGGCGACTCTGAGCGGTCAGTATCAGACCTGCGAGGGCGACGTCACCTCCATGCTGACGGATCTGCTGCAAAAGCGCCGGGCCTATGCCGAACACGATGGCGAGCGGTTTTTAGACGCGGTGCAAAACGCCCGCCTGGTCGCCAATGCGGAACGCTATTACCGGACCATGTATTACGGATCCCGCTCCTCGTGGAATCTGCGCGACAGTCATATGTTCGAGACGCTGAGGAATGTACTGACTTTTCACGGGTCGCAAGCCAAGGGAATCATCTGGGCGCACAATTCGCATGTGGGTGATTCCGGCGCCACTGAGATGTCGACTCGCGACGAATACAATATTGGCCACCTCTGCCGGCAGGAATTCGGCGATCTGAGCTATTCCATCGGCTTCGGGACGAATAGCGGCACGGTCGCCGCTGCCTCGAACTGGGACGAGCCCATGCAGGTCAAGACTGTGCGTCCAGGCCTGGCGGGAAGCTACGAGCGGCTATGCCATGAAACCGGCAATCAGCGCTTCCTGCTGCCGCTGCGGGGGTTGGGTTCGACGACGCCCTTGGGGGGATTGTTGCAGCCGAGACTCGAACGGGCGATCGGCGTGATCTACCGGCCGGAGACCGAACTTCAAAGCCACTATTTTGAGGCGGTGCTGCCGCGCCAGTTCGACGAATACATTTGGTTCGACGAAACCAAGGCCGTGACCCCGCTGCGAACCGAGGAGCTCAAGGGCCTTCCCGATACCTATCCATTCGGTCTTTGACCAGTGGCGTTTGTCGACGTCGGCAATTCCTGACCAAACCGCCAATTATCGATCCTTGGCGTACCCCCGGGGATTTCCTCGCTATCCGCTGTTCGCGAGTACGCAGTTGGTCCCGGCAATGTAACCCTGGCAAGTTGCGCGGGCCAACCCATGTTGGCTGAAGCCCCCCGCAGACTCGCCGCCGCAAAAAAGACCAGGGATGACGGCGCCGCTCATATCGAGCACCTCGCATTTCCCGTTGATTCTCAAGCCCGCGCGCGTATCGTGCACGTTGGGTGTCGCCCACGCCGCGTAAAACGGCGCCTTCGCAATCTTATAGAGCGGCTTTGCTTTGCCGAAGTCAGAATCCACGCCCGACTCGACAAAAGAATTATATCTCTTGACACTCTCTTCCAGCTTGGCAGCCTCCATAGGGATCCGCTGATGCCGCATCTTGATCACGCCGGCAAGCTCCGCCAGCGTGTTGGCGGTAAAGAAAAAGCCCTCCTTGAAATCGACGCTGGGCGGTCTCGGATCCCAGCTCTCGCGCGCAACGGCATCGGCGTCGAAGATCGCCCAGATGGGGCCTCCGCCGTTGTATCCGTCGCTGAAGCCGGCGAGCGCGGCGTTGAGAAAGTTGCTCGGATTGTATTTGATGTTCTTGGCGTTAAGGTAACTTCCTTGAACGTAGGGCTTGACGGATCCGAAGTTATTGGCGGTAAAGCCGCCTTGGGTTTCGTCGTAGAAACGGCTTCCCTGCATATTTACCAAGATAAGATCCTGCCAGTCCGCCACCCGTAGTCCCGTCGCGCGGGCCTTGTCGAATACCGGGCTACCGGGCATCCAACTCAACATTTGCATGCTGAAGGGTAGGTATCCGTATTGACAGCCAATGAACTCAGGTTTGCTCAACACCGACCCGAATTCACCGGTCTGATTGCAGAGCCCCCACAGCGATGCGCCGATGGCCATCGCCGCCAATTCGCCACTGGCATCCTGATTGGACCATGGCATACCACCGAGACCACAGTATTCCTCGGTAAGGCGGGGATCAAACATGCGGCGAAAATTGACATTCCCGGTCGAGCCGCCGGTGCCGATGATAACCGCCTTATGTGCGCGAATCCGCCGCGTCTTGCCGTTGTTGTCCGCCACGATGCCAAGGACACGCCCCGAGTGCGGGCTCTCCCGAACGATCGAACTCATTCGGTGTTCGAGCAAAATCTTGACTCCGATTTTCTCCGCAACAGCGAGCAACGGGCAGACGACTCCGGCGCCGGTTGCCGTAACCTTCTGATACCGTGCCTCCAGCGGTTTCCCCGTATACGCGCTCGGCCAATCCATGGCGGCGGCATAGTTCGAGCGCGGCGCCGAATTGCCGCAGGAAACTCCATCAAAGTCCCCTGGCGCGATGTCCATGAAAGCCACTCCGTGAGCGGCTAGCCACTCGTAAGTCCGCGCTGCGTTATCGGCAAATGCACGAACGATTTCCCGGTCGTTGTAGCGAAAATCCGCAGAGCCATTCGGTTCGACTACCGACCAGTCAGTGAGGTCCCGGAACAGTAAATCAGGTGAATCCACGATCCCGTACTTCTTTTGAGCACTGGTTCCGCCGCCAAGCGGTATGGTGCCGCCGCTTACCATGGCATGGCCGCCAGCGTGTTTTTCGACCTCCACCATGATGACCGATGATCCGGCCTCCTTCGCAATGATGGCTGCCGGCAATCCGAGGGCTCCCGTCCCGATGACCACCACATCCGCCTCCAAATCCCATGTACCGGTGGCTGAAGATCCGCTCGCGGCGGACACGGTGCCCACACCGCAAGTCAGTACGCTGAGGCCGAGGGTTCCGGCGACAATATCCCGACGGGTCATCGAGCCCTTGAGGTTCGAGTCATTCATCAACGCATCCTGTTTTTATGAGAGAGGTTGGCCCGAGCTTGCGTTTCACCCAGTGCGCCTAACTCACGGTTTCGGCAGCTTGTTGCCATTCGCCTGGAATTTCTTGCCGAATTCGGTGAGTTCCGTTCCCCCATCGGGCCGTACGTGACACGCCGCGCAGGGCTGCCCGGTAGCCGCACCAAATTGCGGCGTTGCCGTCGCTGACCTGGAAATCAGAAAACATGCCGCACTTGCCGCCGCGAGCGCGGTGACAACACCGATGAGCCCCGCGTGAGTCTTCTTTGGATCGAATGTCATGGGTTTTTCGCAGTTGACGACGCTAACGGTTCAACTTAACTAAAGGACTGAAGCTTCGTCTGTACGCTCCCGCACAGTGAGTCGCTGCAAGATTGAAGCAAAATCGCTGGCTTGTGAGCCGGCTTCCACTTGCCACGCCGGCGCCGCCGGTTCAGTCAAAGGATTGCTCAAGAGCGTATCGGGAGGCTCAACGTGAATTCACCGCCACCAGATCGCCGCGGCATTGCCGCGTGGCTTTGGCGACGCCCACGGCATTGGTTCTTGCTGGGCATACCGGCCGCAGGGTTGCTGGCATTCGTCCTTGGCATCGGATTCGCCGGCGTTACATTGGGTGGTCTGCACTACACCTCGACCGAAGACTTCTGCACGTCCTGCCATGAGATGGCCGCGCCATTTCAGGAGTACAGGCAAAGTGCGCATTATTCAAATAGGTTCGGGATTCAAGACACCTGCGCGGACTGCCACATTCCACCGACGTTCGTGGCGGGTTTGCTGCAACACCTCGAATCCGGAGCCACGGACGTGTGGGGACACATGACGCTTAAGCTCAACACTCCCGCCAAATACGCGGCCCATCGACTCTCGATGGCTCAAGGCGTCTGGAGGGAACTCAAAGCGAACGATTCCGCGGAGTGCCGCAGCTGCCATGCGCCTGCTGCCATGGCATTCGGCAAACAACCCGCCGCGGCAGCCAATGAGCACAAGTCAATGGCCAAGGACGGAACCACTTGCATTGATTGCCACAAGGGGATTGCACATATGCTTCCTCAGGGCAGCTAGTGCCACCCCGCCGCCTTCGCCGTGATGCGCAAAATCGACCTATGCAAGCTTGGCGAGCAGGGCGGTCAACGGATCCTCCAGCGCCATGAGCAGACTCAGGTCGGAGCACTGCATCTTACCGACCATCATGGCGAACGCGGGCTGGAGCCGGCCCGCGCCCAGGGCGAGCAGATTGTCCCATGAGATGGTGATCGTCAAATCGGCGGGCTTGTCCTCATTGGTGACGGCGCCACCGTCGATGAAGACGACGCCATCCTCCTTAAGGTTCAGCTTCAAACTCTTGCCGAGACCCGCGTCGGTGCCAACGGCAACTCGAATTTGAGCGGTGATATCCTGAAGTGTGGGCATGGGCGTGTATCCTTTGGGTGCGGTGTGGGCAAGGTAACGGCAATCACGCTAGTTTATCGCGGTGATTCAGTTGTGAGCACAAAGATCGCGGCAGCGGTGGGATGAGGAGCATCTGAAATGCCCGATAAGCTTGATGCCATTGGCATGGGCGCGGCGACCTTGTCGATGGCGGGACCGAATGTCGCACAGGCCATCGCCGCGCCGCCGAGCAAATGGGATCAGGAAGCCGACGTGGTCGTGCTCGGCTATGGCGGCGGCGGAGCCATCGCGGCCATTGAGGCCGCGGACGCTGGCGCCGACGTTATCGTCTTGGAGAAAAATCCTGCCGATCGCCACGTCTGCAACACCAACGTGTCCGGTGGCATATTCATCAGCCCTACGGACGTGGAGAAGGCTTTCCAATACGTCAGGGCCTGCATCGGCGACACCGTCGATGACATCATGTGCCGGCTCTGGGCGGCGCAGACATCGACCAACAAGGACTACCTTAAAAAGCTGGCCGACAGTGTCGGCGAGCCCTCGGACATGGTCCGGATTGGAGGTGCGGAATTCCACGATCTGCCCGGGGCCGACGGCATCAGCAGCTGGGTTTTGCAGTCCGGCATGGGCGCCAAGATGTTTGAGATCATGGACAAATGCGTCAAGGCGCGGAAGCGCATTCGGGTTGCGTACTCCAGCCCCGGCAAACGGCTCGTTCAGGGTGATGGCCGGGAAATTCTCGGCGTGGTCGCCGAATGTGACGGTAAGGCGATCAACATCAGAGGGCGTCGGGCCACGATCCTGGCGTCGGGCGGCTTCGAGTTCAATGATCAACTCAAGCTGAACGCATTCTACGGCAATCCGCGCCACTTCTACGGCACGGACAGCAACACGGGCGACGGGCTGCTGATGGCCATGGCAGCCGGCGCCGGCCTCTGGCACATGAACTGGTCATCGCAGCATTGCGGCTTTTTCTACAAGAATTTCCCAGTCGGCATGAGCCTCGGCCCCATCACCAGGCCGAGCTATATGATGGTGGATCAATACGGGAGGCGCTACTTCGATGAGAGTTACAATGGGCATTCATCTTATGCCTATCTGATCTTTTTCGATCCGCTCAAGGGTGTGTATCCGCGGATCCCCTCCTACCTCGTGTTTGACGAGCAGGTGCGCACAATGGGAGCGCCGCTTTCACGCAATACTGGCATGGCCGGAGACATCGTCGGCGCGAAAACAGCGAAGTATGGTTATTACTGGAGCACGGATCAGTGCAAGGAGATCGAGCAGGGTTGGATCATGAAGGCCGATACGATCGAAGATCTGGCGCAGTTGATCCGTGCGCGGCAGGGCCCGAACGAATTCGTGGATTACCTGAGCAGCATCAAGATGGAGTCGGGGGTTCTGGCCAATACTGTCGCCACCTTCAATCAGAATGCCCAGCAGCACAAAGATCCGGAATTTGGCCGTCAGGTCCTCGCGCCCATCGTGAAGGGACCCTTTTATGCCACCGAAGTGTGGCCGTGTGGTCCCAACACCCAGGGCGGCCCCAGATTCGACCCTCAGGGCAGAGTGCTCGATGTTTGCGGAAATCCCATTCCGCGCCTTTACAAAGTTGGCGAGTTGGGCTCCATCTACGGCCAGCGCTATCCCGCCGGCGGAGGCAATATTGCGGAGATACTGGCGTTCGGTCGCATCGCCGGACAAAACGCCGCCCAAGAGCGTGCTTGAACGGCCATGGCGCCGGCATACAACCCGCGCAGCGCGGGTGTAACTGACCCAGGCCCGCGAGGCCGGCTCGCGTCTGCCTAATCAGGGGCGCCGAGCGTCCAGCCGCCGTCGATCGAGATCTGCTGGCCCGTGAGATAGGCCGATGCGGGGGACGCAAGGAACAGCGCGAGTCCTTTGATGTCGTCGGGAAATCCGACACGATGCATGGGAATGACCTTGGCCATGGCCTCCTGCACCGCGGGGTTCTGCGCGTGGCCGCCGCCGATGTTGGTGATGAAGAAGCCCGGCGCTATCGCGTTGCAGGTGATGTTGAAGGCGGCGAGTTCCTGCGCCACGCACCGCATGAGGTGCGTGACGCCCGCCTTGGCGGCCATGTACGCGGAGCCGATCGCCGGTTCGCACTGGTACGATGCGACCGAGGAGGTGACGATCAGCCGCCCGGAGCGCTGCGGCTTCATGATCCGCGCCGCGCTGCGCAGAGTCGCAAAGATGCCGTTCAAGTTGATGTCGATCACGCGGCTCCAGCGCTCGTCGGTGTAGGCTTCGAGCGCGCCCTCGGGATTGCGCGGGCGCTGCGCGCCGGCCCAGTTGCCGACAAACCCCGGCCCGGAGTCGACGCCGGCGTTCGCGAACACCACGTCGAGCCGGCCGTGTGCCGTGGCAGCGGTGTCGATCGCCTGGTCGAGCCGCCCATGATCGCGGACGTCGACGACTTCGCCGCGTGCGCTAAAGCCCGATCCGCGCAATCTCGCGGTCTCCTCCTCGACGCGGCGCGCATCCACGTCGAGGAGCGTCACGTTCGCGCCATTCTCGGCAAGCGCCTCGGCAAAGGCGAGCCCGAGACCGCTCGCGCCTCCGGTGACGACGGCGCCATAGCCCTCGACCTTGAACAACCGGTCAATTTTCATTGCTGTTCTCTGCTTCGGATAAATGCCGCCTAGCCGATGTCGACCAGGATCTTCATCCCCTCCTGCCGGCGCAGCCGCTCGAAACCGCGCTCCAGCACTCCTTCGAGCGGGATGGTCTCGACCCAGCCGTCGAGGGGATAACTGCCGCGCGCCATTTCGGCGATCACGCTCGGGAACGCGTTCACCGACATCGCAACTCCGGTGAGCCGCACCTCCGGCATCAGCAGGTCAAAGGGCGGAATCACCACCGGCTCGTGATGAATTGCAACCACGACCGCCGTGCCGTCGACGCGCGTACCGTGCAGCATCGCGTGGAACGCCTTCGGCACCCCGGCCGCATCGACGGATGCGTGTGCGCCACGGCCGCCCGTCAGGTCGCGCACGGCCTCGACCGGATCGCAAGCCGCCGGGTCGATCAATGACTTGGCGCCCAGGCGCGCCAGCGCCGCGCGGCGCTCCGGCGACGGGTCGATGATGATCGTCTCGACGCCGCGGCGGCGCAGGATCAGAAAGACGCCGATCCCGATGGGGCCGGCCCCATGGATTGCAACCGTCTGGCCTGGCTCGACCGCGCAGCGATTCGCCGTATGCCACGCAATGCCGAGCGGCTCGATGAGCGCACCCTGCATCGCGGTCACGCCGGGCGGCAGCCGGTGCGCCATGCGGCGCCGAACGACGGTGAACTCGGCGAGGCCGCCGCCGGCGCGGTTGTAGCCGTGCAGCGCGACCAGCGGACAGTGATTATACTGACCGAGACCGCAGTACAGGCAGCGCCCGCAGGTCTCGAGCGGCTCGACCGCGACCAGATCACCGATGGCGAGATCCTCGACTCCCGCCCCCAGCGCGACGACCTCGCCGCACAGCTCGTGTCCCATGATCACGGGGTTCTTGACGCCCGTCAGCGGATGCGGTGTGTTGCGCGTCGTGAGCGGCCCGTCGTAGTATTCGTGCAGGTCGCTGCCGCAGATGCCGTTGAAGCGCACGCGGAGCTTGACGTCGCCGGGCCCTGGATCGGGCTCCGGCACCGATTCCACACGCAGATCCCGCGGTCCGTGAAAGACTGCTGCACGCACCATAGCCTCCTCTTTTCTCGTATCGGGCCCTACCGATCCCCAGGGGGCTCGATTCAGTGGGCACGGCGAATCGACCCACAGGGAAGCGGCCTCCACGCCGGCTCGCGCAGCTTGATCGCGTGCAGGGCCGATCGCCGC